>JAEIGA010003625.1_pt1 | contig 24126 bp, 20 predicted proteins | sample 9270691 | NCBI WGS metagenome assembly JAEIGA01 (sample SAMN17057246, study PRJNA624740) | gut metagenome | biome: biome; isolation source: fecal sample | host: Bos grunniens | place: China: Xizang | collected 2019 | reverse complement strand
TTGTCGAAACGGCGGACCTGCACAAAAACACGTGGTCATTCGACATATCCTTGAATGCCACTAAACGATAATTCTCCGGATGAATACCCTTTTTCATTTTCGTCTTTTTGTTATAATTAATATTGCAATAATTAATTCGCCGCAAAGATAACGCTTTTTTCATTTCGCGCAACACATTTATACAAAATATTATACAAAATATTAACCCTTTACCGCACCTGCACGTTAAAATTTAGGATAAAACACTATTTTTTCAAAATAAATGCTCACTTTTACAAAAAAATACCTACCTTTGTTATGATAATAAGAACTATGTCCCAATAAAAATACAACAAGCTGATTATCAATACAGTAAGATACACAGGAGGGGTATTTATCCAATATTCTTCGCCTTTTATCTTTATTGTGGTCGGTGCATTGCATTTTAGGGATACCAGAAAAAGCACAAACAATGACTTATAATACACTCAACTATGTAGCACCAGATGTTACAGTGACAACATTTGTCGTGGAGCGCGGTTTCGAGCATAGCAACGACTTCAACATTGGAGGTTGGGGCGACGGTGGCGAGACTGGTGGCGATGCCGACTAACAGACGAGCAACGAGAAAAAAACAAAATACACAAAAACACTATGAAAATTAAGCATCTATTAACTATCAGTTTGGCAGCCCTTGCATTTGCGGGTTGTACAAATGATGTCGACGAGCTGACACCCGTTGTGCCAACTCCCGATGAAGCAGCACCGATTGCTATCCTTATGGATGGCTCTATCGACCAGCAGTACACCACACGTGTTGACGACGGAGGCTTCTGCGATGGCGACCAGGTAGGTCTTTATGGTGTTAACTACACCGACGACAACACTGTTGCTGGCACTCTGTTGAGCAGCGGCAATCAGGCTGACAACGCCCTCTACACCTACAACGAGAAGGATAACGTGTGGGAGGCGCAGAGCAGCATCTACTACAAGGATGTCAACACCAACATTGACATCTACGCCTACTACCCTTACGGCTCGCCAAAGGATGTCAACGCCTACGAGTTTGAGGTTGCTGCCGACCAGTCGGGTAATGGTGTTATTGACGGCTTGTCGCAGTCTGACTTTGTGTGGGGCAAGGTTGAGGGTGTAGTACCCTCGGAGGCACGTGTACGCATCCACTTTACCCACCGTATGGCTGCTGCGCAGGTTACACTAAACAAGGGTAACGGCTGGGCAGATGATGCCGAGTGGGCTGCTGTCGAGAAGAATGTTATGCAGCTCAATGTCACACGCAATGCCACCATCGACCTTGCCACAGGCGAGGTTACAGCTGTTGGCGAGGCTACATCGGAGGGTACACTTATGCGTGCCACAGCCGATGGTTTCCGTTCAATCGTTGTTCCGCAGAGCATCGACGGTGAGCGTCCATCATTTGCTATCGACATTGACGGCATACGCTACCGTTTTACGCAGAGCGAGATTGCTGCCTACAAGTCGGGTATGTTGCACCGCTTCAATATCAACATCAACAAGAAGGAGAACAGTAGCGGCAGCAGCGGCTATGAGCTTGTTCTTGCCGAGAGCGATATCGTAGATTGGGTTGCCGACCTTGAGTCGCACAATGGCGAGGCTCGCCAATACTACTGCGTGCATCTCGAGCAAAGTGGCGAATTGGGCAAGAAGATACGCGAGGCAAAGAAGAACCCCAATAAGATTAAGAACCTTAAGGTATCGGGAAAGATTAGCGCGAGCGACTTCCGTTTTATGCGCGACTCTATGGAGATTCTTCAAGCTATCAACCTTAAAGAGTCGGAGGTTGTTGCCAGCTGGTACTACAAAGTTAGAATCAACGGTGGTGACTTGCACGACGAGTGGTTTGAAGGCGAGATGCCTGAATCATCTTCAGAGAGAAGTAAGGCTGTAAGCGATAGGTATCCCGATGCCAGCATTGGCTGGAGCGGTTGTGGCTCATCCCCTGCAAACGAGATTCCGGGTAACGCCTTTGAGGGTAAAAGCTCACTTGTTCACTTTGTATTCCCCGAGTATATCACAGCCATTGGTCACTACGCATTCTCAGACACTATGTTAAGCGGGGCTTTGATTATCCCCGATGATGTGGAGAGCATTAGTATCTACGCATTTAGGGGCACCTTTATCACATCACTTCAGCTGCCAAGCAAGCTGAAGAGTATTGGTGGCAACGCATTTAGTAGTTGTCAGGTTCTTACAGGCACACTCACCCTGCCCGAGGGTCTTGAGAGCATTGGTAGCCAGGCATTTAGTAGTTGCTCCTCACTTACTGGTGAGTTAGTGCTTCCAGCAGGTCTAAAGGAGATTCCATATCATTGTTTCTATGGTTGCATCAACCTTACAGGCAGCATTACAATACCCGAGGGTGTAGAGCGAATAGGCGATACTGCATTCAACAGTTGTAGCAGGCTAAATGGGCAGTTATCACTACCAACCTCTCTAAAGGAGATAGGTAGTTCTGCCTTCGCATATTGCAGCTTCAAGGGTGAGCTTGTGATACCCGAGAATATTACAATTATTGAGAATTACACATTCCAAAATTGCGACTTCTCGAGCATAGTCTTTCCTGAGGGTCTGATACGAATTGGAAACTCTGCGTTTTCGAGCAATCACGGACTTTGTGAGCCTTTGGTATTCCCCAAAGAGCTGATGACAATAGGTAGCAGCGCATTCAATTCTTGTGATAAGATTCCTTATGTGGAGTTTCCTGCGGCCGTTACAACAATTCAGGGAGAAGCATTTAGTTGGTGTCGTGGCATCAAGGAGGTAGTATCGCACGCGAAGATACCACCAACAGCGATGTCGGGCGCATTTGAGAACGTTCCCAAGGGCGAGACGGGAGCACGCGTAAGGGTGCCAGCAGAGTCGGTGGTGAAGTACCAGACAGCAAACGAGTGGAAGGAGTTCTGGTATGAGGCATACTACGACTTTGAGGTAGATGCAACATCACTCAAGGGCGACAATGCCGCAGCAAGCTACACCGTGGCACTGACAGCACCACAGGGTCTGACGTGGGCAGTGGAGACAGCGACACTCCCCGACTGGGTGAGCGTAACACCTGCATCGGGCGTAGGCTCAACAGCTCTGACAGTGACATTTGAGGCACTCACAGCAGGCGCAGGCGACAGAGCAGGCGTTGTGGCACTGCTGCTCGATGGCGACAAGAGCCGTTTGGAGATTGCCGTAGAGCAGGTAGACCTCGGCGCAATGGACTACACCGACGGTAGCGTGATAACAAACCGCACCGCGACATTGGGCGATGGCGTAAATGTGGTATTCCTCGGCGAGGGCTACGACGCAACAGAGGTTGCCAATGGCAAGTACACAGGCGACATAAACGAGGCGATAGAGCACTTCTTCGGCGTAGAGCCATACACATCGTACGAGGAGTACTTCAACGTTTACACAGTCATAGCAGTATCACAGGACTCGGGCATAAGCACACAGCACCACCCCAAGAAGACTGCGTTCAAGGCAAAGTACCGCGACAGCTTCGGTCTCGAGATACACGAGAACTCGGTATTCGACTACGCAGCAAAGGCGACGGGCGTGACAAAGCACGACCTCGACGAGACGCTGATAGTATTGGTGGTGAACACTGACGAGTATGGCGGCGTGACATACCTCTGGGAGGATGGCACAACAATAGCAGTATGTCCCAAGGTAAGCAACAGCTATCCCTATGACTTCCGTGGCGTGGTGCAGCACTAGGCGTGCGGTCACGGCTTCGGCAAGCTCGGCGACGAGAATGTTCGATATATGAGCTCGATAAATGACAAGGGCGCACAGAACAAAAAGGATAAGAAGGCTATAGAGAATGCACACGACCTCGGCTGGTTTGTAAACTTGTCGCTGACAGGTAATATGTCGGAGGTAGCGTGGAGCCACCTTATGGTACACGACGACTACAAGAATATTGTGGATGTGTATGAGGGTGGATACTACTACAGCCAGGGCGTATACCGCTCGGAGGATGTGAGCTGTATGGATACGCACATCCCATACTTCTCGGCAATATCTCGCCAGAGCATCGTTGAGCGCATATTGACATACGCTGGCGAGGAGTTCACATTGTCAAAATTCTACGCTAACGACAAGCAGGGCGCAACAACCTCTGCTGTAAAGGCAAACGCACAAATGTTGCGCGCCTCAATGCCTACACAGTATAGCCCCGTGATGCGTGGCACAGCTCCCGAGTTGAACGAGTAATAAAGATTGAAAAATATGAAGAGATTATTAACAATAGCAGCTCTCGCATTGGCTGCAGCGAGCTGCAACAACGACACCGCAGACATTGTGTCTGCAACAAACACGATACGCGTGGAGGCATCACTGCCCGCAGCGTCGCGCGCAACACAAACAGCGTTTGAGAGTGGCGATGTGATGGGTCTATTTGCCGTAGAGTATATAGACGGCGTGGCACAGCCCCTGCAACTGATAGGTAACTACATAAACAACCAGCCGTTGACATACAACGGCACAGAGTGGCAGGCAGAGCGCACACTGTATTGGTCAGAGTCGGCGTGCGACTTCTACGGCGTATATCCCTATCAGGAGCTGAAGACAATAAAGGACTTCACATTCGACATCCAAACCGACCAGTCAACAGAGCGCACCGCAGAGAGCTTGGGCGGATATGAGGCTTCAGACCTGATGTGGGCAGTACAAAACAACGTGACACGTGATATGGGAAGCGTGCAGCTGCCGTTCAAGCACTTGATGTCACGCCTTGTGGTGAAGCTCGTGAAGGGTCCAAAGTTCGAGGGCGAGCTCCCCGAGCAGATTAGCGCACACGTATACAATACGGCGATTACGGCATTGGTAAATATCTCGAAGGGTAACCTCGAGAAGTACTCCGAAAGCCCAAAGCGCACGATAACAATGCGCCAGATTGCTGACGACACCTTTGACGCTATCATCGTGCCACAGAACATCGAGCGCAACACACCGCTCATCGAGATAACGATGGATGGCATAGCTTACTTGCTGGAGTACAGCTTGTCGTTCCGACCAGGTTATCAGCATACAGTGGAGCTTACACTGAATACATCACCCGACCAGGAGAAGATTGAGATATCTATCGACGGCGATGTTGACGAGTGGTAGAAGAGGTGACGCAAGATAGATAATTTTGCGAGTACGGCACCCGTAGCATAGGGCTATGGGTGCTGTTTTTTTTGATTTTTCTTTGACGGCTCGAAATTTTGTACTAACTTTGCACTGATATATGGGCTTGATATTAGCTCGTAGGATGTTTAACCAAACGGAAAAGATCTATGGACGATGGCTATCATTCCAAAAATAACCGCCGTGTCGTATCTCAATACGATACCATTCGTCTATGGTATGAAGCACGCAGATAACCTGCGCGCCGACCTTCTGTTAGCTCCCCCCGCCGACTGCGCACGCAACTACCTCGAGGGCAAGGCTGATATAGCCCTGCTGCCATCTGCCGTAGTGCCACAGCTGAAAAATACAAACATCATAACCGACTACTGCATAGGCGCAGTGGGCGCAGTACGCACCGTGACGGTGATGTCGAATGAGCCGATAACGACCATCAAGCGCATTTGGCTCGATGCACACTCGCGCACATCGGTACAGCTGTGTGGCTACCTCGCCGAGCATAAGTGGCACATACAGCCCGAGTGGCGACACCTCGACGACTACGTGCTGGTGGACAACCCCGAGGCGGGCGATGCCTTCCTGCTTATCGGCGACAAGGTCTTTGGCTACGAGGGTAAGTTCCGATACGTATACGACCTCGCCATAGAGTGGCGCGAGGTGACAAAGCTCCCGTTTGCTTTTGCCGTATGGGTGGCACGCAAAGATGTGCCATTAGAGGTAACAGATGCCCTGCAACACGCCCTGACATTTGGCGTGGAGCACACGTGGGAGGCTATAAACGAGCTTGGCTACCTGGGCAACGACGGCGGAGTGACAGCATACGAGTATCTCACACGAAACATTGACTTCATACTCGACGACGAGAAGCACAAAGCACTCAAAAAGTTCTGGGATGCAGGTCTCAAGGTAACACCCCGATCCTATTAGGTAAGTCGAGGAACGCAACATAAGAGGCATCCACGGCTTACACCTCCGACACAATGAGACGTTTTATTGTATTCCGTCTCACGAGAAAGCCCACGAGGGCAAAGTTGAATAAAAAAGAATAAAACTTTTGGAGGAGATATGATCACAATATATCTTAAGCAATACAACAAGATTATACGCAACGCTGACCCCGACTTGTTTGACGAGCTGGGCTTCGATGATATTCTCTGGATCGACCTGCTCGACCCCTCGATAAAGGAGCAGAAGGCGGTGGAGAACTTTATGGAGTTGAGCCTGCAGACAAAGCAGCAGGTGGAGGAGATTGAGTCGACATCAAAGTACTCGGAGACGGAGAATGCCATAATATCGAACTCAAACTTCTTCGTGCCACAGGGCGAGAGCTTCACAGTGGAGCCTGTGTCGTTCATAATATCAAACGAGGGTGTGTTGGTGTCGATGCGCCAGGCAGAGTTCCGCACATTCCGCGAGGCAGAGAAGCGTCTACAGATGAACTACCGCAGCTACTCGACAGGATACCACATCTTGATATCGCTACTCGAGGTGCGCATCGACTACGATGCCGACCTCGTGGAGATGGTGGGCAAGCAGGTAGCAGCCGTAAGCAAGGAGATAAGCAGTGGTACGACCATCGACAAGGAGGTGTTGTACAGAATAAACGCCTTGCAGGAGAACACTATGTTGCTGCGTGAGAACATCTTTGACCGCCAGCGTGTGTTGTCGTCAATATTGCGCTCGGAGCGTTTTCCAAATGATATATACCCGCGTCTACAGCTGATGATCAAGGACGTTAACTCACTTATCAGCCACGCCGACTTCAGCTTCCAGCGTTTGGACTATATTCAGGATGCTGCACTCGGTCTTATCAACATCGAGCAGAATGAGATTGTAAAGATATTCTCTGTGGCTGCCGTGGTCTTTATGCCCGCGACGCTTGTGGCGAGTATGTACGGTATGAACTTTAAGTTTATGCCCGAGCTAAACTGGGAGTATGGCTACTTGTGGGCTATCGCACTGATGCTCCTCGTGTCGGGCGCGACATTCTGGTTCTTCAAGTTCAAAAAGTGGCTGTAAGATAGCTACCAACAATAGGCATAACAGCAAGACAAACCTCCGCCAAATCCTCTCTTTTGGCGGAGGTTATTTTTCGCATATTGTAATTTTATATTTCAAATTATTTGGTCAATTAATTTATTTTATTTACTTTTGACAAACGAACAAACAATCTAAAATCAATACACTATGAGAAAACTTTTTACACTTTTGGCACTTTGCACATTTGCTCTTGTGGCGTGTGAGCCTACCGAGGAGCCTGACAACAATCCTAAATTGGAGGTGGAATTTAGTATCACATCGGCTAACCCTATGGAGTTTAAGGCTGCTGGTGGTGCTGGCGAGATTACATACGAGGTAAAGAACTTCGAGGGCACACCTGCCGTAATTGCAAGATGCGATGTGGCGTGGATTGAGAACCTTAACAGCGCCGATGACAAGGTGACGTTTAACGTAGCTGCCAACGAGGTTACAGAGGCTCGTTCAACAACCATTGAGCTTACTTTCGAGGGTAAGGAGTACACCGTGACTGTTAATCAGGCTGCTGGCGCAGAGAAGCCTGCTGTTGAGTTTACCATCACATCGGCTAACCCTATGGAGTTTGAGGCTGCTGGTGGTGCTGGCAAGATTACATACGAGGTAAAGAACTTCGAGGGCACACCTTTTGTGGGTGCAGAGTGCGAGGCGGCGTGGATTGAGAACCTCACACCCGATGCTGGCAAAATATCGTTTAACGTAGCTGCCAACGAGGTTACAGAGGCTCGTTCAACAACCATTGATCTTACATTCGAGGGTGAGAAGTACTCTGTAACAGTTAACCAGGCTGCCGCAGAGAAGCAGCCCGAGACACAGTACGACGTAGACATCACTGTACCATATCTCAACGGTACATACTACGGCTCTTATGGTGGCGCAAATGGCTACAACTACTACATATACCTATCTGAAATGGGTCTTGTTGGCGAGGATACTCTAAAAGAGGGTGACGGTCACTGCTATCGTCTTGACCTATATTCATCAGTTATGGCTACCGATGACCCAGCTATCCTTCCACAGGGCGTATATACTGTTGACTTGAGCGACTCTGGAGCTGCTGGCACTTGTGGCGTTACATACAGCTTCCACGTAAACATCGTTAATGGCGAGATTTCTGGCGGTATGAATGCTATTGATGGTGGTACTATCACCGTTACAGATAATCGCGTAGAGGCTATCTTGGAGCTCTCTTCAGGCGAGGTACACCGCATTGTTTACGAGGGCTCACTCGAGTTGGACTACGAGGATGGTGGCGTAAGCTACGACAGCGTAAGTACGCTTGAGGGCGACTTGTCACTCAACTACGAGTCTGATTACATCTATGCCGAGACCTATGGTGACGAGGAGGGCATTGGCTGCAACTTGTGGTATGTATACATCTACGAGAATGTAAACTGGGATACCGAGGAGATATCTGGTCACGGCTTCAACATTGAGCTGTTGGTAGACCCCGCAGCCGAGGATATCACAGGTACTTACGTGGCACTTACAGAGAATAACATCAACAACCCTGCTGGCACATTTATCCCTGGTGCATACGACATTGACGGCTATGGCATCTATCCCTACTATTCGTGGTACATCACTGGTGACTACAGCTCATTTGCACCAATTATGGATGGTACAATCACCATCACAGCAGATGCCGATGGCGTTTACACCTTCACATTTGACTGCGTAGACGATGCTGGCAACGCAATCACTGGTCAGACTTGGGGCTATGCAGAGCTATACAACGAGACATTGAGCACCGTGGCAAAGCCCAGCTCAAAGCAGCTTAAGAGCAAGCCCACACTTACACGTGAGGTTAAGAAGAGCAAGACACTTCGCAACTAACAGATAGCTGCACAACATCAATACGGGGATGGCTCAAGGTAAATGAGCCATCCCCGCTTTGTCGTAAGGAGGTCTATTAGAGGTTGGAGAGGCGGGAGAGGCGGGAGAGGCGGTGGGTTATAACTTTAAGGGGCATTCGCCAGCGAGATGCTGCGTTGGCAGAAGCAGATGGTGTCGCAACGCTGCACAGGAGAACAGAGAGACTCCAATAGTGCCTTGTCGCCTAATTTTTTTGCAAAAAAAGTCTACTACTATTGCACTATACAAAAGTTTAGCTATCTTTGTTTTCAGAAATTTATATTAATACATCAACCTAAAAGGTTGCAATACGAGATGCAATAGAATAAAACCTAAAATTACATTATACTAAAGCTATGAGAAAATTATTCACCGCAATTTCACTTTTTGCACTCTTGCTCACTGGTTGTGACACACCAGATGAGCCTACTACGCCCGCTTACACGTTGGCACTAACCTCGGAGAAGAGCCTTACCTTTGATGAGAATGGCGGTAGTGGCGAGATTACATACACCCTCACGGAGGTCGTTGCCGAGGCTACACGCACCGATGCTACGCTACCAACAGCCACCTGCGAGGCAGAGTGGATCACCGACCTTACTGTGGGCGACAGCATCACCTTTAACGTAGCACCTATGGGCTATACTGCCGAGGATCGCTATACCGTAATCTTTGTGTCGTACCTCGACCAGAGCTTCTCGGTGAATGTTCTCCAGCAGAGCACACGCCCCGACTACGACGTAGAGTTCTTTGCCACACACCTCAACGGTGCATACTACGGCAAGGTGGGCTCTCCTGCCTTCAACTACACGATAACACTCTCGGATAAAGGTGTCCCGGGACGCGGTCAGTTCTACTACAACAGCCACGCCTACAACATCGACATCTTCTCGGATGTCTCTTGTGGCTTCAGCTGCGAGCCACAGCGCGTGCCTAACGGCGTCTACAAGTTTGACGGACGCAACAACGGCGAGGCTGGTACGTTTATGGCAAACCCCGACTACACATACTACACCGTGCTGGGCAACTATAATCAGTCGTACTACGACATCATCGACGGTACTATCACAGTCACTGACAACCACATCGACGCATCGCTGCGCACGGACGATGGTTTGTGGCACCACGTAATGTACACGGGCGACCTCACCCTCACTTACGACTATATGAAGAATCTGGTGCGTCCATACACCCTCCTTGCAGAGGACTTCGAGTTTGAGTACAAGAATGCCTATCTGCACACCTACTACCGTGGCGACCACTTCGGCCTGGGCTACGACGTATGGTTTATTGATATGTGTCCTACGGTGATGCCTATGAACGGTACATATATGATGCTTACAATAATGGTGGACAAGGCAAAGGGCGGCTATAAGCGCGATGCATTCCTCGGCGAGTATAAGGTGGCACAGAAGGGCGCAGAGAACTACGCCAACACCTTCGTTGCGGGCGACCTGCTAAATGGCTATGAGGTGATATACTCGTGGTGTCTGACCTGCGAGAATAGTATGATTAGCAACACGTGGGGAGGCCCTATTGTCGATGGCACGATAAAGATTGAGCTTATCGACGGCGACTATGTTGTAAGCTTCGACTGCGTAGATGATGCTGGACATAAGATTGTTGGCTCGTACAGCTGTATGCACGACGGCTACATAAACCAAAATCCTAACAATCCTAACGAGCCACTCAAGTAGAGGTACGTATGGCATAAAGTGTCGAATGGGGTGCTGAAAATATTTCAACACCCCTATTTTTATCTAATTAGCACCAAGAAAATTGGCGAATTTGGTAAATGTTCGTATATTTGTTGAGTCAATTGTAAATTAACACAACCAGATATTATGAAAAGACTTCTGTATTTAATGCTCTGCTCTACACTCTTTGTCGTAGCCTGCGAGCCAGACAGCACACCCGTTGTTGACACATCCAATTCAGTGTTTACACTCACATCCGAGAGTGTCTTAAACTATGGCGCGGAGGGTGGACACGCATTGATAACATACACGCTCGAAAATGGCGTTGAGGGTGTAAAAGTAGAGGCAAAGCCATCGGTAGATTGGCTTACAGACTTCTATATCAACAATGGTCAGATTGCATTCTATGTCGAGGCAAGCACCGTTGAAGAGCCGCGCGAGGGCACCGTACACGTGACGTATGGCACACACTCTTTCATTGTAGGCGTAAGGCAGTCTGCCTATATTCCTAATGAGATTACCCTCAACAACTGCGTTCTAAATGGCTCATTTAATGGTCGTGACACTACAGACAACACGGTGTTTAACTATACCATTTGCCTCTCGGACAACGGTATGACTGGCCCTAACGACAGCCAAACAAGCAGCTATTCATACCATATAAACCTCTATTCGGAGAAACTCCACGGCTTTGTTGTTGACCGCCTGCCTAACGGTGAGTATCAGTATGATGTGCGAGGTCGCGGTACAATCAACTCATTTGTTCCCGACGGAAGCTACTACACCATATATGGTGGCGAAGAGCCTGTATCATACAAGATTACAGATGGCTCGATAACAATCACCGACGACGGCATTACAGCCACTTTTTATACCGAGGATGAGCGTGTACACAACATAAATTACAGTGGAAGCAAGGAGCTAACATACCTTAATGCCGAAGAGCCTGCACCATATAGCACCCTCGAGGAGGATCTAAATTTTGAGCTCGATATGGCATATATCCGCTGCCACTTCTACGGCGATGGCTACGGCTTGGGCTACGATAACTGGAGTATCTCTATTATTGAAGACCTCTCGTCATTTTCTGGTATGTACTTCTTGTTTAACATCCTCGTAGACCCATCAAAGGGCTACACCGAAGGCGCATATCTGGGCGAGTATAAGGCGTATAATATTGAGATGGGAGATAACTACACCAACACCTTTATTCCAGGTACGTGGCGCGGCTTTGCATCATACTCTTGGTTTGTTATGTGCGATATGGGCTACATAATGTTTGATCAGGGCTCTGCACCTATGGTCGATGGCGTTATACGCTTTACAGAGAACGAGGATGGAGTATGCATAGAGTTCGACTGTGTGGATGACAACAATCACAAGATTAAGGGTAAGATACGCGATAGAAGCATTGGCGAGATAGTCGATGTACGCGACCCGAAACATCCACAGTACGGCTTCTAACGACCTAAAAGCTACAACATAGCGTCGCAACCAACCCAAGATATTGTCCATTGTGTTGGTAGCCGATTTTTATGAGGCTGACCTCAAAGCATACGCTTTGGTCAGCCTCTTGTATGTACGGAGCGCGACTACTGCATAAGCCCGCTATCCGTTTTACTGCGTAGCCGCGCTTATGACAATATCCAAGTTGATAAAATATTATTTATTTCGGGTTGTAATTATTGAATTTATTACTACCTTTGCCCCCGAAAACAATGTGGAAGGATTTGGACTTATTGCAACCACAATAAAAAATTGCTAAAAGGCACTCTTTTATACGCAATTTCCCCTTCCATACGTTTATTTTATAACTATTAATGTATATTTTTAACGTATGGCTTTTTTATTCACTTCAGAATCAGTTTCGGAGGGACATCCCGATAAGGTAGCAGACCAGATTTCGGATGCTATCCTCGACGAATTTTTGCGCCACGACCTTAACTCAAAGGTTGCGTGCGAGACAATGTGTACCACAGGTCTTACCGTCGTCTCTGGCGAGGTGCGCTCAAATGCCTATGTCGACATTCAGGGCGTAGCACGTCGCGTAATCGACAAGATTGGCTACAACCGCAGCGAGTATCAGTTTGACGCCGCCTCTTGTGGCGTATTGTCGGCTATCCACGAGCAGTCATCAGACATCAACCAGGGTGTAGACCGCACCAATGGCGAGGATCAGGGTGCTGGCGACCAGGGTATTATGTTCGGCTATGCCGTGGAGGAGACCCGCGAGTTTATGCCCGCAACGCTCATCCTATCACACGTCATCCTCAAGGAGCTTGCCGTCATCCGCCGCGAGGGCGAGGTTATGACCTACCTACGTCCCGATGCCAAGAGTCAGGTTACCATCGAGTATGGCGATGACCGTCGTCCCAAGCGCGTACACACCATCGTTGTATCTACGCAGCACGACGAGTTCATTCTCCCCACTGCTACACGCAGCGAAGAGGAGGCAGAGCGCGAGATGCAGCGTATCATCGCAGACGATGTGCGCAACATCCTTATACCGCGTGTTAAGGCACGCCTTGAGCGCGCACAGGACAGGTCGGCAGAGCTTATCGACAACGACTACATCCTGCACGTAAACCCCACAGGCAAGTTTGTTATCGGCGGCCCGCACGGCGATACAGGTCTTACAGGTCGTAAGATTATCGTCGACACCTATGGCGGTCGCGGTGCTCACGGTGGAGGTGCATTCTCTGGCAAGGACTCTTCGAAGGTGGATCGCTCGGCAGCATACGCCGCACGCCACATTGCCAAGAATATGGTTGCAGCAGGCATCGCACGCGAGGTATTGGTGCAGTTGAGCTATGCTATCGGCATTGCACAGCCCCTCTCAATCTACGTTGACACCTATGGCACAGCAAATGTCAAGATGAGCGACGGTGATATTGCCGAGAAGATTGGCAAGATGTTCGACCTGCGCCCCGCAGCTATCGTGGAGCGTTTCGGCTTGAAGTACCCTATATTTGAGGCTACGGCAGCTTATGGTCACTTTGGTCGCCGTCCCTACACCGAGGTTGTACGCTTCAATGGTGGCGGCAAGGAGTTCGCTAAAGAGGTTGAGTTCTTCGGCTGGGAGCGACTTGACGAAGTAGACCGCCTGAAAGCAGAATTTTCGCTTTAGCGTAACAGGCTCGGTAGCAAGATGTTAGCCACCGAGCCTCTATTTTATCTAAAACTTTTTTGCAAAAAAGTTTGCAGAATAAAAAATAGTTACTACATTTGCACACCCAAACCTCGAAGCCCAGGTGGTGAAATTGGTAGACACGCTACTTTGAGGGGGTAGTGAGCATTAGCTCGTGCAAGTTCGAGTCTTGTCCTGGGCACTGAAAAGCATCGGAAATATCCGATGCTTTTTTTTGTGTGTGCTAACGTGGTTAGGGCGAGATGGAGCGAGTTATGGCGAGTTAGGAACAACCATAAAAACCTATCAAACCATACCCAATCCAACCCTATGCTCTCCTAATACCACGATATCGCACCGCGATTGCACGCTGTAACCACACCGCCCCACTATCGACCACAAAAAAAAGAGTCACCCTCACGGATAACTCTCTGTGCCCAGGATAGGACTCGAACCTACATGCCGTTAAGCACTCGCACCTGAAACGAGCGCGTCTACCATTTCGCCACCTGGGCATCGTTTCGGATGACAAAAGTAGTATATTTTTTTTAAAATTTCGTATATTTGTAAAAATTTTATCGGTGTTTTTTGTGCGGGACGACATACACCTGTCACTTGCAAGCACCCAAATTATTGATATTTATGACATTAGCAAACATTTCGAGAGGCTATAAGCTCACTTTATGGGTTATTTTACTTGTTGCAATCGACCAAATTGTAAAGTTACTCGTACACGCAAACTTGGAGGTCGGAGAGAGCATTCAGGTATTCAAGTGGTTTAATTTGTGCTATGTCGAGAACCCAGGCTTTGCCTTTGGTATGCGTCTCGGCTCGGGCGAGGGTGCTGTTGACTGGGGTAAGATTGTGCTCAGCTGCTTCCGTTTAGTGATGATAGGTGCTATCATCTATGGCATACGCGAGCTGCTTAAGAAGGGCAACGAGATACCTACGGGCGTGATTGCTGGTGCGGTGCTTATCCTTGCAGGTGCTATCGGCAATATGGTAGACAGTATGTTCTATGGACTCTTCATCGAGGCACAGGGCACAGGCTTTATGACGGGCAAGGTTATAGATATGATACATCTGCCACTCTTCAAGTGGGAGAGCTGTCCCTCGTGGCTCGACTTCCTAGTGGGCTATGACGGCTACTTCTTCGGGGCTATCTTCAACGTCGCCGATGCCTATATCTCGGTGGCTGTAGTCTACCTCATTCTCTTCCAGCACAAGTTCTTTATGTAGGTCACTATGCGTCGTTTATGCCTCATACTAACGATGTTAGCTACGGTGTGTGTCACATCGGCACAACGTCTGTGGTCGGAGTATGACGTGCGCCAAAGGCAGAACATACTCTCCTCGAAGCAGGTGCCAGGCATCATTCGTGAGAGCATTGAGACGCTAACGAGCATCGACGACAGCACGCGCGCCACGCTATGGCAAATAGTGACGACACCCACAAAGGATAAGCGCGTAGCATCGCTATACCTATACTTATATGAGTCGCTTCGCCCGTATGATGCGTCGTATGTAGCCGAGGATGCCACAATCATCAAGAGCTACCCCGCCTATATGCTTGCACGCTGGAGCGAGGATGCACACAGCCACGACGTTATAGAGTATGCACACAGCCTCGGCTGCTATGTCGCAGAGGGGCATAGCGCAGAGGTCGTGGCGGCACTACGCCCACTATCCAAGCGACGCTACCGCAAGAGTTATGGCGAGGTTATAGCGACGCTACGACGTGGCATAGAGGTAGCCGCCGAGTCACATAGGTTAGGCGAGTGGCTAACTATCGACCACACAATACCCGAGAGCATAGAGCAACAGCCATATATCATCAGCGCAGAGGCATACGACAATGCCGAAGCCGCCATCAAGCCCTATGGCACGAGCTACACCGAGCAGGAGAGCATCGTGGAGAGCATAGCTGCGCACTGCATAAGCTGTGGCGACGGCTACTATATGCCGTGTGGCGCGCTTGGAAGAGATATAACCGCTATTGAGGCGTGGGCGGATAGCGACACCAAGTGTTTTGCGGTAGTTGACCGCAAGGGCGTGTGTCACACATTGCCAGCACCGCTATACATACTCGATAATGGTGTGTTCTACGCCATTTGCGACGATGACAACCACTATATTGTCGTGGGGAGCATCACCGATGGCAACATAGACATATATGGCTCTGTGCGCATAGGCGAGATTACAGCAGGCAGCATCAAGTGCAATGCCAACGGTCTCTATATGCGCTCCCTCGACAGATACCTACACCTCACCATATAGCCGCTATGTCACTTATAGACAACTTCATAGAGTGGCTCTCTGCCGAGCGTCGTTACTCACCCCTTACCGTGCGCAACTATCGTCGTGACATAGACGACTTCCTGCGCTTCAAGGCTATTGACCCAGCGCAGTTCGACCCGCGCGCCATAAAACGTGGCGACATCGAAGATTGGATAGTCTACCTCTTTGACGAGCGCAAGCTGAAGGCATCGTCGGTGAATAGAGGCGTCGCCACGCTGCGCACACTATGGCACTGGATGCTTGCACGAGGATACACCGAGCAGGATGTTCTGGGTACAATACACCAGAGCAAGATGGCACGCCGCCTACCAACATTTGTGGCGGATAGCCGTATGCAGGATGTCATAAGCCAGCTGCGCGAGGATATAGCGTCGCACGACGTGGAGCGACTGCGCGATGCCGTAGTCATCCTCCTCTTCTACACCTGCGGGCTGCGCCTTGCCGAGCTATCGGGGGCTACGTGGGGCGATGTAGCAACCGATTTTAGCACGATACGTGTTGTGGGCAAAGGCGACAAGGAGCGGTGCGCGCCGATACCCTCCGTCACGGCAAGAGTACTAAAAGAGTATCACAATGAAATTTCTTCGCAAAATATTTGCATATATCCAAAAAAAGCACTAATTTTATCGAAGAAAGGAGAGCCTATATCCCAGCGCACGGTGCAACGCATTGTAAATCGTGTTCTTAAAAGTTCGGGGGTGCAGGGCAAGAGTTCTCCACACGTTCTGCGACACACATTTGCCACACATCTGCTCAATGAAGATGCCGACCTGCGCGAGATACAGGAGCTATTGGGACACAGCTCACTGCGCGCAACACAGGTCTACACGCACAACGACATACGCCGTCTGCGCGATGTCTACCTCGCTGCCCACCCGCGCGAGCGTGACTAAAGGGGGCGAGATGAGAGGAAGCCTGCGAGGGGGCGACGTGATTAGAGGGAGCCTGCCGAGAGGGCGTGATGAGAGGAAGCCTGCTGCCTACTGTGTGCGGGGAGGGGCATACCGTATAATGAGGGTGTGGATAGTGTGTAGATGGGCGTCTTGACAACGGCTGCCACGCGAGTAGCCGTACTATATATAACTTAAAACCTTAAAGCTATGAACGTACAGATTCAGTCAGTAAAGTTTGATGCAGGTAAGCAGTTGCTTGAGTTCATTCAGAAGAAGATGGATAGATTGGATCGCTTTGTCGACGAGAGAGCGGGCGACGTGGAGGTGACACTGCGTCTCGACCCCGATTCAGAGAAGGGCAACAAAGTAGTAGTTATCTCGCTCCGCGTGCCAGGTAGCGACATCCGTGTTGAGGAGCGTGCATTCACCTTTGAAGAGGCAATAGACAACTCAATGGATATCATCAAGCGTCAGCTTGAAAAGGCAAAGGCAAAGTTCGAAAAATAACCTAAAACCACTCATAACCTGATGTCAGCGGCTGTTCTCCACGTGAGGCAGCCGCACCTTTTTACTATAGGGGGGGGTACAGAGGAGAAGGAATAGGGCGGTATAGGACAGAGATAGGATGGTATAGGTTGAGATATGGCAGAGATAGGGAGTTTAAGGAGTTTAAGGAATTTAAGGAATTTAAGGAGAGTCTTAACTTCACTAATCTCACTAAACTTCCCTAAACTCCCTATCTTCCCCTATTCCACCCTATCTCCACCCTATAACTAATTTTCGTCCTACACGCGCTTATTTCAAGATATTTTTGTACCTTTGCGCCGAGATATTAACACGATAGGATAGTTTATGGCAGGTAGTAACTTCGTTGATTACGTAAAGATATTTGCACGCTCGGGACACGGTGGCGCAGGCTCGTGTCACTTCCGACGCGAGAAGTTTGTCGCCTTTGGTGGTCCCGATGGTGGTGACGGTGGCAAAGGTGGCAGCATCATATTGCAGGGCGACAGCCAATATTGGACACTCATACACCTCAAGTACAAGCGTCACCAGTTTGCCGAAGATGGTGAGAATGGTCACGGCGCACGCTCAACGGGTGCCGATGCCAAAGATATCATCATACCCGTACCCCTCGGCACGGTGGCAAAGCAGGTATTCACAGACGAAGAGACAGGCGAGACATACACCGAGGTTGTGGGCGAGGTTACGGAGCACGGCGAGAAGTTAGTGCTGCTCAAGGGCGGTCGTGGCGGCTTGGGCAACTGGCACTTCAAGACGGCAACAAATCAGACACCGCGCTATGCCCAGCCCGGTGAGGAGGGCGCAGAGGGTGCCTTCATCCTCGAGCTTAAGGTGTTGGCAGATGTAGGCTTGGTGGGCTTTCCGAATGCTGGTAAGTCGACACTGCTATCGGTGGTATCTGCCGCAAAACCGAAGATTGCAAACTACGCCTTCACGACGCTTGAGCCAAACCTGGGCATCGTATCGGTGCGCGACGACCACTCGTTTGTAATGGCAGACATCCCAGGTATTATCGAGGGTGCTCACGAGGGACGAGGACTCGGCACACGCTTCTTGCGACATATCGAGCGTAACTCGGTGCTGCTCTTTATGATACCTGCCGACAGCGACGACATTGCAGCAGACTATGAGGTGCTGCTCGGAGAGCTTACGCAGTACAACCCCGAGCTACTCGACAAGCGTCGCCTGCTTGCCATAACGAAGTGCGATATGCTCGACGAGGAGCTTATTGCGGAGATGCGCTCACACCTCCCCGAGGGTGTAGAGTCGGTGTTCATATCGTCGGTGGCAAATATGAATATCGCCAAGCTGAAGGATATGCTCTGGAATGCCCTGCAGTAGCAACACTAAAAAAGTGTAGGCTAACAGCCAATACTTTTTGTAAGTTGGCAATATTTTTATATCTTTGCGCGACATTACGAGAGTAAAGTGTTGATAATCGAATATATAATTTAACTAAAAAAAGATATAATTATGACAATCACAGCAGCAGACATCAAGATTGGTATGTGTGTCGAGATGGATGGCAAGACCTTCATCGTCGTAGACTTCCAGCACTGCAAGCCCGGTAAGGGTCCCGCCTTTGTTCGTTCAAAGCTCAAGAACCTTGAGAATGGCAACGTTCTCGACAAGACCTTCTCTTCAGTATCACAGAAGATTGAGCAGGTGCGCGTAGAGCGTCGTCCCTACCAGTTCACCTATGAGGATGACCTCGGTGCACACTTTATGCACACAGAGACCTTCGAGGAGATTAACATCGACAAGAACCTTATCAACAACGCCGACCTTATGGCAGATGGTCAGATTGTCGAGGTTATGTTCCACACAGAGAAGGAGACAGTGTTGTCTGCCGAGCTTCCTCCTATCGTAGATATGGAGATTGCATACACCGAGCCTGGTGTTCGTGGCGATACCGCATCTACAAACTCACTCAAGGCTGCTACGGTGAACACTGGCGCAACAATCAAGGTTCCCTTGTTCATCAACACAGGCGACAAGATTCGTGTTGACACCCGTACACGTGAGTACTACGAGCGTATTAAGTAATCTTGCGGTTGTAGCTTAATAAAACATTAGGTCGGATGGGGACTCCATTCGACCTATTTTTTTGTTTGTCCGCAGTGTTGCAGCGCGTATTTTTATGACAACGAGGTTGACGCTTTCGAGATAATTTGTATCTTTGTTAAAAATTAGCACGTTATGAGATACATATACACCATACTTACTGCCGCAATGTGCGCCCTACTATGTTGCTGCAACACGACTACAAACAGCACCCTCTTCGACGAGGGCGTATCTTTCGAGTTGGCACAGCACCGTAAAGAGAGTATCAAGAATCTGCGCTATAACCTCCACTTCGACATACCCGAAGATATCAACAGCAGCGTTACGGGTACCTCCGAGATTATCTTTACGCTCGACACTCCGCATACAGTCATCGTCGACTTCCGCAGCGACGCGAGTGCCATCAGCGCGGTTAAGGTAAACGGCAAGAGTGCCGAGTATGAGTTCCGTAACGAACATATCATCCTCGACAAGCAGCTGCTGAATGTGGGTAGCAACAGCGTTAAGATAGACTTTACCGCCACCGACCAGTCGCTAAATCGTAACGACGAGTTTCTATACACGTTGCTCGTGCCTGACCGCGCACGCACACTCTTCCCCTGCTTCGAGCAGCCTAACCTTAAGGCAGAGTTCACACTATCGCTCACACTCCCCGACGAGTGGTGTGCAGTATCCAACACCTCGCCTCGCAGCGAGCATATTGCCGACGGACGCAAGGTTGTGACATTCAACCCCACAGAGCCGTTGAGCACCTACCTCTTTTCGTTTGTCGCAGGCAAGCTACAGAGCCAGAGCTATGACGATGGCAGACACACCTTTACTGCCTACTACCGCGAGACAGATCCCAAGCGCGTGGCACAGCTCGACACTATCTTCAAGCAGGTGGCATCGTCACTCGACTGGTTAGAGCACTACACCGACATAGCATACCCCTTTGCCAAGTACGACATAGTGATACTCCCAGGCTTTCAATATGGTGGAATGGAGCACACGGGAGCTACGCTATATAACGATACACAGATGTTCCTGTCGGAGCATCCTACGCCTGACGAGGAGCTACGACGCATACAGCTAATAGCCCACGAGACAGCGCATATGTGGTTTGGCGACTATGTGACAATGGCGTGGTTTGATGACGTGTGGACAAAGGAGGTATTTGCCAACTACTTCGCAGCACGTATTGCCGAGCCCCTCTTCCCCGACATCAACCATACGCTAAACTGGCTCAAGACGACAGTGGCCGCCTCGCTTGCCGAGGATCGCACAGCGGGCAGCACCGCCATAAAACAGCCATTAGACAACCTGCGCAATGCGGGACTCGTCTACGGCAACATCATCTACAACAAAGCACCCGTTATGATGCGCAAGATGGTGGAGATAATGGGCGAAGAGCCATTCCGTGACGGCATACGCGAGTACCTGCGCACGTACGCCTACGGCAATGCTACGTGGGACGAGCTAATAGCCATCCTCGACTCATATTGCGACGAGGATCTTGCTGCATTCAGCGACGTGTGGGTAAATCAACACGGTATGCCACATATTGAGCTTAAGCGCGATGGCAATCGCCTGACGGTAACACAGAGCGACCCTTATGGACGTGGTCTTAAGTGGGCTCAACAGTTCAACTTAACGCTCGTAGGCGACAGCAACACCTCAATAGAGGTGGATATGTCAAAGGCGACACTCTGCATTGAGCTGCCCGAAAATGTGCGCTACATCCTGCCTAACACCGATGGTCGCGGATATGGACTCTTTATAATGGATGCAGCGAGCCGCGAGTGGCTACTGCACGAGCTCGACAGCATAGCAGACGACACAGCGCGCCAGTCGCTGCTTATGGCACTATATGAGGAGTATCAGCACGGCATAATCGGCAATAGAGACTTTGTAGATATGGTACTGCGCAGCCTGCCCGCCGAGCAGAACGCACTCATAGCCTCAACTATGTGCAGCTACCTGCGCGAGCCACTGCACGCCCTACACGATAGAGAGATTGAGGAGCAGCTACTACGTCTTGCCGAGAGCCACCCTATAACTTCATGTCGCCAACAGCTGTTACGCACGCTTATCGGCGTGGCATCATCACAAGAGGTGTGCGCTGCACTATACGACATTTGGCAGAGCGGAGAGCACACACTATTGAGCGAAAACGACTATATGACAATGGCTTATGAGCTTGCGGTACGCTATCCAGAGCGTTACGACGCGATTGTTACCAAGCAGCGCGCACGACTTAGAAACCCAGACCGTCAGCGTCAGTTTGAATTTATATCGGGTGCCACAACACCCAACATAGAGCAGCGAGACTCTGTATTCGAGGCTCTGCTCGATGCTAAAAACCGCGTCACCGAGCCGTGGGCTGCCTCGGCATTGGGCTATCTCAACCACCCCTTGCGCAGCGATGAGGCCGTAAAGTATATACGCCCCGCACTCGACATCCTCACAGAGATACAGCTCACAGGCGACATCTTCTTCCCGCGCAACTGGGTAGGCGCACTACTTGGTGGACACCGCAGCAGCGAGGCCAACGCCTGCGTAGAGCAATTCTTTAGCGATAATCCCAACTACTCGCAGCTACTCAAAAATAAAATTTTGCAGGCATCCTGGGCACTACAGCGAGCTCAAGATATTGGAGATAGCTCAATTTGTGAAGAGTGCAACAGCGAAAAAACTGCTGATAATTAATAGCTATAGAAAGATTAATGCTCCAAAAGTTGCATTTTTGGATATTGTTTACTACATTTGCATTAATATAGTTCATTGATGGGGCAACACCCATATAGTTAAGAGTTATATATACTGTTATAAAATAACCACATTATGCTGCTAACACCTGCTGTTGCAGCACTTTTTTGCATATTTGAGATTAAACCAATTGGGTGAACACTGCACTTATGGGAACAATTTATACATCAAAAGACCTTATCGCCAATCGTGTCGACTGCAAAGCTGGTGATATGATAAATGGCAAGTATCGCATAGACAAGCTCCTCGGCGAGGGCTCGTTTGGCTGCGTGTATAAAGTTGTTGACATAAGTGGTCAGGTGTGGGCACTTAAGCTCCTTCGCCTATGGGATGTGCCGTCGGATATACGCCAGCCGCTTGTTGATCGCTTCGAGATGGAGTTCAAGACGGGATGTATCCCCAGCGAGCATCTTGTACACTCTGCCGACTCGGGCTACCTCAATGGCAATCCATATATCGTTATGGAGTTTTGTAGCGGCGGAGACTTAAGCGGCAAGATTGGTAGTCCACTATCGTCACTTACCACCTATGCACAGCATATACTCTTCGGCTTGTGGGATCTACACAAGAACGGCAAGGTTCACCGCGACCTTAAGCCCGAGAATGTGCTCCTGAAGAGCAATGGCGTAGCCGTGCTCACCGACTTCGGCATTAGCGGAGACCGCAATAAGCGTATGACCGAGCGCAATATCTTCGGTAAGCCCTATCAGATCTTTGGCACGTATGCCTATATGCCTCCCGAGCAGGTTAACCGCGCACGCGGCAACACCACCGTACTGCCCACAACCGACATATTCTCGTTTGGCGTGCTTATGTACCAGCTTATCACAGGAAGTCTCCCCTTTGGCAGGTTGGAGGATCAGAACGACCTGGTGTTATATCAGCGACGTGGCAAGGCGGGCGATTGGGATAGGATGACGCTCTACAATGCCGCAAATGGCAGATTGTGGGAGCCGATGATAGATGGATGTCTCAAGCCCGACTATAAGCAACGTCTACAGAGCGTCGATCAGGTGCTTAAGCTAATACCCAACAGCGAAGGCACGGGGAGATATCAGCCAGCACGTCCACAGAGTGTTGTCACAGCGCATACGCCTGCCGTAAGCAGCGGAAGCAAGCTACGCATTATGCAGGGTGAGGAGTATGGCAAGGTTTACGACCTCAAGCTCATAACAACGCAGACAAATCGCAAGATGATAACTGTGGGTCGTGACCCAAGCAACACCATACAGCTCAAGGAGTACTCTACGGCATATACCTCACGTCGCCACTTCACATTGGAGTGTCACAACGACAAATGGATAATACGCGATGGTCAGTGGTCGATGGAGGAGAAGATGTGGCTGACATCATCAAATGGCACGTATGTAAACTCCTCGGAGGTATCACAAAACGGTATGGTGCTCAACAATGGCGATATAATCTCGGCTGGCGAGATAAAGATAAAATATGAGGCATAGCCACTCTCGGGCGTGCTTGATATGCTAACAGGACAAAGAGACAAATACAATATTAATAAACTAACTAAACAAGTTACACTATGGAGAACAACTACAAAAGAACCATCGCTGGCTCAGTAGGTGCTGGTATGGGTGCTATTTTCAATGCTTCAGGTCGTCGCTACTATATCTTGGAGCACAAGACAGAGTCGGAGTTCCACCACCGCGGCGAGTCGCAGAAGATCATCGTCGACGAGATTGAGTTGGGTCGTGACGCTGCTTGTCAGGTACGCTTCGGCGAGTCTTTC
>JAEIGA010003624.1_pt1 | contig 24127 bp, 14 predicted proteins | sample 9270691 | NCBI WGS metagenome assembly JAEIGA01 (sample SAMN17057246, study PRJNA624740) | gut metagenome | biome: biome; isolation source: fecal sample | host: Bos grunniens | place: China: Xizang | collected 2019 | reverse complement strand
GCGAGTTTGAGTTGATAGTTCGAGTTCGAGAGTGGAATTTTTAGTTTGGGTGTAGAGATTAGGTGTAGGTGTAGAGCGGATGGTTTTATCCTTTCTACCGCTACGACTAACCGCTAATCACTAACTCCTGACTCCTAACTCCTAACCCCTGACTCCAACTGCTGTAGAGTGTTCCTTGTGCTTTCCTTTCCATCTTGCTTGTATTCTTGCCTTGTCAACGTGCGGCGTTTTTTCGCCCAACGGTACTCGCCTTTTGATATGGGCGATTTTTTAATATAGAAATACCACGCTCATTCATCGCTCCTCTCTGTCAAGTCTCACTTACGCCGCATGAAGCGTATATGCTATATGTCCTCCCCGGCGCACATCCGGGCTTCTCGCCACCATATCAAGCCTTATTTAGGCGAAGCATGGAAAAATTCCGCATAAGCGCGGGAGCACGGGTGCCGCGACATCCGCCGCATTTTGACAAGTCACTTAATCAAAACAGGTCTTGGTTTTGATAATACTATCTTCTTTCTCGCCACTCCAACTCTAAACTCTCAACTCTAACATACGGTAATTGCGCAAAAGGGTGGTTTATAATGCGCAAAATGGCTCTTGATGTTGCTACTTCGGGATGTTAAAATATTTCTCGTTTCTCGTTTCTCGTTTCTCGTTAGTCGTTAGTCGTTAGCGGTTAGCGGTTAGTGAAGGAGATAAAATGCAGTTAAAAAATATTGTCACAGCTATGATAGTCGCCTGTTCGGTCGGGGTATGTAATATCTGTGCGGCGAAGTTGGCTCTGCCGCCGGTTGAGAGAGACGGCGGAGGGGATATTTATGCCGATTGGGCGTTAAAGTTGCCGTTCCCTGACAACAACGCCGGATGGTTGCGACTCTATAAAGGCGCGAACGGAGAAGCCCGCGCTTCGTTGATGTGGCGTTGGACTGGCCCTAATGAGCTCATCGGGAAAAAGTATAAGGGCGAAGTTCAGGTTGACGGCCAGAATATTTCAATCAGATACTTGTCGACGCATTGGATTAAAAAGGTCGAAGATCAGCGCTGGATAGAACTTAAGGGCGGAGTTGAAGGTGATGCGATAGCGCTTCTTTATACTGAAAAAGACGGCAACGGTAAAGTTACCGATGGCCCGAGAAATATCAGCGGTAAGCGCATTCCTCAGTTAGACAAAAAGCCTCAAGTGTCGAAAATCAAGTATGGTGATAAGATCGACCTTATGGATTTTTCTCAGTGGGAACTTAGAGATCCTGCTCTTTATAACGGCTGGAGCGTAAAGGACGGCGTTCTGTCTAATCGCGTCAAGCGCGACAAAGACGGTAAGGTCGTCGGTAAGGCCTCAAGTCTTATTACTAAACGCCGGGACTTTAAGGATTTTCTGTTGACGCTTGAAGTGCGCATGCCGCACCCCGGGGCTAACTCCGGAGTTTATCTTCGCGGCAATTTCGAGATTCAGCTTTTGGCGAAACATACTGACAAGCCAGGCGTAAACGATATGGGCGCCCTCTATGGCTATGTTGCCCCGACGTATGCCGCCGAGAAGGAGATTGGCGAGTGGCAGCAGATGAGCATTTGTCTTTACAAGCGCCATGTTACGGTTACACTTAATGGAGTTGTTATCATTGACAATGAAAAAGTCGAGGGGTGCACGGGAGGGGCTTTAAGCGCAGACCTGTCGGCTCCCGGCCCTATTTGGCTTCAAGGCGATCATACCGATGTCGACATCAGAAAGTTTGAGTATACCGAAATTCGCGACTAACCCCAAACCCCTAACTCCTAACTCCAAACTCCTAACTCCTAACCCCTAACCCCTCATTCCCTCATTCCTTCATTCAAACATTCTAACATTCTAACATTCTCCCTAATGCCTACCCCAACAGCATACGCGCTTTTTTTTATCGCGCTTATTTTTACGTCTGGCGATTTGTTTTCGGCCGCTAAGGTTGGTAATAAGATTGATCATACTTGCGTCAACAAGTGGAAAAATCCCAATACCCCGCTACCGGTATTTGCGCAAAAGCTTCATCCCTTCGCAGGTCCCAGAGATGCGAAAGCTCTTTACAAACAATTAGCCGCATTTCCGCAGGATATTGATAAGCTTAAATGGCCTAAAGAAAACCCTTGGGTTAAGACGAAGGGCGTAAAGCCGGTCAAGGCCAGTTCATTCGGGTGGGATAAAGATGATGCGACAAAGTGTCTTCAGAAAGCGCTTGATTCAAATGCGAAGGTGATTCTTATTGATAAGATGAAAGGGCCTTGGCATATAACCGGCGTTGTAATGAGAAGTGGTAAGACCGTCATTCTTGATGATGGTGTTGTTATTACAGGAACAATCAAGAGCCGCCGTGAAAATTCGCGGCAGCGTCTTTTTCAGTTTGATAAATGTGAAAAGATTTTTGTTGAGGGCAAGGGTAAAAACTATATCGGCCGATATACGGAAGAAGATGAGTTAGGGCGCAATGTCGGGCGAAAATACGGTTCAACGGCGATAGGGATATCGGATAGCAGAGATCTCGCTTTTAAAAACCTTTATATCGCCAACAACGGCGAGGACGGGGTCAGTATCGGCGGAATTTTGCCTACGAGTCAGAATATTTGGTTTGAGGATGTTGTTCTTCATCGCAACACTCGTCAGGCGATGAGTATTTGCTCCGGTATGGGGATTTACATGAAGAATGTCACATTTTCTGGAACCTGTGGACTGCCGCCGAAATGCGGGCTTGATATAGAGCCGTCGCTTCCGACGGTTGAGGTGACGAGCGAAATATATCTTCTTGGCTGCACTTTCAAAAACAATGACGGCGCCGGCGTTCAATTTAGCACTTCATCGCGCTTTCCCATAACGTTCTACGCAAAGGACTGCGTATTTGAGCCGACATTCCCGCCGGCTCTTGGAATTGTTCAGCGTGTGATGTACCCTCAGTACAATACAGACGCTCCGAGCGACATTATTTTTGAAAATTGTCTTTTTAAGACATATCCTGGTGTGACTCCGATTCAATTCGCCCACGGCAATTTCTTCCATGTAACATTTAAGGGCGGCGAGATTCGCGAGCTTAAGGGAATGCGAAAGCCGTCGAAAGCTCCGATAAAATTCACGCTCGAGCGCGAGTTCAGGATGGAAAAGGATAATTCGCCTGTTTCCCGACCGGTTCCCGAAGGCTCGCTTGTTTTTGATAATCTTAAAATTACCGGCTTTGAAGGCAAGGATGCGATTGAAGTTGAGGATATGGCTCTACAAAACAGCGTAAATAATATATATGGTATAATTGTAATGAACAAGCGAAAGCTTGATGTATCTAAGTATCGCTATATCGGGTATGACGCGATGCAAGCAGAAGAAAAAGAATCTAAAGCATCAAAAAGAAGAAGACGAAATAGATAAAAGGAGAATATCAGGATGAATGCAGATGGTTACGAAAAACAAGGTGGCGTTTTTTCTCGGCGTTCCTTTTTGCGCGGCACGGCGTGTGTGGCTCTAAGTGGCGTTGGCGCGTGTACTGGGTTGCTTCCCCAAGGCAAATTGCGAAAGGATGCGGCTTTGTCCGCGATTCTTTCCGACACCCATGTCGGAGCCTGGAATTCTCCGAAATATCAGGGTGAAAAGTTTGCGGAGTGTCTCGCTCGCGTTCTCGCGCTTGATCCGCTTCCCGCGAGAATTTTCATTACCGGTGATTTTGCTTATCTTTGGGGGCGCAAAGAGGATTATAAGCTTGCTCGTGAGCTGTTGCAACCTGTTGTTGATGCAGGTATTGAAATTGTTATCGGTATGGGCAATCATGACCGGCGTGAGAATTTCCTGGAATTCTGGCCGGAATATGCGAACCGCTCGCCGGTTGAAGGGCGCATTGTCAGTAAAGCGAGAGGGGCGCATTTTGATTTCATCATGTTAGACACGCTCGATCAGCCGAAAGAGACGGATAGGTGGATCACTCCCGGAACTCTTGACGATAAGCAGCGCGAATGGCTTGCGTATGAGTGTGCTTCGTCAAAGCGTCCGTTGTTAGTGATGGGACATCACCCGGCGGATGAACTTGGCGGCGGACCAAACGGCGTTAAAGGGGCGCACGGTTTTGGTAGACTTCTAATGGTACATAAAGGTTCGCTTACAAATTGCTGCGGCTATATCCATGGGCACAATCATCAGTGGTATGTCACACGTTCGCTGCTGGAGTGGCATAATGCCGCTGTAGGCCATACGGCTTGCCTGCCTTCCACGGGGCATTGGGGAGATATAGGGTACGCTTTGCTGCGCGAGTTTCCTGACCGCGCCGAATTGTCTTTGATGCAGTATGATTATTTTACCCCGAAACCGCTTGAAAAGGGCGCAAAGCCGAACCCGGCTTGGCAGGCGATCGTCCGCGACAATGCAGGAAGCCGTTGCACTTTCGTAGCGAGAAAATAGTAGACTTAAGGTTAAACATGAAGGCTTAACTACACGGAGAAAAGAGAAATGAGAAAAATACTTTTTGCAGTCTGCGCAATCTTATCGCTTTTTGCCTTTGCCGAAAACAAGAATGAAAGACTTCTTGTTTTTCACATGGACTTCAATATTATCCAGATGCGGCGCGACTTGGTGATGGAGCTTCTTCATACCGCGTCAAAGGCGGGGTATAACGCGATACTTTGGGAAATCGAGAACAAGGTTATGCTGCCGTCGATAAGGAGCGCGATTTCGCCTGACGCCTTCACACAGGAAGAGTTCAAGGAGATTCTCGCCGAAGCGGACAGGCTCGCTCTTGAGCCGATACCGCTTATGCAGACGTTCGGTCACGGCGAATACATAATGAACTGTCCGGAATACCGGCATTTCCGCGAGCGCGCCGACAAGTCCGACTGCTACTGCGTCTCCAAGCGCTGCGTGAGAGAATTTCAGCTTAATCTCCTTAGAGACTACATCAGGCTTTTCGGTTCGAGATTGAAGCGCTTTCATCTCGGCGGAGACGAGGCTTATTGGTTCGGAAGCTGCCCCGTCTGCAAAGAGCGCGATAGAATGGAACTTTATGTCGAACATCTCGAGTCGTTGGCCGGAGAGCTCAGATCCCACGGCATAAAGCCGGGCGTCTGGGATGATATGCTTTCGGATAAGCGCAAGAAGAATCAGGTCTACAAGACGTCGCTGCCGAACGACTATACGCTGTGGTACTGGGATTATCGGATCGGAACGGAAGAAAAGTATACTGTCGAGGGCGAGCAGAGTCTTAAAAAACTTTTACCTCTCAAAAACGAGATCGTTCTTTGCGGGGCGAGTCAATCGTGGGGAGATGACCCGTTTTTCGCGAATTTCGTCGTTCACCGCAAGAATATCGATTATCTCGGAGCCATCGCCCGGAAAGAGCGCTATGCCGGTTTTTGTCTGACGTCGTGGTCGGTAAGACAGTGCCTTAAGAGGCTTCAAAGGCCTTTGATGGAATATGCCGCCGATCGCATTCTTAAACCCGCGCCCGACTCCGGCGCCGACTGGAAAAGGGCCGTTGAAAACACATTCGGGCCGAATTGCACTGTTGAGATGGCCGATGAGCTCATCAGAGGCTCATGGCAATTGTCCTGCGCGGATTCTCGTATGTGGTCGGGGCTCAAGGAGGGGATCCCGCCGCCGAAAGGGTGGCTTAAGGATTATCTCGCGACGCGTCCCCAATTGCATAAGAATCTGCCGGGCAGGGCGAAGAAGGAGATGATGAGGACGAAAGATGCGCTTGAAAGGTGGAAGAAGATTCCTTCTCCCAATGAGGCGGTTAAACTCGCTATTCGCGCTGCCGAGGTGAAAATCAAATTCTATGAAATGATGACGCTCGCTCTTGAAGGGAAGAACTATGTTTGCCCCTTTTCGGAAACGGTGTCTCTCTACGGCGAAGAACAGTCACCGAGGTCGGCAGAAAACTCCGCTAAACTCGTTCTTGGGTTTTATATCGACGGATTGTAAATAAGGCCGTCAATCCACGACGGCGGCCGGGGGAGTGCTATTTTTCGAATTGCGGTATTCCCTCATGGGCTTGCCGAACGTTTTTTTAAATCTGTTTTCGAGACGATTTAACGTCATAAAACCCGTCCGGTTTGAAATTTCATTTACGCTGAGGTCTGTGTGCATCAAAAGCTCGCGCACATAGTTAATCTGGCGTCGGCGGATTTCTGTCAGGATTGTGTGTTTGACAATTTTTTTGAATCGCGTTTCAAGAGTGCGCCTGCTGCAATTTACCGCTCTTACGACATCTTCTACGGATATCTGGCCGTTGCGGGCCTGTTTGGCGATAAACATTTGCGCTTGAGCGACGATTGTGTCGCCGGAGCGTGAAATGTAACCTGTTGAAGCGCGTGTCTCTATTCTGACGGGCTCAATCGGAATGCACCGCGGTTTGACGGCTTTGTTCAGCATTCTTTGATTCAGATGATCAAGCACTTGAGGTATTGCATTGTCGAGTACTATACTTGAAAGGGGTGGGATAGATGTCTCGCAGATAAAGGGGTCATTGTCTACACCAAGAACGGCTACCGATTCAGGCACTAAAATATCTTCGGCAAGACACGCGTCCAGCACTTGTCTGGCACGAAGATCGTTTGCCGCGAAGATCGCGCACGGCTTCGGCAGAGACTTAAGCCACTTCTGCATTATCGGCTCTTCAAGCGCCCAGTCTTCTCGCGCCTGCCTGCTGGGTTCTTTGTATATGTGGCAATGATGAGAGCTTTTGGCAAGCGCCTTTGTGAAAACCCTTTGGCGGTTCTCGCTCCACTGCATTTTTTTGACATTCCCGACAAAAGCGAAATTTTCATAGCCCTGAGATATGAAGTGCTGTGCCGCCATTTCCGCTATGGCGGCGTCGTCCACGCGTGTGAAGCTTTGGTTTGTGAGAAAGTGCCCCGAGTTGGTCTTTAAAAATGACGGCTGGATTTCGACGACGGGCACGCCTGTTTTTGCGGCAGCTCTACAGGCTTTGGGGGATTCTGAACGTATGATTAATATGCCGTCGCACCCCCATTTTGTCAGTCTTAACATACTTTGTTCTTCGCCGAAAGCGTCAGACTGCAGATAAAGTTGCCAAGGGGAGTTCTGCCGGATCCATTTCATGATGTCTGGAAGTATGTTCCAGTTCGGCATTTGCGATATGAACAACGCTACTTTCAGGTGCTTTTTCTTTGTCATTTTTAAAATCCCTTTGCGTGGATAGTATACCATAAGATTGCGCAAATGGGTGATAAAATTTGCGCAAATTTCGCAATTGAATGATGTGTTCTGATTTTGTATAATTGGTGTGACGTAAAGAGTTTTGATTTTCTGCAACAATAAAATTTTTAGAATGTTAAAAGGAGAAAAAATGAGTACATCAAGGCGTACATTTATCAAGGCTTTAGCCGGCTCTTCGGCTTTTGCGATCGGCGGGTGCAAGAGCATTTTCGGGTTTCAAAAAATCAAGCTTGCGGCGGTGGGGCTCACTAATAAAGGATATACCGACTGGACGCCGATGCTTCGTTCGGGGCTGGTCGAAATCGTCGCGTTCTGCGATGCCGACCGCAGCAAGTACGAGATGGCGATGGCGCGCGCGAAGAAAGACGGCTTTAAGGAGGATCTTGCTAAAGTTCCGTTCTATACCGATTACCGCAAAATGTTTGATGACGCGGATTTTCTCGGCATAGAGGCGATGACGGTTTCTACGCCCGATCATGCGCACGGCGCAATCGCGATTGAGGCGATGAAGCGCGGCATTCACGTATTCGTCCAGAAGCCGCTCGTGCGCACGATGTGGGAGCTTGATTATTTCGAGAAGACCGCCAAAGAAAACGGTGTTATTACACAGATGGGCAATCAGGCTTCCTCCCTTGACAGTCTGAGAAGGGCGACCGAGGTTCTGCGCTCCGGTATTCTTGGGGATGTCACTGAAATCCACATTTGGACGAACCGCCCCGTTTGGCCTCAGGGTAAGCAGGTCGACAATTACATCAAGAGCCGCAAGACGGGTGATGTTATCCCGGCCGGTCTTGACTGGAATGCGTGGCTCGGAACTGCCGCCGAAAGGCCGTTTCTTGATTGCTACCCCAAGGGCATGAAGATTCATGACCCGTGGAATATGGTTAAGAACGTCTATCACCCGGGCGCTTGGCGCGGCCACTTTGATTTCGGATGCGGAGCGCTTGGCGATATGGCCTGCCACATGATGAACGTTCCGTTCCGCGGGCTTGAACTCTACGGCGCCACGCAAGCCGAGCAGATCAAGGCCGACTCCACGGGAGGCTTGGCCTATCCTCTTAATTCCGTCGTGAAGGTCGTCTATCCGCGCCGTAAATCAAAGGTGACGCCCGGCAAGGAGTTTTCGGCTCTCGACCTCTACTGGTATGAAAATGAATTTAGACCTGACCCGGAGAGACTCTACAAGTGGAGCAGCACCCACGGCGGCAAGATCCCCAAGACAGGTTGCTACATAAAGGGCTCAAAGGGGGATATCATCGTTCTTGACGACCACGGCGGGAAGATTGCGATTTCTCTCAACGGGGAAAAAGGCTTTAAGGATATTTTCGAGCACGAGGCGTGTAAGGCTGTTGCGCTTGAAATTCCTCGCTGCAAGATTCTTGCCTCCGCGAAAGCGGCAGATGAGAATTCGATGGAAATGCGCGGATTTGCCGAAGAGCATTATGTCGAATTTCTTACCGCAATTCGCGGCGAAGGGCCTTTTTACAAGGATGTTAATTCGCGCTGTTTCTCTGACGTTGAATTTTCAGTTCCTCAGATGGAAGGCATTCTCGTCGGCTGCATGGCCCAGTGGGTCGGCGGCAAGGTTCTCTGGGACAGCGCCAAGCAGAAGTTTGATCGCGCGGATGCTAATAATCTTCTTAAGCCTTATATCCGTAAGGGCTGGGAATTCTGATTTTAAGGCAGCGTGAGAAAAATTCTTGTTATTATAGCCTTCACCTGCGCTTTCTCGGTGTTTGGTGATATTGCCGGTGTAGAGAGAGAGGCTGAAAAGGTTCTCTCTCTACGCGGCAGAGAAGCTGCAGCTAAGATTTTCGCAAAGGCGGCGAAAATGCGAGAAGTCCATCTTCGTGAGATGGAGAAATTTGAATCGCGCAGGAAATCTCAAGGCGATGCTGTTTTATCTGGTGATCTTGAGGTTGATGTTTCCGTCGATGCTGCCGATATGGGGGAAGCGGAAGAAGCTTCTTTAGATAAGTCTTTGGACATGCGCTACATTGCGCAGATTTCAGAAAACTATTATCAGCTTGGATATGATCATCTTTTTGCTTCTAATGCCGAAGAAGCAGAGAAGTATTTCGCGAAGGCTGATAAGTCTACCGCAGAGCTGCTGAAGGCCGCTGAAAAAGAGAATGATAAAGAACTTTGCGCAATAGCACGCAAAAGGCTTTTCAACATCAGGGTCTACAGAAAGGATTATACGGCGCCTAAAGTGATTCCTGTCGGCGAGGCTGGGGCGGCAGTTTGGCTTGGCGAGCTTGATGTTCTACGCGCGAGAGGGGCTTTCGATGAAGCGGCTGAGGCTGGCGAGAGAGCCTTTAGCCTTTCGCCGAGTGTGAAGGTGATAAAGAAAATTCTTGCCGCCAGAGATAACCTTCCTGGTAAAGAAGCGCTTATAGATTGGCTTTTAAAACATTCTTCGGACAAGCGCTTTAATAAGATCGAGCGTATAGAAATTCTCAATATCGCTGGCGAATACGCCTCAAAAAAGTTTAGGCCCGAAACGGTGAAAAAAATCGCCCAGATTATCAAGAGCCTTGGCTCCGAGCCTCGCGGATGGGTGAAGATCCTTGACGAATATGAAGAGTTCGCCCGCTTCCCGCGGCCTGAGAGCGAGATAGTTTTCCCCAAGACGCTGAAGGATTTCGGTGTGGCAAAAGAAGGTAAAACGGTCAAGGCCTCGAATTATCTCGACCTTGATAGCGACGGCAAGGATATGACAAGAGCGATTCAAGAAGCGCTTAATGCGCCCGATGTTTCCAAGGTCATAATTGATAAATTAGAAAGGCCATGGCGAATCACATCCGTCAAAATCCCTTCGAATCGCCATATCGTTCTTGAAAAAGGCGTAAGCATCATAGGCGAGGAAATTTCACGTACTGTCAAGAAAGCCGATGGGTCAATGTTCGTTATTTCAAAAGCTGCCAACATTATTATTGAAGGTCTTGGCGAAAAACCAGAAGACTGTCACATCGGAAAATTTTCTACTCGCGAAGAGCGCCGCAGGCGCGGGACGAGATACGGCGGCAGCGCCGTTGGTATTGAAGGGCGAAATGTTCTTATTAAAAACGTGAGTTTGTCGTATAACAACAATGACGGGTGCAGCATTGGCGGGCAGTTTTCGCCGTCGCGGCAGCTGTGGTTTGATAATGTGAAATTTGACGGAAATTTCCGCCAGGGTATGAGCGTTATCAACGCTAAGGGAATGTATTTGAGAAAGTGTGTTTTCTCGAATACCGACGGCGGCGCACCCATGGCCGGGGTGGATTTTGAGCCGGTCTATCCGAGCGAATACGTAAATGAGATCTACTTCATGGACTGCGTCTTTTCCAAAAACGGCGGCGGCGGGCTTTTGGTCGCAACGTCAAGTTTTCACCCGGTAACGATATCTGCAAGGCGCTGCCTGTTCGAATCCCAGCCGTGCAGCGGAATACTTACGACTGCCAGAACCACATATTATACTTCCGCGGAAAAGCCGGCTTTAGGCCTTATCCAGATAGAAGACTCTACTCTTTGCAGATGGATGGGGCAAGGGGCGGTTGATTTCTTGGGCTGCCCGCTTTTTGACATGAAATTTATCAATTCGAAAGTGAAGATTTCAGATAAGCGCCCTCGCGGCACAGTTCCTGACGGAACGATGGTGACGACTAATGCCGTTTGGGGTCCGACTTGGGCGAAGTGGCGCGATTATCCATTTAAGGCTAAGATAGACTTCAGCGGTCTATCTCAGGAAAAGTGAAAAAAGAAAGGATGAAAATGAATAAAAGAACAATGCAAAAAGCGTGCTGGGTAATGATGTTTGCCGCCGCTTTTGTTGGGTGTAGCGGCTTATTCAAGGCCTCGTCTTCGCCCCACATGGAAGCGCTTGAGCGAGATTTGGCCGATAAGAGCGTTAAGCACGATGTAAGTTATTTTCTTAAAAACGTAAAAGAAATTCATAAGAAGCATCGCGATCGCAGTTCGGGTTTGCTTAAGCCGAGCGGCGTTGAGGCGAATGAATACATAGAAGCTGTCATTGCGATGCGAGAGAAGTTCGGTTTAAGCGATGCTGACGTGGCGAAGCTCTGGCACGATTATGCGGGGAGAAGCATCAGCCTTTATCGTGATGAAGATTTTATCAAAGGCTATGAAAATATGCTTAAGTTAGCGCCCGGCGCTGCCAAGTGGGAGGTCGTCGCCGCCCGCCACACGCCGCATTACCGGCTTTTGAAGGAACTTAAACATTTCCCGAGAAAAGAAAAAGAGCTCAATTTCGGACAGACGCTTAAAACGATGGGCATAGCGGAAAAGAAGACCGTCCATTTGAAGGATTACTTCAACCCCACGAATATGACGGCGGTATTTCAGAAATATGTGGACGATCCTGAGGTGACGACTATCGTTCTCGATAAGATGCCTTCGCCTTATTATATTTTCTCCGTCAAGTTCGGCCCTAACGTCAACGGCAAGCGTGTTCTGCTTAAGAGCGGAGTGATGCTTCAGCGCGTACCGTGGGAACTTCGCCATTTGAGAAAGTTCAAGTGTCGCGCGCCGATGCTGGATGTTAAGGGTGCCAAGAATCTCATCATCGAGTCTGACGCTTCAGATCCGCGCGAGGCAGTCGTGACTTTCTACAATTCCCGCGCGGAGCGTCTTAAAGTAAACCGCCGCGAGGGCGACAGCTGCATCGGAATCGGCGGCGGAAAATCGCGCAACGATACTTCAATCAACATTGTTATCCGCAATCTTCACCTAAGAGACAGCGAACAGGACGGCCTTGCAGTAGGTGCGCTTTGGCGTCCGTCGGAGGAAGTTTATGTTGAAAATGTCATAATGGATTCTAACTTCCGCCAAGGTACAAGCCCCTGCGCATATTATTCGCTTTACTTCAAAAACTGCCAGTTCATCAATACGCGCGGAGGACCCCCGTCGGCCGGGTGCGATGTCGAGCCGTGGGATGATTATCTTTGTACAGGTATTCTCTACTTCTTTGACTGCACGTTCGCCAATAACGACGGCGGCGGACTTGAGTTTGCAACGTCCATTAAAAATCCTCTGCTTTGCATGGTTAAGAGGTGCAGGTTCTTGCCTACTCCAGGAGCGCAGTTTAACATTACGGCTCGTCCGACAGGTTATTTGCTCAATAAGCGTAGACCATACTCTGATATAATTTTTGAGGACTGCGAATTTTCTTCGCTCGGCTCTTCGATATCGTTTATGCCCTGCCCCATTTACGATACGACTTTCCGCAATTGCGTGATCAAGGATGCGCGTTCGACCGCGAGAAAGGCGGCCTCAAAGGTAGGTCCATCTCCAATCAAGGCGTCGCTCAATAGAGATTTCGGCATGAGCGAATTTACAGGGGATTTGCGTGCTGAAATCAAGTTTGAGAATGTCCGTATTGAAGGGTTTGAGAATTCTGAGCCTCTTGGCGTTTCGGATGAACTTGGAAAGCTTTCGATTAAAAATGTATTTTCGGGGATTGTCGACTGGAACGGAAAGAAAGTTGATTTCTCCAAGGTTAATTACATCGCTCCCGACGTCAATGAGCCACCGACAAAGTATGTCGATCTTAAGAAATTGAAGAAGCCCTCAAAGCTTGTGAAGGATGGCGAGATGATGCCTGAGTCTAATGCTGTTCTTTGCTATAATGGAGCATGGTGGCTGAAAGATCCTAAGTACTCCTATTATTTCTATGCCGAGAAAGGCCATGAGATTTCATTCGATCTGAATATAGCATATTCGATGTACCAGAAGAATCGTCCCGTTTACAATATCCATATAATCGCGCCAAGTTCGGAGTCGATAAAGATAGCTGAGCACATTGAGGGCAAGAAGACGATTTCTTTCAAGGCTAAAGAATCTGGCTGGCATAGATTTTCGCCTGGAGAGGATATTACTTTAGCTCAGTGGTATGTCACGAACGTTAAGGGAACTTTATTCTCGTGGCAGGCCGATACAAAGTCTGATTCTTTCGCGAAGTTCGTTTTGAGAAATAAAGAAAAGTCTTATACCGGTTATTTTGAAGTTCCTGCCGGCGGCAAGGAGTGCCGCATCAGAGTAAACTACGGAGGGTTTGAACTTTACGATCCTGCGGGTAATCTCGTCGATAAGATCGGCAGTAGGGATTATCTTGGGCGCTATACGTTCACCATCAAGCCGTCGACCGACAAGGCTGAGATATGGAGCTTCCGCACGCCTTGCAGCCGCTCCGGCGGGCAGACGCGCGCTCTCAGATTCTACTACCCCTTGAACGGCATCTGGGCCGATTCTATCGAGGCGCTTGCGCTTGAATACGATGAACACTTCGTTCCGGCGAAGAAGAAGATGCTTGCAGAAAAAGTGAAAGTCCGCAAAATCGACCGCTCTATTCTTTCAAAAGAGCAGGTCTCTAAACTTGATGCAACGATCGCCGCGCGCAAAGAGTTCGCCAAAAAGATGGTAAATTCAAATCTCGTTAAAGATCTTGAAGCTCAAATCAACAAGATGAGCGAGGGTAAGCGCAACGATGATACCGAAAAGCAGCTTGCTGACTTAAGACGCGGCCTTGATCTTGTTAAGCGCGCTGCCGACATGGAGGTTAAGGCGGCTAACGAAACTGAAGATGTCGCCGAGGCGGCCGCTTTTGTTCAGGCGTTTGCAGATCTCCTTGGTGTCGATAAGAACGCGTTCGGAGTCTCCTTCCCGAAAGATGTTGTAGAATACGAATATCCGTTTGATCTTAATTCGACAATCGACGCTATCGTAGCGGTCATTAAGGAAAAGTGATATGAAAAGTTTCTTTGCCGAGTCGTTGAAATGTTTTTCTTTGTTGGCGATCTCTCTTTCTGTCGTTGGGTGCCAAAGCGTCTATCAGATAAAAGAAAGTGATGTCGTTATTGAGAATAAACGCGCGCGGCTTGTTATCGGCGCTGACGGCTCGGCAAAGTCACTTATTTTAAAGTCTTCGGGAGAAGAACTTCTTGATACAAGCGAAGGTAGAGGCGCCTTTTCAATTACTCAAGATAGGCCCTTTGTTAATGAACTTAAGCTCGTCTTTCCAAACTGCGAAACGACTTACTTCGCCAATTGCGTCAGCCGCGAGGGCGACTGTCTCATAATCGGCTTTGAGCATTTGGATTACAAGGCGAAGGTCAAGGTTGTCGAGAAAGACGATTATTTCATTTTTGAGTTTGCCGGCTTTGACATTTCCGGCAGCGCTCTCGCTCGTATGCATACGAGCGGGCCGCAGGTCAAGAGCGTTCGCTTTTTGGATTTGCCGATGAAGGAACGCGAGAACTTCGGGCAGTGGCTGAATGTCGTCTGGGACGAAAAGGCGGCCTCTGCCGTTGTCGCGCTTGAGCCGTTTACCTGGATCGGCAGTGAGAAACGCTATGACGCGAGGCATCTTTACGCCGAGGCTCATAAGGACGTTAAGCTTGATGGTGTTCGCTCTGCGCTCATCGTCTCGGAGAAGAAGTCGTTTTTAGACCGCATGGATCTTTTGGAGAGAGCGGAGAATCTTCCGCTTGGTGTTGAAAGCCGCAGAAGAGACTCTCTAAACAGCTCCATTTATTCGACGGGCGACGTCTGCCCCGAGAACGTAGATAAGCACATCGCTCAGGCCAAGAAGGGCGGCTTTAAGATGATGCTTGTCTATTATACGGCTGTCTGCGAAGGCGCGAAGAACGACAAGGGTTTCGGCGGAATCGGAGAGTATGAGATAAGTAAAAAATATCCCAAGGGTTATGAGTCTTTAAGAGAGATGCTTGCGAAGATCAAAGCGGCGGGGATTACCCCTGGGCTGCATGTTCTGCATACGTTTATCGGTTTTAAGTCGCTCTATTTTACGCCCGAAGTCGACCCGAGAGTAAACATCAAGCGCCGTTTCACGCTGGCGCGTCCGCTCAAGGAGGGCGATAGCGAGATTTATGTTCAGGAAGATCCTGCTTTAAGCCCAACGAAGGAGACGACGCGCATTCTCGTTTTCGGCGGCGAAGCGATGAAGTATGAAGGGTATACGACTCAAAGGCCATATAAATTTACGGGCGTTAAGCGCGGCCATCTGGATACGAAAGTGAAATCGCATGCCCGCGGTCTCATAGGCGGCGTTCTCGATGTGTGCGAATATCTCGCCCAGAGCTGTTACATCGACCAGAACAGCGATCTTCAAGATGAGATAGCCGAGAAAATCGCCCGCATCTATAATTGCGGTTTTGAGTTTATGTATTTTGACGGCTCAGAGGGCGTGAATGTTCCGCAGGGGCTCCATGTGCCGAACGCGCAGTATCGCGTATGGAAAAAGTTTGATAAAAAGCCTCTCTTCTGCGAGGGAGCGGCGAAAGGTCATTTCGGGTGGCACATGCAAAGCGGCGCCAACGCGTTCGATGTGTTCGAGCCGGAAGAATTCAAGAAGATGGTTGTTCGCTGGCCGCTTTATGAAGCTCCCATCATGCAGAAGGATTTCACCCGTGTTAATTTCGGCTGGTGGAGAATATATGCGCCCGGTAAAGTTCCGTGGAAGGAGCCTGTGCGCTATACGATAGGCACTCAGATGGATATGTTCGAGTTCGCCACCTCAAGAGCCGCCGCCTACGACTGCCCCGCGACGCTTCAGGTCGGGTGCGATTGGTCGGCCGTTCCGAGGATCGATGACCTGATGGAGGTGATTCGCCGCTGGGAAGATGTCCGCCAAAAGAAGTGGCTTACCGGTGAAATGAAAGAGCGCCTTAAATCGCCGACACAGGAGCATCATCTGTATATCAATGATAAGGGCGAATATGAACTTCACGATATTGAGATGCTTGAAACTCCCGAATGCGCTAAGAATTTAAGAGGCTTCATGTTTGAGCGCAGCGGCAAAACCCTCGTCGCCTGTTGGCATACATGCGGCGAAGAAGATGTTGAGATTCCCTTTGCGAAGGAGCGCAGATTTAAACTCGCGGGGCTCAAATATATTGAAACCGATCTTTCGCTCAATGAGGTTAAGAATGCGTGGGAGGGTGCGCGGTTTGTGACAAAATGATATAATATCCAATGTAGAAAAGGAGACTGATATGAAAAAAAGCATAATCTCGCTGTTTGTTGTCGTGGCTGCTCAAATGGTGCTTTCTAAGACATATTACGTCTCGAAAAATATCGGTGATGATGCAAACCCCGGTAGCGAGAGCGCTCCTTTTAAAAATTTGAAGCCGGCGATAACTAACGCGGTTGACGGCGATATAATTATAGTTGATGACGGATCGTACAATATTCCGGACTTTGCAACTAACGGGCTCTATATTGCGAAGGCTATTACGCTACGCTCAAAAAATGGCCCCAAAAAATCGACTATCGCGTCGTATAAATTCTCAGGTATAGAGCCAAGAGTTTTGTTTATCTCAAATGAAGGGGCTAAAGTAGAGGGGTTTTCGATTAAATGGGGCAAGGGAGGGGGAGCCTCAACATTAGAAGGTGTCGCTAACGGTTATGGCGGCGGCGTAGTTCTCTTAAAGGGTATTTTGGAAAATTGCATTGTTGCAGATAATAGCACCTTCGGTTACGGAGGCGGCATATATATGAAAGGCGGTCTTGTCTCTCGCTGCATTATTAAGGACAATAAGAATAATGCCGGGCATGGCCAATATGCAGGAGTCTTTATGTCTGGCGGTATTATAGAACACTCGCTTATCGCCGGCAATAAAATGACCGCCGCTTCCGGTAATAAAAGATTGTATGGCGGAATATTTGCTTCAGGCACAAGTGTAATAAGAAATTGTACCGTTGCAAATAATAAGGGCAATACCTGTGCGGGCATTAAGCTGGCAGATTCCGCCGTTTTGGAAAATACCATTTCATTTGGTAATGAGACTCTTGGCGGAGCCGTTAGTAATTTTTCTGGGAGTAATCCGGCGCAAGTGACGAATTTGGCATCTACCGTCGCGTTTGGTGTTGTTATGGAGGAAGATAAGCTTGCTGAAGATCAGGAGAAACTTGTAATTACCGATCCCGATCAAGAATTTACAGGTTTTGCCGCCGGTGATTATACGCTTGTAAAAACTTCGCGTTGTATCGATGCCGGTTATGGTGAGGCGACCGTCGATAAAGATCTTACCGGTGCAGATCGTGTGCAGGGGTTAAGGATGGATATCGGAGCTTATGAGTTTACGCCGCGTGTGGCTAAAGTATATGAGCTTTCGCCTTCTGATGATCTGAAGGAAGTTATTGAAACCGCCGAGGATTCCGATGTGATATTGCTAAATGACGGCACTTATAAAATTTCGGACGGTTTGACGATCAATAAAGGAGTTGCGCTTCGCTCGAAAAATCGTCACGGCGTAATTCTCTATGGCGATAATGTTGCCCCGACAATAACGATGACTCACCCTCGAGCTGTTGTGGAAGGAGTAAAAATCACCAAAGGCCAACCCGGTGCTATCGTTTCGGAGGGAATGGTTACCGATTCAATCATATACGAAAATACAGCTAACTTCAGTGACGCGGACGGTGGCGGCGTGAGGATTACTGGAGCAGGCATCGTCTCAAGGTGTATAATAAGAAACAACAGCACGGGGATTGCCAATCATGGTCGCGGCGGTGGAGTATATCTGGAAGGCAATGGCGTTTTAGAGCATAGTCTTATATATGATAATGAGAGTAACGGTAATAAATATTCCGATCACGGTTCAAGCGTATCTGCGAACGGTTCCGCTACTGTCCGTTCCTGTACCGTCTCTAAGAATAAAGGCATTAGAGCCGGAATTTTAGTCAATAGTGCCTCTGCAAAGATTATTGATACGATATGCTGCGGCAATGCAACTGATGGAACGAGCGCATCTAAAGATTTTTATAATAACAAAAATTCGCAGTTTCTGACTAATGTCTGCTCGTCTATTCAAGTTGGTGTTGTAATGAATTCAACTGCTCTCGCCGCCGATCAATCAAGGCTCGTTGTGGATGATGTGAACGATCTTTTTGTTAATATGGACGATAATGATTTCCGCCTGAAGAATGGCTCGTGCTGTAAAGATATGGCGTATGGAGAGCCGACCGTCGAAAAAGACGTGCTTGGCAATTTAAGAGTCGTAGGGCGTAGAATGGATATAGGCGCTATAGAAAGCTTAAAGCTGGACGGAATGAGAGTTATCGTGCGATAGAAAAAGCGGGAAAGGGAAATGACAAAAATGAAAAGAAGAGATTTTTTAAAAGCATCGGTCGCCGCGGCATTTGGAGCTCCATTGGTTGCCAATGCCTGGCAAAAGCCATCGATATCTTCTCCTATGCAGGACACATGGTTTAATGAGCCATGGCGTGATATTTACAATCCAAAAGAATTTATCTGCGTAAAGCCGGCCGTTCATATATTAGGTACAAACACTCTCGGCATCTGGTGGAAGACTAATGACATCGCCGTTGGCTGGGTCGACGCCTCGCAGGACGGCGGAAAAACATACCGCAGATATTGGCTTGAAGTCGACGGCGTAAGAAGCACAAACACCTGCACTCACGTAGCCGTTATCGATGACTATGATTCATCTAAGCCTCTTAAGTTCCGCGCAGTGTCGCGCCCAATCGCCGAGTTTGGCCGATTTGGTCAAGTGCGCTATAAAGGCGAGGCGATTCCGGGCGTTAATTTAAAAGCGTATAAAGTAGGGATAAACGCGTACAATAAATTTAACCGTGAGCGCATTAACAAATATACCGGTGAAGAACATATTTATGAAGGTGAAGTCGCGGCGATAAACCACGATGAATTTAATGTCATAATGTTTAATGACATCCATCACTCGTTGGGATTATATCCGGAGCTTTTGAAATATGCGCCAAAGTCTGTCGCGCTTGCCGTTTTTGCGGGCGACATTCTCGATCATTCGCGAAGTGACGCCGATTTTGACAAGCACCTTTCCTCTCCGATGGCTTATGTCGGCAAGGAACTTAAATGTCTTACATCTTTCGCTCGCGGCAATCATGAGATGATGGGGCTTTATGCGCAATTTGTGCGCAATCATATTCCGCTTTTTGACGGCGCGTTCTACGGCGCTTTTTCGATCGGCTCTACGCGTTTTGCCGTTCTTGATTCCGGGATGCCGAGCGCAAGTGAAGACCCCATGCTTCTTGACAGATTCGCGATGGAGCCGTATTTGAAGCGCGAGCGCCGCTGGCTTGAGGGGGAAATGGCCTCGAAGGAATGGAAGGGGGCGGCGAATCGTGTCGCGTTCGCGCATATTCCGCCCGTTGGCGGCAACAGTAAAGAATATCGGAATATCAACGCCTACCTTTACGGGCCTCTTGAGAAAGATCTTACTCTTCTTATGGCGGGGCACGTGCATGACGGGAGGTATTATAAGAGCGGCGCTATGGCCAAGTTCCCGGTTCTTACGGGCGGGGGACCCTACAAAACGAAAGGCACGAAGGGTAATCACATGGCTACGCTTTCAGTCCTTTCGGTGAAGGGCGCTTCGCTTGAAGTGTATCAAATCGGCCTTGACGGAAAAGAAAACTTTAGAGAGAAAGTCTAAGTAATTGATTATGAAAATACCGTTATTGTCACTGGCTTTTTTAGCGCTGCCTTTTACTTCGCTTTTAGCGAATACGATTATAATCGACCCTGCTGTTGAGGCGGGCGAGATTAAGATGATGAACGGCATAAATAACGGGCCTGTCGTTCCTCGCGGCGAGACGGTCGGGAATTTTGATCGCGGCAGATCCAATTTTCCCTATTACAAAATGCTTGAAATCCCGCTTGTAAGAACGCACGACGCGAATTTCTTTAATGAGTACGGCGGCCCGCATACAGTCGATATGACGGCGATCTTTCCTGATTTTTCAAAAGATCCTGCGGACCCGAAGAGTTATGATTTTACCTGTACGGATAAGTACTTGTCTGAAATTCGCTCTACCGGCGCCAAGATCGTGTATCGTCTGGGGCAGACGATCGAGTATCCCGTTAAAAAGTACGGCGTAAATCCGCCGAGCGACGATCTTAAATGGGCGAAAATCGCCGAGGGGATAATTCGCCACTATAACGAAGGTTGGGCGAACGGTTTTAAGTGGGATATTAAAGATTGGGAAATATGGAATGAGCCTGATAACGATGGGGAGAAAGGTACGTGCTGGACGGGAGACAGGGCGAGATTTTTCGACTTCTACGAGACGGTTTCAAAGCATCTTAAAAAGCAATTTCCGTCTCTTAATATCGGAGGGCCCGCCGTGGGCTGGAATGAAAAATGGGCTGAGGATTTCGTTGTGGAAATGGCGAAGCGCAAAGTGCCGATTGATTTCTTTTCTTATCACGCGTATGCAAACACCCCGGAGAAGATCGTCGAGCGCGCCCAAAGAATGAGAAAGCTTCTTGATGATAATGGGTATAAGGGTGTACCCACTTATCTTGATGAATGGAATTATATTCGCGACTGGTGGAAAGGTCTTGTTTATTCTCTTCGCGCGATGCAGGGCATGAAGGGCGCGGCTTTTACGGCGGCGGCGATGTGCGCGGCGCAGACCGCTCCGATTGATGTTCTTATGTATTATGACGCGAGGCCCAGCGAATGGAACGGCGTATTTGACCGCAACAGCTATCGCCCCATCAAAGGGTACTGGTGTTTTCTCGCGTGGGCGAAACTCCGTCAGTTCGGCAAGGCCGCTCAGGTGAAGGTTATCGGCAAGAATCTCTATGCGGTAGTCGCAAAGGGCGAAGAGGGAAAATTGCGTGCGCTCGTCGTATCTTACTTCGACGACGACAACTGCTGTCACGCCCGCGAGATTACGGTCAAGCTTTCGAAAGGCGAGTTTTTGTCCTCTCGCATAAACACGACAGACAATGATTTCTCTTTCAGCGAGACACCGTCGTTTATTGAAAACGGGGCGCTCAGATTTTCGATGGAGCCAAATTCCTTTGTCTATATCGAGGCAACGGCAAAATGAAAAGAAGAGATTTTTTAAAAGCTTCGGCGGCAGCTGCGATAGGTACGCCGTTAATTGCCAGAGCCTGGCAAAAGCCATCGATATCTTCTCCTATGCAGGACACATGGTTTAATGAGCCTTGGCGTGATGTTTACAATCCAAAAGAATTTATTTGCGTAAAGCCAGCCGTTCATATATTAGGCACACGAAGCGTTGGTATCTGGTGGAAGACTAATGACATTGCTACAGGCTGGGTAGACGCCTCGCAGGACGGCGGAAAAACTTACCGCAGATATTGGCTTGAAGTCGACGGCGTAAGAAGCACAAACACCTGCACTCACGTTGCCGTTATCGATGACTATGATTCGTCTAAGCCTCTTAAGTTCCGCGCGGTATCGCGCCCCATCGCTGAGTTTGGTCGATTTGGTCAAGTGTGCTATAAAGGCGAGGAGATACCGGGCGTTAATTTAAAAGCGTATAAAGTAGGGATAAACGCGTACAATAAATTTAACCGTGAGCGCATTAACAAATATACCGGTGAAGAACATATTTATGAAGGCGAAGTCGCGGCGATAGATTCCAATGAATATAATGTTGTGATGTTTAATAATATTCATCATTCGTTGGCATTGTACCCAGAGCTTTTGAAGTATGCGCCAAAGTCTGTCGCGCTTGCTGTTTTTGCTGGAGATATTGTAGATTTTTCGCGAAGTGATGCCGATTTGGATAAGCACCTTTCTGCTCCGATGGCCTATGTTTGCAAGGAACTTAAATGCCTAAGTTGCTTTACTCGTGGCCCTCGTGAATTCATGGGGCCATATGCGCAATTTGTCCGCAAGCATATCGCGTACTCTGATAATCCTTTCTATAGGGCTTTTTCCATAGGGGCAACGCGTTTTGCGCTTCTTGATTCAGCGATTCCTACGCTCAGCGAAGATCCGATGCAGCTTGATAAGTATGCGACAGAGTCGTATCTTAAGCGAGAGCGGCGTTGGTTGGAGCGAGAAGTAGCCTCAAGAGAATGGAAGGAGTCGGCAAATCGCGTAGCGTTTGCTCATATTCCGCCGTGTAAGGAAAAAGAATTTATGCCGTTTGGCAACAGCGGTTATCAAAATATCATTACAAATCTTTATGAGGTCGTTGAAAAAGATTTGTCGTTACTCATGGCTGGACATCTCGGCAATGGCAGATATTATAAGAGAGGAGTATTTGCTCAATTTCCTGTCGTTGTGGGAGGGGGACCCAAAAAAACTCGTGGGCCTAAGGTGAGTAATATCGCTACGCTTTCAGTGCTTTCGGTGAAGGGTGATTCGCTTGAGGTGTATCAAATCGGTTTTGACGGAAAAGAGAATTTCCGAGAAAGGATTGGCTGATGAAATACTCAGTGATAAGCCTGAACTATGAAGCTTTTAATTCTATCGATTTTTGCTTTAAGCATACTTAACGCTCTTGCTGTAACGCATTTTGAAAAACTTGCTCGCGGCCGAGATGTCCTTTGTGTCAACGCTGATAACGACCATTATTTCAAGACGAATTGCATGGCGGCTTTTTTGCCGAGCGAAAAACGCTGGAGCGAGGACGGCGCGAAAAGGTATTTGGATATCATCACCTGCGGCAATAAGGTGACGCATCTTTTTATGTGTCCAATCGGGCAGCGGGCGAATTACGACTCTAAAGTTTGCGACCCTATTTGGATGGCGATTGATGAAGCGAAAAAACGAGGGCTTGAGCCAGATCAATGGCCTGTGAACGCTAAGAAGTTATATGATAAGGGAATTGATATTTATAAAGTCTGGTGCGATTATGCGCGCGAGAAGGGGAATGTCTCTTTGTGGATTTCTCAGCGTATGAATGATGTACATTATGTAGATAAGCCTTGGAACATCCGAACAAATCGCTTTTGGTATGAAAACGCGCGATTTCACCGACGCCCTGATCATGATCGCGGAAAGGCGGGCCCATGGACAGATCATGCGTTAGATTACGCCCACAAAGAAGTTCGGGATTTTCAGTTTAACATTTTTAAAGAGCTTGTTGATCGTTATGATGCGGATGGTTTTGAACTGGACTGGATGCGTTTCTGGGAGCACCTGTCGCCGGGCAAGGAGCGTGAGCTTTCTTACGTGTTAACTGATTTTATAAGAATGTGCCGAGACTATACGAAGAGCGTTTCGAAAAAAAGAGGTCATCCTATCTATCTGTCCGTTAGGGTTCCGACGCTTTATAAAGCGGCTCTTGACTTTGGGTTTGATCCTGTGACTTGGGCGAGGGAGGGACTTGTCGATATGATTGCGATAGCCAATTTCTGGTCAGCGGTTGATTTTGACTTTGATTCTGCTTCATGGGTGGATCTGATTAAAAAGGCAAATCCGGATGTCGCCGTCGTCGCTTCGGCGGCTAACAATATTCAAGCTTATCGCGGGACTGTGCCGATGGATATTGAGGCGTTTTGCGCATGGGGTGATAATGCATATTCCGGAAATGTTGATGGGCTTTATCTTTTTAATGTTTCCTACCTTCCGTATGAGACGCAGAAGACTATTTACGAAAAAGGATTATCTAAAAACGACTGTATGAAAAAGTCTCGGCGCTATGTGGTGACATATCACGATTGCGTCAAGAATCCTGAAGATGCGTCAAGACAGCTGCCATCTCCAGGGAAGAAGGATATTGTTCTTAATATTAAAATCGCTCATCCCAAAGGTAAAATTGTAAGGTCTGTTATTTCGTATGACAATAAGGTTGTCGCCCCAAAAGTGGAGCTTAATGGATTTAAGAGTGTTAGCATAAAAGAGCTTAACGCCAAGTGTGATAAATATGGTCGATCGGCAAAGAAAGTTTTTGAGTATACTTTTCCGGCAGAAGCAGCAGTCACAGGCTATAATAAGTTATATGTAGCTGCAGTAAAAGGGCGCGCGAATTTAATATGGGCCGAAATCGCCGAAATCGCCGAAATCGCCGTTGAAGTTTTGGTCGCCGGACAAAGTAAATGCAACTATGGGCAGGTTAAATGCAACCTAGTGTAATGATGTGCATTTAATTTGCCTTGTTGCATTTAATCTGTGCCAAAAATCCGTTGATTTGAATCCGGTTGCATTCGGATTGACG
>JAEIGA010003623.1_pt1 | contig 24128 bp, 18 predicted proteins | sample 9270691 | NCBI WGS metagenome assembly JAEIGA01 (sample SAMN17057246, study PRJNA624740) | gut metagenome | biome: biome; isolation source: fecal sample | host: Bos grunniens | place: China: Xizang | collected 2019 | reverse complement strand
GGTGCTTACGATAAGATTTTGCAGGCTGGTGGTTTTATCTCAGTTCGTACTAACTCAGTACCTGATGGTAACGCTATTCCAATTCCTAAGGCTGATGCTGATGAGTCTATGGACGCAGCTGCTTGTGTAGGTTGTGGTGCTTGTGCTGCAACTTGTAAGAATGGTTCTGCAATGTTGTTCGTTGCAGCTCGCGTCTCTTCACTTGCTAAGTTGCCTCAAGGTCGCGTTGAGGGCGCACGCCGTGCTAAGGCTATGGTTGCTAAGATGGATGAGCTTGGTTTCGGTAACTGTACTAACACAGGTGCTTGTCAGGCTCAGTGTCCTAAGTCAATCTCTATTGCACACATTGCTCGTCTTAACCGCGAGTTCCTTGCTGCAAAGCTTCAGGACTAAGCAACTCTATAGTTGCATAATAAAGTTATCCCACTTAGGTTTGCCTAAGTGGGATACTTATTTATATAGGTATCACCCATCAAAACCACTCCTTGCGATAGATGTAGTTATTGCGTAGTGACTCAAATTGCTCAGGGTTACTCTTTAGGGTGTCGCTTTCGGCTATAATGTCGTAGTGTTGTGGTAGTGTGTTGCATAACTCGTCCCAAGAGATAAGGCATGGGGTGGTTGGCACAACTTCTGATGGATACCAATCACTTATGGGTAAGTCAAAATGTTTTGCTAATGCATTGACGCACATAGCTGTAGCATTTGCCTTGCCCTGCATGGAGTAGCCTGCAATATGTGGTGTTGAAACCATAGCATTGGCAAGTATATCGCTTGGAATATTAGGTTCTCCCTCCCATACATCAAATAGGTAGCGATGACCACTCTGTATCACTGCACGATTGTCTGCAACTGCACCACGCGAAGCATTGATTATTATGGCATTGGGGAGCATCATGTCGATAATATCCTTGTTTATAAGGTGGTGCGTTGTGCTATCCAATGGTGTATGTAGGGTTATTATATCGCAGTTGCGTGCTATCTCCTCAATGGTATAGAACTCGCCTCCCTCGCGCTCCTTGCGTGGTGGGTCGCACTCCATGACACGAAAGCCCCAGTGGCGGGCATACTCCGAGACTAAAGAGCCTACATTGCCAACGCCAACAACGCCAAGAGTGTAGCTCTCGGGTTGGCGATTCTCCATCAATGATATATGGCGTAATGCGCCGCTGACCCACTGTAGCACACCTCGTGCGTTGCAACCTTGTGCAGAGAATACCTCTATGCCATGCTCTTTGCAGTAGTCGAGTTCTATATGGTCTGTGCCTATTGTCGCTGTGGCAATAAACTTAACCTGTGAGCCACTAAGAAGTTTGCTGTCACACTTGGTGCGTGTGCGTATAATGAGGGCGTCAGCACTTTTTACCTCTTCGGCTGTTATGGCCGAGGATGGGAGATAGCTGACCTGAGCATATCTCTCAAGGATGCCTTCAATATATGGAATGGCTCTATCTATGACTACTCTCATTGCTTATTTTTTAGCAAATATATATAAAATATTCGAAAATATTTACTATTTTTGCATGATACTTAGGTATGTAGTAAAGATTTTAATAGGAGTATGGAGAATAAGACATTTGATCCTAACGGAACTATACCCGATAACGGTAATTACTTCGGTATTCCTCTTTCGCCTGAGGATGCTGCTTTGGTGCTTATATCTGCGCCTTGGGATATTACAGTATCTCAGCGTGCTGGTAGCTCTTATGCTCCAGATGCAATTATCGAGGCATCGCGCAAGGTGGATTTCTTTGAGCCTATGGCTCCTTATAGTTGGCGTAAGGGTATTGCCACAGCGCCTATAGACTACACCCTTCAGGATATGTCTCATCGTTTGCGTTCGGATGCTGAGCGCGTTATCAAGTTGCACGATGATATTGGTTCATTTGCCTTCGACCATTTGGTTTATGAGCGTAGGTTGCGCCGTGTGAATGATGCTACGGAGCAGATGATTGATAACATATATAATCAGTCGAAACAGTGGCTCGATAAGGGTAAGATTGTGGGCTTGGTTGGTGGAGATCAATCTACTGCCTATGGTCATATTAAGGCGGTAGCTGAGAGGTATGACAGCATAGGTATTCTTCATATAGACTCAGGTCTTGATTTGCGTGATGGCTACCGTGGTTTTGCACTTTCGAGTGATTCGGTCATGTATAATGTTATGCGAGATATCAAGGGTGTTGATAGACTCGTTGGTGTTGGTGTCAGAGCGTTTGCCCCTGCCGAATGGGAGATGGCAACCAGCGATCCTCGCATAAAGCTATTTACCGGTCAGCAGATGTGGTCGCAGCACTTCGAGGGCGTTAATTGGTCTGCGATATGTGATGATATCATCGCCGAGTTACCTGATAATGTGTATGTGTCGTTGGATATCGATGGACTCACCATAGAGTGTTCTCCACATACTGGCACATCTGTTGCGGGAGGTTTGCGTTTCCCTGAGGTGGTCTATCTCTTGGGACGCATTGTTGACTCAGGTCGCAGAATCGTGGGCTTCGACCTTACGGAGGTGGTGCCTGACTTGGAGGATAAGACCGATGCTGCTGTAGCCTCACGACTTCTCTACAATATGTGTAGCATGGCACTGAAGCATCACGATGCTCCCGATGTTTTGTAGTGGTTTAAGGAGTAAATAAAGAAATTATAGCTATGGCACTATTTACAAAATTTGGATGGGTTAAGCGTAATCATATTCTTACGCAGCAGGGTAATAACTTCTTGCAAGCACCATGGGCAGGCGGTATAATTCTTATCGCGTGTGTGGTTATCGCCATGTTGTTGGCTAACCTCCCAGCTACGGCAGAGTTGTACCATCACCTCCTTCACTTGGAGATTGGTCTCTCGTTTGGGGGTAAGCTCTTCCCTGAGGCTATGAACTTAGAGAAGTTTGTGAACGATGGCTTGATGGTGGTCTTTTTCTTCACTGTGGGTCTTGAGATACGCCGTGAGATGTCCGATGGAGAGCTCTCAACGCCTAAGAAGGCTATTCTACCTATCGTAGCAGCGTTGGGAGGTATGTTTGCACCTGCACTTATATACACGCTCTTCAATGGTGGTACTGTAGTAACAAATGGTTGGGGTATCCCTACTGCTACAGATATTGCATTTGCCATAGGTATCATGTCGTTGCTAGGCGATAGAGTACCTATATCGCTCAAGGTCTTCCTTACAGCTTTAGCTGTGGCTGATGACCTTGGTGCTATCATTGTCATTGCACTATTCTACGGCGAGACTCCAAATATGTTGCTCTTGGGCATAGCTGTGTTGATAATGGTAGGCATCTACTTTATGCGTCGTATGGGTGAGTTCCGCATCATGGCATATCTCATTCCTGCGTTTGTAGTGTGGGTGCTATTCTACTACTCTGGCGTTCATGCAACATTGTCAGGCGTTGTTATGGCAATGCTTATTCCAACGAAGCCTCGCTATAGCCGTTCATACTATCTACATAAGGCAGATGTTATAGAGAATCGTATTAAGGATGCAGATATGATTGAGGATGAGCATGAGGCTGAGGAGTCGCGAATGTATTATATGCGCCGTATGACACAGATATCTAATGGCGCTCAGGGTATGAGTCACCGTATGGAGCATCTTTTGATGCCTTATGTCAACTTCATCATTATGCCTATCTTTGCACTTGTAAACGCGGGCGTACATATTCCTTCGGCTGAGTATTTCAATATCTTTGAGTACTCGCCAGAGCTTGGCTCTATAGGTATGGGTATCTTCTTTGGTTTGGTTGTTGGCAAACCTCTTGGTATCTCATTGTTTAGCTATATTGCTGTTAAGTTGGGTGTTGCCGAGCGTCCTGCAGGTGCTACCTGGAAGATGCTTATTGCTGTGGCGTGCTTGGGTGGTATAGGTTTTACAATGTCTATATTCGTGGATAACCTTGCCTTCGATAAGGCTACCCATCAGGAGTTTATAGATATGGGTAAGATTGCAATTCTTATGGCGTCAACTGTAGCAGCCCTATTAGGCTCGTTGTTTATTACGCTTGAGGCAAAAAGAGAGAATAAATAATATATTATGAAGAAGATTATATCTGTGTTTATTGTCGTGCTTATGCTATCGGCCGTTGGGTGCCAGCAGAAGCAGACCGTGGTTGAGCCACCATTGATGCAGACAAGTGCAGACTCCATGTCCTATGTCATAGGTCTTAATCTTGGTCGTAACCTTATGGGATTGGACTCATTGCTTAATATCAAGGCAGTGTGTGAGGGTGTGCGTGATGCTTACCTCTCGGAGCCTAAGCTTAATGATGAAGTTGCGCGTGCCGCCTATTTGAAGTATATGAACTACGATATCTATGAGCGCACAAAAGCCTTTGAAAATCAGTTTTTGGCAGATCTTCGCAAGCAGGATCGTAAGTTCGTAGCCACGCACTCAGGTCTTACATACAAGGTTCATACCCTTGGCGATATGAAGAAGACTATCCGTAACAACCGTGATACTATTCTTATGTGTTACCGCATCCTTGACCTTGCTGGCGGCGTTGTAGATACCACCTATCTCAAGCGCGATACTCTCCGCGTAGGTGTTGGTCAGATGACAAAGGGAGTTATCGAGGCGGCTAAACTCATGGGTAAGGGTGGTCACTTGGAGGCGTGGATACCTTCGACACTTGCTTTTGGCTCGGCGGGTTGTGACTCGTTGAATGTTAAGCCTAACACCATGCTCTATTACGAGATGTGGTTAGTAGATGTTGAGAAACGATAAACTTTGAGAATAAACTAAGTAATGAAGATGAAAAAGATTTTCTGTATGGTCATAGCTGCTATGGCCGTTGTTTCGTGTTGTAAGGTTGACAATTCAACCTATATTGATTATTCTAATAAGCGTGTTATTGACGATGCTACGGCAGAGTTCGATACACTCTCTTATGCTGTGGGCATGAACATTGGTTTGGGTCTTAAGTCACAGCCATCGGGTCTTACATTTGATAAAGAGGTGTTATTGGCTGGTATCAATGCAGAGATTGCTAAGGAGGGTATCGACTATAAATTCTTAGATGAGAATAAGGAGGATATGAACCGCTTCACTAAGGAGCGTGTGCGTCCTGTTGCTATGGCTAACATGCGCAAGACAATATCTGGCGCTGATGCTGTGCCAACAGTAGAGATGCAAATATTCAATGAGGAGTTTACCAAGGAGCGTGTATCTGAGATGTTTGGTCACGACATTGCAGGTTATATCTTCAGCTCAGCATACCCATTGAACATGTATTGGTTCCGCAAGGCTATTGATGAGGCTTTTGAGGTGGATACAAAGATTGTTCATGACTCGCTTCTTCGTCTTAGTGTATGGCAGATGCGTGGTAGTATGATGGCGTACCACAACGATGTTTTTCCAAAATATACAGCAGAAGCATCGCGTAAGTGGCTCAACTATGTTGCCCAGCAGCGCGGTGTTAACATGATGGTTGTTGAGGATGATACGCTCTACTACCGTGTCGATGTTGCTGGTAACGGTGTTAAGCCTCGCGGTTTGAACGATACTATATCTCTTAGCTATGACCTCTACACTCGTAGTGGAAAACTCGTTGAGTCGTTGGCTAAGCGTGAGGCTACTGTTCGTGAGGCCTTGGATAAGGCAAATATGGAGGCTGCTGACTCTACAAAGGCTCCTGATATGAAGCTTATGATGCGTATTGCGCAGCTTAACAAACAGCTCGATGGTGTTGCAAACTTGCGTATGCCTGTTTCGAAGGCTATGTTGAAGGGTATGCAGTATGCTGTTCAGAATGTTGGTGAGGGTGGTACTATTACTGCTTGGATGCCATCATCACTTGCCTATGGCGAGCGTGGTAATAAGGCAGTATCTCCTAATGAGGCTGTTGTAATGGTTATTACTCTCAAGGAGGTTAGCTATGGTCCAACCGATGAGGAGCTTGCAGCTATCGAGGCTGAGAAGCATGCAAACAAGGTTGTTCCTCCAGCTCTCTCAAAGGATAAGGTACCTTCAAGGGATAAGATGCCTATGGCTAATAAGGTTGTAATCAATCCAGAGAATAAGGATAAGAAGGTTGTGGTTAAGCCTGTTGCCAAGTAGGCTTAATCGCATAAATAGTTGAGGGCGTTCCAATCGCGGAACGCCCTCTCTTCTTTATCTTTTATAGCTAATAGCGACGACTACCGCCACACTTCACTATATTAGCGACGACGACCACCGCCACGCTTCATATTTCTCATCTGCTTCTGTAGGCCACCACCCGCCACGGTCTTCATCATCTTGCGAGTCTGGTCAAACTGCTTAAGGAGCTTATTTACCTCCATAACCGATGTACCTGAACCCTTTGCAATACGCTCTCTGCGGCTTGCATTGATAATCTCTGGGTTCTCACGCTCGGCAGGGGTCATAGAGTCGATGATAGCCTCAGTCTGCTTAAATGCGTCATCTGGAATATCTACATCACGAAGCACCTTACCCATACCTGGAATCATCGAAGCGAGATCCTTGAGGTTACCCATCTTCTTAATCTGAGCAATCTGGTCGCGGAAGTCGTTGAAGTTGAACTGATCCTTAATCAACTTTTTCTTTAGCTTGCGAGCCTCCTCCTCGTCGAACTGCTCCTGTGCGCGCTCAACAAGAGAAACAACATCACCCATACCAAGGATACGGTCTGCCATACGCTCAGGGTGGAATACCTGCAAAGCATCCATCTTTTCGCCTGATGAGATAAACTTCAATGGCTTATCTACAACCGAACGGATAGAGATAGCAGCACCACCACGGGTATCACCATCGAGCTTAGTGAGAACAACACCATCGAAGTCGAGACGGTCGTTGAACTCCTTAGCTGTGTTCACAGCATCCTGACCTGTCATTGAGTCAACAACGAAGAGCGTCTCTGAAGGCTTTACAGCTGCCTTTATCTCGGTAATCTCAACCATCATTGCCTCGTCGATAGCAAGACGACCTGCGGTATCGACAATCACGGTGTTATAGGACTTCTGTCGTGCGTAGTTGATCGCGTTCTGAGCAATCTCCACAGGCTTCTTGTTCTCTGGTTCTGTATAGACCTCCACACCTACGGTCTCGCCAAGGATTTTAAGCTGGTCTATAGCTGCAGGGCGATAGACATCACATGCGACGAGCAGCACCTTACGGCCTCGCTTATCCTTAAGTTGTGAAGCGAGCTTACCAGAGAATGTTGTTTTACCCGAACCCTGAAGACCTGCGATAAGGATAACTGCTGGATTGCCCTCGAGCTTGATATCTGTAGCTGTACCACCCATAAGCTGAGCCAACTCATCGCGTACAATCTTTGTAAGCATCTGACCAGGCTTCACGGAGCGTAGCACATCCTGACCCATGGCCTTCTCCTTAACATCATCGATGAACTTCTTGGCTACCTTGTAGCTTACATCGGCATCAATCAACGCACGGCGTATCTCCTTAAGGGTCTCCGCTACATTGATATCGGTGATTTTACCCTCACCCCTTAGAATTTGAAACGAGCGTTCAAGTTTCTCGGTTAGATTTTCAAACATATCTTATTATCTTTTAATTTTCTTCTCTTAATAGCGTGCAAAGATATAGAATATATCTTAATTTTACAACTCCCAGACACTCTTATACCACTCGGTCTCTACCCAATGTGGTTGTAATATGGTACTTGGGGCAGATGTTGTAACACCTGAGTAAACCTCCAAGTCGATTGGATAGTTGCCATAAGAGCCGTATGCCGAATAAAACGACTCCAAAGAGTATTTAGCAATCACGGTCTTATTTAGCTGAGTGTTGAAGGCACTTTGTGCGTTGCTATCTGTAGCAATGGCGTTCACCCACTCTCCGAAATCATAGAAGTAGTGTGGATTCTTACCCTCGTAGGTTTGTAGTGTAGATGTTATATCTAAGCTTTTTGCACTTCTAACAACCTCCTTTGTTGTATCCCTCAAGGCCTCAATCTCGCTACAGTCATAGACCGCAACCGAACCACAACGCATCGAACTATGATACTCATCGCGGTAGTATAGGTGGTAGCTCTCGGCGGCTGCGGTGTAGTCTGTTACCATGCCATCATCCTTGAAGAGGTGGGGTAGCGTACGCTCGTAGGGGAAGCCTTTACCCATAATCTCACATGGTGAGGCGATGATGTAGTTTGCAGAGTTGCGTAGCTCATAGATGGCTTCGATGCTTGACATGAAACATGCGTCAAAGAGTAGATAGTCGATATCTATGATGCTATTGTTGATGCCTTCAGCAAGTTCATCAGGGTTTACCTGTACATTGTTCTCGCCCAAGGCGCGTGTCACCTCAGCACCTAATGCAGGGACAAAGAGAGGCTCGCTATAGTTGAGTAGTGCAACGCCTCCAACGCCATTAAGCACTTCGCGTGTTATCCATCCTTGACCATGACCAGCTATGACCATACCGTATCTCTTGGCTGGCGCAGCAGTACCCATCTTATCAATAATATTGCTTATGAACTCCGTGGATATAAGCTCGTCATCAATGATTATACCCTCCTCAATAATATTCTCGAAGCACTCGCCACTCGTTAAGTCGTAGCACACCTCCGCAATGTAACCCTCATTTTTTGACTCCTGACGGAAATATACCACACGATTATTCACGCCCAAGATACCACTCTTAATAGCTGCTGTTGCATCAGCGATGTTTGCCTTGAAGTAGCGATTAAGGCTTGTGCCAAAGAAGTAGAACATAAGGGTGTGATTAGCCTCCTCGGCGGGTATGCCATACTGCTTAATCTCAATATTTACACTTTTATACCCTAATGCAGAGAGGGTGATTTTAGCAGTGCGTATATTGCCACTATTCTCCTCTACGCTAAGTTTGATTATCTCATTGGACGAAGTGTCTATAGATTTAATCCAATCGGCATTGCTGACAACACTATATCTTAACTGTTTACCACTATCGCTTTGGTCAAACGAAAACTTAATCTCAAGATCTTGACTTATGTGTGAGCATGGAACGACCTCTCTTACTACAAACTCCTTTAGTGGCGCTGTAGGTTTATCCCCACATGCGCAAAGTATGACAAGTGCTACTAAACAACTAAATATTTTACAGATAATTCTCATACGCTATATCCTAATCTTTAATCGCACAAAGTTATAAAAAAGTATTGATATAACGACCATCAACAGAGATTTTTCTATTGTATGAGGCTATTTCCCTTTTGGAGTAGTAATAAATAACCCCTGAAGATGTCAAACCTTCAGGGGTAGCAATCTGCTTTATCTATTTTTGAAGAACTACTTCATCTCTGCGAAATACTTGTAGAAGTATGGCAAGGTCTCCAAACCCTTGTAGAACTGGTCAAGACCATAGCTCTCGTTAGGAGAGTGGATAGCATCCTTCGATAGACCGAAACCGAGCAAGATAGACTTGATTCCGAGGATGTTCTCGAAGCCAGAGATGATAGGAATTGAACCACCTGAGTAGAATGGTAGTGGAGTGATACCAAATGTGGTCTCTACAGCCTTCTCTGCAGCCTTGTATGCTGGAAGGTCGGTAGGAGATACATATGGTGCGCCACCATGCAAGAACTCAACCTTAACCTTAACGCTCTTAGGTGCAATGCGCTTAAAGTGCTTCTCAAAGAGCTTTGCAATCTTCTTGAAGTCCTGGTTAGGAACAAGACGCATAGAGATCTTAGCGTATGCCTTAGATGGAATTACAGTCTTAGTACCCTCGCCTGTGTAACCGCTCCAGATGCCGTTAACATCGAGTGATGGGCGGATACCTGTGCGCTCCATTGTTGTGTAGTCAATCTCACCTGCTACATCGCCCAAGTCGAGAGCCTTCTTATACTCCTCCAAAGAGAATGGAGCCTTGTTCAACGCCTTGCGCTCAGCCTCAGAGAGAATGCGTACATCGTCATAGAAGCCAGGGATGGTTACACGGCCAAACTCATCGGTGAGTGATGCTACGAGCTTAGCAAGAACATTTGCAGGGTTTGCTACTGCGCCACCAAACAAACCTGAGTGCAAGTCCTTATCTGGACCTGTAACTTCTACCTGCATATATGTCAAACCACGCAAACCTGCAGTGATGGTTGGGGTGTCAAGACCAATCATAGATGTGTCAGATACAAGGATGATGTCGGCCTTGAGGAGCTTCTTATTGTCTGCACAGAACTTGTATAGGCTTGGTGAACCAATCTCCTCCTCTCCCTCAAGCATGAACTTAACATTACATGGCAATGTGTCAGTAGCCACCATTGCCTCGAATGCCTTGGCGTGCATATAGAGCTGACCCTTATCGTCATCAGCACCACGACACCAGATGCGACCATCCTTAATCTCTGGCTCGAATGGGTTGGTCTTCCACTCGTCGATTGGATCCTCAGGCATTACATCATAGTGACCATACACGAGTACGGTCTTAGCCTTAGGGTCGATAATCTTCTCGGCATATACCACAGGGTTGCCCTCTGTAGGCATAACCTCAGCGCGGTCAGCACCTGCCTTTACCAATGATGCAGCCAACCACTCGGCGCAACGCACCATATCCTGCTTATGTAGCGATGGCTGTGCGCTGATTGAAGGGATGCGAAGAAGGTCGAAAAGCTCCTCCAAAAAACGCTCCTTGTTCTTGTCGATGTATTCAGTTGCTAGTTTCATAGTTGAATAGTTTTTAAGTTGTGATTATCTAAAATTATGCTTTGCAAATTTGTTCTATTTCGGAAATAAAGCGCTTAGCCAAACTATCCGCCTCAGCCATGGTCTTTGCCTCGGTGTAGATGCGGATGATAGGCTCTGTATTTGACTTGCGGAGGTGTACCCAATTCTCGGCAAAGTCAATCTTCACACCGTCAATATCGTTGACTCTTTCGTTTGAGTATCTTGACTTTATGGTCGATAAAATCTTATCGACATCAATCTCTGGTGTAAGCTCAATCTTATTCTTCGATGCATAGTATGCAGGGTAGCTCTTTCTAAGCTCCGACATGGTTATATCAAGCTCTGCAAAATAGGTCAAAAAGAGAGCAACGCCCACCAAAGCATCACGACCATAATGTAGCTCAGGATAGATGACTCCACCGTTACCTTCGCCGCCGATTACTGCGCCTGTCTCCTTCATCTTTGCCACAACATTCACTTCGCCAACGGCTGCTGCAGAGTATGAGCAACCCTCGTAGCGAGAGGTCACATCGCTGAGTGCGCGTGACGACGAGAGGTTTGATACGGTGTTACCCTTGGTGTGGCGTAGGATATAGTCGGCAACGGCAACCAAGGTGTACTCCTCAACAAACATCTCGCCATTCTCCATGACAAACGCCAAGCGGTCAACATCTGGATCGACAACAACGCCAAGGTCTGCGCCCTCGCGGCGTATAACCTCTGAAATCTCGGTAAGGTTCTCTGGCAGTGGCTCAGGGTTGTGAGCAAACTCGCCTGTAGGCTCGCAATTAAGCTCCACAACATTGCAACCAAGCTGGCGTAGAAGCTCTGGGATGACAACGCCACCCACCGAATTTACAGCATCAACGACAACCTTAAACTTGCGCTTGCGCACAGCCTCCACATCCACCAAAGGTAGTGCCAATACCTGCTCAATATGCTTTTTATTGAAGTCCTCTCTAAGAATAACTTTGCCTATGTAGTCGATGGTTGGGTAGTTGTACTCCACCTCCTCGGCAAGAGCCAACACCAGCTTGCCCTCCTCATCATTAAGGAACTCACCTCGCTCATTTAGCAACTTCAAAGCGTTCCATTGGCGCGGATTGTGCGATGCTGTGATGATGATGCCACCATCGGCCTTGTGTGTTATTACAGCCATCTCGGTGCCTGGTGTGGTGCAAAGACCAACATTGATAACATCCACACCGCAACCAAGGAGCGTACCCTCAACTAATGAGTCAACCATCTCGCCAGATAGGCGTGCATCACGACCGACAACCACGGTGATGCGCTTCTCTGGGTGCTTAGCCTTGATTAGTCGCGAGTAGGCTGTTGTGAACTTAACAATATCAATGGGTGTAAGGTTCTCAGACTGCATGCCACCTATGGTGCCACGGATACCTGATATCGATTTGATGAGTGTCATACTATATCCAAAAATTATGGGTTGTTAGTTAAAAAACGCTATAAAAGTTTTGCTATTTCTGACAAAATTACTAATTTTACGCGAATATTAAAAATATAATGAGTATAATTTATTGCAATATATGAGAACGATACCATCTTCTGAGCTGATAATCAATGGTGATGGCACTATTTTCCACCTTCACCTAAAGCCTGAGCAGTTGGCTGATATTGTTATACTTGTGGGTGATCCTGGTCGTGTGGCGATGATTGCGGAGTATTTCGATGAGAGAGAGTGTGAGGTCTCGAATAGAGAGTTTCTCACCGTTACAGGAACATATAAGGGTAAGCGTATGACAGTTATGTCAACAGGTATCGGCATCGGCAATATTGATATTTGCGTTGCGGAGCTCGATGCCCTTGCAAACATAGATTTCCATAGTCGTCAGATTAAGGATGCTTTTCGTCAGTTGACACTCGTGCGTCTCGGTACCTCGGGAGCCATACAGCAGGATATCGAGGTGGGGGAGGTTATCTTTGCTAAGACCTCGCTTGGCTTTGATGGTCTGTTATCGTACTATGCTGGGCGCGACTCGGTGTGCGACTTGGAACTTGAGAGAGCATTTGTGGAGCATACAGGTTGGTATGAAAAGCTCCCTGCGCCATACTTCGTAGATGCAGATAGGCAACTTTACGAGCTATTCAAAGACTCCACACGCGAGGGTATAGCCATAGCTGCTCCTGGCTTCTACGCACCTCAGGGTCGTTGGGTGCGTCTGCAACCACATGATCTCAAACTCAACGAGAAGATTGAGAGCTTTAAGTTCGGTGAGCGTCGCATAACAAACTTCGAGATGGAGGGCTCGGCACTTGCAGGTCTTGCAGCACTCATGGGACACCGCGCAGCGACGATATGCACTATCATCGCTCAGCGCGTAGCCAAAAACGCCTGCACGGATTACAAGCCATTTGTGCGCCGTATGATTGAGATGGCGCTGGATAAGTTATCTACTTTGTAAACGAAAATATAAACCAAAAAAACTATGAAATTTACTGTATCAAGCTCTGCGCTTTTGTCGCTACTTGCAACAACTGGTAAGGTTATCAGCAATAAGAACACACTCCCTATTCTCGACTACTTCCTTCTTGAGCTTAAGGAGAATGAACTCACAGTTACAACATCCGACCTTGAGACAACGCTCGTGGGTCATCTTAATGTTGAGAATGTTGAGCGTGAGGGTATGATTGCTGCGCCAGCAAAGCTTATGCTTGACTCATTGAAGGAGTTCCCTGAGATGCCTCTTGAGTTCGATGTTAACGATACAACATGGGAGATCAAGGTGCGTTGGGCAAGTGGCTCGCTCTCTATTCCTGGTGCGAGCGCTGTGAGCTACCCAGCTATGCAGACTATCGGTGCTGAGCGTAAGGAGATACTTCTCGATGTAGATATGCTAATCTCGGGTATCAACAAGACAATCTTCGCCACTGCCGATGATGAGCTTCGCCCAGTGATGAATGGTGTATATTTCAACTTTGAGGAGGGTAAGGTGACATTCGTGGCTACTGATGCTCATAAGCTTGTACGCTCTGTTGCTGAGTGCCCAGATGTGGACTTCAACGCTTCGTTCATCCTGCCTAAGAAGCCAGCAAACCTATTGAAGGGTGTGCTTCTAAAGGAGGAGGAGCCTATCCGTGTATCGTTCGATGCTAAGAATGTATCTTTCGAGCTTAAGAATCATAAGTTCGTATGTCGCCTTATCGAGGGTAACTATCCTAACTACAACGCTGTAATCCCATCATCAAACCCTAATAAGGTGCTTGTGGATCGCGTGGAGCTTGTAAACGGCATCAAGCGTGTGGCTGTATGTTCTAACCCAACAACAAACCTTATCCGCATGGATATCGCTAACAATCGCATCAGTCTTGCAGCTCAGGATATCGACTTCTCAGTATCGGCAAACGAGACTATCTCATGCAGCTACGACGGTCAGCCTGTAACAATTGGTTTCAAGTCAACATTCCTTGTTGAGATTCTCTCAAATATTGATAGCCCAACAGTAGTTATCGAGCTTGCAGACTCAACACGAGCAGGTGTATTTAAGCCTGTATATGATGATAAGAAGGCTACTGAGGTGTTGATGCTTCTTATGCCGATGATGATCAACGCTTAATTTCTTGTGATAAGGGGTCATCTTCGGGGATTTGCTTGTCTGAAAAATGCTCATTTACTTCAAGTAAACTCCGCTTTTTCAGTCTGCGACAAATCCCCAAATATGACGCCCTTCTAACAAGAAATTGGGTCGTGGAGCTAATGACGGTATTCTGACGCAGAGATAACAGAGACCAGAGAGACCAGAGTGTCAGAGAGACCAGAGAGACCAGAGTACCAGAGTACCAGAGTACCAGAGTACCAGAGAGGCCAGAGAGACCAAAGAGACCAGAGAGAAGTTTCGGATAAATATCGGACAAGGCTTGAACAAATCTTAGATAAGGCTGAGCCCGTCCTCGCTCTCTTCCTTTCCGTCTCTTTTGTCCCTTTTGTCACAAAACCAACTTATACTAAAACTTGTAACTTAAATTTTGAATCTATGAAACGACTACTCAGAATATTGGTTGCCTTGCCGCTTTTGTTTGTGGCGTGTGAGCAACCTAAGGAGTCGGAGGTTGAGGTTAAGCCTCCAGTGTTGACACTTACATCCGAGTCTATACTATCGTTTAGTGACGAGGGTGGTGTGGGTATTATAGAGTACACTCTCGAGAATGAGGTTGAGGGCGCTGAGTTCACAGCTGAGAAGGATGCAGAGTGGATCTCGGAATTTTCGTTTGGTGAGAATATAGCTTTCAGCGTTCTGCCAAATGATGGCGTTGAGCGCGAGGCTACGATAACCATTAAGTACGATGTCGCCTCTATGGAGATTACCGTAAAGCAGGAGGCCGTGTTCGAGGGTTACAAGCTAAGCTACGGCATAGGTACATACTATCTCCCTGGTGCTATAGAGGAGGCTCCCGAGGTACATAACTACTATGTGACACTTGCTACGGTGAACGACTTTAGTACCTATCTTCCCGAGAACTCATATTTGGAACTTGACTTCTATGCTGCAGCTGGAGATGCCGAGAATCCAGCTATCCCTGTAGGGGAGTACACCTTGGATTTGAGCAATAGCTGCGCACCAGCAACAGTAGGTTGTGCCTACTCACGATTTATGTACTTCAACGCAGATTACATCCCTGAGGTGTGGATTCTCCCTATAGATGGTAAGGTTGTAGTGACCGAGGAGCGCATCGAGGGCTACCTTGTCGATGAGTATGGCGATAAGGTTACATTCCGTTTCAAGGGCGATATAGCCTTGGATGTAGAGTCTGAGATTGCGGAGTATTAGAGCAACTCCAATAATGCTCAACCACTAAACTGAATAGATGATATGAATTTACAATTAAAGCGTCCAATAATATTCTTCGACCTTGAGACCACAGGTGTAGATACGGCTAACGACCGCATTGTCGAGATTTCGATGGTTAAGGTGGGTGTCGATGGCTCAAAGGTGGTTAAGACGCGCCGTATAAACCCTGAGATGCATATCCCTGAGGTGGCAACGGCGGTGCATGGCATTACGGATGAGGATGTTAAGGATGAGCCTACATTCCGTCAGATAGCCAAGTCCTTAGCGGCGTTTATCGAGGGTTGTGACTTTGGTGGCTTCAACTCCAACCGCTTCGACCTGCCGATGCTTGTTGAGGAGTTTATGCGTGCGGGTGTTGAGGTTGACTTCTCACGCCGTAAGTTCGTGGATGTGCAGACTATCTTCCACCGCAAGGAGCAGCGCACCTTAGTGGCGGCATATAAGTTCTACTGTGACAAGGATTTGGAAAATGCCCACTCGGCAGAGGCTGATACTTTGGCTACATACGAGGTTTTAGAGGCGCAGATTGAGCGCTATGGCGATATAGGTAGCACGGTGGAGGAGCTTGCGGAGTTTTCGTCAAATGGCCCTATGGTCGATTTTGCGGGTCGTCTGTCGCTTAATGATAAGGGTGAGGAGATTTTCACCTTCGGCAAGTATAAAGGCCGTAAGGTTGAAGATGTCTTTAAGAGCGACCCAAGCTACTATGCGTGGATTATGAATGGTGACTTCCCGCTATACACTAAGAAGAAGATTACTGAAATTCGTCTAAGGATGAAATAGAATGAGATATCTGAGATTTCTTTACATACCCCTCTTTTTGATGTTCTCGGTGGCTGTGATGGCTACAGAGCCTACAAACATCATTATCGAGATTGAGGGTAGAAGTTACTATAAACATTTGGTTGCAGGTGGCGATACCATCTACTCGCTCTCTAAGGCCTACGGCGTCTCAGAGCAGAGCATAATGGATAGCAACGAGGGTCTTACACCATCGACACTGAAGATTGATGCCTATGTGCTTATTCCTAAGGGTGGCGATGTCGCTGCGGCGAAGGCTGAGAAGGCTGAGAAGGTGGATAAGAAGAGGTTTATCTACCATAGCGTTAAGCAGGGCGAGACGATATATTCCATAGCCCGCAAGTATAAGGTGTCGGTAGCGGTGTTGGAGAGCGATAACCCCAATATTGATGTTGAGCGCATATCTCCTGATATGGAGGTTAAGGTGCGTCGCTCGGAGCGTGGCTTTGCTACGGTGGATGAGATAGAGAGGGAGCGCATGAGGCGTACAACTCAACAGGAGAGGCTCTCGGAGGGTGAGTATATGGTGCGAGCTGGCGAGACTGTATATTCGCTATCGCGCAAGTTTGGACTTAGCGAAGAGAAGTTTATGCAGCTAAATAACCTCTCATCGTATGGCGACCTTAAGGAGGGTATGGTTATTAAGCACCAAGAGGCGAAGATAGAGGTTCAGGAGGGTGTTGAACCAGCGAGAAGAGATAGTGATGAGAGTGTTATTGTGGTAGCTCCTGCCGACTCCATCGCTGTCGAGTCATCAGTTGCAGACGAACAGTTTGTTGTCGATAGCATGGTGAGTACCTTTAGAACACTTGCACCTTACCAGACTCTGCGTGCATCGTTGCTCATGCCTTTCCATAAGGATGGTAAGGTGAACCCTACGATTGTGGACTTCTACCGTGGTGTGTTGCTTGCCATGGAGGATATCAAGAATGAGGGCTACGATGTGGAGTTATCGGTGTTCGATAGTGAGGGAACAGAGGAGAGGATTCAGAGTATCATGGCTGATGAGCCACTATTTCACGAGGCACAGCTTATCATAGGTCCTGTATATGAGAGCGAGCTAAGCGTGGTGTTGCCATACGCTACGGAAAATAGCATCCCTGTTATCTCACCATTGGCAGATATCGTATCGTTGCATAGCCCTATGTTGTTCCAGATGCAGGCGGAGAACGAGAATAAGTACGATAAATTTGAGCGTGTCTTCGATGGTAGCCGTGAGGTGGTTATCGTCCATACGCCATCAATTGATAAGGAGTATGAGGCTAAGATGCGAGAGCTTAGTGCTGGGCATGTGGTCTATGAGCTAAACTACACCTTTGACCGTGAGTCGCTGCTCTATATGCGCAACGCTGACGGCACAAATGGCGAGCAGATAGATATCACGGAGTTTATGCGTAGCTCAACAAGCAAGGCATTTGTAGTTTTGGCAAGCGATGAGATAGATGTTGATAGAGTGCTTACCACACTATCATCAACAAGAGCATCTATACTTGGTCGTGGTAGCCTTATGGGTGACTATGTTGTGGTGGGTAATCGCCGCTGGAAGCAGATAACATCCATTGATAAGCAGACCTTCTTTAATAATAACACTATTTTCCTTGTCCCTTACCATGCTAACCGTGGAAATCACAGTGTGGCTATGTTCGATGCCCGTTACATCAAGGCTTATGAAGCGCTGCCTACGATGTACGCCTACCGTGGCTATGACGCTGCGATGATATTCTGTCGTAAGATGTTTGGTGGCTTTGAGGACGATGTGAATGAGGTTGTTATGCCTCTTGCAACGCCCTACACCTTTACCTTCAACGGAGGCTTATATGTCAACACTTGCTGGACTATGGAGCGATATAAGAGTAACTTTACAATAGAGGTTGAGTAATGGCAAATATAACTACACCGATACCAGAAAAGACCATAGAGCGACTTAGTGAGTATCGTCGTACGCTGCTTAAGTGCCATGCGCAGGGTATCACACATATATTTTCGCATGTCTTGGCTGGTATGCACGGTATCACTGCTGTGCAGGTGCGCCGCGACTTGATGCTTATAGGTTTCTCGTCAGATACCAAGAAGGGCTATGATGTTAAGGTGCTTATTGACTTTATTGATAGCATACTCTATAGCGAGCAGCCTATAAATATGGCGATTATAGGTATGGGTCACTTGGGTCAAGCTGTTACCAAGTACTTCAATGGCAAGGGTCTGAAGCTCCGTATTACCGCGGCGTTCGATATCCACCCCGACAAGGTGGGGCATGTTGTGGATAACATTCCATGCTATCATATAGATGAGTTTGAGGAGCGCGTAGATGAGCTTAATATAAGCATCGTTATCGTCTCATCGCCTACATCTGTGGCTTCAACACTCGTCTTGCCTATCATCAACGCAGGTATCAAGGGTGTGCTCAACTTCACATCGGCACCACTTAACTTTCCCCCAGGTATTGTCGTTGAGAACTATGATATAACCACACTTCTTGAGAAGGTCGCCTACTTCGTTAAGGTCGCCGAGGAGAGTAACAACTAACTATGACTATACACTACGGCTTTGAGGATATCCCACAAGGGGTTAACACCGTGGTCACTATAGGCTCGTTCGATGGAGTCCATAGTGGTCATAGAGTGCTTTTGTCGGCTGTTAAGAGCATGGCTGAGCGCCTTGGGGCTCGGAGTGTGGTTGTCACCTTCGATCCCCACCCGCGTATCGCTATGGGTAGAGCTGAGGGTATGGGTCTGCTGACAACTATCGAGGAGCGCGCCCTATTGCTCGAAAGAGAGGGTGTTGATTATATGGTCGTAGCACGCTTCGATGATAAGTTCCGTAGCCAGTCCTACGATAGTTTTGTGCGCGAGTCGCTTGTTGCTAAGCTTGGTATGGTTGGTATGATTGTGGGCTATAACCACCGCTTAGGTCGAGGTAATGAGGGAAACTATGATAGTCTAAAACCCCTCGCTTCGGAGTGTGGCTTTGAGCTTGAACGCGTGAGTCAACACTTAGTCGAGGAGTCCAAGGTAAGCTCTACGGTTGTGCGCGAGGCTATGCAGTGTGGCGATATGCGTGAGGTGTCGCGTCTTATTGGAGGTAGATATCTAATCCTTGGCGATGCTGTGGCTGGTGTTGTGGATATTACTGATCCTAATAAGCTACTTCCTGCATCGGGCATGTATGATGCGATTCTTACCTATAATAATATAAGCTGTAGTACTAAAATAGAGATTGCTGGGCGTAGGGTGGTGTTACCTCCGAATATAAGCGGCAGAGTGACTATAGAGTTGTAGATATTCCTATAAGACTATCGTGTGAATTGCAGTTGTATTGAGTGACAAAGTAACAAAGAGACCGACTAAAAAGTAATTTTTGGTCGGTCTCTTAACTTATCTTTGTTCTCTTACTTTGATAGCACCAGCTTCTCAATCTCTTCCATCTGAGCCTTAAACTGTTTGTCGGTATCAATCATATCGGCAACGGCCTTGCAGCTATGTAGCACCGTAGCGTGGTTGCGACCACCTATCGAAGAGCCGATAACCGTAAGCGGCGACTTGGTGTGCTGCTTAGCAAGATACATTGCTACCTGACGCGCCTGAGCCACATCGCGAGTACGCTTCGAGGAGTTGAAGGTATCTATGTCGATATCGAAATAGTCACATACGACCTTAACGATATGTTCGATAGTAATCTCACGCTGCGTAAGCTTAACATAGACCTTTAGGATATCCTTAGCAAGCGAGATTGTAATCTTGCGGTTGAGGAACGAGGCGTTGGCGATAAGCGACGACAACGCACCCTCAATCTCACGCACATTCGCCGAGATATTCTCCGCAAGGTAGGTAATAACCTCCTCAGGTATGTTGGCACCCAGACGCTGAGCCTTAGCACGGATAATCTTAACCTTAGTCTCATAGTCAGGGACATTGAGGTTTGCCGAGAGACCCCACTTAAAGCGAGTTAAAAGTCGCTGCTCGATATCCTTCAATTCCACAGGTGGCTTATCCGAGGTGAGGATAAGTTGCTTGCCTGCAAGCTGGAGGTGGTTGAAGATATTGAAAAAGGCGTTCTGCGTACCTGTCTTACCCGTAAGCTCCTGAATATCGTCAATGATAAGCACATCGACCATCTGGTAGAAGTGGATAAAGTCAGTAATCTCACCATTTTTGTATGCCGTCTGGAACTGCGCCTGGAACTTGTTCATCGAGACATACAACACCTGCAATTCAGGGTGACGCTGACGCACCTCATGACCTATGGCCTGTGCGATATGTGTCTTACCCAAACCCGAATCGCCATAGATATACAATGGGTTGAAGGCATTGCTACCTGGTGACACTGCTACAGCCATACCTGCCGAGCGAGCAAGACGATTACACTCGCCCTCGATATGGTTCTCAAAGGTGTAATTCATGTTGAGCTGTGGGTCGATATTTATACGACGCAAGCCTGGAATTACAAAAGGATTCTTTATATTTGCAGTGTCGGTTGGTGTCTGAAACTTTGGTACTTGCGTAGATGCGTTTTCAACACTAGCCTGAGGACGGCGGGGTACAGCATACTTAAGCTGTATATCCGAGCCGTAAAGCTCTGATACAATGGGAAGTAGGATGCTTAGGTATCGTTTCTCGATATTCGATACGAAGCTCTCATTTGGCACACGAAGGCGCAAGACAGAGCCATCGTAGTCGATGGGACGGATAGGGTTGAACCACTTGACAAACTCCTCCTCGGTAATAGAGAGTCGAAGTCTATCAAGGCAATCCTGCCACATCTCTGTATATTTCGCCATCTGCGTCATCGTGTTCTTTATTTTGCCGTATTATCTTCCAAATTTTCATCTATTAGAGGCGATAAATCCCAAGAAACAGCCTTTGCTACTCTGTTTCAATACTTTACAATTTACACCTCTATTTTTGCTAAAATCGCCCTTTGCCAACACTCGGTTTTAGGTGCGTTTTGACACTGCAAAGATGTGGATAATTTTATTAAAATAAACTCAAAAATCAGTTGCAAAATTCATTTATTTTATTAGGGCATAAGAAACATATTTTTATTCCACACTTTTATATTCATCTGCGATATTTCATCTGTTTTTTGGTATCTAAATTGTAACTATATATAAACTAACACGATATAAATTTTAACTAAAAAATGGCTAAAATAGCCAAGAATTTTAGCATATTTAGTTAACTTGCTGATATAAAAGAGTGTTGCAAAAAATTAGCTGCGATTTACTTTTTTTTATAACTTTTTTTTCTTAAATTTGCATAATAGAAATTTTCCTAAATCGAGAGTACAAACTATAAATATAACTGATACAACTATGGCTAACAATTTAGATCCTCAGGTATTGAGCAAAGCGCAGGCTTGGCTCGACGGTAACTACGACGAAGCTACAAAGCAGGAGGTTCGCATGCTTATTGAGAACAACCCTAATGAACTTGTTGAGAGCTTCTACAAGGACCTTGAGTTTGGTACAGGTGGCTTACGCGGCATTATGGGTGTGGGTACAAACCGCATGAATGTATATACTGTAGGTGCAGCGACACAGGGTCTTGCCAACTACCTTAAGAAGAATTTTGCAGGTGAGCAGATTAAGGTGGCTATCTCGCACGACAGCCGTAACAACTCGCGCATGTTCGCTGAGCGTGTTGCCGACATCTTTGCATCTAACGGCTTTACCGTCTATCTCTTCGATGCACTACGCCCTACACCAGAGCTTAGCTTTGCTATTCGTGAGCTTGGCTGCCAGTCGGGTGTTATGGTAACAGCATCGCACAACCCTAAGGAGTACAACGGCTACAAGGCATACTGGAACGATGGCTCACAGGTTACCTCACCACACGATGTAAACATCATTGAGGAGGTGGGCAAGGTAGCTATGGAGCAGGTACTCACAGGCAAGAACCCTGAGAATATTCATATTCTCGGTGAGGAGTTCGATAAGATATACCTACAGGCTATCAAGGATCTATCGCTATCGCCAGAGTCTGTGGCTAAGTACAACGATATGAAGATTGTCTATACTCCACTTCATGGCGCTGGTGTTAAACTCGTACCTCAGTCGCTTCGCAACTACGGCTTTAATAATATTATATGTGTCGAGGAGCAGATGGTCTTGGATGGTAACTTCCCTACCGTGGCATCTCCAAACCCTGAGGAGCGCAAGACTATGGCTATGGCTATCGAGCGCGCCGAGAAGGAGGGTGCGGATTTCGCTATGGCTACCGACCCAGATGCTGACCGCCTTGGCGTGGCTCTACGCACAGGCAAGGGCGACTATGTGCTTTTGAACGGTAATCAGACCCTTGTGCTTCTTATGAGCTATCAGCTCACTCGCTGGGCAGAGCTTGGCAAGATTACAGGTAAGGAGTTCGTGGTTAAGACCATCGTTACATCTATGATGCCTGATGCTGTTGCTGAACACTTTGGCGTTAAGTGTTACAACTGCCTCACAGGTTTCAAGTATATAGCAAAGATTATCCGCGAGCAGGAGGGCAAGACTAAGTATATCGGCGGTGGTGAGGAGTCATTCGGCTATCTCCCTGGCGACTTCGTGCGCGATAAGGATGGCGTTGCAGCTATCACACTTGTTGCAGAGGCTGCAGCGTGGGCACGCGACACTATGGGTATCACCCTCTATGAGTGGTTGCAGCAGTTGTATGTTAAGTATGGCTTCTTCCGCGAGGGTCTTGTGAATGTTGTTCGCAAGGGTAAGGATGGTGCTGCCGAGATTCAGCAAATGATGGTTGACTACCGTCAGAACCCACCTAAGTCATTGCTTGGCTCTGAGGTTGTTAAGATTCTCGACTATAAGACCCTTGAGGAGATTGATACACGCACAGGTGAGCGTAAGCCTATCGAGGGTATCGATGAGAAGAGTAATGTGTTGCAGTGGCTTACAGAGGATGGTACAAAGGTATCAGTACGCCCTTCAGGTACAGAACCTAAGATTAAGTTCTACTTTGGCGTTAAGGCTCCATTGGCATCTGTTGATGAGTTTGACGCAACCCTTGCAGCTCTTGACCAGAAGATTGAGGACCTTAAGAAGGAACTTGAGTTATAAGCCAAATAGAAAGCTGAAAGGTATAAACTAAAAAGTAAGGTATGTAGCGCATGCGTTTTATAAACATGCGCTGCATACCTTTCTTTTTAGTTCGCACCTCCTACAAAAATAGTAGTTGCCAATCACAAGACTGACAACTACTCCATATAAAACTCTAAGTAATGCTACTTCGTAGCCTCCGACTCGCAATAGACGCAGCGCACGACATCCTCTACACTCTCAAAGCGTGGGCGCACAGGCTCAAGGTTTGATATACATAGTGGGTTAGGACATTTACACTCCATAGCTCTGCCATGCTGCTCGAACACCTTCTCCGAGTCCTTCTGCCACTCAAGGAGCTTTAAGATAAGTGCCATACGCACAAACTTGCCATTCTCCACCTGACGGAAGTAGGCAGCGCGTGGGTCAGCATCTACATCTATAGCTATCTCGTTCACACGAGGTAGTGGGTGTAGTACCGCCATATTCTGCTTAGCGTAGCGCATCTTGGCAGCATCCAATACGAAGCAGTCCTTAACACGCTCATACTCCTCGAGATCGGTAAAGCGCTCCTGCTGCACGCGTGTCATATAGAGGATATCTACATCGCCGATAACGCTCTCAATATCGTTTGACTCGCGGTACTCCACACCTAAACGCTCGAATACATCGCGCTTGATGTAATCAGGAAGTGCCAACTCAGGAGGCGAGATAAGCACAAACTTGGTGTTCTCGTAGCGTGTCATCGCCTTGATAAGAGAGTGTACCGTACGACCATACTTCAAATCACCCACAAGACCTATAGTTAGGTTGTTGAGTGTGCCAAGCTCGCGCTTTATGGTGAGCAGGTCGGTCATGGTCTGCGTAGGGTGGCTGTGTGAGCCG
>JAEIGA010003622.1_pt1 | contig 24130 bp, 22 predicted proteins | sample 9270691 | NCBI WGS metagenome assembly JAEIGA01 (sample SAMN17057246, study PRJNA624740) | gut metagenome | biome: biome; isolation source: fecal sample | host: Bos grunniens | place: China: Xizang | collected 2019 | reverse complement strand
TTATATTATATTTGCCACAACTTATCCTATGGGAAAATAAAACTTTGCGTAGCAAAATATCACTGCTTTTAGCAATATAACTTGCCGTTAGGCAAATATAGTTGTGGCGTAGCAATAATCCCTATCGCTACGCCACTAAAGGGCGTCGTGTTTTATTTTAGTTATTCGTCGGATGGGCGATTTTTATCATATCGCTCTAAGAAAGAGTGAAAAACGCCTTCGGTTTTATAGCCGAGCATTGTATCTAACGAAACGGAGTGGATACTGCTAAACAAACATTTTTCTACGTTAGGGTTAGTTTGTTTTAAGGTCGCAATAAGTTTTTTAATTTCTTGCCGTTTAGATTTTCCCGTACCGTCGCCACGGGCGTTGTTATCGGTAAAAGAGCAAGCGCACTCTATAAAATCTAGCCCGTTATATTTTTTCCAAGCAATAATATCGTCTTCATGCACGCAGTATAGCGGGCGGATAAGCGACATTCCTTCAAAGTTTTTGCTATGAAGTTTTGGTAGCATGCCTTGAATTTGCGCGCCGTATAACATGCCTAGTAAAGTGGTTTCAATAACGTCTGAAAAATGGTGACCTAACGCTATTTTATTGCACCCTAATTCTTTGGCTTTGCCGTATAAGAAACCGCGTCGCATTCTTGCGCATAGGTAACAGGGCGAGTCGGTAACCGAAGAAGTAACCGAGAAAATGTCGCTATTGAAAACGTTGATAGGTATTTCTAGCAGTTTAGCATTTTCAATAATTTTATCAAGGTTACGCTTTTTATATCCAGGGTCCATAACCAAATATTCAACTTCAAACGGCACTTCGGAAAACCTTGCAAAATTTTTCATTAAAAGAGCCAAAAGCATACTGTCTTTTCCGCCGGATATGCAAACGGCAATTTTATCGCCTTCTTCGATTAGGCGATATTTTTTTACGGCTAAAACGAACTTAGACCAAATTTCTTTTCTAAACCGTTTGTTTATGCTCCGTTCGGCTTTTTGTGCGGGTGTTAATTCTTTCATATTTAAATTGTAAACCACCAAAAGTCGACGTGTCAAGCAAAAGAAGGTTATTTTTGTCCGGATACGCTAACCGAAATTTTTGGCGTAAACACCGAAAGATAACTGTCTTTATAAACGGGGTAGTATTTGTGACAGTATCTGTACAGTAGATCGTTAACCCTTAAAAAATCACACCCTGACGTCTTTGAAACTTCTATAAGCGAATTGATATCGTTATAAAGTTGTTCTTCCGCCTTTTTTATAATTTTTATATCCATATATTCGTTCTCGGTATAGGTCGTTTTAGATTGTTTAGAGTTTTGGTCGGCGATACGGCAAAAAAGGTTAAGTGAAATATTAAGGTCTAAATTATATCTATCCGCGCCAAGAGAAATTTTGCGTTTATTATCTACAACGGTCAAAAGGTAGTCCGTTTTCTCTCCCGCTTCATCTACTCCGTTGACTTTTAGAGCGGTTTCTTTAGAAGGGTGCATAATAAGGTTATAAATAAACGTTTGATTTTCGTTTAATTCGCCAACGAGTTTGCCGTTTTTAAATAGCGCCGTTTTAGTGGCGTTAAAAACGGTGTTTCCGCCCGTTTTTGTGCTTTCGTCTTTGGTGGTTTGGTTGCTATTGTCTGTATTTTCTTGGCGAATAATACTCACCTTCGGCATTAGAGATGAAGCGTTTTTAGAATAGTAATCGGCGCAAAAAGTTTTAACGTCGATATTAGCAACGTCGTTATCAAACCCGGGGTTTTTTAGCAAGATTTTTTGAAGGGCAAACGAAGAAATATTGTCTAACGGTGACGTCGACTCTAAAAGTTCTTTCGCCGTATTTTCAGCAAGTACCACCGTCGCCGAGTCTTGAATACGCAACGTTTTGGCAAAATAGTCTAAAACTTTAATAACGTTGTTTTGTGCAACCGACTGGCCCAAAATTATAAGGTTGCAAAAATACAGTTTAGGGTACCACCCCGAAGTATCGCCCATATCCCTGATAGCACCGCTAACCGTTTTTCCTTTTCCAGATAATAGCGCCTTTTTGTTTTCGGCAAGTTTATTTGACTCGGGCACGGCAATTTCCATAGAAACGGAATATTCATCGTCCGTTTGGTCGATGGCAATTGCCGTTACTATGGCGGTTTTTTCTATATCGATAAGCCCAAAGTCGTTGGTAAAAAATATCGCAGATAAAAGTAGGGTAATCAGCATAGCGATTTTAGCATGCACTAACTTCATTTTCTTTATTCTCCTTTTTTAGAACGCAAGTAATAATGGGCAAAACGTTTGCAGTTATAAAGAACAGCGCGTTTCCGTAAACGGACAAAAACTTTTCAATCGAAGCAAAATGTTCGGCAAACGCTAAAACGCAAAAACAGGTTAACCCGTTGACTATTAGAGAGCAAATCCACGGTTTGATATTAAATATTTTATTAAGGGTAAGCGAAGCAAAATAAAGCGGAAGCGCCAAGGCAAAAAAGTTGGACGCTAAAATACAAATTATTCCCACGTAGTCGAACCTACCGATATTGTTTATAACTATGGTGTACTTAGAGATTTCGGTAAGTGCAAAAATTTGTCTAAACGCAATAGAAGTGAACACTCCGTAAAAAATAATCATAAAAAACACCACGAATAGCCCTGGTATTAAATATGATAAAAACACTTTTACGCAGTCGTTCTTTTTAACCTGAAATTGCCCGATAAAAAACATTAGGTAAGCGCAATCGCCGAACCAGTTAAACGAATAAAACGCTCCTTTAGACTGATTTATAAATCCCTGCGCGCCGATAGGCAAAACGGCGGAAAAATCACTGTTTGTAAATGAGAGCAAGAAAATTAAAATCAAGCCTATTAGCGTTATAACCCAAAATATATCGGCAACTCTACCAAGCACCCTTATCCGTTTGCAACAAAAAAAGAAACTGACCAAAAAGAAGGGTAAGAAATTCAAAAAACTCGGCAAAGTTTCGTAAAGAGTTAACTCAACGTACGTCTTTTGTTGGTTAATAGGAAGTAACGCCTTAAAAAAGAAGGTAAAAAAATACAACAGCAAAATAATTTTGCTACCAAGTTTACCAAAGTTTAGTTCAAGCAACCCGAAAAAGTCCGTTTTAGTTTTCTTACACGTCCATAGCACGAAAGATAGCGTGATCAAGTCAAGCAACAAATTAATGAGTGTAGATATCCACATATCTTCACTTGCGCAACCAGCAATAATACTCGGCATAGTAAAAAGCTTACTAACGGGTAAAAAGGCGATAAAGAATAGGCAAACTTGCCGTGTTTTTAGTTGAAATTTCATTTTTTCATCTCCTTAATATTTTGGCGTTTTGCGTTGACGTTTTTAATAGACTTCGGCCTATAAACTTGCTCGCATAAAAAGCCCTTATAGATGCCGTCTTTTAAGTCTTCTTTAACGATGGGCGAAAAGGGTGCCATAAGTGGCGTGTTAAAACTTTCGAACGAAACCAAATAAATAATTAAAAAGCAAATGGCTAAAATAAGCCCATATCCGCCTAACGACCCGCCTATGAATAAAAATAGCAACCTAATAATTGAAAAGACTTGCTCAAGTTCGGGCACGGTAAACAAACAAATGCCCGAAAAGGCAACTATCATCAACGTCGGTGCGGAAATAATACCCGCGTTAACAGCAGTTTCGCCCAAGACCAAACCGCCGACGATAGAAACGACCATGCCCACGTATCTCGGCATACGAACGCTCGCTTCGTTTAAAATTTCAAATATTAGAAGGGTAAAAAACATCTCGAAACTAGGCGATAGCGGAATACCTTTTATGCTGTTTACTATGGTTAGTAAAAAACTCAGCGGGATAAGTTGCAAATGGAACAGTTCTGACGCCACGAAAAAAGCGGGCAGTAGAATAGACACCATAACCGACAAAAGTCGTAACGAACGCGCCATATTCGCGCTATAGGGCGAGTTGTAATAATCGCTAGGACTTTGGAAATCTTCAACGAGTAAATAGGGAACGGTAAGGGCTATCGGCGAGCCGTCTACGAAAATAGCCACTCTACCTTCTAAGATTTTTGCGGAGAGAATATCGGGTTTTTCGGTGTTTCCCACCTGCTTAAATAACGAAGTTTGGTGTTCGCCGATAAGTTTTGCAACGTAAGAAGAATCTAAAACGGCGTCTATATCGATATTTTTTAATTTTTGCCTAAGCGCTTTTACTAGCGAAGGGTCAACCACTTCGCTTATATAACAAAGGGCAACGGGCGTTTTACTAAATTTACCGATTGTAAGGTTTTCAATTTTAAGTGACGGGCTTTTAATTCTACGGCGCATCAAACTGACGTTAACCGCAATACTCTCAACAAACCCTTCTCTCGGGCCTTTAATAACGGCGGAAGTAGGTGGCTCGGTAATGGCTCGTTTTTCAAACACCTTTAAGTCGAACGAAAAAGCCACGTCTATTCCGTCAAGCAAAAAGGCGGTGTTGCCAAGCATAATCTCTTCAATCAATTGCTCCACCGTGTCAACCGTTTTCTTTTCGGGGCTTAAAAAAGCGTTTTCAAGTTTTTTAACGGTGATATTTCCGTTCAAATCTTTTATCGGTTTAAGAACCAACTCGCCCACGCTTTTTTTATCGGCAATATCTTTCAAAAAGATTATAGTTCCCTTGCGTTTTTTTATCGAAACGGGCAAAAAAGTGATGTCGTCTGATTCTAGTTGGCTTTTTAACGCCCGTTGATTTTTGTCTAATGAAGAAGTTATTTTCATATTTGTAGCGTGGGCAAACGGCGGTTAATTATTCAAAAAAAGGCAACTCCCCAAGGGGAATTGCCAAAAAAATTTATTGTTGTTTCAATTTTTTAACACTTTCTACGGTAAGCGAAGCCAAGTTTTTAATTTGACAATCGGAAACGCTTTCTAACGAATAGTCTTTAATGGTTTTTGCCACTTTTTCAATGATAACTTGTTCGTTTTTGTTTCCGTTAAAAATCTCTTCGTCAATAACCGTTTCAACCGCAACCGAAGCCACCGACAACAAATCGTGGTTAACGTAATCGCGCAAAAGTCCTTCGATAACTAAACGAACGCCGTCGCCTATATCTACTGAATTGCCGTTTTTTATGCGGTTTATAATACCTTTTACCATAACGCATAACGTTGCGCTAACGATACCCATAGAAACGGTTTCTTCGGTAAACGAAAAACGTTTTTCCACGAAAATGCTATTATAAGCAAGGTGAAAAACTATGCCGATTAAAAAGGGTAAAAAGTTTTTAATCAAGCCGTTTTTTTTAATGAAGAGTTCAAGCACCGTTTGAATAACGAAAAGTAAAAACGCGATAATCAAAACGGGCGGACTGTAAAAAGCAAAAAAATTGTAAACGTTAACGAAATCCATAAATACACCTCTACGGGAGAGCAGTTACAGCTTCGTTTTTAGAATAAAAATAATTATAACGGGCGTGGTACCCGATGTTATTTAACACGCTAAACTCTAATATTATAAAAACCCTCCCCAAAAAATTTTTTTCCAAACGCTAGGTAAAAAGTATAATCCTAAACGCAAAAAATTCAAGCGGTATATGACCAAAAAAGGACAAAGAAAATAAAATATTTTTTTGTTTTAGCGCCTAAATCAACGGGCGTGGCATACAAATTAGTATTCCGTATATTTAAGGGGGATTGTATGTTCTTAGAAACCATTTCTTATTTTTTTTCTAAACTAATATTTTTTGCGGGCGCAATAACGGGCAAAAACGGTTCGTTTCCTAAACCGCTTTCAGAAAAAGAAGAAGCCGAGTGCATAACACGTGCGCTAAGTGGCGATAAAGACGCGAAAGATAAACTTATAAATCACAATATGAGGTTGGTTGCGCATATAGTAAAAAAATACGCTGGTTGTTTAGAACAGGACGACTTGATTTCGGTTGGAAGCATAGGTTTAATTAAAGCAGTAAATACCTTTTCGCCAAAAAAAGGCACGCAACTTGCGACGTATACGGCGCGGTGCATAGAGAACGAGATTTTAATGTTACTTCGCGCAAATAAAAAATATAAAAACGAAGTATCGTTGCTCGACTCGGTTGGCCGTGACAACGAAGGGAACAACCTAACTCTTATGGACGTGCTTTGCGAGAAAGAAGACGGCGTGTTTGCGTCCGTGGATAGAAGTATAGAGAGTGAAAAATTAATAGAGCGAGTAAAAAAGATTTTAAGTAAAAGAGAGTTTACGATAATATGTTTACGCTACGGACTTAAATGTAAACGCCCGTACGCTCAGCGAGAAGTGGCAACGTTTTTAAAAATTTCACGCTCATACGTCTCGCGAATAGAAAAAAAAGCTATAGAAAAATTGCAACAGTCCATTAAAAAAGGGCAATTCTATTGCTAAAAACGGATAGTTGTGATAAAATAAATAAAAGGAGCAAAAGATATGGAAAACAAGATTGCAATAGTTTCGATAATGGTATATTCCGCAGAAGCGGTAGAAAAAGTAAACGCAACTCTACACGCTTATAGAAACGATATCTTATGTAGGCAAGGCATACCGATAAAAGACAGGGGTGTTTCGGTTATTTGTATTATAATGGACGCGCCTATTACCGAAATAAATTCGTTAAGCGGTAAGCTAGGTATGATAGACGGCGTTACCAGTAAGGTTCTAACTACGAAATAGGATTGATAATGAGTTATGCGTTTATTAGCGGAGCAACGGGCGGAATAGGTAGGGCTTTTGCGCAACAATTAGCGCGGGAAAATTGCAAATTATTCTTAACGGGTAGAAGCGAAGAAAAACTTAAAAACGAGTGTGTGGCGCTTAAAGAAATCAATTCGCAAGCCGAAATAAAATATTGCGCTTGCGATTTAACTAAAGAAGAAGAACGCACACGTTTAATCGATTATATTAAAGGCTTAGGTATAACGTTTAATAAACTCGTAATGGTTGCGGGGGTAGACACGCAGAAGGGTTTTTTAGACTATACTTTAGAAAAACTGACCTTTCAACTTCGCGTTAACGTAGAAGCAACCGTTTGCCTAACGCACCAACTATTAAATTTTAAATCGCAAAACGAAAAAACGCACTTACTTGTTATATCAAGCATGTCGGGGGCAACGCCTATGCCGTATTTTGCGGTATATAGCGCGACTAAGTGCATGTTAAAAAATTTGTTTACCGCACTTCACTACGAACTTAAAGGTCACGGCGTTAACGTAACCACGGTAATGCCCGGTGGCGTGTTCACTCGTCCAGATATAATAGAAGACATAAAACGGCAAGGACTATGGGGCAAGCTTTCGGCAAAAACGCCCGAGTTCGTTGCCAAAAAATCGCTTAAAGCGGTAAAGAAGAATAAAACCGTTTATATTCCCGGTGGGTTTAACAAGTTTTTGTATTTTATATTAAAAATTGTGCCAAGCCCCTTGGTTTTAAGGTTTATTCGCGCACGATGGAAGAAACAAACGAAAGATGCTTTTTAGGAGAAAACTATGAGTATAGCAGATAAAATTTTTATTGAAAATTGTACCGAAATAATAAATAACGGCTTTTCGGATAAAGACTTACCCGTTCGTCCGCGTTGGTTAGACGGCACGCCCGCACATACCGTTAAAAAATTCGGTATAGTAAACCGTTACGATTTAACGAAAGAGTTTCCTATACTAACGTTAAGAAGAACGGCATTTAAATCGGCGGTAGATGAAATATTGTGGATTTGGCAAAAGAAGTCCAACAACGTTAAAGACTTAAACAGTCATATTTGGGACTCTTGGGCTGATGAAACGGGGTCTATCGGCAAGGCTTACGGTTATCAACTCGGCATCAAGCACGACTATAAAGAAGGTAAGTTCGATCAAGTTGATAGAGTGCTTTTCGATTTAAAAAACAATCCGTCTTCTAGAAGGATTATGACCAATATATACAATTTTCAAGACTTAAACGAAATGAACTTATATCCTTGCGCCTATTCAATGACTTTTAACGTAAGCGGAAACGTTTTAAACGGCATATTAAACCAACGTTCTAACGACGTTGCCGTTGCAAACAACTGGAACGTGGTTCAATACGCGGTATTAATGCATATGTTAGCGCAAGTTTCTAACTTAAAAGTGGGCGAACTCGTTCACGTGATTGCGGACGCGCATTTGTACGATAGACATATTCCCGTAGTAAAGAAAATGATGGAAAACCCGCAGTTCGAAGCGCCTAAACTTATAATCAATCCCGAAGTAACTGATTTTTATAAGTTCACGGTAGACGATTTCGTGCTTGAAGGGTATGAATACAATAAAATAGATGAAAAGTTTGAGGTAGCGGTATAATGAAAGCGATAGTAGCGGTAGATAAAAAATGGGGTATAGGTAAGAAAAACGATTTATTGTTTTCACTTCCCCTTGATATGAAATTTTTTAGAGAAAAAACTCTAAACAAAGTGGTTATAATGGGTAGCAACACCTTAAAGTCTTTCCCTGGCGGAAACCCGCTTAAAAATAGAACTAACGTGGTCTTATTCCCGGGCGGAGAGAAGAGAGACGATTGTATTATCGTTGATTCTATGGATGAACTTAGAGCAGAACTTAAAAAGTATGACCCGGAAGACGTTTTCGTTATCGGCGGAGCGATGTTTTACAAGACCATGCTTCCATATTGTAGCGAAGTTTTCGTAACGAAGGTTGACGCTGACGGCGGAGCCGAAGTTTTCTATGAAAACTTGGACAAGGCGGAAGGTTTTAGATGTGTGTTCGAGAGTGAAACGCAAGAAACCAACGGCTACAATATAAAGTTTACGACCTATAAAAACGACAACGTTAAAGAATTTTAGTTCAAAAAGGTTTAAAAATAAACAAGCACTGCAAGAAACTCTTGCAGTGCTTATATTTTAGTGCTTATATTTTTTCGATTATTTAATTACTCTAACGCGGATAATTCCTTCTACTTGGGAAATATGGCTTATCGCTTGTTCCGAAACTTCTTTTTCAACGTCTAAAATAGTGATTGCGAAATCGCCTTTACTTTGGTTAGACATGTTGCTAATGTTAATGCCTTCTTTACCAACCGCGCCGGTAATTTGCGCTAAAATATTAGATATGTTTTTGTGGAGTATAACTAATCTAAAATCGGTCGCTCTCGGCATTGAACAGTTGGGGTAGTTAACGCTGTTAACCACGTTTCCATTTTCAATATAGTCGATAAGTTGTTTAGAAGCCATAATAGCACAGTTGTCTTCTGCTTCGGGAGTAGAAGCGCCAAGGTGAGGGATACAAACAACGTTTTCAACACCGATAATTTCATCGGCAGGGAAATCCGTAACGTATCTTGAAACTTTGCCGTTTTCAATCGCCTTAATAATATCTTGGTTATCAACGAGTTCGCCCCTTGCACAGTTAACGATAACTACGCCGTCTTTCATCTTGCGAAGCAAACCTGCGTTGATAAAGCCTTTGTTAGAAGCGGGAATATAGGGGATATGCAAGGTGATATAATCACATTCTTTAACGATATCGTCCAAATCTTTAACAACGTTGATGTGGGTAGAAAGTTTAAGTGCGTTGCCAACCGATAAGAAGGGGTCGTATCCGTAAACTTTCATGCCTAAACCGATTGCGCAGTTGGCAACTTGAGCACCGATAGCACCAAGCCCTATAACGCCGAACTTTTTGCCTAAAATTTCACCGCCGACAAAGTTGCTTTTGCCTTTTTCAACCAACTTGCCAACTTCTTCGCCTTTGCCTTTAAGGGTTTTAACCCAGTCGATAGCATCGGTAATTTTTCTAGAACCAAGTAAAAGCGCGCAAATAACTAATTCTTTAACTGCGTTTGCGTTAGCACCCGGGGTGTTAAAAACTACAACGCCCGATTTAGCGTATTCTTCAACGGGAATATTGTTAGTGCCTGCGCCCGCTCTTGCGATTGCAACTGTATTTTCGCTTAAAACGTAATCGTGCATTTTAAAGCTTCTAAGCATAATCGCGTCGGGATTAGAAATATCGCTTGCCACGTTATAATTAGAATCGAACACGTCGTTAATAACGGGGCTAATTGTGTTTAACGTAAGAATGTTTTTCATTTATTTATTCTCCAATTCGAACTTTTTCATAAAATCAATAAGCGCAACCACGCCTTCGATAGGCATAGCGTTGTAAATAGAAGCTCTCATACCACCGGTAATTCTGTGCCCTTTAAGTGACACTAAACCGTTTTTAGAAGCTTCCGCAACGAACTTCGCGTCTAACTCAGCAGAGGGAGAAACGAAGGGAACGTTCATAATAGAACGGTCTTTTGCGCGAACCTTGTTGGTGTAGAAAGAAGAGTTATCAATAAAATCGTAAAGCATTTTAGCCTTTTCTTCATTAATTTTTTGCATCGCTTTTACACCGCCTAAACTCTTAAGATATCTAAACACTAAAAGAGAAACGTATATAGGGAAACAAGGCGGGGTGTTGTATAAACTGTCGTTTTTGTCTTGAACGGCGTAGTTAAGCATGGTGGGGCAAATAGGCAAAGCCTTACCTAAAAGATCCTTTCTAACGATAACGATGGTAAGCCCTGCGGGAGCAATATTTTTTTTCGCGCCAGCGTAAATAAGCCCAAACTTGCTAACGTCAACTTCTTCACTTAAAATGCACGAGCTCATGTCGGTTACAAGCGTTGCATCCGTTTTAGGAAGTTCGGTGTATCTCGTGCCGAAGATGGTGTTGTTGTAGGTAGTGTGAACGTAGTCTATTCCATCTCTAAACTTAACGTCTTTCATATCGGGGATAAAAGTATAATTATCTTCTTTAGAAGAAGCGGCAACCGCCATATCGCCGTATTTAAGACCTTCTTCGTAAGCCTTTGATGCAAAATTACCCGTTAAAACGTAGTCGGCTTTGCCTTTTTGTAAAAGGTTAAGCGGAACGGCTGCGAACTGTTGACTTGCACCGCCTTGAACAAATAAAACCGAATAGTTATCGGGGATATTCATAAGTTCACGTAAAAGAGCGTTTGCTTCTTGGTTAACCGCCATAAACGGTTTACCACGGTGACTCATTTCCGTGATACTCATACCAGTGCCTTGGTAGTCCAAAAGTTCTTTTTGTGCTTGTTCCAAAACGGGAAGGGGAAGAGTTGAAGGGCCTGCTGCGAAATTAAATACTCTCATAAGTTCTCCTTAATCGTAAAAAAATTTTCGTTTTATAATTATTAGTATAATATTATACTCTTAACACCATATAATTTCAAGCATTTTTATGCCAAAAAAAGATAAAATTTTCTATCGCAAAAAAATAACGGGCATTTTTTATGTTTACAATTTGCGAAAAAAAGTGTATAATGCAGTAAAATATAAAAATATAATTTTTTAGACAGGAAGTATTTTAAGTGAAAAAAGAAAAAAATGTGCACGCCGTAACAAGCGGTGCAAAAAACAAAAAAATATACGAAAAGCAAACGGCAAAACACTCAGGTAAACAAAAAACGTCTGTGGCAAAATCTAAAAACGGGGTGCAAAACAACCAAAAATCTTCAAAAAAATGCGTAAAGGTAAGGTTTTTAGGTGGGGTTGGTGAGATAGGCAAGAATATGACCGTCGTTGAATACGGAAAGGATATCATCGTTATCGACGCGGGCTTAACTTTCCCTGGCGATAATATGCCGGGCGTGGACCTAGTTATTCCCGATATAACCTATCTAGTAGAGAACGCTCAAAGGATTAAGGGTATAATTATAACCCACGGGCACGAAGACCATATCGGCGCACTACCGTATATTCTTAAAGAAATAAATCCGCCTATTTTCGGCACGAAATTAACCTTAACTCTAATTGAAAACAAGTTAAAAGAACAAAAACTATCGGCGGTTAGTCTAAACTGCGTTAAAGCGGGTAGCGTAATAAAACTAGGCGCTTTTTCAGTGGAATTTATAAACGTAAATCACTCTATAGCAGGTGCGGTGGGGCTTGCGATAACCACTCCGCTTGGCGTTATATTCCACTCGGGCGATTTTAAAATAGACTTCACGCCCGTTGCAGGCGAAACGATGGACTTGCCCCGTATTAGCGAGATAGGTAAAAAGGGTGTTCTTTTATTGATGGCGGATTCTACTAACATAGAAATTGAAGGCAGTACGATGAGCGAAAAGGTGGTTAAAGAAACGCTAGAACACGTTTTTAGCGACAACGTATCTCGTCGTTTAATAATTGCAACCTTTGCTTCAAACGTTCACCGTTTACAACAAATTCTCGACCTTGCCGAAAAGTTTAAACGGAAGGTGGCTTTTTCTGGACGCAGTATGATAAATATTGCCGAAGCGTCGTCTAAAATCGGCGAACTTAGTATCCCGGAAGGGCTTATCATAGACGTAGAAAAATTAAAAAATTTCAAAGATGAACAGATAGTTATCGTTTCAACCGGTACTCAGGGCGAGCCTATGAGTGCGTTGACTAGAATGGCTAGCGGTGAATTTAACAAGGTGGTTATAGGTGAAAACGATACCGTGGTTATCTCGGCATCAGTGATTCCCGGGAACGAAAAAATGATATACGGCGTAATAAATAACCTATATAGGTTGGGCGCGGAAGTAATATACGAATCGTTAGAACCTATTCACGTTTCAGGGCACGCTTGCCGAAACGAACTAAGGGTTTTACACAATCTCGTTAAGCCTAAGTATTTCATACCCGTTCACGGCGAGTATAGGCATCTTAAGAAACACGCCGTATTAGCAGAGAGTTTGGGCATGAAAAAATCGCACGTTGCAATTGCCGATATCGGTGACACGGTCGAAATAGATTCAAAAACCATAAGATTTGGTGAAAAAATTAAGGCGGGCTCACGTTTTGTAGACGGAGTAGAAATAGACGGGGCGGACAGTTTCGTTTTGCGTGATAGAGTTCACCTTTCCGAAGACGGAATAGTGGTGGTAGTTGTCGGCGTTGAAGAGTTTAGCGCAACCCTATCAAGCGTAGAAATAATTTGTAAAGGCTTATTGATGAGCGAAACGCTTATTGAAGAAGCAAAACAAACGGTGGCTAACACTTTAAATAGAATAGATTTACGGAAGATAAAAGACGAACAAGAATTATCGGGTATTATAAGACGTAGTTTGAAAAACTTCTTATATAAAACCACCAAGAAAAACCCGATGATTTTGCCCGTAGTAATGGTAGTATGATAAATCGACTAAAAGAAAAAAGAGAAGCCGAAAGGTTAAAAAACCCTATTCTTCGCGACAAGTCTTTCGAACTGCTTTTAGACACGGTAAAAGAATTGAAGCCTAAGCGCATACTCGAAGTGGGCGTTAACGTGGGACTATCGTCAATCGCTATGCTCTTGTCTTGTGAAAGCGCTACTTTAACGGGGCTTGAAATAGATGAAGAAGCGATAGAAGAAGCAAAAAGAAATTATAAAGAGTTTGGCGTTGAAAATCGGGCGAAAATTTTTTGCGGTGATGCAGGGGAGATTATTCCCGTGTTGACAGGCGAATACGATTTTATATTTTTAGACGGGCCTAAGGGACATTATCACGAATATTTACCGTATCTTTTGGCGGTGCTAAAAAAGGGCGGAATACTGTTTGCGGATAACGTGTTGTTCCGTGGTTACGTCTTAGGGGAAAAGAAAGTTCCGCATAGAATTGCGACCATAGCGCACGCTATGCAAAAATTTATTGCAGGGGTAACTTTAGACCCCAATTTACAAACGGAAATAATTGATATAGAGGACGGGGTAAGCATAACCCGAAAACTAAACTGATATGGAAAAGATAGAACTGTTATCGCCCGCGGGCGACATGGAAAAACTTAAGACCGCCTTATATTTTGGTGCAGACGCAGTATACGTTGGTGGTAAAAATTTTAGTTTAAGGGCGCTTGCAGGTAACTTTACTAACGACGAACTTATCGAAGCGGTTAAATACACACACGAAAGGAATAAAAAAATATACGTTACTGTAAACGTTTTTGCAAGAAACAACGAAATAGAGCCCGCTGAAAAATATTTTAAGTTTTTAGAAGAAATTGAAGTAGACGGGGTTATAATTTCAGACCCGGGTTTAATTTACGTTTGCTCTTCAGTTGCGCCGAAACTTAAAATAAACGTTTCAACCCAAGCCAACAGCCTAAACTATAAAACGGTAGAGTTTTATAAAACGCTTGGCGTGACAAGGGTCATTTTAGCGCGTGAACTTTCAATCAACGAAATTCAAACGATAATCGAAAAAGTGCCTGGTATGGAGATTGAAACCTTCGTGCACGGGGCTATGTGCATTTCGATGAGCGGAAGATGTCTGCTTTCCGATTATTTAACGGACAGAAGTGCAAACAGGGGCGCTTGCGTTCAGGCTTGTAGATGGAATTATCAAATACGCGAAGTTAATTCAAACGGCAACTTTTTGGATATGGAAGAAGACGGGCACGGGACGTATATTCTAAATAGCAAAGACTTAAATCTTTTAGATGAAATCGACGCGTTGTATTCCGCAGGTGTTTGTTCTTTAAAAATCGAAGGAAGAATGAAGTCGGAATACTATCTTGCAACCGTTATCAACGCCTATCGCCGTGCAATCGACGAGTTTTACGCGATAGGTAGCGAATATAAAAATAATCCGCTATTTCAAGCGGAACTAAACAAAACGGCACATAGAGAATTTACTAAGGGTTATTTCTTCGGCAAAAACGATAGAACGGTTAACTATACCGATAGCCAAAGCAAAGGCACGCATAAATACATAGCAAACGTTTTAGATTACGATAGTGAAAAAGGATTTGCCACCGTTGAAATGCGCAATAGATTTAAGGTGGGTGACGTGTTAGAAGTTCTTTCGCCGAACGATAGTTTTTTGCAAAAAATCACGGTAGAAAAGATGCAAGACGAAAAGGGTAAAGACGTTAACGATGCAAAACTTGTTCAACAAAGACTAAGACTATACACGGCCGTACCCCTTGCCTCCGGCGATATATTGAGAATAGAAGAAGAATAATAGGAAAAGCCTTTCGGTATCGAAAGGCTTTTTAATTTGTTGCTTAAATTTATTCATCTAACCACGCGGGTAGAGAAAATTCTTCTTTTATAGACGGGCTTATACGCTTTGCTAACAAAATCTTTGCAACGGTTGGAACTAGCGGAATAAATAATCTTCGATATAGTTTAACGTGTTTGCAATACTTTAAGTGCTTGCAGTCTTCCGTAGCGTACTCTATAATTTTACGAATAGAACGGCTGTTATTATATTTACTGCGTTTAATAAAAAACAGTATTTCGCAAGTAAGAGCAACCCTAATTGCGTGTGCATACTCTTTGACTTCGGGGAAGTTGTTATATGCGTCGTGCAATATTCCGTTAAGGGAAATATAAGCGTCTAACTTATATTCGTTAAACCCACGTCTAACCAAACTGTTTTTAGTTTGAACGTAATAATAGGTGGGGAAGGGCACGAAAACCGTTTTATCAATAAGTTTAAGATATTTGTAGTTAAAAAGCGAGTCTTCGTTATACCTGCAATATTCCACGAAAGAAACGTTATTTTCTTTTATGATTTTGGTAGAATATAGTTTATTCCAAACAGAAAACTCGAACTTCTTTTGCGCTAAGAAATATTGCGTTGCCGTAACCTTGTCGTATAATTCGTATCTCTTAAAATCGGGTTTTTTAAACTTAATTTTATCATAAGTTTTATCATAAGCCGATTTTTTGTAGGCGCAAATAGAAAGATCGGCGCCCGTGCTAGATAAAGCGGTGTAAAGGTTTTCAATATGATATGGCGACAAAATATCATCGCTATCCATAAAGGCTATATATTCGCCTTTGGCTTTATCAATACCCGTGTTACGCGCGGAAGAAACGCCTTTCTTTTGATTAACGTAAACTTCAAAATTATCTTTCCCCTTAGCAAAGTCGGTAATAATCGAAAGGGTATTATCGGTACTTTGATCGTCCACTAAAATAATTTGTAAGTTTTTATACGTTTGGTTTTGCAAACTAACAAGGCTGTTAATAATAAATCGTTCGGAATTATAACATGGCATAACAACCGAAATAAGTGTTTTTTTCATAATTTAATCAAATAATCCTATTAAGGTTTCAATAACCTTTTTCTTCATAATGGTATAATCAATATAGTCGTGCTTATCAAAGACAAACTCGTGTGAAAACGATTGAACGATATCCATTGCAAAATGAATTTTTTCAATCGGGTTATCAACATCCATTCCAAGCGCTTTTATTTTTGAAGCGATTTTTAACGTGATATCATCTTCTAATTTAATAAACTGACTATTAACTTCGCTATCCATAAACCGCAAAGAGTGAAGCGCTTCGTGCATTTTCCCGTTATTTTTATGAGTCTTAATAGTTTGCTCTAAAATTTTAGGAATAAACACGCTAAAATCAATCGGCGCGGAAAGTTTTTCCACCATCGTTAAAAACGGCTCGAAAACTTTTTTTATGTATTTTGCCAAAACGTCGATTAAAATATCACGTTTGTCTTTGAAATATCCATAGACAATTCCCGTTGAAACGCCCGCTTCCTTGGCTATTTCGGCAGTATTCGTGCCGTAATACCCAACTTCCGAGAATAAACGGTAGCTAGCTTCTATTATCTTATTTTTAGTTTCAATAGAACGCCCCTGTCTAGGTTGTCTTATCTCGTTTTTCATGATTATACTAATTATATACTATTCGTAAACAAAAGGCAATAGAAAAGTCAAAAAATTTTTCCAAAAAAGTGAAAAAACTTTCGCATTTTACTTGACACGACTGAATATAAATGGTAATATGTTACCGTAAAAAGTGAAATAAGTTTCACGTTTTGGTACTTAGGAGGTGTTTATGCAAAAAACTTTAGATAAATTTATCGTAGGTGAAAGTGGCGTTGTTGTAAAAGTTGAAGGCGAGCGCAAGTTAAAGCGCAGGCTATACGATATGGGTATAACCAACGGTGCGGAAATTTATTTAAGAAAAAAAGCTCCACTTGGCGATCCTTTAGAAATAACTGTTAGAAGTTACGAACTTTCTTTGCGCAAAGCAGAAGCATCTTGCGTAACGATGGAGGTAAAGCATGTATAAATTTGCATTAGCGGGCAACCCCAACAGTGGCAAAACAACGTTGTTTAACGCTTTAACCGGTTCTACTGCCCACGTAGGCAACTGGCCAGGGGTTACTGTAGATAAAAGGGAAGGCACTTATAGAAAGACGGATGAACCCGTTTTAGTTGTAGATTTACCGGGTATATATTCTCTTTCGCCATACACTCAAGAAGAAGTAATTGCAAGAAACTACATATTAGATGAAAGACCGGATTGCGTTATAAATATAATAGACGCAACTAACTTAGAGAGAAATTTATATTTAACCACTCAAATAATGGAAATAGACGTGCCTATCGTGATTGCGCTTAATATGATAGACGTAGTTGAGAAACGTGGCGACAATATAGACGTTAAAGAACTAGAGCGTCGGTTAAAAATTCCAGTGATTAAGATTTCGGCGCTTAAAGGGAAAAACGTAGATAAACTAATGGAGCGTGCGTTAGAGTCGTGCAAGCAAAAAAGGAAAGGTGAAACGGTAATTGAAAACCAAGAATTACGTCATCTTATAGGCGACGTTAAAATTGCGCTAGAAGGACAGGGCGTAAAAGACCCTTTATTTCACGCCGTAAAACTTGCCGAGTTAGACGAACTTGAAGTCGTTATGCACGAAGGCACGGTATCTATGGTTCAAAATTTTAAAAAGACTTTTTCAGATACCACGTTTGGAGATGATTTCGAAGGTTTGGTTGCAGACGGAAGGTATAAATACATAACCAAATATTTTTCGCCCACGTTAAAGCGTAAAAACGCCGAGAAATTCGTGGTAACTCCTTCGGATAAAGCGGATAAAGTTTTAACGCATAAGATATGGGGTATACCGATATTTTTATTAATACTATTTGCTATATTCCACGTGACTTTCTCTGAAAACTTTTTATATTTGGGTGCGTTTATTTCGCCTGAATGGGTGTCGTTAGCAGGAACGCCTTTTGAAGGGGTGTTCGGTGCGGGTGCTATAAACTCGCCAGGCGTAAGCCTAATGGGTTTAGTTGAAGTGCTTACTGGATTTATTACAGAAGCGGTTGCTGGCTGGCTAGCCCCCTCTCCCGAGTGGGTTCAAGGGCTTGTTTTAGACGGATTCCTTGGCGGAATTTTTGCAGTTCTTGGATTTTTACCGCAAATTTTGGTATTGTTCTTGTGTTTCTCAATTTTAGAAGACAGCGGTTATATGGCAAGAATAGCGTTTATACTTGATAGAATGTTAAGAAAATTCGGGTTGTCAGGCAGAGCGTTTTTACCTATGATAATGGGTTTTGGTTGCTCAGTTCCTGCAATAATGAACACGAGAACTCTTGCCGACGATAAAGAAAAGATTGCAACAATCCGTGTTATACCGTTTTTTAGTTGTGGCGCAAAACTACCTATTTTAACCGCAGTTGCAGGCGCGATAGTTGCTTCTGCTAACGTTGGGAACGTGGATTTAATCACTTACGGAATGTATCTTTTAGGCGTATTGACGGCGCTAATTTCGGTTCTTCTTATGCGTTCTACTTCTCTAAAGGGTGAAACACCGCCGTTTATAATGGAACTTCCTGCGTATCATCTTCCACAGTTTAGAAACCTTATGGTATTGCTTTGGGAAAAAGCAAAACACTTTATACAAAAGGCGTTTACCATTATTTTGGCATCGACCATAGTAATTTGGTTTATCAGTCACTTTTCGTTCCACTGGGAATTTTTGCCCGACGAGAGTATAGACCAAAGCATTTTAGCAAACGTTTCAATGTTATTACAACCGATATTTACTCCAGTAGGTTTTGGTAGTCAACTCTCTCAATCGGGTTGGGTTTTCGTAGTAGCGTGTATAACGGGATTGATTGCCAAAGAAAACGTCGTTTCTACCTTAGGCACTCTTGCTGGATGTTTGTCGCTTACCTTTGTTGGAGACGAAAGTGGCGTAAGTGCAGTTTCAACCATGATAACCGCAACGGGAATAACCGTACCCGCGTTGTTATCGTTTATAGCGTTTAACATGACGACTATTCCTTGTTTCGCGACGGTTGCGGCGGCAAAAGGCGAACTTCATGGCAAAAGAACTTTTAACTTTACGTTATTATTCTGGATAGCAACGTCGTTTATAGTTTCTTCGGCAGTTTACGTTATAGGTAGTTGGTGGTGGACTTCGTTTATTTATCTAGCAGTTGTAGTTGTAATATTCTTATTATTCAAACTGAAAAAAATAGTAAAACGGGGGTAGATTGTGCAACCAATTGAAATTATACTGATAGTTTTTTGCGTGCTTGTTGTGGGCGGTGTAATATTATCCGCTATACTGCGTCGAAAGAGCGGGAAAGGCTGTTCGGGCGATTGTAGTTGTTGTAGTTCGTGTCGAAACAAAAATAAAAAATTAGATGAATAAAGAAATTAACTCGGCTTTTTAGCCGAGTTTTCTTTTTGTGAAAACAAAAATAAATAAAAAAACTTGAAAAAAACCACAATATATAGTATAATAAAAAAGATATGTTGTCACAATATATAAGTTTGGGAGAAACTAATGGCAAAAAACAGTTATAAAGCGGAAGACATTAAAATACTCGAAGGGCTAGACGCGGTGCGCATGCGCCCAGGTATGTATATAGGTACGACCAGCGTTCGCGGGCTTCACCACATACTTTGGGAAATAGTAGACAACGCTATAGACGAAGCGGCAAACGGTTTTGCAAACAAAGTAACGGTTACTTTGCATAAAGACGGTAGTGCTTCGGTTGAAGACAACGGGCGTGGCATACCAATCGACCTACACTCTAAGGCGGGAGTATCGGGCGTTCAAGTCGTATTTACGCAGTTGCATGCGGGCGGAAAGTTCGATTCGGATAATTATAACTACTCGGGCGGGTTGCACGGTGTTGGCGCATCGGTTACCAACGCGCTTTCGGAGTGGCTTAAAGTAGAAGTGTATAAAAACACCATATACCAAATGGAGTTTAGAAGTTATCTTGATAAAGAAACGGGCAAAGTAAAATCAGGCGTCCCCGTTGCACCGCTTAAAGACACTAAAATTAAAACCAAAAAGAAGGGAACGTTCGTTAGGTTTATGCCCGACGCAACCGTTTTCGAAACGATAAAATTCTCATCGGAGACCATACTTAAACGGTTAAAAGAACTTGCTTTTTTGAACAAAGGTTTGGAGATAGAGTTTTACGATGAAAGTTTAGAGTACAGGCAAATATTTAAGTTTGACGGCGGACTCGTTGACTTTGTAAAGTATCTCAACGCAGGCAAAAGCGTGTTGTATCAAGAGCCGTTGTACGCTCAAGCGGAAAAGGACGGGATAGTGGTTGAACTTGCCGTTCAGTATACCGACGCGTACGTTGATAGCGTATATTCTTACGTAAATAATATACCGACGGCGGAAGGCGGTATGCACGAAACGGGTTTTCGTTCGGGGCTAACAAGGATATTAAACGAGTTTGCACGGGATAAAAACATATTAAAAGAAAAAGACGACAATTTGTTGGGCGACGATTTTAAGGAAGGTTTAACGGCGATAATTTCGGTAAAAATGCAGTCCGTTCAATTTGAAGGTCAAACCAAAACCAAACTTGGCAATCCGGAAGCACGACCGGCGGTTGAACACGTTACGGTGACCCAACTTGGCGAATTGATGAAAGATAAAAAACGCGTTAAAGTGTTTGAAACGATATTAAACAAGGCGTTATCCGCCGCTAAGGCAAGGCTTGCCGCTAAAAAAGCGAAAGAGATAGCAAGGGCGTCTAAGAGCATAGAAGCACAAAACTTGGTAGGCAAACTTGCAAACTGTTCGGGCAAAAAACCAGAACTAAACGAACTATTTATAGTAGAAGGTGACTCGGCGGGCGGAAGCGCAAAACAAGCAAGGGTTCGTCAAACGCAAGCGATATTGCCACTTCGCGGAAAGATACTTAACGTAGAAAAGAAAAAGTTAGACCAAATACTTCAAAACGAAGAAATTCGCACTATAATAAGCGCGCTCGGTACGGGAATTGCGTCCGAGTTTGATATAAGCGGATTAAAATATCATAAAGTAATAATCCTTTCGGATGCGGACGTAGACGGTAGCCATATTAGAATACTATTACTAACGTTTTTCTTTAGATATATGCGAGAACTCATTACGGCGGGGCACGTTTATATAGGCATGCCACCACTTTACAAAGTGTACAAAAACAACGTTGAAGAATATGCCTACGACGACAGTCAACTTGCCGAAAAAATTCAAAAGGTAGGTAAGGGCTATCAAGTTCAGCGATACAAAGGTTTGGGCGAGATGAACCCCGGTCAGTTATGGAGCACCACTATGGACCCAAGCACCCGTTCGTTAATGCAAGTAACCATTGACGACGCCGCCGAAGCCGACAGGCTTATAACCGTGTTGATGGGCGACGAAGTTGCGGAGCGTAAAAAATATATTTTCGAGCACGCAAACTTTAACAAAGAAGACTCGTTTGCTAAAATCAAACGTTCTTAAAAAGGGATAAGATATGGAAGAAAATAAAGGAACGCTTATATTCAGTTCGTTAAGCGAAGTTTTTAAAAACTCAATGATACCGTATGCGGAGAACGTTATTTTAGACCGTGCCCTACCCCGAGTAGAAGACGGATTAAAACCCGTTCAACGCCGTATACTATACGCTATGTACGAAATGGGTTTGCAACCCGACAAACCGCACAAGAAGTGCGCAAAAATCGTCGGTGAATGTTTGGGTAAATATCACCCCCATGGCGACAGTTCGGTTTACGACGCGTTGGTTAGATTAGCGCAACCTTTCAATATGCGCCAAACGTTAGTTAACGGCCACGGTAACTTTGGTACGGTGGACGGCGACTCTGCGGCTGCGTATAGGTACACGGAAGCGCGTTTAGAACCGCTTGCGTTGGAACTTTTAAAGGATATAGAAAAGAACACGGTAGACTTTGCGCTAACGTTCGACGATACTTCTGAAGAACCGCAAACGTTGCCGGGTAGATTTCCCAACCTTTTGGTAAACGGCGCAATGGGTATAGCCGTTGGGCTTGCGACGAATATTCCGCCACACAACCTAGTTGAAGTAATAGACGGAACGATTGCGTATATAGACAATCCCAAGATAAGCCTTAATCAAATGATGGAATATATCAAAGCACCCGATTTTCCAACGGGCGGATATATAATTGCGGGCGAAGAACTCGAAGAAGCGTATAAGACGGGTAAGGGTAAAATCAAAATAAGAGCGCGAGTTACCATAGAAAAGGCGGGCGATAAACAAAATTTAGTTATTTCAGAAATACCTTATCAGGTGAATAAAGCCACTCTTCTTAAAAAGATTTCCGACATGCGCGAAGAGAGAAAAGAAGTTTTAGGCGGTATAGCGGACGTAGTAGACGAATCGGATAGAAACGGCATGCGCGCGGTAATCAAACTCAAAAAGGATACCGATGCTAAGGCGGTGCTTAATTACTTATATAAAAATAGCGATTTAGAAGTTTCATACGGCATAAACATGGTGGCGATTGCGGACGCAAAACCGCGCCAAATGGGTTTGCTCGAGATTATCGGGTACTACGTGAATTATCAGCGTGAAGTAATTGTTCGTAGAGCCAAATTTGATTTAGAACGCGCGAAAGAGAGAGCGCATATTTTAGAAGGGCTTATCGTTGCCGTTAAAAATATAGACGAAGTAGTTCAAATAATTAAAGGCTCGCAAAACACTGCGGACGCAAAAGAAAAACTAAAAAAACGTTTTAGTTTAACCGAAGTTCAAGCGACCGCTATTCTTGATTTAAGACTTGCAAGACTAACCAAACTTGAAACGACTAAGTTAGAAGAAGAACTAAAAGAATTACACAAAAAAATAGAGCAGTTAACCGCGTTACTCCAAAGCAAAGCGAAGCAGATGGCAGTGGTTAAAACCGAACTAAACGAAGTAAAGAAAAAGCACGGCGAAGATAGGCGCACCAGCCTTATCAAAGGTGGCGTAGAGATAAATATTGAAAGCGTGGAAAAAGAACTAAAAACGGTGGACGACTTGGTGGTTGGTTTTACCGATAACGGATTCTTTAAAAAGATGACCGAAAAGAACTACAAATCTTCGGTTAAAAAGTTTGCCGGCTCAATTTCTTCGCAAGACTTCTTAAGGTTTAGCGTTCAGGCGAAGAGCGACCAAACGCTTATTGCGTTTACTAACCTTGGTAACGCCGTTAAAATCGACCTTGAAATCGCACCCGAGTGTAGATATAGGGACAAGGGCGTTAAGTTTACCGAAGTATGTAAAGAAGCGCACCGAAACGAATACCCTGTGGCGTTCTTTGCGGTGTACGAGAACGAAATGCCACAAGGTCAGTTATTATTCTTTACCAAGGACGGTATGATAAAGAAAACCGACTGGACGGAATATTCGGTTATAAAACCCTATTACCAAGCAATCAAGTTAAAAGAAGGCGATCAATTATGGTCGGTAGAACAAGACTTGCCCGACACCACGATAGCTTTCGTTACCGAACGTGGTATGGCGCTCAACGCCGAAAAGAACGATATTCCCACCCAAGGTAGAATAGCAGGTGGCGTTAAGGGAATAAACCTAAACGCAGGGGATAGAGTAGCCTTCCTTTCGCAAGTAGACGACGAAGGCGAGTTTGTTATAATAACCGATGCTGGTTTCTATAAACGAGTGCTAGTTGTAGATATCGAGCCTATGGCAAGGTATAGAAAGGGCGTTAAAATCGTAGAGCTTGGCAAAGACGGTAAAGTTGTGTTTGCGTGTCAAGTAAAAGAGCCTTTCGACTTAGTGGTAGTAGATAACTTTGGCGTTCCGTTCACAGTTAATACCGAAGATATTAGTATAGAAGGCAGAACCAACAAGGGAAAAACGCTTAAGAACGAAAATAAAAAGCGTAGTCCTGAAAAAGTATTCAAAATTTAATAAATAATTAAGCGATAAACGCGTTACCTTTTTGGTAGCGCGTTTTTTGTTTTTAGAATATTGAAGATTTTTATCGCATAAAATTTAACCAAGACAAGAAAAAGACTAAATCTTCGTATTTTCGACAAAAAGTATGAAAATTCATTAAAGGGAAAAAGTTAAAATGTATTTTGCTGTTTTAACAAAAAAGAAGATATTATACTTTACGCTAACT
>JAEIGA010003621.1_pt1 | contig 24131 bp, 19 predicted proteins | sample 9270691 | NCBI WGS metagenome assembly JAEIGA01 (sample SAMN17057246, study PRJNA624740) | gut metagenome | biome: biome; isolation source: fecal sample | host: Bos grunniens | place: China: Xizang | collected 2019 | reverse complement strand
TTTAAAACTTGACAAGCAATTTCCAATGTATCTTCATCCGGTTCAGAAACACCTTCTTCCCATTCAAGAAATTCTGCTTCCGTTACTCCTATTCTTTCAACAATTTCTTCAAAAGATAAATACGATTCTTTTCTTAATAATTTTAAATTTTTCGAAAGAATACTCATTTCTATTTTCCTTTCTTAGCAATTACTTCTAAACAAACTTTTTCCAAATCACTACGAATGTTAATTTTTTGCGGACATAAAGTTTCACATTTTCCACACTTAACACATAAATCCGCTAAGCTATTATTTTGTTTCATCATATTATATTTATAATTAATATAAGATAAACTTTCATATTTATAATAGTTGTTCCATAACCAGAAATTACCAGGAATGTCTACACCAGCAGGACATGGCATACAATATTTACAATTAGTACATCCATTTTTAGTTCTTTCATTTAAAACTTTAACAACCTTTTCAACACATTCATATTCTTTATCTGTCAATTTTTCAAAAGCATTAAAAGTTTTCAAATTATCTTCCACTTGTTCTAAAGTCGACATTCCACTTAAAATAACTTTAATATTATCCAAGCTTCCTACCCATCTTAAAGCCCATGAAGCAGTGCTCGCGTTAGGTAATTCATTTTTAAATATTGAATCAACATCTTTTGGTAAACTAGCAAGAGTTCCGCCTTTAATAGGTTCCATAATAACAAGAGGAATTCCAAGTTCTTCAGTTAATTTATAACCTTTCATCCCCGCTTGTTCATTAACATCCATATAATTAAACTGAATTTGACAGAAGTCCCAATTATAATATTTAACTAATTCTTCAAATACTTCATAAGAATCATGAAAAGAAAAACCAATATAGCGAATTTTACCATCAGCTTTAAATTTTTCTAATTTTTCCACTATTTTAAAGGCTTTTACCTTATCAAAAGCCCCTTTATTCATAGAATGAAGAAGATAAAAGTCAACATATTCTTTATTTAATCTAGAAAGTTGCGAGTTGAATATTTCCTCTACATCTTCTTCTTTTTCAATTTTCCACATTGGTAATTTAGTAGCTAAGAAGTAAGAATCACGTGGATATTTATCTAAAACTCGTCCTACAAATGGTTCTGAATCCCCATTATGATAAGGATATGCAGTATCAATATAATTAACTCCTGAATTAATTGCTAAATCAAGCATTTTTTCAGCTTCAACTTCATCAATTTTCCCATTATCAAGAACAGGAAATCTCATACATCCAAAACCTAATAATGATGTTTCAATATTTAATTTCTCTAACTTACGATATTCCATAATATACTCCTTTTTATTTAAATATTCTTGTAGCTTCAACAGCTTTTTTCCAACCTTTATATTTTTCCTCAACCATCAAAGCATCCATTCTTCTCATAAATATTTGATTAGTATCACTTAAACGTTTAAGTTGATCTAAATTTTTCCATACTCCACTAGCAAGTCCTGCCATATAGGCAGCCCCCAAAGCCGTTGTTTCTAAACATTCCGGTCTTCTTATTTTACAATTAAGCAAATCCGCTTGGAATTGTAATAGATAATTATTAACACTAGCTCCACCATCAACACTCATTTCGTTGATATGAATACCTGAATCTAACATCATAACTTCCATTACATCCTTAGTTTGATAAGCTATCGACTCAACAGTAGCATTAATAAAATGTTCTTTTTTAGTACCTCTTGTTAAACCAAAAACAGCACCTCTCGCATCATTATCCCAGTAAGGTGTTCCAAGTCCCACAAAAGCCGGAACTACATAAACCCCATCACTACCTGAAATCCTATCACTATAAGTTTCTACTTCACTCGATTTTTCAATCATCTTTAAACTATCACGAAGCCACTGTACAGCAGACCCTGCCACAAACACTGAACCTTCCAAAGCATATTCAACTTTATTATTAATACCCCAAGCAATTGTCGTTAAAAGGCCATTATTACTACTAACAATTTTATCTTTTGTATTCATCAGCATAAAACAACCAGTACCATAAGTATTTTTAACATCACCACTATTAAAACATGTTTGCCCAAATAAAGATGCTTGTTGATCACCAACAATACTAGCAATCGGTATTTTCCAATCTTTTTCAATTTCTTGTAATTTAACAGCATCTGCTATTATTCCACTTGAATTAACAACTTTAGGAAGCATAGAACTTGGAATTCCTAAAACATCAAGAATTTCAGCATCCCATTTTAATTCCGAAATATTATATAACATTGTTCTTGAAGCATTTGTATAATCGGTAACATGATACTGACCATTTGTCAGTTTCCAAACCAAATATGTATCAACCGTTCCAAATAATAAATCTCCGTTTAAAGCTTTTAATTTAGCTCCAGGTACATGTTCTAAAATCCACTTAATCTTCGTAGCACTAAAATAAGGATTAATAAGCAAACCTGTTTTTGACTTTATCATCTCTTGATATCCTAAAGAAATAAGTTCTTCACAAATTTCTTGTGATTGACGTGATTGCCAAACAATCGCATTATATACAGGAAGTCCAGTATTTCTATCCCAAACAATTGTTGTTTCCCTTTGATTAGTGATTCCAAGACTCAAAATACTATGGTAATCGACTTTTCTACTCCCGATAACCTCTTTTATCACCTCATAGACAGTCTCCCAAATTTCTAAAGGATTTTGTTCAACCCATCCACTTTTGGGACATATCAAACTAACTTCCATTTGGCTATCAACAACATTTTTGCCATTTTCATCAAATATAATCGCTCTACTACTTGTCGTACCTTGATCAATTGCTAGAACATATTTCTTCTTTTCATCCATACAAGTATCATTCCTTTACATATCATATATTATATCAAATCTTATAATATTTTTTCAATCAATTAGCAAGATATTAAAAAGAGAATAAAATTTCACCAAAGAAATCTTATTCTCTTTATTTTTTATCCCTTCATCCCTTCATTTATTGCTTTCATTAAATCTCCAGTAATATCTTCAGAATAATCCCAAAACATTACTCCCATAATACCACTAGTTTTAGAATAATTACATTTTTCTTTAATTGAACGCACACTGTCATAAGAAATAAATTCACCAGTTGATTTATTAAATAAATATGACGCCTTAGCAACATCATCCCAATATTCAACATAATCACTATTACTTAAATAATTCTCTTTAATAGTTGTATAATGAATATTTTTACCAAATTTCGCATCTACTCCAAGTGCAACAGCTTTTGTATAATACTTACCATAGAAAGCCATTCCTGCTACAATTTTATTTTTATCAAATCCCATCGATACAAAACGATCAATCCCATATTGAACACTAAATCCATATGCTTTAGCATCTTTTGAAGTATATAAACTTGTATGATGACAAGCCATACCTGTATTATTTAAATCGTATGACATCATATTAACATAATCCAAATATTCATCCAATACATTCATTTCATAACGTTCACTACCCCAAGATGTACCTGGTATAGCAGCCGTTAACAAATATGGAGTACCACTTTTATTTTGTCTATCATCAAGTGCTTTTCTTAAAGCTTTTATTAATTTTGTATAGTTAGGTCTATCAACTGTAACATCACGTCCCGAATTTACTCCAGGAAATTCCCAGTCAATATCTACCCCATCAAAGTGATATTTTTCAACCGCATCTACAACTTGAGAAACAAACTTATTAATACCTTCATCAGTTAATGCCATCGTACTAAAATTAGCACTATTTTCAGCAATACATAATAATACACGAATACCATGTTTTCTTAATTTTAAAACTTCTTCTAAATAAGTTGTATATCCAGTATTATCAAGCTGTAAATTTCCAGCTCCTGTTACAGTAGCAAATCCATAATTTACAACATCTAACGTTTCAAGAGCCGTTTCAGTAAATATTTTATCAAATGTTTTAGAACCCCATTTTGATAAAGTACCAGCATATACATATCCAACAACAAGTTTACCTGGAACTAATTTATCATAAACTACTGGACCTACCTTAACACTTCCAACATAAGAAACCTTACTTTTTTTATAAGTTAAAGTCATTGTTAAATCAACATCAATATTACGATGTCCTTGATTAATTTCTCCTAAATTATTAATAGTTCTATTATCACTACTTTTCCAAGAAATTCGAATATCTTGATTATCTGGATGATTTTTATAGAAAGTTAAATTTTCTGAAACATTTTTAGGAATAAAATCATTAAATACTTCTTTTGCTGAAAGCCATGATGCGTAATAAGTCTTGTCACCAGTTGAAGAAGAATCAATTTTATCAACAACATCACCAGATAAATCTTTATTTTCATACCAACCCATGAATAAATAATTTTCTCTAGTTGGAATAGCAAGTTCAAATTCTTTACCATGCGTATACTCTAAAATAGTATCATCAGCAAGTGTACCACCATTCAAAACATAATTAATTCCTGAAACATTACTTTCCGAAACAAAGCATGCATATAATTCAATATTTTCAAGTGTGCCTTTTTCAATTTTTGATACTACATTTCCACTCATTTCATTATTTAAATACCAACCTCTAAATTTATAACCATCTTTTACAGGTTTATCTAAAACAACTTCATCTAAATAAGTAAACTCAGTTACCGGGTTATTTAAAGATCCGCCATCTAAATGGTAAACAATTGTATATTTAGTAATACTATAAGTCGCAGTAAGATTTAAATCTCCTATTGTACCCTTACTAATTTTTGTCAAATCACCATTCCACCCCATAAATGTATACCCAACTTTCTCCGGAACTGGCAAGTCGAATTCATCTTCACAAGTATAAGCACTAATTTTACCCGTTAATTTACCACCATCAGCATTATATTTAATACTATAAGTAATTACTTCCCAATGAGCAGTAAGCGTAATATTTTGATCAATTAAAATACTTGTTTCTTCATATAAATTGCCATCTAAATACCAACCAATAAAATTATATCCATTTCTTACTGGAGTTTTTAAATCAACCAATTTATTTTCATCTTTTTCATCTACACTTACACTATATTCACTCATACCATCAATTAATCCACCATTAAGATTATAAGTAAGAGTATAAGTCACCTTATTACAACTAACTAGCATCATTAAAGCAAATAATACAATACTAGTTAACATTAAAATTCTTTTTTTCTGCATTACAGCACCTCATTTCAACAAAATTATATCATATTTCTCAAAAACACTATTCTTTTAGTTAAAAATATTATTAATTATCCAAAACTAAATTTCTTTTTTTCCAACTTCCTCTTTTTAAACGAATAATAAAAATAACCGCTCTAACTAATTCATCAATTGTCATAGCAATCCATACTCCTACAATTCCCATACCCAAGACAACTCCAAACAAATAACTTCCAATAACAGCTACTAACCAACAGAAAATAACAGCAAGCATTGTAGGAAATACTACATCTCCACTTGTTTGTAAAGCTCTAACTAAAGTTATATTAACTGCCCTACCTAGTTCTAGACCTACTTCTATCCACATTATATAAGAACATAACTTAATAACTTCTACATCGCTAGTAAAAAAAGAAAAAATTTGTTTTGATAAAAGAGCTTGAATAAATGCGATTAAAATAGATGAAATAACGGCAATTTTAAGCGTTTTTTGAATTGTTTGTTCCGCCTCATCCATTTTCCTAGCTCCTAAATATCTTCCCAAAATTATCTGCATTCCTTGGGTAATACTAGAAGTAAAAATAAAAGAAAACTGAACCATTATATTAGCATAAGTCTTAGCTGTTGGAGCACCGGCACTTATTTTCATCCCTATAATATTGATAATAGCTAAAATGACTATCTGAGATAAAGAATAAGATAATGATTCTCCAGCTGAGGGAACTGATATTTTTAATAATTTCTTAAGTTCTCCTTTATTAGATAACAAACCAACTTTCAAAGATATTTTTATCTTAGGTAATTTAACAATCAAAATAAATAATACAATACATCCAATAATTCTTGATATTACCGTTCCAAGTGCTACTCCTAAAATAGGAGAAAAATCAAATACATATAAAAATAACGCATTAAACAAAACATTTAAAGCATTAATAGACGCCGAAACAATAAAACCTTGTAAAACAAAAGCATTACTTCTTAAAAACGTTGCTAAAGTCAAAAAAATAGCTTGTAAAAATAAACATCCCCCATTTATTCTTAAATATAATAATGCTTCGTTATAATATAAGGAACTAACATTCATCATCTTTAAAATCTCTTTACCAAAAACAAGCAATATAATTCCTAATAAAAAACTTAACAACAAATTAAAAGTAAAAGCTACCGAATAAATCTTCTTTTCACTTTTAACATCTCCTGCACCTTTATATTGATTAATTAAAATTAAACTACCTGCAGCTAATACTGATATTGATACACTAAGCATATCCAAAATAGAATTGGCTTGATTTATCGCATTTGCTGCATTATCACTATTAACCATTATTTTATCAATATTACCAAGTAAAACTTGCAATATAAGCTCTAAAAAGATAGGAATAGATAGTTTTAATAATGTTTTTACACTTACACTTTTACTTTGTTCTATTACCATAAATATCACCAGTTAATTATTATATCATAAACAATTTCAAAAATAAAACAAAAAGAAATATGTAAATTAACTTTTTACATATTACTAAAAATTACATTATTTCAAAAATTCCAACTATTTTTACCATTTATAAAAAAAGAGAGCAAAATGCTCTCTTATTCCATCCAACTTGGATCACTAGGATTCTTTTGGAATTTTAATATTTTATTAATATCATCTTCTGAAATATAGTTTTCAGCAGCAGCAACTTGTACTAAAGTTTCAAAGTTAGATAATGAGTGATTGATAACATTGGCAGATGCTAATTTATCAAGTCCTTTTTGTAAGTTATAAGTAAAGATTGAAGCAATACCTAAAACATTACATCCTGCTTCTCTTAATACTTCTACTACTTCAATTGAAGATCCACCAGTAGAAATTAAGTCTTCAATTACAACAACATCTTTACCAACTGGAACAACACCTTCAATTTGGTTACCACGTCCGTGATCTTTAGCTCCTCCACGAACATAACCCATTGGTAAATTTAAAATATCAGAAACATATGCGGCATGTGCAATACCTGCTGTTGATGTACCCATAACTACTTCGCATGTAGGAAAATATGTTTTGATAACTAAAGCTAGTCCATCTTCAACTACTTTTCTTGTTTCTGGATATGATAAAGTTAAACGATTATCACAATAGATAGGTGATTTAATCCCTGAGGCCCAAGTAAATGGATCATTAGGTTTTAAGAATACTGCCTTTATTTTAAGTAGATTTTTTGCTACTTCAATAGCTAATTGATTTTTTTCCATATTAACAAAACTCCTTAACACATCTTTTATAAGCGGCAACAGGATCACTTGCTCCTGTAATACTTCTTCCAACTACAATATATGTAGAACCATTTTCTTTTGCGAAAGCAGGTGTTGCAATTCTCTTTTGGTCATTAGCAGAATCATCAGCAAATCTAATACCTGGAGTAACTGACATTAAACCTAATTCTTTGATAATTGATGCTTCAAGTGGTGAACATACAACTCCATCAAGTCCTGCTTTTTTAGCATTTAACGCATAAGTTTTAACAACTTCATCTAATGGTTTTTCAATTAATAATTCTTTTTCTAATACTTCTTGAGAAGTTGAAGTAAGTTGTGTAACAGCAATCAATTTAGTTTTCTTACCTTCTTCTGTTGAATCTAACCCACGACGAGCAGCTTCCATCATAGCAACACCACCCGCAGCATGGCAGTTAGTAATTTCAACCCCTAATGAAGCAATATTACGCATTGCTTTTTCAACAGTATTAGGAATATCATGAAGTTTTAAATCTAAAAAGATTTTGAATCCCATATCATGTAATTTCTTAACTAACTGTGGTCCTTCTTTATATATAATTTCCATACCTAATTTTAAATATGGATTTAAACCTTCAAAAGGTTTTAAAAATTCGAATAATTCTTCTTGGCAACTAAAATCACAAGCAATAATTACATCACCCATTATTTTCTTCCTCCTATTATATCTTCTAAATTATCTATATTTAATTCTTCCATTACCTTTGGTAAATCTTCAATGATTTTTTTACAAGCATATGGATCAACTAAGTTTTGAGCACCAACCATAACAAGGCTTGCACCTGCATACATCATTTCTATAACGTCATACGCAGTACTTACTCCACCCATACCAATAATTGGTAAATTAACAGCTTGTGATACTTCGTATACCATACGTAATGCTACTGGATAAATTCCTGGCCCACTATAACCACCTTTAACATTAGCAATAATTGGTTTACCAGTTTTTAAATTAAATCTCATACCTACTAAAGTATTGATTAAACTAATCGCATCAGCCCCAGCACGTTCTACGGCTTTAGCCATTTCCACAACATTGGTAACATTAGGACTAAGTTTAACAATAATTGGTTTTGTTGATACTTCTTTTACGGCTTTAACAAGTTCATAAGCAGTAGTAGGATCAACACCAAAGGCCATTCCACCACCTGTTACATTAGGACAAGAAATATTTAACTCAATAGCAAAAGTTTTATCACTATTATTAAATTTCTTAACTGTTTCAACGTATTCATAAGTACTATGTCCACCAACATTAGCGATAATTTGATCTTCATATACTTCATCTAGTTTAACAAGTTCAACACTCACAACTTTATCAACACCTGGATTTTGAAGTCCAATAGCGTTAATCAATCCACTAGGACATTCAGCAATTCTTGGAAGTTTATTTCCATATCGAGGTTCTAAAGTCGTACCTTTAATCGAAATACTACCTAAAATGTTGATATCATATAAATCACTAAATTCATAACCAAATCCAAAAGTACCTGAGGCTGGAACAACTGGGTTTTTAAATTCTTTTCCTAAAAAATTCACTTTTAAATTTTTCATTAGAATATTACCTCCGTAGCTTCAAACACTGGTCCTTCTTTACATACACGTTTTGGTCCATTTACAGTTTCAATTGAACATCCCATACAAGCACCAAATCCACAACCCATTCTTGCTTCTAAACTAACACATCCATTTGGATATGCTTTTGTTAAAAACTCAAGCATTTTTTGTGGTCCACATGAATAGTAATAATCAAAATCTAAATCACTGTTTTTTATACATTCAATGACATTACCTTTATAACCCATTGAACCATCATCCGTACATACATGTAATTCACATAAACTTGATAATTCATCTACTAAAACAATGTCATTTTTTGTTCTTGCACCAAAAACTAAAGTTGGTTTAATACCATTTCTATTAAAAGCACGAGCAAGTCCAACTAGTGGAGCAATACCAATACCACCACCAATAAGTAAAGGTTTTTGACTTTTACTAATATCAAATCCATTTCCAAGGCCCACTAAACAAGAAAGTTCCATACCAACTGGAAAAGTACTCATATCTTTAGTTCCATGACCTAACACTTTATATAGAATATCAACATATCCTAAACCAAAATCACACACAGAAATTGGTCTTCTTAAGTAATAACCAGGAACTGTAATTTCAATGAATTCACCCGGATTTTTTATTTCACTTACATCACCTACAAGCTTCATTAAATAAGTATCAGATGAAACTTGTACATTACTTTCAATTCTTAATTTAACATCTTTCATAATTAATAATTACTCCTTATCAATTACTGAAATACCCATAGTAATTTCTTCTAAGACATCAAGTAATACTTTAACAGTATCTAAACAAGTGAAAACAGCTACGTTATTATCAATGGCCGCACGACGAATTTTTCGTCCATCGTCACTTGAACCTTCTCCTTCACTTGAAGTATTAATAACATATGTTACATAACCTTTTTTGATAGATTCTAAGATTTCATCACTACCTTGAGAAATTTTACCTCTTAAGCGTGTTTTAATACCATGTTCTTTTAAGAATTTAGCTGTACCTTTAGTCGCTTCAATATTAAATCCTAAATTATAGAAACGACGAATTAAAGGAAGTGTAGCTTCTTTATCCGCATCACTAATAGTAGCAAGTACCGTACCATAGTTAGCAACTCTTGTACCTGCAGCTTTTAATGATTTATATAATGCTCTATTTAATGAATAATCATATCCAATAGCTTCTCCAGTAGATTTCATTTCTGGTGATAATACAGCATCTAATCCTGTAATTTTTGTAAATGAGAAGGTAGGAGTTTTTACATACCAACGTTTACGATTAGGAGCAACACCAACATATCCTAAATCTTTAAGTTTAGCTCCTAACATAACTTTAGTAGCAATATTAGCAACCGGAATACCTGTAGATTTAGCTAAAAATGGTACTGTTCTACTTGAACGTGGATTTACTTCGATAATATAAACTTTATTATTTTTATCAACAATAAATTGAATATTATATAAACCAATCATATTTAATTTAACACCAATTCTTGTTGTATAATCAATAATTACTCCCTTAACTTCTTCACTTAAAGAGTAAGGAGGATAAACAGACATACTATCTCCACTATGAACCCCAGTTCGTTCAATATGTTCCATGATACCAGGAATGAAGACATTTTCTCCATCACAAATAGCATCAACTTCACATTCTTGACCTACTACATATTTATCAACTAATACTGGATGTTCGTTATCAAAGGCAACTGCTTCTTTAACTTTAGCCTTTAATACTTTTTCATCATATACGATGTGCATCATTCTTCCACCTAAAACAAATGATGGACGCACTAATACTGGATAACCAATATTATTAGCTGCTTCTACTGCTTCTTCTACAGAGAATACTCCTACTCCTTTTGGCATTGGAATATCAATTTCTTCCATAGCTTCTTCAAATAATTGGCGATCTTCTGCTAAATCAATACTTTTTGCAGAAGAACCAAAAATACGAACCCCAGCTTTATCTAATCTTGAAGCAAGATTAATCGCTGTTTGACCACCTAAGGCAACTACAACTCCTTCAGGTGCTTCAAAATCAATAATATTCATAACATCTTCAAATGTTAATGGTTCAAAATATAATTTATCTGATACTGTATAATCCGTAGATACAGTTTCAGGGTTGTTATTAATAATGATTGCTTCATACCCTGCTTCTTTAATAGCCCAAATAGCATGAACAGTTGTATAGTCAAATTCAACCCCTTGTCCAATACGAATTGGTCCAGAACCAAGTACTACAATTTTTTTACGTTCAGTTTTAATTGATTCGTTAACTTGTTCATATGTTGAATAGAAATATGGTACATAAGCATCATATTCTCCAGCACATGTATCAATAATTTTGTATACTGGATAAATATTATGTTGTTTTCTTAACTCATAAACTTCAACTTCTGATAAATTCCATTTTTCAGCAATATATGAATCAGCAAATCCCATCTTTTTAGCATTGTATAATACTTCTTTTGATTTAGGATTTTCTTCTAATGTTTTTTCATATTCAATAATGTTAACCAATTTTTCCAAGAAGAATCTATCAATCTTAGTTAATAAATAAATTTCTTCAACTGTAACACCTTTTCTAAAAGCTTCACCAATCGCAAAAATTCTTTCATCTGTATGTAAAGCAATAAAATCCATTAATTCTTCAACTGATAAATTTTTTAACGATTTAAGTTCTAAATGATTAACTTTATTTTCTAAAGATCTAATTGATTTAAGTAATGATTCTTCAAAAGTACGACCAATACTCATTACTTCCCCAGTAGCTTTCATTTGTGTAGCTAAACTTCTATTAGCTGTTGTAAACTTATCAAATGGGAATCTTGGGAATTTAGTTACTACATAGTCAATTGTTGGCTCAAATGAGGCAGGTGTCGCCGCAATATTAATTTCATCTAAATGAAGTCCACAGGCAATTTTCGCAGAAACCCTAGCAATTGGGAATCCTGATGCTTTAGATGCTAAAGCAGATGAACGAGAAACACGAGGGTTAACTTCAATTAAATAATATTTGAATGAATATGGGTCTAACGCAAATTGAACGTTACATCCACCTTCAATTTTTAATCCTCTAATAATTTTTAATGCTGATGAACGTAGCATTGAAAATTCTTTATTAGTTAATGTTTGAGCAGGAGCAACAACAATTGAATCCCCTGTATGAATACCAACTGGGTCAACGTTTTCCATTGAACAAATAACAATTGATGTATCATTTTTATCACGCATTACCTCAAATTCGATTTCTTTAAATCCTTTAATTGATTTTTCAACTAAAACTTGTGATACGGGTGATAATTTTAAAGCATTTTTAGCAAGTGGTAATAATTCTTCTTCATTTTCTGCGAATCCTCCACCTGTTCCCCCAAGTGTAAATGCCGGACGTAAAATTACTGGATAACCAATTTTATTAGTTGCAGCAATAACTTCTTCTAAAGTAGTCGCAATCTCAGATTCAATAATTGGTTCTCCAAGTTCTATACATAACTCTTTAAATAATTCACGGTCTTCTGCTTTTTCAATTGCTTCCGCATTTGTACCAAGAAGTTCAACACGACATTCTTCTAAAACCCCTTTACGAGCTAGTTGCATCCCTAAGTTTAATCCTGTTTGTCCACCAATTGAACAAAGTAATCCATCAGGACGTTCGTATCTAATAATTTTAGCAACATGCTCTAAATCTAGCGGTTCCATATATACTTTATCAGCAATATTAGAGTCAGTCATAATTGTTGCTGGATTTGAGTTAACTAAAATAACTTCATATCCTTCTTCTTTTAAAGCAAGACAAGCTTGTGTTCCCGCGTAATCAAATTCAGCTCCTTGTCCAATAACGATTGGTCCAGAACCGATAACCATTATTTTCTTTAAATCCGTTCTTTTAGGCATTTTATTTACCTCCCTTTTTCATCATGTCAATAAATAATTTAAAAATATCTTCAGTATTTTCATCAACTTTTGTAATTGGTTCAAATTCAATACTCATAACTTTATTTTCTAAATCAGCAAATCCTTCTACTTCTTTAGTAATAACATTTTCATGAGTAATAACAAGACTTGTATTTTCTAAACTTGCTCTATCGACAGTATACATATGGTTTTGTGAACTAATTTCTACACGTCCTGTAAGTACATTTTTAACAGGGTAATTAACTCCATGATGTCCACATTTCATTTTATAAGTAGTTGCCCCATAAGCAAGACCAATTAATTGATGACCTAGTCCAATTCCAAGAATTGGTAAAACGCCTTTAAAACTCTTAATTAATTCGATTACTTTATCTAAAACAACTGGATTTCCAGGTCCACTTGAGATAAATAATCCATCTGGTTTATATTTTAAAATTTCTTCTCTAGTTGTAGTGTAAGGAAAACTAATTACATTGCAACCAACATTATTTAAACCTTTAATTGCATTCATTTTAGTTCCCAAATCAATTACAGCTACATTATAAATAGGGTTAGGAGTACGTGAATACCATACTTTTTTAGATGTTACTGAACTTACTAAATCATCTTCTTCTTTGTATTCCGCAATAACTTGCATACATTCTTCAAGTGGTTTATCAATATCACAAATTAAAGCTTTCATACAACCAGCATCACGAATAATCTTCATTAAACTTCTTGTATCAACACCTTCAATACCACATACATCATTTTCTTCCATTACTTCACCAAGAGTACGAGTATATCGGAAGTTTGATGGTATTTCATTATATTCTCTAACAATCATTCCCTTAACAGCAATATGTTTTGATTCATAATCTTCATCTGTTAATCCATAGTTACCAATTAATGGATATGTCATACAAATCATTTTTCCACTATTAGCAGGATCAGATATAATTTCTTGATATCCTACAACAGCGGTATTATAAATAATTTCAGCAACCATTTCTTTTAAAGAACCAAAACCAGTTCCAACAAAAACTTGTCCATTTTCTAACACTAATTTACGATCATTCATGTTTCCTACTCCTCTTGCTATTTTTTATATACTATTTTACCATTAACAAGGGTACATACTGGAAATCCATAATATGAATTACCAATATATGGAGAATTTTTTCCCTTTGATAAAATTTCTTCTTTACTATAAGTATGTTCATTTTCAATATCTATTATAGCGATATCAGCAATGCTACCTACTTCTAAACTTCTTTCATCTAATCCAAACACTTTAATTGGATTATATACTAAAACATCTAAGAAACGATTTAAACTAATCAATCCTGTTCTAACAAAATTAGTATAAACGATAGGGATCATCGTTTCAAGTCCAATAATTCCGTTAGGACACTTATCATATTCTTGAGATTTTTCTGCCTCAGTATGAGGTGCATGGTCACTAGCAATCATACATGCAGTACCATCAAGTAAAGCCTCAACTGTTGCTAAACGATCAAGCTCTGTTCTAAGAGGCGGATTCATTTTAAAATTCGCATCTTTAATCATTTCCTGATTTAATACCAAGTGATGTGGTGCAACTTCACATGTGATATTAGTATATCCTTCTTTTTGAGCCGCACGAATTGCATCAAATGATTCTTTAACTGACATGTGACAGAAATGATATTTACATCCTACTCTTTTAGCAATTTCAAGTTCTCTTAATACAGCTACATATTCCCCTTCACGAGAATATTTATAAAAATTATCTTCAGCATGCGATGCGACAACCAAATTATATTCTTTAGCTTTAAGACAAGCTTCTTCTAAAAGACTTAAATTATTAACACCACGTCCATCATCGGTAATAGCTTTTACTAAATGATGAAAACTATCAATATCAGCTAAAACTTTATCTTCTTCATTAACTGTTATAGTTCCATATGGATAACAATTAACAATTGAATCACGTTTCAAAATATCTAATTCTAAATTTAAATTTTCAAGTGAATCAGGACAAGGTTTTAAATTAGGCATTGGCATAATAGTAGTAACACCACCTTTAGCACTTGATAATGTTCCGGTTTTAACTGTTTCTTTCTCAATAAAACCCGGTTCTCTTAAATGAACATGAACATCAACTGCTCCAGGCATCACTAAACAACCAGTTGCGTCTATCACATTATCACACACTACATCTACTTCTCCAACAGCAACTATTTTGCCATCTTCAATTAAAATGTCTTTTGCTACTAATTCATTATTTTCAACTATTTTACCATTTTTAATTAATATCATAATATTACCTTCCTGATATCTAACTTATGTTGTAATTATTTAATTTTATTATAGTTTACCTTCAAATACACTAGAGATTGCTGCCATTCTAACAAAAACCCCATTAGTCATTTGTTTAAAGATACGAGATTTTTCACATTCAACAACTTCATCAGCAATTTCAACTCCACGATTTACTGGTGCTGGATGCATAATAATAGCATTATCTTTCATTTTAGCAACTCTATCTAAAGTTAATCCATATTCTTTAAAATATTCTTCATTTGTTAATGTCATATCTCCTTCTAAACGTTCAAATTGAACACGAAGTAACATAATAACATCCATTTGTTCTAAAGCTTCATCTAAGCTTAAGAATGGTGCACAATTATCATTAAATTCATTTGGTCCAGAAATATACACTTTCATTCCTAAACGTTCCATAATTTCAATATTTGTATGAGCAACCCTTGAATGAGCAACATCTCCTATAATACAACATTTCAATCCATCAAAATGACCATATTCTTCATAAATAGTCATTAAATCAAGTAATGATTGTGTTGGGTGATTACTTTTACCATCTCCACCATTAAAAATAGGGATATTAATATTTTCTAATTCTTTATAATATTCATCAACACTTGAACGAATTACTACAGCATCTACTCCTAATGATTCAAAAGTTTTAACAGTATCGTATAATGTTTCTCCTTTTTGAACTGATGAACGCTCTACATCCCAACTAATAACATTAATTCCTAAATTCATTAATGCACATTGGAAAGAATAATGAGTTCTTGTTGAATTCTCAAAAAAAAGAGTCGCTACTTTCTTATCAGGATATTTAACGGCATATCCATTTTTTAATTTAATAGCATACTCAATTAATTCTACAATTTTATTTGTTTCTAAACTTTTTAATTCTAATAAGCCTCTCATACCACACCTCAAAAAAATAGTTTTCAAATCTTAAAGACCTGAAAACTAAGAATTATTTTTTCTATAATTTCTTTTTAAAAACCAAATATTAATAATTTTTTAAAAAGTCTTTAAGATTATGTTTTTATCATTATACTACAAACAATCTATTTTTTCAACAAATAAAATAGATTATTTTTATACACTCACTTTAAAAACGTATTTAATAACAAATATAAACATAATAATAAAGTAAACAATCTTAATTTTTATTAATATTTGATACTTTAATCACCGTAATATCATCAATTTTTTTAAATCTAGGATATTTATCACAATAAGGATCACTAAATGATTTATTAACAATTTTATTAATTTCAATATCTACATCTAGTGAATGAGAAAACATCGATTCGTGCTTATCATATATTTCTAAAAATTCAAAACTTGAAGCAAATCCATCTGAATACAAATAAATTTCTTTAACTCTACTTTTCTCAATTGAGAAAGTTTTAGGATTAATAATAGGATTATCACTTAAAGTAAAAGCACTATAACCACCAGGCTTATTAACTAGTTTGCGGTGAGCCAAAAGAATATCAGAAATATACTTTCTGGCCTCTTTTACATGTATTCCTAATTCAGAAGCTTTTTTAATCATTTCATTTATTGCTTTATTATCCAAAATAGCAAGTTCATTACTATAACATCTAACAATTTCATTATCTGTAGTTACAAAAGTAACCTCACAATCCCCTAAAACACTAGCATAAAAATAATTCTCATCCCATTCAACCCAAGACATTCCAGCACTTGGCAAGTAATCTTCTTCTTTGATTTTAACAGGCATAAGTTCATATGCTTCTTTTGATAGTTTTTTTAATCGCTCACATAGATTTTCTTTAGTTTTATTTAAATTCTTTTTAAGATATTTAACCATCCAACACGCCTCATTGAAGTTATTACTTTTAAGAAGCGGTGTTGCACCATCAATTACCATTACATAGTTTTTTCCCAAAACAAAACGATCTTCATTCCAAAAATGCGATTTTCTTGTTCTAGCGATTATTTCCATAAAATCATCCCTTACTAATTAATAATATTCATTGTAAAAATAAAAATTAATGTTCCAATTAATATTAAACCAATATCATAAATATATAGTCTAATTTTTCTTTCTTTAAAATTAAGAGTAAATCCTAATAAAACAACACCTGCTAAAATTAATAATAAACCACAATATCCAAGCATTAACATTGCTAAAGTTTTTGGATTAGAAACTGTTGTAAAAATATTGATTGTCCCTAATAAAAAACCTAATAAAGTAGTCATTAAAGCTATTGATTTATAGTTACTAACTTTTATTTTATCTAAATCTTCTACTTTTGATTCATTTAAATCATATGCATGAATGATTGAAGCTTTGACTAAATATTGATTATATTCCGTAACTTTTGATTCACGATCAGCAGAAAGCGGTAATAATTCAATTGCTTTTACGATATCAGCTTCTCCTTTAGCATATTGACCTAATAATATTAATAAACGTCCACGATTTAAGAAAAACTTACTATAAACTTTTTCTAAAGAACCTTTTTCTTCCTTTTCTATTTTAATTGCTTGTTTTATACAAAGTAAACCATTTTTCAAATATTCAATATTTTCTGTTTCTTTTCTTTCATCTAATTGAAACTCAAAATACTTACAAATAAGCTCAGAATAAGCATTTAAAATACCTGTATGAACTGTAAAATCACATTCTGCAGTTTTCATAGCAACTAGTTTAGTACCACTTTTAATAGCCTTGTAAATAGTTGAAGCATTAGTACTTTTTACTAATACAGCCATTAAATTAATGTGTTTTGTTATCTCATATTCACTAAATAAATCACAATATTCTTTAGCAAGTTCTAATATATTCCCATAATTTTGACGTCGGCACATTGTAAAATATACAAAGAATAAAACAAAAGCATATCTTTTATTACCATCAATATTAGCTTTAATTTCTTCTTCCAAACTTTTTTCTAGTTCTTCATTCATTTTATATGAACTAGCAATTTCTGTTATTTTTATTTCAAATTCACGATAATTAACTTTCTTTTCAAATTCTTCAATTTGTGAAAGGACTAGAGCTTTTTCTTTTAATAGTTTCATAATTTACTCCATTATTTAATCTTTTTAATTATTATATCATTTTTTTATTTTATTAGCAAATTTTAAACAAAAAGAACCGTTATAAACGGTTCTCAATCACTTATTTAAATAATCAAATTGATATTTTACCAAATTAATTTAAGTTTAGAAATAACTAACTTTAATTCTTTTTCCCATTTGTCTTAAACATTTAGATAATTCTTCTACTAAATTCATTTTAATACTAAATGTAATAGGTAAATCCGGATTTTGATGGGCAGGATTAATAGCTTTACCAACATAGAAATTAATATCAGTTGCTTCTTCAAATAATAATCGACAGATTAATGAAGCACCATCACGATTATAATTCCATTGTTCATACAACTCATTATCTCCTAAATAATCTCTAGCATATTCTAATACTTTATTAATTGTAATTACCCCTTCAGTTACTAAATCAACACCTTCAATTTTCGCAATTGGAGGAACATCTGATTTTTCAAAACTTAGAGTTGCTTCAACTTTTTTATTTAAGAATTTCGCAGCAATACTTGATGTAGTACCACCACATACGATATGTTTTCCTTCTTTTGAGAAGAATAAAGACATCATACGTGTAGCATCATCACGATTTGATGGTGGACCAAATAAAAGATTCATTGGTTGACGTTTTCTTATTTTAATAACACAAGCAGTAGCATCATCACCTGGTTTATGAGCATATAATCGATCACATTCTTCAACTAACAATGTTGATAGATTTTTAGCCGTTAAACCACTAACTGATACAACTTCTAAGAAACTAATAATATCTTCTCTTTTCCAACCAAAGTTATAAGCTAATCCTATTCCAGCATGAGGACATCCATCACTCATTGCGACAAAAATATCATTTTCTTCTAATCTAATCAAACTTCTAAAGATTTTCTTACCGTCAATGTTCATTTCAGTTTTTGGATAATCATAATTCTTATTATTTCTTAAAATAATAACTTGAGGATTATCATATTGAATAATTTCCGCATATTCATTATTAATTAAATGAATAATCGTAAATGTTGAATACGCAACCCCTCTTGTTGAACAAACTGGTAAAGTCGCAGCTATCGTTGAAACGCATTCTTCAATTGGAAGACCTGAGGCCATCATTGTTGAAATGATTTTAGATGTTAAAGTAGATAAAATACTTGCTTTTACTCCACTACCTAATCCATCCGCTAAAACAACTACTGTTGAATCGTTATCTCGTTCTACAATATCAACATGGTCCCCACATAGTTGTTCACCATAATGATTAATGCTTTTATAACCAATATCCGTACATAAATTATTCATCAGTAATCGACTCCTTAAGCTTTGTTAAAGCTATCTTCGTTTCAGCCGCTGTTTCTCCTAGAAGTGATGCAATTTCTTGAACAATTCTCATTTGCTTATCTACTACTTTATCAGCTACTTCGATTGTTTGTCTACTGATTTGTTCTTTCTTAGAACGTGATTTTTCTTCTTTAGTAATATCTTTAATAATACCAATTAATAAATGTGATTCATTATCATAAATGATTGTTTCTTCAATATATTTTTGATATTCAGCTAAATAAACATTTTTCTTACGAATATCTCTTTTTGTATCACGCACTTGCATGAAATCATGTGGATCAAGAATTCTAATAACTTGATCTCCAAGTACATCAACACTTGATCTAATATTCATAATACTCTTAGCGGCATCATTAATTTGTTGTACTTCTAAATTTTCATTTAAAACAATAATTCCATTTGGTGTATTTCGAACAATTGAATCCGAAAAACTTTCCGCTTTGTCTTTTAAGAATGGTAAACAAGTTGAAATATCAGCTTTACCTTGACAAATCGCAATAGCTTTTTCACGACATGTATTATATCCACAACATCCACAATTTAACTCATCTGTTTCTTTGAATTTACCCATTTTTCTTAAAACAGTAGCAATATCATATTCAGATGGTTTTTGAGCAGTATGCTCAATATATGTAAATACTTTTCTAATATCATTTTTATTAGGTTGTAAAACATCGAAATCTTCGCTTCCAGCATATTTTTCGATTTTAATAAAATCATTAATTGGTGAAGTACGATGAAGTTTATCCATTACTGGACCACCAATACAACTACCTATACATGCAGACATTTCAATAAAACATTTATGAATTTTACCACTTTCGATATCTTTTAAAGCTGTAATACAGTTTTCAACACCATCAATAGCAATATATGTATAATCTGGATGTCTATTAACCATTGTCTTTAAAACACCACCAGTAGTAGGGAAGAATCTAGCACGACTTTCTTTATTTAAATCCATATCATGTTCAATTACAATTTGAGCTTCATTTAACCAATTACTTAATTCTTCAAAAGTTAAAACCGCATCAACCATACCTTCTTTATAATGTTCTGCTTCATCTTTTTTAGCAACACATGGTCCAATGAAAACTGTTTTAGCTTCTGGGAATCTTTTCTTAATATCCATACAGTGAGCTTGCATTGGTGATACAACATCAGCTAAATATTCAAGTTCAGCTGGAAAATATTTTTGAATTAATAAATTAATTGAGTGACAGCATGATGTAATAATGATATCTCTATCTTCTTCTTCAATCATTCTTTCGTATTCATTTTTAACAATTGTCGCTCCAATAGCTGTTTCTTCAGCATCATAAAAACCAAGTTTCTTTAAAGCTGCACGCATTGCATTGATACCTGCACCTTCATAATTAGCAACAAATGAAGGAGCAACACTCGCAATAACTGGAACTCCACTTTGAATAAATACTTTTACTTTTTCAATCTCATCAACGATTTGTTTAGCATTTTGTGGACAAACTACAAAACACTTTCCACATAAAATACATTCATCTTCAATGATATGAGCTTGGTTACCAGAAAAACGAATTGATTTTACTGGACAATGTCTAATACATTTATAGCAGTTTTTACAATTTGATTTTTTAAGTTTTAAACAACTAGTCATCATAATAAACTACTTCCTTTCGGCATTAATTACATTTAAAATCTTCTCTTCGAAAAATTCTTTAAAATTAGTTGGAGTAATACCAGTACAAATTTCTTCATCTACTTGGATTGTTACTCCTAAGCGATTACACTTACCTACACAAAAGCTTCCTCCAAGAGCAACCTCATTTTCAAGATGATGTTCTTCTATTGCCTTAGTAAGTAAGTCAACAATTTCAGGTGATCCTTTAATATGACAAGAACTACCAACGCATATTAGAACTACCATATTATTTCACCTTTTGTAAAACTTCTTTTTCGAAAAACTCTTCTACTGTATCAGGAGAAACTGAATATACTTCTTCACCTATTGATACACAAACACCTTTTTGACAATTTCCCATACAGAAAGTTCCAGCTAAATCAACTACGTCAGCTACATTATTAGAATTAATTAAATTTTGTAATTGTTCTACTACTTGACGTGAACCTTTGATATGGCATGAGCTACCGATACATACTGTGATTTTCATATTTATAATTTCCTTTCATTTTAACATCATTTTACAAATTGTACATCTATTATTTTTGCGTAATGTCAATTAAATATAGATATAGTATAACATAAAGATAAAGAAAATCAAATACTTTTTATAATTTTCTTTTAACTTTTTATTCCAATAGACTAATTATTACTATTCAAATTTGCTAGTATCAAAAGTATCTAAATACTTTTTAAGTGGTTTTGTAATTTTCTTAACTGTTCCATCAACAAATGGATTATTTAATTTAGCTTTTTCTAATAATTCAGTAAAAGAATATTTCCCACCCATTTTACATAACTTAACATATTTTTTCCAAGTTTTATCATGATTTTTTCTAGCCTCATTAAAGAATTGGAAAGCTACTACTTGAGCTAAAGTATAATCAATATAATAGAATGGTGAACCAAAAATATGTGATTGTCTTAACCAATATCCACCTTTTTCTAAGAATGGAGCTTCTTTATAATTAATATGTGGTAAATACTTTTTCTCAATTTCACGCCACTTACTACAACGTTCAGCGTGTGTTGCTTCTGGGTTTTCATACACCCAGTGTTGGAATTCATCAACAGTTACTCCATATGGAATAAATGTTAAACCATCACAAACATGAGAATAACGATATTTATCAGCCGCATCACCAAAGAAATATTCCATCCATGGATATGTAATAAATTCCATACTCATTGAATGAATTTCACATGCTTCAAGTGTTGGAGAACGGTAATCAGGACATCCAATATTACGTGACATATATCCTTGGAAGGCATGGCCAAATTCATGCGTGAGGACATCGACATCACCACTTGTTCCATTAAAGTTAGAGAAAATAAATGGTGCTTTGTAATCTGGGAAGTATGTCATATAACCACCACCAGCTTTACCACTTCTTGCTTCTAAATCTAATAATTCATATTTCTTCATAAATTCAAAGAATTCATAAGTTTCAGTAGATAATTCTTCATAAAGTTTAGTTGCTTGTTCTACTAAATATTCTTTATCACCTAAAGGAGTAGCATTACCACTTAAGAACATAATATTATAATCATAATATTGTGGTTTTTTAATTCCTAAACGTTTACCTTGAGCTTTAAATAATTTATTTGTAAGTGGTAATAAATCATTATAAATTTGTTCGCGATATCCTTTTACTAATACACTATTGTAATCTGTTCTACCAAGAGATTTATATCCTAAATCAACATAGTTTTCATAACCTAGTTTTAATGCCATCGCATGGCGAGTTTTTACTAATTTATCGTAGATTTCACCTAATTTTTCATTATTATCTTCAAAGAATTTAACACTTAATAAAGAAGCTTCTTTTCTTGTTTCACGGTCTACGCTTCTAGCAAACTTACCTAGTTGTGATAAATTATAAGTTTCCCCACGGAATTCTATTTTAGCTGATGCGATTAACTTAGTATATTCACTTGATAATTTATTAATTTCTTGAAGTTCTGGTACAATTTTTTCATCAAATACTTCCAAAGAATTTTGAACCATATCAAATAAATGTTTACCCCATTTAGCTTCTAACTCGCTTCTATATTTTGCTTTAACAAGTTCTTTATTAAAACGATCATAGAATACAGCAATCAATGGTTCTATTTCATCAACTAATTCTTGATTTTTAATATTTTCTTCTAAAGTAGTATCACAAGTATATTTAACATAAGCAATACTAAAATTAGTAGTAAGACTATCTGAATATTTATGCATCTTTTTTAATGCTTTATCTTGTGCTTCAAAACTTTCAGCATTAGCAAACTCTTCAATAATTTTATTAAATTTATTTTCAATTTGTTTTAAATTTGGTTTTACAAACTTCATTTCTGAAAACTTCTTCATAATAACCTCCTGTTATATTTTTCTGCTATTTTCATAAAATTTTTTATTATTATATTTAATATTATTTCCTGTTTAAAATTACAATATTTTCTACATGAGCTGTATGTGGAAACATATCAACTGGTTGAATGTAGGTAATTTCATATTTATCCACTAATAATTTTAAATCATTAACTTGGGTATGCGGATTACATGAAATATAAATAATCTTTTCTGGCATTAATTTTAATACCGCTTTTAAGAAACGTTCATCACTTCCACTACGAGGTGGATCCATAATAATCGCATCCATATGTTCTTTTCTATTAGCTAGATTAACAATAAAGTTACTAGCATCATCATTAAAGAACGATACATTTTTAATATTGTTGATTTTCGCATTAAACTGTGCATCAATAACTGCTGATTTTTCAATTTCTACACTTAATACTTTTCTAACCTTTGATGAAGCAATTAAACCAATTGTTCCAACTCCCGAATAAGCATCTAAAATAG
>JAEIGA010003620.1_pt1 | contig 24137 bp, 17 predicted proteins | sample 9270691 | NCBI WGS metagenome assembly JAEIGA01 (sample SAMN17057246, study PRJNA624740) | gut metagenome | biome: biome; isolation source: fecal sample | host: Bos grunniens | place: China: Xizang | collected 2019 | reverse complement strand
TTTTATTTTTTTATTCTTATCAACTTCTATATCTAATTTTATCACTTATAAATGACAATGTATATAGTAATTTTCCCCTTTTCTTTCTCTGGGGTTTGATTTTAAAAAAATCGCTTGACTTTCACGAATTTCTGTTTTATAATCTAATTATGAGCTTACACAACATTATAGATTATATGACAACTGAAGATTGTCCTATCGGTTTTGAAATCGTCGGTATTGACGATAACCCCCTACACACGCATTCTTTTTTTGAAATCTTTTACGTTATCGACGGCTCTAACGATCATATTTTACAACGCAACGATAAGATTAAAAGAGTGGAACGCATTAATATGGGCGACACGTTTTTGCTGACACCGTCCGAAGCGCACGCGTTTGGGAAAAAAAGTACTGCTAATTTTATGCATCGGGATATTATAATCCGAAAAAGCTTTTTAAAAGAAACTTGCGATTTTATTTCCCCGAATTTATACGAAAAAATTTGCAATTATACTTTTACCGCAAAAGCGAAGCTTTCCTTAGACCATCTTAGGTTTTTCGAAAAACAAATACAAATAATTATACAAACCCCGCCCGCTATGTTTCAGCAAAGGAAAATGCTTATACGTTCTTTTTTATCTTCCTTTTTATCCGTATTTCTAACGCATAATATAGAAACATATTTAAACAACTATCCAGCTTGGTTTAACGGCTTATTAGCAAGATTTAATCAAATCGAATATATGCAAGCGGGCGTAGCAAAAATTGCTCAATCAGTAAATTACGACGCCAAATATTTATGTTGTATCTTCAAAAAATATATGGGTGTCACAATGACGGAATATCTTAACGAAACCAGACTTAATCATTCACTTAACCTTATTCAAAACACAAATAGCAATATTTCTTGGATTGCGCAAGAACTCGGTTTTTCTTCCGTTTCTTATTTCAACGTTATTTTTAAAAAGAAATTCGGTATAACACCGAAAGAGTTAAGAAACAATTATTCCATTCAAAGACTTTAATGAAAATATCGGACTTTACGTCCGATATTTTACTTTATTTGATAACTCCCGCTTTCAAGCGTAATTTCCCCGTAATTTTTTTCAAAATCCGTCCATTCTTTGCCTTCGCAACTAATTTTATCTGTTAATTTGCGAGGTAATATGACCTTACCTTTTAGCCCGTTAGGGATAATGATATTCATTTTAAAACCGTTTTCCGTTTCGTAGCGCACAAACGCTGTTCCGAAATCCGTTTCCTTATACGCTCCTGCATTTTTTATAATCTTTGTAAAGCGCGGGCGAAAAATAATCGTTTTTTCGTATAAATGGCTTAAATCCAATCCTGCTATATGCCGAAACATCCAGCTTACTACGCTACCAAACATTGGATGACAATGCGAAACGTGTTCGCCACCTTCCAAAACCGTCCCTTTTTCTTCCGTCACCAACGCAGGGAAAAATTTATTCCAATGCTCGCATAAAGTCGTTTCATTATTCAACATATATTTAAAAGACGGTTTTCCTTCGGCGGTAAAAAGCTTATACGCCAACTCTTCTTCTCCACGTTCTGTCAATGCGTTTAACAACATCGGCGTAAGGACGATACCCGTATCAAAGTTTAATTTTTCTTTATAGTTATCAACTACTTTTTTCCATAAAGTTTCTGCTATTTCTTCTTTTGCAATTCCGAAAAGAATCGGCAACAAGTTTTCGCCTTGTACGCCTTTGCAATAAGTTAAGTTTTGATCATTGAAAAATTTTTCGTTGATAGCGTTTGCAATATGATTTTGCAATATTTTTAATTTTTCAATCCTATCATCTTGTAAAATTTCGCACATTCTGATCCCGTCAGCAACCGATCCGTAATAAGCAAGCGTGTTCATAAAAGAAACGTCTGCTTCCGTCTGTTCGGGATTAAGCCATTCTCCCAATAACCATCTAACGCTTGTTTTATTGATTATGTATTTACCTTTATGGATATCCGAGCAAAAATCCAAGTATTTGAATACACTTTCTATACTATCTTGCAATACTTTTTTATCGCCCGTAAAATGATAAATCGTTAATGGCAAAGCAGTAATTATTTTGCTCCACCAATATCCCCCTGCGCCACCTATATAAGGTGCGGTATACGGCATCCAGCCGTTGTTGCCTTGCGCATCCAAAACGTCTTTTAACCATTTTCTATAAAAATTTTCTGCATCCAAAACATACAAAGCAGATTCGGCGACCAAATTGCCGTCCCCTGTATACGGTAATTTTTCTCTATGCGGACAATCGCTCGGGACACCACAATGCATATTGTCTCGTTGCGTAAGAACGAACGCCCGATAAAAAGTATTGATAAATTCGTCCGAGCATTTAAAATCTCCGTTGACTGCTATTTGCGTACAGATAAAATACGATTCAACGTCGATAATCTCGAACGGTTCGCTACATTCGATAGTAGCATAGCGATAACAGTTCCAATGAAATAGGGGCTGTATTTTATCTATATTACCGCTTAACACGTATTCGTCTTTTTGTCTCACCCAAACAACTGGAACGGGTTTTTGTCCAGAAACGTCATAGCCTATCCATTCGCTCGTTTGTGCGTTTAAGCCGTTTTCATCTTTTACTTCAAAATAGCGAACGACTAATTTACTCCCTTTCTTGCCTTTTACTGAAAGATAAATACTACCCGAATGATTTTTTCCAAAATCGTATTCCCAAACGTTATCTTTAAAAGAACTTTTTACAGGTTTTACTTTTTCGACAACTCCGTCGTGCTCGCATTTTCTCTCCACGAGCCTACCTGTGGGAGTTCTGCATACTCGCACGTCGATAAAATCTTCTTCCGATTTTGTAAAATCGAAAAAATCACCCACAAAAAGTTGAGAAATTCGATTTGTATTTCTAACTTTACAATTTTCGTCGCTGTATAAAATTTCTTTTTCGCCGCCATATTCAAGATGCAATTCAAAAAAGAGCTTAGGCAACCCAAATCGGTCGCAAGGATCGGTTATCAGTTTATCGTCATTACAATACCAGCCTGTGCCCAACAAAACGGAAAGAGTGTTTTCCCCCTCGTTTAACAAATCTAATATATCAAAACAATCGTAGCTGATTGTTTTTTTGTTATTATAAAAATTTTGCTCGTCGTAATCTTGATTGTCAATTCCAATACGATGATCAAAATCCGTCAACAGCGGTTTAAAATAGAATTCATCCGTTTTTCTGCCGTTTACGTAGGATTCATACATTCCCAATCCGACGATATATAACCGCGCTTTGGTTGGACGCTCTTTTAAAGAAAACGTTCTTTTAAATTCGGCAACTCTACCGTCAAATAAAGGATTATCTATCCATTTTTCTTCATTTTTATTTCTCGAAATACCAAGTTCGAAACAGGCTATTTCCGAACGGTAAATCTCGTCAATATTTTCAAGCTCGACTCTAAACAATAAAGATTGGCCGTCGTTCCATTCTTTCGCATCAAAATACGTAAAATTTTCTGCTACGGTTTGATTAAAAATCGGTTGTTTTTCTTTTATTTTTTCTTCATTTTCAAATACTTGAAAGGTAGCGCGTTGAAAATTTAAACAAGTTTTAAAAGAAAGGCGAATCTCCCTTTTATCTATGCCTATCGGGTTTATTTTTCCATTTACCAAAAGCGTTATGTGCATACAAATCCTTCTTTTCATTTTCTTTTTCTTCTATTTTAACATCTTTAAACAAAAAATAATATATTTGTATTTTTTAAAATCGGCTCTACGGTTTGTTTTTCCTTTTATGCCTTTGACAAGTAAAATCTAATATGCTATAATAACCTAAAATTAAAAAATAGGAGTTATCTTATGAACGTATGTTTTATGTGTGATTTGCATTTGCCGTTTGATAAAAATGCTTTGCAATACGACGTATTAGACTGGGCAATTCAAGATATTATTAAAAATCAGCCCGACGCCGTTATTTTTGTTGGAGATATGACTTGCGACGGCAATATCAACACTTTTTTATATGGTCTTGAAAAAATAAAAAAAATCGGTATTCCCTTTCTATTTATTCCGGGAAATTCCGATTTGAGAGATTCTTCCAGTCGAGAAATTATTAAAAATTATACGTCTGCTCTTATAAATATTATTAACAACGTATGTTTTATCGCGATAAACGACAGTGATAAAACAATTTCTGAAGAAACTTTCCATGCTCTTGACGACGTGGACGAAAATTGTATCGTATTTATGCATCATCCTATAGAAGAATTTTCTAAAGATGATAAAAGCAAGCTATTATCTTGGAAGGAAACACACCTCACCACACCTTTATTTTACGGACATTTACATCAAGATTTGCGTAAAGACAATACTTTTAGCCTACAAGCTTTAGACCCCGATAAAGCCATTGGTGAATGTCCTTGTATTTCTTATTACGATACCGTTAGCCGAAATATTCGCAAAGAACATTATCAAGCGCCTATTCCAAAAGATTTTTACGCCTATTTCGGTTTATCGGTATATAGGATAAAAGAAGATATTGAATTTGCTATCAAAAATAAAATCAACTATTTAGAGCTTCGATACGATTGTATTTATGAAAACGTGGAACTCTTACTCTCTTTATTGTCAAACTGGAGAAATTGCGGAGGTAAAGATATTTCTATACATCTTCCCGAAATTTATTATAAAAACGAACAAGTAGTTTTACATAAAGATTTTGACGACTTACTGAATTTCGCCGTAAAAATAAAAGCCAACCGATTTACACAACACGTTCCAAACATTTCGGTAAAAACAATCAATGACAATCCAAAAATTCTTGATAAAATTTCTTTGGCTCTTGCTGAAAAATTAAATAAGTTGCCTATTACCTTCACCTTAGGCGTAGAAAATATGCATATGACGGAAGCCGACGAAGCAAATGAAAATAGACGCTTTGGTTATTTACCGGAAGAATGTTTGCTTTTTATGTACGCATTAAGGGCTAAATGCAAATTTTTCGTAGGGATAAATTTTGATACTGGACATGCAAGAAACAACGCTCCTTACAGTCAAAAATATCAAATTAGCACTTGGCTGTCGCAAATAGGGAAATATTGCGTTGGCTATCACATACATCAAGTATTGCTTACGGATACAGGTTTTGAAAATCATATGCCGATTACCGATGTATACGGACAACTTATCAGTTATGCTTCTTTTTTCAAATGTTGGGAGACCAATCGCATTTCAAAAAGTCCTGTTGTATTCGAAATGCGCCCAGACGACGCTTATGAAATTACATTAAACGCATTCAATTTACTTAACAAAAAGAATAATTAAAATTGTATTTATTTGCAATTTTTTAAATTATAATTATGCATATTTGTTTATCACATAGAAAAAAATTGCACTTCAAAATGAAGTGCACCCCAAAAGTTAGACAAAAAATTACATTTAATCTATTGATGACAAGTTTGGTATTTCGCCGGACTTGTTTTCAATTTCGTTATAATTCGTTCATTGTTGTAATATTCTATATATTCGTTTAATTTCTCTATAGCACCCGCAACCAAAGTCGCATTCACTACGGCTGATAGGAGCAATTTCGCCGTCAATCCCTTTTTTGAACCGTGATAGAAGTTGTACAATTGCATTTGTGCCATAATATTGGTTGTTTTTTATATTATCCATATATCTTTATCCCATTCTTTAATATTTCTTGTGTAAGAGCCAAGCGCTATCAATTTTGCGTGGTGTTTGACACGTTAATTTTCTTCACATCCTTGCCAAAAACGACAAAAAGTGCAAACAACTCGTTATAAAACTGCCAGAAAGGTGCAAACAATTGCGATTTTTTCTTGACTGTTGGTGTAAGTTATGTTATAATGGGTATACTAACAGCAAATTGGAGACATCTATATGGAACGTATAGCCATTGAACAACTGATAAAATGGAATGGCAGCAAACGCAGAAAACCTCTTATCGTTTGGGGTGCACGTCAGGTCGGAAAAACATATCTTATCAAAGATATTTTCGCGAAAACCTTTTATCAAAACAATTATATCTATATTGATTTCAAAATCGAGGACGAAATTAATAGGTTTTGTTCTAAAACTGCAAACGCCGAGAAAATAATCGAATTTATTTCCTTATTTAAGGGCAAGCAAATCACCGAAAAAACCTTGCTTATCTTTGATGAAGTACAAGAGTGTCCAAATATTGTTTCAGCTCTCAAGTATTTTTGCCAAGATTTTCGTGAGATTCCCATTGTTGCCACAGGGTCTATGGTTCGCATCAAAATACAAAGAGAAACCAATAAGCGTGGCGGTGGCGAGAAGTTTCTTTTCCCTGTGGGGAAAATCGATCAAATAACTATATATCCTATGACTTTTGACGAGTTCCTAATGAACAGCAACCGTGTACTATACGATAAGGTCAAAACTGCTTACGCGTCAAGAATTCCGCTTGATACAGGAATTCATGCTTTAGCAATAGAGCAAGTTTACAAATACCTACTTGTTGGCGGTATGCCCGAAGCAGTAGATGCCTTTATTGACAACGGAGATTTGTTTGAAGCAAGAGAGATTCTCAAATCCTTGTATGACAACTATCTTTCGGATATGGAACTTTACCAAGCCAGCCGTGAGGCAATTCTTCGTTCCCGAACATTGTTCTCTAACATTTACCGAGAACTTAACAAGGAATCCAAGAATTTCTCGCCAGGTCTTATTGAGGAAAAAAGCAAAACAAGAGACTTTGCCACTTCTATTGAATGGCTGACGATGGCTCACATCGTTAATCAATCCTACCAGTTGAAAGAGCATATCACAACGCCACTTATGAAAGACGAGGACGGCTCTTTCCGTTTGTTTCTTGGTGATGTCGGTATGTTTTGCTATCAAAGCGGAATTAACGCATCATCCTTTGTGTCTAGCGACCGTGAGAACACCTTGTCGGGTATTTTCTTTGAAAACTATGTGGCTGCCGAACTGATTGCGAAAGGAAATCCCCTATTCTATTGGAGAGGGAAATCCTCCTGCGAACTTGAATTTATCATTGAATCCGACAACAAACTCTACCCCATCGATGTCAAAAAGGGACGTGGCGTTCTTAACTCACTTGAAAAATTCTCCCATCACAACAAGTACGAATGCGCCGTCAAAATCTCGTCGGGCAATTATGGATATGATGAAAGCAAAAAACTCTTAACCGTTCCTCTCTATTTCGCATCCTTCATTGCTGAAGACTTGGCGCAAGGGAAGTTCTCTTGCAAATGATTTTTGCGATGATCTCGGTAAAATGAGAGCATTTTGCTTTTCTTTGTTTACTGCGTAGCAAATTTTGCGTAGTGATCGAAAGAATTTGACTAATTTTGAAAGGTACGCTATACTGCAAAAAAATTGATTCGTATATTGTAAAATGCAGTTGTCTGCAATTTGTAGACAACTGAAAATACCGACGAGCAACGAGTTGTTTACAAATTGTAATCAACTGAAATTGATGGATTGCAATAATGCTTTATACTACCTTTGAAAGAATAAACTCGTACATGGGTATAGCGTTTTGAAAAATTAAGGTGTGGTCACTGCAAAATACTGCGATTGACCACACCTTTGACCATCTACAGACTCGGACCACCTGGAAACAGTGCGAACAAGAGCACACGAAAGCATCACTTTTGGACTAAAAAACACTTAAAATCATTAAAAACATGCAAAAAACTAAAAACTATCTCTTAGGCACCAAAAGGTCGTGGGTTCAAGTCCCGTCGCCTCAACCAAAACTAACGGATAGTCGATTGACTATCCGTTAGTTTTTTGTTTCGGTGATGAGTTTCGCGGAAAGCGCGATTAATGTGGGTTCACGCGAAAAACATCCGAATTTGCGGCTTGAAAATAAGCGCGAAAGTTCGTCGGCATTTCGAAGCCCTGCCCTGCAAGGGCAGATACCCGTCGCTGCAAATTTCATGCTTGACCACATGTTTGATCACTTACGGAATTTATCCGGTTTTCATTCTTGCCTTTTCCTTTGTTTACTGTCACGCAAAATTTGTGGACTGAGTATTCGTTTTCAAATTAAAATATATTATACATTTTCACTTAAATAGCAATCAATCGTTTTCAACAGTCCGCATTTAAAAGGCGTTGTTGCTTTCCACCCAAGTTCCGACCTAATTTTATATGAATTTAAGCTATACTTTCTGTCGTGTCCTTTCCTGTCTTCTATAAATTCTATTCTATTGTTATCTTTCTTTAATAGTCGTAAAATTTCAAAAACCAACTCCAAGTTAGATTTTTCGTTATCCCCGCCGATATTATAAACTTCACCGACTTTCCCAGTTTGAAGAATTTTCTCAATCGCAGTACAATGGTCTTCAACAAACAGCCAATCACGCACGTTTTTTCCATCACCGTAAACAGGTATTCGCATACCAGCTATCGCCTTTTTAATAATTGTAGGTATAAATTTCTCTACATGCTGATACTTTCCGTAATTATTTGAAGAACGGCTAATCGTAATCGGCAATCCGTGCGTTCTATAACAAGCCAGCACTAACAAATCCGCAGCCGCTTTGCTTGCACTATACGGCGAACTGGGCTTTAAAGGAGAATTTTCCGTAAAACTTTCTTTACTGTCAATCGGCAAATCCCCGTATACTTCATCCGTCGAAATTTGATGAAATCTTTTTACGTTAAAATGCAAACTCGCATCCAATACCACTTGTGTCCCAATCACGTTCGTACGCATAAAAATATCAGGAGAAACAATCGAACGGTCAACATGGCTTTCCGCCGCAAAATGCACGACGATATCAGGTCTTTCTTTTTCAAAAATATTAAAAATTTGCTTTCTTTCGCAAACATCCGTTTGATAAAAAACAAATCTATTGTCTTTTTTTAACTCGCTCAACGCATTTTGATTTGCCGCATACGTCAAACAATCCACTCCAATAATTTCATCAGTCGCATGTTTTGCCAACCAATAATTCGTAAAATTTACACCGATAAATCCTGCGCAACCTGTAATCAATATTCTCATTTCAACCCTAATGTTTCTAACATTTTAGAAATTTTTTGAACTTCGGAATTCTCCAAAATGGAAACGCTTTGCACTTCCTTAATCGCTTGACTAATATTTACGCCGTCCTTTTTCAACACCCGAAACCACCTTCGTATTTGATAAAACGGAAATAAAATCGGACATTTTTTTAACGAAGGATACAAAAGACACAAACTTCTATACGGTAAAAACAATCTTCTACAAACATATCCCACTTTGCCTTTTTTTCTCGTTGCGCCGATTTCGATTTTATTTTCTAACGTACCGTAAACTCCACCGCATAAAATAAATTCTTCAAATTCTTTTAACGGCTCATTTCTCTCTTGTTCGCCAAACCAAAATTCTGATAATTGCGTTGCTTTTTCCGCAAAAGTAGTCAATCCTAAATCGTCTAATACGTGCTGTGCTTCCCACACGTCTATTTGCATTGCTTTTCTTATGACTTTTAAGTCTAAAAAGGGTTTAACACCACATCCGCCACCCTCTAAAATATGTTGCGCCATATGCGCGATATGATAGGCAAAAAACAGCTCGTTTGGCATTTTCAAACGGTAAGAATATCCTTCCGCCGGCATAGAGTTCGCCCATACCTTTTTGGTAAACTCGTCGCCAGTTTTATCATGAAAAATTAAAATAAAATGCAACTCAATATGCACCCCTGTGGGGGAATATAACGAATAATCGTGCTGGGTGTGAATAACGCATTGATAAGCGTATTTTTTCGTGAGTAATCGCACGATTTTTTTGATTTCGTCGGCTTTGACTAAAATATCAATATCACAGCTCGTACGCATCCATTCTTGGGGATAGTAAGAACGCAAAATCGCACCTTTTAAAGGAATATTAAAAATTTTTTCCTTTTCAAAAATTTCGGAAATTTCCTCGAAGGCGTAGTTAATTTGTTCGTAGCGATAGATTGCCAAATTACGTTCGTTGCGGAATTTATTACAGATTTCTGAATTTTCCAGCGAGCCGTTTTTATCCAAAGCGTCGGCGACGAGATGCGCTAAGTCATGGAATTTGGAAAGGTGATAAAGCGCAGAATAATCGTTAAACGTAAAATCTAAACAAAAAATATCCTTTTTGCCTATCATTTTTTGGAGAATATTGAAAAATAAATTTCTTATACTGTTGTTCCTAATATTATTCATTTATTTAAATCTTGTTTAATTTGAGTTGTAGAAATCTCAGGGGTTCTTGAAAGATATATCACTTCTACCCCCTCCTCAATTAAAAAATCAAATTTCCCCTTCCAATCATCACCCATAACAAATTTATCAATACGATACTCATGCACATCTTGTTTTTTTTGTTCCCAACTTGATTCTGGTATTACCAGATCTACATATCGAATCGCTTCTAATAAAATTTTTCGTTTTTCATAAGAAAAATAACATTTTTTTCTTTTCTGTTCCCAATTAAACTCATCGGTAGACAATACGACTATTAAATAATCTCCTAATTCTTTAGCTCTACGCAATAAATTAATATGTCCATAATGAAGCAAATCAAATGTTCCATATGTTATTATTCTTTTCATTTCTTTTTTCTCCCATTTGCTCTTCTATAAATCTTACACATCTTTCGCTTGCTTTTCCATCTCGAATCATTCCAACTTTATCAAAAAATGCTTCTAAGTCCATGTTATATTGTTTCATATCAAAATCTAATATGGATTTTTGTAATTGTGGATTATCCTTACAAAGAGGGAAAGGCAATTTTTCAATATCGAAATAAAAATTTCGATCTTTTTTATATAATTCAATGTCTGTCGCAAATAAAAAACAAGGCTTTTTTGATAACGCAAAATCAAACATTAACGACGAGTAATCCGTAATGCAAATATCTGCCAATAAAAGCAATTCTTGTATATCAGGATAATATGTCATGTTTATTACGTTATTATTAAACATCAAATCGTTGCATTTTTTCATAATATTTGGGTGTAATCTTACTAAAACAACGAAATCTTCGCCAAATTTTTCTTTACACGTTCTTTGCAATATATTATAATCTATATTATAAACAGAAGTCGATTGATTAGCGCGAAATGTTGGCGCGTATAAAATAATTTTTTTGGTGATATCAAGGTGATAAAAATCGAAAAAGCTTTCTCTATTAAAATTTCCACCTTTCACAATTATATCAGTTCGTGGCATCCCCCATTCCACGATCGCACCGTTATACCAAAAAGATTTTTGATAAATTCTCGTCATAAACTGACTATCAGATACTATAATATTGATTTTTTTTGAATCTCTCCTTGCAAAACGCACGTAATTCTTACTCAAAACATTTTCGGCATCTTTTTCTATTCTTTTTAAAGCAAATCCATGCCAAGTTTGTATATAAACTTGCTTTTTTCTTTTCATTATAGGAATTTTTCGACAATTATCAATCCAAATTTTTGCCGTAGCTAAATGATATATCGAGTGAATACTATAATTATAAACGAGTTGTACCTGTTCAGGAAAAATGCTCTTATCGCTTTCTTTCCTTATCGCCCATATAATTTTTACATTCTTTTCTTTTCGTAGCAATGCTTCGATTATGTATTTAGGATTATCTCCATATCCCTTCCCATAATAACTTGTAATAAAAATTTTACGTTTCTTGATTGGACATATTCTAAAAACAAACGCCATACAATTACAAAATACTAATCTTAGCCCTTTTAAAAATTTTATAATCATATTTACCCTTTATTAAATAATTTTCTATTTTTAATGAGAAAACTCATTCTAAACGCCATTATCACTATTTCCGTAAAAACCCGTAAAATCGCAACACTATAAATCGAAAACCTATTAGAAACAATTAAAATTGTTAAACCAATTACTTGACACAAAGCCCCGCAAAAAGTTGAAAACGTCACTAATTTTTCCTTTTTTACACACCCCAAAGCGGGCCAGCCAAATAACATTGACGGAAAAGAAAAAAATAATAACGGTATCAGCAAACGAAAAATTAAACTTGCCTTCGTATATATTTTCCCCGCAAAAATCGTCAATATCCATTCTGCGCTAAAAAAGCACACCGTACACCCAGCAACGATTATCGGTATAAACAACGCTAACATTTTCCGAATAAACGCTAAATCCTTTTTCTGGATCATTTGTGGATATACCCCATCAATAATAGGAGAATAAAGCGATAATACCGCACTAATTAATTGCCAAGCTACACTCCAAAAGGCAACCTGCGTTAAATCATCTACTACTATTCCAATTAATAAAGTATTTAAAGCCGTAAACGCCGTAGTTGAAAAACTCGAAAAGAAATAAACCGCTGAATCTTTCAATTTTTTCCAAGATTTTTTCCAATGCTTAAAAACTATCTGAATGTGCATTCTCTTAATAAAAATCCAAGTAAACACACAACTTAACGCATTTCCCGCGATTTCCATTATTGGAATTAATAATAAATCATTATCGTTTTTAACAAATAAAAACGTCAAACAAACAACGACGGCTTTTGCAACAACAAAAATTACAGTGATTATTTGCATCTTTTCAATGCCACGAAATAAATATTCTGTGCTAAACGCCGTTATCATGATAGAAATCACGTATAAAATCGTATATAATTGATTTTTCTTTAAAATAGGAATACAAAAAGAACAACAAAGCGTAATAAAAAGTATTAAAAAAGCAAGACCAATTTTAGCAATAATAATCTGCCCTGTAATTTCACCAATTTTTTGATTATTACTTGTTGCGTTAACAATATCCTTTACCGCCGACAAAATAAACCCAAAATCAATAATAATTTGCATATAAGACATAAAAGATTTAACATATGCGACAAATCCATATTGTTCTGAACTTAATACTCTGGTGAGATATGGCAAAGTTAAAAGCGGAAAAACCAACTTAGCAAATGTTAAACAATATAGAAAAATCGTGTTTTTAGCCGTGTTTTTTGTTATATCATTCATTTCATAGACCCATTTTGTTAGACTTTATTCCAGTCAAACCTAAAAAAATAGTAAATAATAACGAACCTATTCCAACGCCACCTAAATTATATACTATAGTATTCATGTTGAATATCATAAATAATAATGTTAACATTAAAGAAGCATCTTTTTTATTTTTTATCCCTCTAAAATAATTTTTCGCAATAATCATCACATATACAATGCAAGCAAAAAAGCCGAAAGAAAATGCATAATCAACAAAAGTATTATGAGTGCTCACGTTATTAAACCCTTCTTTTATTAAAAATGAGGATATCGATTGATACCCATAACCAATAAAAGGAGAGTCTAACAATTCTTTTATGCTCTCTTCAATCATTTCCAATCGTCCATTGGAGCCTTGATATACTCTAAAAAAATTAATTTTATATAAGTATTGTAAAATTAATAACACGGCGATGATTATACTTATAATTAACAGCATTTTTTTTACGAGATCTGCCTGATAAAATAACAATGCATAAATAATAAAGGCAATAATAATAGATAACATAGTTCCACGCGAACCAGTTAAAAAAATGGCATAAAAACATAATAAGCCTACAAAAAGTGTTCTAATTATTTTCTTTTTATTAATATTTAACATAATCACTATTCCCAAAACCATTGCCAAATAATTAGAATCAAAATAAATAGAGTTCGTCCTCCCACTTTCCAAGCCATAAGGCAACACTCCAGGGAAATAATAAGTAAATATACCCAAGCCCGCCAAAAAACATCCCATGAAAGTAATTAAATTTAATACATAATTCAATAAAAGTTTATCACGATTAAGAATTAATGGTATAATATAAAAAGCGGGAAATAAACAACATACCATAACAAAAACCGCTAATATGCTTTTAAAATTATTCAAATCAAACAAAATATTATCTAATGCAGTAATAAAAACCATGCATAAAAATAAAAAAATAATTTCCTTGTTATTTTTTATTTGCGTATCTAGTAATTTATAACTATTTTCCGATTCGTAAAAATAATATAAAAAAGCGACTCCCATCAACAATACGGAAATTAACATTTGCATAATTGAATAATAATTATAAATGTAAATTTCATAAGACAAAAAACTACAAACTATAATGAAAGTCAAGATAATATAATATCGTTTATTTGGTTTATAAATTGTATTCATAATACATCTTCCTGTTTAATTACTTTTTAATAAAACATAATAATTTGGAGGTAATATTTAACCCCAAAATTCGACTTATATAATACACGATTTTAGTTTTTGTACTTTGTCCGTATTTCAAAATATATTTATATTGTAGTAAAAAATTCATTGCACATTTTTTGCTATTAATATTCATTACACGATATTGCCATAATAAAATAACATATTCGTATGCTACAAAACTTAAAATACATTTCGTCTTTACTAAATCATTTTTATAAAACTTACTTAAAATTTCGATTGTTTCTTTAATAAATAATGTAAGGTCGAAAAAGTTTTTAGATGTCTTTTGATCAGTTATCGAACCACGCCTATTTTGTCTATATTCATAAAAAGGAAAATCCAATGCTTCGATTATATTTGCTTTTAATATACAGTCTCTAATAAACCCTAAATCTTCAGAATATCTCTTATCCCTAGGAAAATATAAATTATTTTTCTTTATAAAATCTTTACTATATATTTTTGTACAAGCACTACCAGGATATTTCGGTCTACTACTTAAATATCTATAAAGCTGTTCTCTATCCTTTTTTATAAGCGCACTTCTATATATTTCATCTCCAAGAGGCGAAAAAGTTCCGTCAGGATAAAATTTAATAGCTTGCATAAAACAAAAATCCGCATTCGTATTATTAATCCATTGAATTATTTGATTAATGCTATTATTAGCAATTCTATCATCTCCATCCACGAAACTCAAATATTTTCCTTTTGCGTAATCAATTCCAGTATTTCTAGCCGATGCAAGCCCCCCATTCTCTTTATGAATAACTTTAAAACGTTCATCTTTTTTTGCATATTGATCACATATTACCTCACTTCCATCCATTGATCCATCGTCAACTAAAATACATTCAACCTCATCTGTTATTTGATTAATAATGCTATTTAAACAATCTGTTAAATACTCATATATATTGTACACAGGTATAATAATTGAAAGAAGTATTTTGTTGTCCATTTTTATTCATTCACCACTTTATAAATTTGTTCGTTGATTGCTCTGGCGTCAAAGTATTTCTCCGCAAAAGTACGCGAGTTTTTTCCCATTTCAATCACCTTTTCTTCATTTGCAAGAAATTCACAACATTTTTCAGCCAATCCGCTGTAATCTCGCTTCTCGACCAAAAAACCGTTGTAGCCACTCTCTACCGTATCTCGGCAACCTATGTTATCGCTCGTTATGATTGCCCTACCCGTCGCTTCCGCTTCCATGATCGACATTGGCAAACCTTCTCTATAATGTGACAGTAATATAAACGCCGAACATTCTTCCAAATACGGGCGCACGTCTTTTGTCGTTCCCAAATAGTTCACGCTCCCGTCGTCGATATATTCTTGGATATCCGAAAGCTTCACCGTACCTTCCGCGCCAAGATAATTAAACGTTGCATCAGGGTATTTTTGCTTAACAAGTCGCGCGCATTTGCAATATTCATACACGCCTTTCGTTTCCAACATTCTGGCTATCATCAAAAAAGAACGCCCGTTTTTTACTTCTTTAAAAGAAAACTTTTCTAAGTCTACCCCTATCCCGCGCACAATCTCGCATTGTTTTTCTTGCACGAGCTTTCGCTCCACAAACTCCATTTTATCGTCAGTATTGAGAAAAAATACTTTTTTTGCGTATTTAAAAGCTGATTTATATAATCGGCAAACGACCAAGCGTATGAGTTTCCATTTCAAAGAATTATGAATAAATACGTCGCCCGCGCCCTCGACCATAGAGTAGATATTTTTTATGTTTGCCGATCGGGCGGCTTTCACACCAAACGTATTTGGTTTCAGCATAAAGGTGAAAACGGTATCGGGCTGAATTTGTTGAATAAGTTTTTTATATTTTCTTTTTAAGAAAAGAATTTTAAAAGGGTTCAACCCGCGATTTTTCTCTTTTATACAATAAAAATCTACGTTAAGGGCTTGTATTTCCGTTTCATACTCGTCGTCAAAAGCAATCACGCTGACGGAATAGTCCTTTTCTTGCAAAGTTTTAATCAATCCCGCACGGAACGTAATCACGTTTTGCGACGTCACACAAAGCAATAAAATTTTTTTCAATACTTTCCCTCTCCTATTTCATTTTTTTGGCATCGTTCCCTTCACGTTTAAACACAACTGCTATCGTTTGAAATATCAGTTTCAAGTCTAACCATAGCGACGATTTTTTTACATATTCCGCATCTAAAATAGCTTTATTTTTGTAGTACACATCATCTCGACCGTGAACTTGTGCATATCCCGATATACCAGGTCGAACGGAAAATACGCCTAATTTCCTGCGCATTTCATTACAATTTTCTTCCGTCAACACGAGCGGACGATAACCGATAAACGACATTTTACCGCACAAAACACACCAAAGCTGAGGGAGCTCGTCTAAACTCGTTTTACGCAAAAATTTTCCTACTTTTGTTATATGTTCTTCGGGATTCAACAAAACGGAAGTGGCACAATCGTGCGGCGCGTCCGTTTTCATCGAACGGAATTTATAAAAATTGAAAGCTTTCCCGTCTTTGCCTACTCGCTTTTGTTTAAAAATTACAGGTCCTTTTGAATCGCATTTTATCGCTATTGCTATTCCCAACATAATCGGGAAAAGCACCAACAAAGCCACAAAGGCAAAAATAAAATCAAACCCACGTTTTACAAATCTATAAAATCTCTTTTTCTTTTTCGAAGGTTGAAAATTTTCGACGTATTCTTGATAAAACTCGTCCGAATACTTTTCAGTAGATCCAAAGCTTTCCTCGAATGATTTTTCCATTTGTTCTTCCACTTGTATTTCCTCCAACTGCCTACCACTTCATTCCAACGGCTTCCAACTTTTCGATCTGATCCGCCGTCAAGTATTTTCCCGCCCGATTACCCTTATATATTTGCTTTTGTTCGTTGACCCATTTATTCAGCCAAACGCCCTGTACGATATAATTTGTCGGCACGTTCAAATTCCCGTGCGAGAGGTAAAATTCCCTTGCCAAATCAAATCGAGTTTCCCAAGAATCGGGTTTTTCCCAAATCATACCAATTTCGTCCAAACGTTTTCGTCTGAGCGGGGCGAGTTTTTTATTCGCCCTTTGATCGACAATCCAAGCGCCAAGCTTATAGCCCGCATCCGTGATATACCCCGTAGGCACGTTCAAATCGCCGTACCGCTCAAAATAGGTTTTTGCTTCCGAAAAGCCCGCTTCCCATTGTCGTTCAAATTTATTCGCCCAAATCATACCGATTTCGTCCAAACGCGCGATCTGCGAGCAAGTAAGTTCCGCGCCTATTGCCGAGCCTTTTCGCAAGCCTCGCAATTTACGAATCCAATTCCCAAGTTTAACGCCGTTTTTGGAAACATACCCTAAAGGAATGTCTAAATGCCCATATTCGCGATAAAACTCCATAGCGGCGTTATAATTTCTTTCCCAAAGATAATCGGGAACGGCCCAGAGCATACCCATTTCGTCGAGTAAATCTATGCGACTTTGCGTTAGATAATTTTTTTGTAGACCGCTTTTGCGATAAGTACGCAAATTATTAATCCAAGCTCCTAATTTCACGCCTGTTTTTGTCGTATATCTCGCAGGAACTTTTAAATCGCCGTACGTTTTGAAATAAAGTTTTGCTTCGGAAAAATGTTTTTCCCACGAAAGGTCGCGAACGCTATCCCAAACCATACCAATCTCGTTAAGCTTTTGAATTTTACTATCGTCTAAATTCCCGTACTGCTCTCCGTTTCGAACCTTACGTTGCGTAAAAATCCAACCGCCAAGCGCGTATCCTTCAGGGGTTTTATAACGCTTAGGGACTTCCAAATTCCCGTTTTGATGATAGTATTTTTTCGCCTGCAAATACATCAATTCCCACGACGCAGTCAAAGATTCGTTCAACCTTTCAAATAACGATCTGCAATCGCGTAATTCGTCCTTTATTTCAAATTTTTCATTGACGATCTGCTTTTCTAAGCCCCGTTCCCGATAATAACTCACGGCAAGCGCGACTTCTTCTTCAATCGTGCCGATACTATATAGATTTTCGATATTATTCACGATGTCGAAAATGACAGGCATTTTATTTTTACTTGCGGACAACGCTCGCCCGATTTGCTGTTTATAGATAATCGGAGAAACGGTGGGTCGAAATAAAATCACCCCGCTTACGTCGTCCACGTGCACGCCTTCGTTGAGCATATCTATACAAAAGAGCAATTTTAAGTGTTCGCTGTCGTCCCGTTTAAAGGCGTTGAATTGTTTACTCGTTTCGGGATTATCTGAATAGGCACAATAAATATGCGCTTGACGGTCAACCAAAGAAAACCATTCCGAAGCCTTTTGAATCATTTCTTGCATATGCTCCACGTTCGCGCAAAAGGCTATGTATTTGCCTGTTTTATCTTTCATATGCTTTTGGAAGACGACATCCAGCCCGTCTGCTTTTTGTAAGGTGCGACGAAGAAGCTCGTAATATTTTTCCGACTCGTCGAAAACGATTTTAGATTTTGCGTTTTTTATCCTATTCTCGTATTTTTTCAACTCTTTTTGGTAAGAATACATAGAAAGGACGTATGTGGGCGGATTTAAAATACCGCGAACAATGGCTTCTCCCAACGTCATTTCAGAAGCGACGTTGTCGTCAAAAAGCTCGTCCGCCATATTTCGCTGATTATCCAAATAACGAATAGCGGTTGCGGAAAGACCAAGTATTCTTGCCGTCGGGAATAAATCAAGCAGTCTTTGAACGCCTGCTCCCCACATTTCCGCTCCACAACGATGAAATTCGTCTATGACGATATATTGCGGGCAAATAGAAAGCAATTCTTCGTACGAAAAAAGCATTAGCTTTGCGTAAGTATAAAACCGAACGTTTTTTAACGGTTCGCCACCGGCTTTTTGCCAATTTTCCAATTGCGTTTTATAAATGTATTCGGACGGCGCAAGCCAACACACCGTTGAGCTAGTATTATCTAAGCATAATTGAAAGCCGATAAAAGATTTACCCGTGCCCGTCGGATGCACAACCGCTGCTTTCCCGATGGAAGAAAGCATTTCGCTTGCTGACTGATAAGCTATTTGGTTATGCGAAAATAAACGAACGCCCATAAAATCCTCTTTTACTTTTTAAACAATAAAGTTTTTACCTTTATTGCTCGTGGTTTATCGAAAAAAATTCGTTAAATTATCGTAGTAATGAGTATTAATTTTATTGCATTATAGCATATCTTACAAAAAAAGACAAGTATTTTTTCTACTTTTATAAAAATAAGAGTTTATTTTATTTTTCTAAACTCAAATTTAAAATTTAAGCAGTCAAAAATATCGTCAATAATTTACATAGGAGAACGTTATGTCAAAAAAAGGAGAAAACATCACAAAAAGAAAAGACGGCAGATGGGAGGCACGCATTTTAAAAGGCTATCGTCAAGACGGTAAGGCTGTTTATAAATCCTTATACGCTTATTCGTATTCAGAGATAAAAGCTAAGAAAAGAGAATATATTACTCTTTCTTCCTTGGGTCAAGAAAGTCAAAATGAAAAACAAACTTTTGATCAGATTTTATCGTTGTTTTTAGAATATAAAAGATATCAAGTAAAACAGTCTACTTTTGCGTGTTATTCGAATATTATTGAAAAACATATTCGTCCCATACTTGGTAGGCTGAAAATTAAAAATATAGATAGTCCAATTATACAAACGTTTATTGAAGATAAATTGAATACAGGCAGAATAAACGCTTGCGGTGGTTTATCAAGAAAAAGCGTGAAAGACATTATTACCGTCTTATCGCTTGTTTTAAAATATGCGAATAAGCTTGGGCTTATGCACATAAATAATTTGCATTATTCCTTACCAAAAATAGAAAAATCTGAAGTGGAAATTTTTACGGCAGAAGAAGAAAAATCTTTGATTTGTTTTTCTGTCACGGGGCATAATAGTCAAAAATTCGGCGTATGCTTAGCTCTCTATACGGGATTAAGAATCGGTGAGCTTTGTGCTCTACAATGGAAGAATATCGATTTAATTAACTCTTTGATTTTTATAAAAAGTACGTTAATGAGAATTACCAATACTCAAAAAAATAAAAATACGAAAACTAAAATTATTATTGATTCCCCGAAAACGACAGCTGGAAACAGAGTAATTCCTATCCCTTCCTTTCTTTTGCCCGTATTACGCAAGCTTTACGGTTCGGGAAAAAGTGGAGAAGAATATCTTTTAACGGGAACAAAAAAATATATTGAACCGAGTAATTATTATTTAAAATATCAAAAATGGTTAAAAGAAATGTGTTTATCGGGACGGTCTTTCCACGCGCTTAGGCATACGTTTGCCACGCGTTGCGTAGAAAGCGGTTTCGATATCAAAACTCTTTCCGAAGTTTTAGGACACGCTGACGTAAATATTACTTTAAATCGCTACGTTCATTCTTCGTTAGAGCTGAAAAGAACGAATATGGAAAAGCTCTTTAATTTTTATCCGCAGTCAATCGTATGGTCATAAATTAGAAAAACGCTTTTATTTTAAAGGCGTTTTTTATTTTTTTCATAAAGGTAAAAACTTTATTGTTTTTTTATTCTAATAATATATCCTTGTTTTTTCCCTTTCGAACGCTTTTTTACAAAAAAAATTGCGATAAATCTAAAAAAATAGAAATATCGCTTTTTTTTGTTTATTACGACGCAAAATTTGCGTAGTGAAAGGAATAAATTGCTTATATTTTTTAAGTGAAATTTAAAAGTGCAGAATTGAAAAGCAAAACTGCACTTTAAGACGTTTGCGGAAAGAAAATCGGCAAAGCATTTGACTTTTGAGAAAAGATATGCTATACTGCCTGCACACGAATGAATACGTACATGGGTGTGTCGTTTTTAATTTTACGTAGCTGTTTTTGGATAAAAGTGAAACGACCACATGTTTGACTATTTACGGATTTAGACTATGTGGAAACAGTGGGAAGAAGAGTACAGGAAAGGATTGGTTGCGGATACGAAAAGCTTGGAAATGCCTGCAAATTAAATAAAAAACTTTCTAAGATGCCTTAGTGACCAAAAGGTCGTGGGTTCAAGTCCCGTCGCCTCAACCAAAAAGTAAGTGAAATTTGTCTAACGACGGTTTCACTTCTTTTTTTGCATTTTAAGGACTTTTTAAGCCCTTTTTTGATTATTTTGATAAATTTTTGATAATGCGAAATCAAAAACGGCGTGATTAGGTTGTCTAAATTCCTAAAAACGCCGTTTGACTTTTTAAACAACTAAACTTAGTTAAGTACAACATTTTGCACTCCCACAACAGGACTTGAACTTAAATAATTGATTTTCAAGGGGTAAAAGAGATTGAATTTTTTTGAAATATATGCTATACTTAAATAAAAAATGTGGGGGGTAGAATTATGAAATCCGATATTTCGCTTGCTACGGCTAGAAATTGGTCAAGATTGAATGTTGATATCACGTCAAAGCTTACCACCAGAGCAAATAAACGTTTATCAAAAAAAATAATTCTACCTATGGAATATTTTTCAAACAATAATAACTTTTCATTTGTAAGTGAAATTTTAACTTTTATCAATGAAAATAATTTAGATGCCTTATCGGTTATATATACGATTGCAATTAAACTGTTGAAATCGGCTGGTATATATGATTTACCACATGTACAAAAAGTTATCAAGGATTATTCTTGTACTTTAAATCAAGATTTATATCAGTTTTCAATCCCGTATGATGAACGTGATGTCCTTGGGCTTATTTACCAAAGCATTTTAATGGAGGGTGAGAAAAATAAAATTGGCTCATATTATACCCCACATAATGTTGTACGTAATATGACTTGTGCATTATCTTTTGATAATGATGAAATATTATTAGACCCTTGTTGTGGGAGTGGCTCTTTTTTATTAGGATTAAACGCAAACCCTAATCAAATTTTTGGCTTTGATAATGATGAAGTTGCTGTTTTTATTTGCAAAATAAATTTGTTATTAAAATACAAGACCATTGTTTTTACACCTCAAATTTATTGCTTAAACTTTATTGATAATAAAAACGAGTTTTTATCGCAATTAAATCTTAAATTTGATTATATAATTACAAATCCACCGTGGGGCGCAAGTTGTGAAAGTTTAGCATTTATCCCTGAAATTACTTCTAAGGAATCGTTTTCTTATTTTTTTGTAAATGCTTATAAGTATTTGAAGAAAAATGGGCAAATAAGATTTTTGCTCCCTGAATCAGTACTCAATGTTAAAGTTCATAAAGATATTCGCTCATTTATATTAAACAATGGTACAATAAATTCTATAACTTTATATAATGGTATGTTCTCAGGTGTAACAACTCATTATGTTGACATAGAGGTTTATAATCTCAAGGATAATCGTTTGATAAATGTATATACCCCTGAAAAACTATTTGTAATAGACAAACAGTCTTTTTATTCTACTGAAAATTTGGTGTTTAATTTTCAAAATGATATTGACACCGAAATAATTAGAAAAGTTGAAAACAATAAACGATACACATTAAAAGATAGTATTTGGGCGTTAGGTGTTGTTACAGGCGACAATAAAAATAAATTATTCAAAACCCCTATTGAGGGAAGTGAGCATATTTATACAGGTAAAGAGATACTCCCATATCGTTTATCTATTCCCCGAAATTATATAATTTATAATCGTAAAAATTTTCAGCAAGTTGCAAAAGAAGAATATTATAGAGCAACGGAAAAATTGGTTTATAAATTTATTTCAAACAAATTAGTATTTGCTTACGATAATACAAAATCTTTATTTCTAAATAGTGCAAACATCTTAATACCTAATATACCTAATATGTCAATAAAAACAGTTTTGGCTTTTTTGAACTCAGAGATGTTTCAATATCTATATAATATGCTTTTTTCGGAAATAAAAATATTGAAAGGGAATTTATGTGAATTACCTTTCCCAAAAATAACTGAAGAGCAAGATATATTATTGTCTAATTATGTGCAAAAAATTATAGACGGGAATAATCAATATGTAGATATGATTCAAGAAGAAATTTTCACTATTTATGGAATATCAGAGGAACAAAAGAAACACATTAAGGAGAAATTAAATGGAACGTTTAATAAATCAATTAAAGAACAAAATAAAAGAGATGAAAAATTTGACCAATAATTCATTTGATTTAAGTGATGAACGTTTAGATGATTTATATTCCGTTTATCCCTTTAATAAATTTGAATATGTTATTAGCCATTTGATTGCAACGGAAACTATTACTTTACAAGAATATTTAGATATACGCAATTCTTATTTGGAAAGAAATAAGTTTTTATATGTTTTTGAGATAACTGCTCCAAGAACTTTCGGGGAAACTTGGGCACAAAGGCACTTAAATGAAGTTGTGCCCGAATTGAGGATGCCCTCAACAAACTTAGATCCTACTTATTCTGGAGAATACGATTTTTGGTATAATGGAATAAAAATTGAAGTAAAAGCCTCAAGAGCAGTAAAAAGAAAAAGTGGCGATTCACTAATCATTAAAGCATTGTCAAGTGATTCTTCATCGGGATTTGATATGAATTTTCAACAAATAAAGCCTGCTTGTTGTGATGTGTTTGTGTGGATTGCTGTTTGGAGAGATAAAATTAGATATTGGGTTTTATCAAGCGAAGAAGTTGCCAACAATGAATATTACTCCGTGGGACAACATAGAGGAAATGTTGGCGAAGGTCAATTATGGTTAAAAGAAACAAATATTGATAAATTTGATAAGTACGAGGTTTCAGTAAGAGATATTTTGACGGCAATAGTTAACAAAGCCAATAGACCTTAGTCATTTTGTTGTTCTACCCTATGAAAATATGGCGAATTTAGAGATTTTATATTAATAGCAAAAAACAACTAGAAGCATTTTTTGTTTTTGGTTGTTTTTATTTTGCTATTTTGTTATACTTATACTTGTAAAATAACGGAGGTTTAAAATGAGAAATTTAACTATTA
>JAEIGA010003619.1_pt1 | contig 24137 bp, 24 predicted proteins | sample 9270691 | NCBI WGS metagenome assembly JAEIGA01 (sample SAMN17057246, study PRJNA624740) | gut metagenome | biome: biome; isolation source: fecal sample | host: Bos grunniens | place: China: Xizang | collected 2019 | reverse complement strand
CTGCCTGTTGGCGGAAATTAGTGCATCCGCCAACAGGTCAAATTAATTCCGCCAACAGGTACGGTATAAATCCGAAATCATAAATCAGTTATCATGTCTCAATCTGAAAACAACAAACGCATAGCAAAGAATACCTTGATGTTATACATTAGGATGCTCTTCACCATGGGAGTAACGCTCTTTACGTCTAGAGTGATACTCCAGACATTAGGAGTGGAGGATTATGGTGTGTATAGTGTTGTTGGTGGTATTATCACGATGTTTGCTTTCATCAATGGTGGAATGGTATCTGCCACACAGCGTTTTCTTACTTTTGAGATTGGTAAAGGTAACCTGCCACAGCTTAAGAAAGTGTTTAGTACATCGCTTCAAATACATGCTATCATAGCACTCATTATAGTTCTTTTAGGTGAAACGGTTGGTCTATGGTTCTTGTATGAGAAATTGGTAATTCCTGCTGATCGTATGAATGCGGCTGTTTGGGTGTATCAATGCTCTATTATCGCTTGTGTGGTCAATATTATGTCTGTCCCTTACAATGCAGATATTATTGCCCACGAGAAGATGTCAGCTTTTGCTTATATCTCCATATTAGAGGTAGTGTTAAAGTTGCTTATTGTGTATGCACTTTACATCACTCCTTGGGATAAGTTGATTTCTTATGCACTATTGTTGCTGACTATACAACTCGTTATTCGTTTTGTTTATGCACGTTACTGCAGTAAACATTTTGAGGAATCTCATTACCAACATAAGATAGACAAATCCTTGTTTAAGGAAATGTTTACCTTTGCGGGATGGAGTTTTTGGGGCAATCTCGCAGGTGTACTTTATACACAAGGGTTGAATATGATGCTCAATGTGTTCTTTGGACCTATAGTAAATGCAGCACGTGGAATAGCTGTTCAGGTACAAAGTGCAGTACAGCAGTTCGTGAGTAATTTTCAAGTTGCCCTCAATCCTCAGATTACAAAGAATTATGCAATAGGAAATCTTTCTCAAATGCACAGTTTGATGTTTCGTAGTGCTCGTTTCTCCTTTTTCCTCCTCTTCTTTTTGACACTACCAGTCTTGTTGGAAACAAATTATTTACTCACCATATGGTTGGAGACTGTTCCTCCCGATGCTGTTGTCTTTACCCGTTGGATGATAGGCGTATCGCTTATCTATACTATTGCTAATCCTTGTGTTATTGCAAACCAAGCGACAGGTAAAGTCAAAGTATATCAAGCCGTGGTAGGAGGTATATTAATGCTGATATTGCCCATATCATATATTGTACTGAAGTTGGGCGCTCCTGCCTACAGCGTTTTTATTGTTCACTTCTGCGTTGAATCTGTAGCTCAAGTTGCTCGAATGTATATGTTGCGTAAATTGATAAATCTGCCTATGAGGGCTTATTTGCGCCATATCTATCTTCCTGTACTTTTGGTAGTGGCAATTTCTGTTTTGTTACCTATGTATGTTCATTGTCAATTGGTTGAAGGACTGAATCGCTTCTTGATTGTAGGTTCTGTTTGTGTTCTTTCCGTGGGAGTGACCGTATTCTTTCTAGGTCTGACAAAAGACGAAAGAAGATTCTTTTATAACAAAGGTCTTCAACTATTACGTATTAAGCGATGATAACGATTAAAGATAAAAAGGATTGTTGCGGTTGTCATGCTTGTGCTACGGTATGTACCAAGCATTGCATCACGATGCAAGCCGATGAGGAAGGTTTTCTCTATCCTATAGTGGATAAGGATACTTGTACTGATTGTGGCTTGTGCGAAAAGGTGTGCCCTGTTATCAATCAGAGTGAACCGCGTAAACCATTAAAGGTATATGCCGCCAAGAACAAGAATGAGGAAATACGTCGGCAGAGTTCTTCGGGTGGTATCTTTACATTGTTGGCAGAGAAGGTCATTGTGGATGGTGGTGTGGTCTTTGGTGCAAAATTTGATGTGGAATGGAATGTGGAGCATTCCTGGACCAATACCATTGAAGGTATTGTTGACTTTCGTGGTTCTAAATATGTGCAGAGTACGATAGGGGATACCTATCGTGAGACAAAAGAGTTCCTTTGTCAAGGTCGTAAGGTGTTGTTCTCTGGTACACCTTGCCAGATTGCAGGTCTAAAGAAATATCTACGCAAGGATTACGAAAATCTTTTGACCGTTGACGTGGTATGTCATGGTGTGCCTAGTCCAAAAATTTGGAGAGAATATCTTAGTTCGTTACAATTATCAAATATAGGAGCTATCTCTCATAAAGATAAATCTACGGGTTGGAGAGGGTATTCTTTTTCTGTTAAGGACACAGATGGAAAGGTCGTTTATATAGAAAAGGCATCCGAAAACAAATATTTAAGCGCTTTCATTAGAAACTTTACTCTTCGTCCATCATGTTTCTCATGTCCAGCAAAGTCAGGCAAGAGCTTAGCTGATATAACACTTGCTGACTATTGGGGGGTAGAACATTTGCTACCTCAAATGGATGATAACAAGGGTACAAGTTTTGTTTGTGTGAATACACAAAGAGGTGTCGATATAAGTAATAAGCTCGATATGATGTCTGTGAATGCAGATTATCAGAAATCTATACCACATAATTCTTGCATTGTTCAAAGTACAATCGAACCAATAGAACGATCAATCTTTTGGGAGAGTTACATGAAGGACGGTGTAAAAGTTCTGCCAAAAGTAGAAAAAGGGAATATACTAAAACGAATAATAAAAAGATTATTAAGATGAAGATTGGTATACTTACATTTCATTGGGCTACAAACTACGGTGCAGTGATGCAGTGTTTTGCGTTACAGACTTATTTAGAACAGTTGGGGCATAGTGTTGAAGTTATTGATTACAAACCACGTCAATACGATGATTCTTTATATGCTTTCTTCAGATTTAGAAAGTTTTTGCATCTTAAAACATATATAGAGAATCGAAAAAAAGAGTCTGCTTTGGTGTCTTTTCGTAGTGAAAAATTAAAGCAGTCGAGTCGTATATATTCTTATAAGGATATTCATAGGGCCTTGGTAGGTTTTGATGCTGTGATATCGGGGAGTGATCAGGTGCTCAATCCCTTTTTTTTATTACATGGTGAAGGAATGAATGTAGAATCTCCAACATATTTTCTTGGCTTCCCGTTTGAAGGAAAAAAAATTGGGTATGCTTTAAGTTTTGGCTGTGTCTCATATCCAGAAAAGGAGTTGAGAGTTGCATCTAAATATATTAATGGTTTTGATTCAATAAGTGTACGTGAAAAGACTGGGTTGGACATTGTTGCCTCTATGGGGGGAAAGGATGCTGTTGTTGTGCCAGATCCAACTCTCTTGATGGATTCCAAGTTTTATAATCAATTAACAGAAGAGTCTTCTTTGAAGTATAGTCAACCATACATATATAGTTTCTTTATTCGTCATATCTCGGAGCGAAAACTTACAATCAACACTCAATTCTCTGAGCATAGTGTGTTGTGGAATAATGATGATGGTGACTATACTATGCAGGGATGGCTCTCGAAGATACGGCATGCAGAGTTTGTCGTTACAGATTCCTTCCATTGTATGGTTATGTGTCTAAAACTGCATAAGCCTTTCATTGTTGTTGTAGAAGAAAAAGGTAATGTGGGAATGAATGACCGATTATATTCGCTCTTGGAACCTTTAGGCTTAATTGAAGCAATCTTGCATAAAGACGATATAAATGAGTTAAGATGTTCAATGAATGACGATTTTGATTGGGAATTCATAGATAAGGAATTATATGCATTTAAATTTAAAGGACAAAAATTCTTGAATTGTATCTAACGATGAAGACAAAGAAGATTTTGTGGATGACTAATGTTCGATTTGCACAAACAAATATCAAATCGACTGGGACATGGTTACAACCTTTGGCAGAAGAACTTTCTAAGGTCGAAAATTTTGATATATATCATGTCTCTTTGGGAGATGTTGATGACTTAAGTTGTGAAAAGATTGGAAAAATTTCACAGTATTTAATTCCCATTAAAAATGCAAATATTAAAAAAAAGGTAGGTTTATGTGGTATAGTAAAAAACTTAATTAATGATGTAAATCCAGATTTAATTCATGTTTGGGGCACAGAAAGTGTCTGGTTTTTAATGAATAAATTAGGGGTATTCTCCAATCACATCGTTTTATTAGATATGCAAGGCTTGTTAAAATCTTGTTATGAAAGTTATTATGGTGGATTAAGTTTGTCAGAACAGATAAGGTGTATAGGACTAAAAGAAATCTTAAAACCTTCAACAGCAATTTGGTACGTTAGAAATTCATTTAAGAAAAGGGCATTAGAAGAAGAAGTTTCTTTGAAAACTTATAAACATATCAGTTATCAGTCTGACTGGATGAAAAATCGGCTTAGCGAATTTCTCTTAGATACAAATTTATATGGCACAAAAATTATATTGAGAGATGATTTCTATAATCATCGTTGGCAACCTACGGATAATGTGTCGCCAGTATTGTTCACAATAACGTCGTCTGCTGTGCCTTATAAAGGATTACATGTTTTAATAAAAGCTTGTTCTATAATAAAAGAAAGATATCCTGACTTTAGATTAAATGTAGCAGGTTGTATTTTTCAAGGGAAATTAAAGACTGGTTATGAAATTTATCTTCAGAAGTTAATACGTAAATATGATTTGAGTTCAAATATTAGTTTCTTTGGTTCGTTGTCTAGTAGCCAAATAGTTAAATTACAATTAGAAAGTGATGTATCGGTTGTCCCTAGTTTGGTAGAGTCTTATTGTTTGGGTATGGCGGAAGCTATGATGGTTGGGCTACCTGTAGTTGCCGCTTATTCTGCTGCTTTGCCAACAATTGCTAGTGATAAAAAAGATGCCTTGTTTTATAGTCCTTTGGATTATATAGATTGTGCTGCTAAAATTATTGATATCTTTGAGAAAAAAGAATTAGCTGTGGATCTCTCAAATAATGCGAAGACTCGTAGGTTGCAAGATAATAGTGTGGAAAGGGTTGTAGATACACAAATTAATATATATAACAATATTTTTGATTTACATAATAGATAGGTATATATGTATATTGTTATTTTTACATCGTTAGTATGCTTATTTCTAACTTACTTGGATTCTATAGGTTTGTATAGAAGAGGATTAAGTGTGTCCTTTTTTTTGTTAACCATCATCGCTGCAATACATTACGATTATGGAAACGATTATATGGTTTATTACGACTTATATAAAACTTCAACCTATTACCCTTTCGATTATAAAGCAATTATTGATGGTGATTATAAAGATTATGGCTGGGTCTTTCTATGCTATTTTTTTAAACCCTTTGGTGGCTTTTTTACAATGGTAGCGGTACTCAGTATAATACAGAATTATTTAGTCTATAGATTTATAAAAATGCATGTTTGTAAATCTTGGTGGCCAATGTCTATTTTTGTATATTTATTTCTAACAAATTACTATCTCTTAAATTTATCAATGTTGAGACAAGGATTTATTATCTGCGTTTTTTTAGGTTTATGGACTTATATAAGGGATAAAAAATGGTGGATTCCACTTATCGTTTTATTATTATGCTCAACTATACATACTTCTTCAAAAATTCTTATACCCTTTTCTTTTTGGGGGTTTGTACCTACGCGTAACAATAAGATTATTGCTCTTATATATGGATTATTGTTGTTGTTGTTGTTGTTGTCTGGGTCTTTTATTAATTCTTTGTTAGATAGTGTTCTTCAAGTAGAGGAGTTTTATGATTATGCGATGATTTACGATGATGATCAATATTCTGTAACTTTTGGATTAGGTTATATTTTAGGACTTATTCCATTTATAGTTGCAGTGTATTATTTACTTTCGACTCGTGATAATAATGCTAATATACAAATTGTTATGATTGCAATGTTATCATCAATAATCACTCCCTTTACTTCAGTTATTCCTTTATTAGGAAGAGTAGGTCTATATTTTGGAGTCTTTCAGATGTGTACTATACCTTTAACTTTTAATTCTATTAAAAAACGTGAAATAAGGGCCTCTCTTCTGTTATTATGGATGTCCATTCATCTTTTTTCTTATTGGATGTTTTTTAATAATAGTATCTATATGAAATCATACAGAGATTTTCATACTATATTTGATGTCTTATAACGCGATATCCCGATTGTTATTGTATTGTTAATTTTGTTTTATTAAATATCTCAACAAAAGAATTTTATGGAAATATTATTTATATCTTCATTAGTATCTAAATCCTTGGTCGATAAACTTTTTCGCGAAACAGGGAAAAATGTCGGTTTCGAGATTCAAAAATTTCATCGTTTATTGGTTCGTGGATTCGTAAAAAATGGTATAATTGTAAAAACATTGACAGGATTGCCTATATCACGTAGTTTAAGTAATAAATTATGGTGGAATCTTCCTAATGAATCAGAAGATGGAGTTAATTATCAATATATATCTTTTGTAAACTATCCTGTTTTACGCCATATATTTTTGTTTTTATATTCTTTCTTTTATACATTGTTATGGGGAATAAAGGGGCGTAAGGATAAGTGTATAGTTTGCGATGTCTTAAATATCAGTCTTTGCATGGGTAGTTTGTTGGCTAGTAAGCTTATTGGCCTTCGAAGTGTGGGTGTGATGACTGATATGCCAGGACTTATGGTAAGTAAAGCTTCTAATGTAAAATGCGAAGGATTACGGATAATCCCCCGAATCAATAAAAGTTTTCTTACATCTTTTTCATATTATGTTTTCCTTACGGAACAGATGAACGAGGTTGTGAATCGTAAGCACCAACCATATATTGTAATGGAAGGTTTGGTCGATGAACAAATGGCATATACTACGCTTGTGAATGTAAATCGCGGAGATGATAGACGGGTGTTGTTGTATGCAGGTGGACTTCACGAACGATATGGTTTAAAGAAACTGGTCGAGGCATTTATGAGGGTAGATGCCGCTGATGTACAGTTATCTCTTTATGGAGATGGCCCTTTTGTTGAGGACTTGAAACACTATTGTGCTCAAGATTCGCGCATTGTATATTATGGTGTTGTGCCTAATGATGAAGTGGTTCAGGCGGAGTTACTTGCTACATTATTGATTAATCCTCGCCCTACAGATGAAGAGTTTACCAAATATTCATTCCCCTCAAAGAATATGGAATATATGGTGTCTGGTACACCTGTATTGACTACTAAACTTCCAGGTATGCCTAAAGAGTATTATTCTTATATCTATCTTTTTGAGGATGAGACGGTAGAGGGTTATACAAAAGCTATGAATCACATTTTAAGTCTCCCCAAAGAAGAACTTTGCATAAAGGGGGCTGATGCGAAACGTTTTGTGTTAGAATGTAAAAGTAATGTGAGCCAAGCTAAACGAATCATTGATATGTTAAGCATTTTGTAATTCATTTAATATGGTATTTAATAGTTTCAATTTTTGGCTGATATTTCCGTTCATCTTTGTTTTATATTGGGCGATACCAGTCAACCTTAATAAAGCAAGAAATCTGTTTTTGCTTGTAGTAAGTTACTTACTTTATATGAATTGGAAACCCTCATTTTCAATAGTATTATTAGGTGTAACTGCTATATGCTATTGGGGAGGGAAAAAACTAGATAATCAACATGGTAAAAGGAAAAGAAAAATTTTGTGCTGGTGTCTTACTGTTTTGGGATTACTGCCTTTGTTGGTTTTTAAGTATTATAACTTTTTGAATGATAGCGTAACAACCGCTTTAGAATCAATAGGATTGCGTTTTGCATTGCCAGGATTAAATTGGGCAATCCCTGTGGGAATCTCGTTTTTTACATTTCAAGCAGTGGGCTATTTGTTGGATGTGTATAAGGGGCGCGTACCTGTAGAAAAAGACTTTTTTGATTTTGCCCTTTTTGTAAGCTTTTTCCCTCAGGTAACATCTGGGCCTATCAGCACGGCAAAAGAATTAATGCCTCAGTTTAAGACACCTCATGAATTTCGTTATGAACAAGGTCGGGATGGACTTAAAATGTTGCTTTGGGGAATGTTCCTTAAGTTGGCTTTAGCTGATAGAATAGGGTTGTATGTAGATACGGTTTATTCTAACTATATTCATTATTCTGGTTCTGTATGCTTCCTTGCAAGCATTATGTACACCATACAAATCTATTGTGATTTTGCTGGGTATTCGTTAATGGCGATAGGTATTGCAAAAACGTTGGGATTTGATCTTGTTAATAACTTTAATCGTCCCTATCTAGCAGCTTCAGTCACAGAATTTTGGAAACGTTGGCATATATCGCTTACTCGTTGGTTGACTACACATGTGTATATCAACTTAGGTGGCAACAGATGCTCTAAAGCCCGGCAGTATATGAACATCATGATTACGTTCCTTGTGAGTGGGCTTTGGCATGGTGCCAATTGGACATTTATCATCTGGGGTGCATTACACGGATTCTTCCAAATTATTGAAAAAGCACTAATGGGAGATAGATTGAAGTCTGAACTGAAAAACGGATTACATAAGTTTACACTTGTTCGGGGCTTGAGAATAGTCTTTACTTTTACGTTAGTAAGTTTTGCTTGGATTTTCTTCAGAATGCCGACATTGGATGGAGCTGTGAGTATGATAGGAAAGATATTTACTGAATTCGGACAATTTTCAATGGGGCCTCTTGATCCTATCTCCATGGTAGGTGTTGGAGTAGGATTGCCTTTGCTTTTTGCAAGAGAGGTAAGACAAGAGTATCTATCAAACCGCATCAAGGTCTTGGATTACAAGATGGTAAGATGGACGTTTTATATACTTGTTTCTTGTTACACATTGGCAATGGGAGTTTTGGATGCAGGTCAGTTTATTTATGTAACATTCTAAGGTTATGAAGAAGTTTATAGTATGTGTCACGTTGTTTTTTGCAGTGATGATTGTTGCTGATTTCATTTTCGGTAAGGTTATGTTCTATGCTGAGTCACAATCAAGCAGTAAAAATTATCATTGTATGTATGAGGCTGGTGAGGATATACTTATTTTGGGATCTTCATTTGCTGTAAGGAATATAGTACCTTCCGTGATTGAAGATTCATTGGGTATAAGTTGTTATAATGCAGGTGAAGCAGGTAATGGTTGTATGGTGGCATGGGCAAGATACAATATGTTCATTAAGAACCATACCCCTAAGTTGATTGTATATACCTTGACGCCTGGTTTTGATTACGTGAAATTAGATGATTATTCTAAATATTTGAATACAGTGAAACCATACTACGGGGAGGAAGAGTCTGTTACAAGTATGTATAACGATGTAATGAATTGGTCTGATGGGGTTATACTGAAATCTAATTTTGTGAAGTTCAACTCCTATGGTGCTCAACTCATTTATTATTGGATAAGCAAGAAGCACATGGGACTTAAGGGCTATGAACCTTTATACGAAACCTTTACTCCTTATGAAATAGAGAAAGCACAAGAAGATAAGACATATGAAATTGACCTGCCAAAAATGAATTATCTAGAGATGCTGTTTACTGATGCAACGAAACGTAGGATACCCGTTCTTTGTGTGTTGCCTCCTGTTTATAATGACAATTTTAGCATGTTTCAATATAAGGAGGGACTTCAATTATGTGATAAGTATGGCATACCTGTCATAAATCATAAAAACTGCGAGGGTATAACCTTGAATGCTCAATATTTCTATGATGTTGGGCATCTGAATGATAAAGGTGCAAAACTCTACTCAGGTATGCTTTGTAGAGAAATACAAACGATGTTAAATAAAAGATAAACATAAATACACTATATATGAAAAAGATAATGCTCGTCTTCGGCACTCGTCCCGAAGCCATTAAGATGTGTCCGCTCGTGAAGGAATTTCAGAAGCGAGCCGATGAGTTTGAAACCATCGTGTGTGTCACAGGTCAGCACCGCGAGATGCTCGATCAGGTACTCAAGATCTTTGAGGTAACACCCGACATCGACCTTAACATTATGAAGCAAGGGCAAGACCTGACCGATGTCACCGTACGTATCCTCACCGGCATGCGTGACGTGTTCAAGGAGTGCCGCCCCGATGTAGTCCTTGTTCATGGTGACACCACCACCTCTACTGCAGCTGCTATGGCAGCCTTCTATGCCCAGATTCCTGTAGGTCATGTAGAGGCAGGTCTTCGTACACACAATATCTATAGTCCCTGGCCTGAAGAAATGAATCGTCAGGTTACAGGTCGTATCGCAGCCTATAATTTCGCTCCCACACCGCTCTCAGAGAAGAACCTCATCGAGGAGAAGGCTATGGGCGAGATTCATGTCACAGGTAACACCGTCATCGATGCCCTTCACCTTGTAGTAAATAAGCTCAAGTCTGATGCTACTCTCGCTCAAGATCAGGATACTATCCTTCTCCATGCAGGCTATGACGTTACTCGTTTGGCTGATGGCAAGAAGCTTGTGCTCATCACGGGCCACCGTCGCGAGAACTTCGGTGACGGTTTCATCCGTATGGTGACCGCGATGAAGGACCTCTCAGAGAAATATCCCGAGGTAGATTTCGTATATCCCATGCACTTGAATCCCAATGTGCGTAAACCCATCCACGAAGTGTTTGGCGAGGACCTCACTCGTCCCAACTTTTTCTTCATCGAACCCCTCCAGTACCTTGAGTTCGTTCACTTGATGTCCAAGTCCACCATTGTGCTTACCGATAGCGGTGGCATTCAGGAGGAGGCTCCTGGCTTGGGTAAGCCCGTGCTTGTGATGCGCGATACCACCGAGCGCCCTGAGGCTTTAGAGGCAGGTACTGTGAAACTCGTTGGTACCGACTATGACAAAATTTTGTCTGAGGTATCTATGCTCTTGGATAATCAAGAGTATTACGACACGATGAGTAAGGCTGTCAACCCCTATGGTGATGGTTTGGCATGCGGAAGAATTGTTAAAGCTCTAAAATAATGCAGCCATGAAGATAGGATTGATATTGCCTGGTACAATATGGTATGCTCCCTACGTACGTATCTATACTCGTGTTCTTCAAGAGAATAATGTGGAATACCAAATTATCTCATGGAATAGAGATGGAAAGGATGCCAAAGAGGGTATACAATACGAAGAGAATATTCATGTAAATAATGGCTCAGCTAGTTTTTCGGCATATCGTCGCTACATTTCTTTCATTAAGAAAGTTGTAAAGGAGAATGGGTTTGATCGGTTGATTGTCTTTGGACCTCAAATGACTTGTCTTTTAAGTTCTTTCTTAATGAGGAAGTTTAAAGGACGATTTGTCATTGATTACAGAGATCTTTCTATAGAACAAAAACCTGGACTACGACAGTTGTTTGCATTGATGACAAAGGTGAGCTATGCCAATGTGATTTCATCTCCAGGCTTTATGCGTTGCTTGCCTAAGCGTGATTATTTTCTCTCTCACAATTTCGATGTCGATGCTGTGAAGAAAGCTATCGGTTTGCGAGATGCAAAGGAATTTGGCTCTTCAGACAACATTGATGTTCTGACAATTGGTGGCATTCGTGATTTCTCCTCTAATGTGGAGGTGGTCAAGGCTTTAGCTAATGAGAACGGCTTCACCGTTCGTTTTGTAGGACGAGGGGGAGGAGCAACTCAGCTTGCAGCTTACTGTGATGAGCATAAAATAGTGAACGTAAGTTTCGAGGGCTTTTATCAGAAGCACGAGGAGGTTGGCTACGTGCAATCTTCTACCTTTATGAATATTTTCTATCCACGGGTGATTACTCATGACACGGCTCTTTCAAATCGTTTCTACAATTCTCTTATTTATCGCAAACCAATGATTGTCACTAAGGATACTATTCAAGGTGACTACGCTGAGAAATATAATGTAGGTGTAGCGTTGGTGGATTGCTCTGATTTGAAGAATGCTCTTAAAACCTTTATACAGCAAGATTATAATGCTTACGCAGAGCGTTGTGATAACTTGCTTCACGAATTCCTGCAAGATCAAGAAAGATTTGAAAAACTTGTTTGTGAATTTGTTAGAGGTTAAGGAAGGAAACGAAAACAGGCAGTGGAGCTGCGGTTATTTGTAGCTGAAGCTACTGGTTAAAGGTTAACGAAACCAAGAGCCAAGGAAATTCCTTGGCTCTTGGTGTTTATTAGCTCTCTATAACCTGACAACGCAGGTCGCTAGGGAGATACGAGATATGTATCCAACGATAGTCGTTTTCGGCAATCAGTTGGGTGAAGCGTATCTTTCCCTCCTGCTGCATCTGCTGTATGAGACGGAACAGCTTGCGATGGTCAGCCCTGTTGCCGGCGATGAGGTCGGCGGCACAGCCGAGCATGTGATGACTATTCTTCACACCGCCCACGAGCTCGTTGAGCTCCTTGCAGCGGTAGCCTGAGCTCACCACGATGGGTTCTCCCCACGCCTCGCGTATGGGGTCGAGGAGTTGGTCTACCAATACATGCAGCAGGTGGTATGCACACTTATTCGGGCGGTTGTCGATGCCCTCGCGCAGCGCCGTGGCGCTAGCGGTGAGTTCTGATATACTGAAATATTTCATAAAAAAAATAAACGTTGACGTTAACGATGACGATAACTTTTTCTTACCTTTGTGGCACTATGGAAAAGAATTCGCGAAATTTTAGAGAATATCCAGTGTGGCAAGAGGCAGTTGATTTTTCAACGCAGATCTATAAGTTGACGAACAATATGCCATGGTTTGAGAAGAAGGGTCTGTGCGACCAATTGCAACGTGCTGTTGTGTCAATAGCTTCGAATATAGCAGAAGGCTCTTCACGGCCCTCTGATGCAGAATTTGCCCATTTTTTGGATATTGCATTGGGGTCAGCATATGAGGTTGAAACACAACTACTCATATCCCGGAATATAGGATATATTGATGACAATGTATGTCAATCTCTAATAACTCTCTTATCATCCATAGAGCGTCAACTTAATGGGTTGATTAAATCTATAAGACGTTGACGACTTTTTTAACGTTGACGATAACGTTGACGTTGACTTACCCTCCGGATGGCAGTTTTCGTTAACGTTATCGTTGATTTATGCAATAAGCATTAGTGCACAGCCAATCAGTAGTGCGATGTGGTGGAGGTCGTTCATAGCTTTTCATTATTTATATTTCGTGTTGTTTACTTGTTATCGTTTACGTTAATTATAGTTATCGTCAACGTTATCGTTATTGTTCTTAGACAGTGCACGACGCGAGGCCTATCGAGCCAGCTAGTGCGGTTAATACTGCGATGATTACTTTGAGGAGTTTGCTCCAGTTGAAGGAAGACTCACCCCCATTCGTTGCCCCACGATACTCCATAGAGGGAGTGGGACCTCCTAAATAAAAGGTTTCATTTGTTTGCATAATCGTTTTTGGTTAGTGTTTAGTGTTTAGTGTGTAGTGTGTAGTGTGTAGGGCTTTTCTAACGTTGACGATAACGTTGACGTTGACGTTGACTTTTCTTTTAACGTTGATCTTATCGTCATCGTTATCGTCATCGTCATATTAGCTTCGTGCCGCATCGAGCGGCACAGAAGCTATGCCTTCACCTCGGAGGCAAGGCGGTTCAGCGAGAGCTTGCTGGCCACCTCCTTCTTCAGCTTCGCCTCAGGACGGAAGATGATGCGGTGCCCCTTGATCTTTGATGAGGGGACAAACTCCTTGTCTGCCATGTCCTCGGCGGTGAAGCACTTGCTCTGTAGCGAGATCTGGAAGCGGCCCAGTTCGTTGAGCACTACGGCACGGCCTGCGAGCAACGCCTTGGTAATGAAGAGCTTGATTACGCCCAGCACGGCTTGTGCGTCGGGCTTGGTCACGGTGGTGGCGAGGCTGATATCCTCGGCCAGCTCGTCGAAGTCATAGTCGTTGGCCTTGATGGCACGGTATGAGTAGTAGTTTACTCCTTCCACCCCATTGGGGTTCTTACATTTCTTTACTGCATAGTTTACGCTCATAAAACAAAGAATTAAAAGTTAAAGGTTAAAAATTAAAAAATGATAGTTTTCAACGTTGACGTTAACCAACCCTCCGGATGGCTTGTTATCGTTTTCGTTATCGTTATCGTTGTATTTCTACTGCAAAATTACGAAATCCCTTTCCCTAGCAGTACCGCCAGTGTCTGCCGTTGAGCGTTACAAAAAACTATTTTTCTCCCGCATCATTTTTCCCTCGCTGGTATTTATATTCTCACACGAAATTCACGAAACGCACGAAATGGTTGCATTGCTTCGCTCGTAGCTATGCGGCTTCATGCGTCAGATGACGCTTGTGGCACGTGGTTTTCGACGATATATAGGAAATAAATAATTAATTAAGGTGTATATCTGCCTCACGAATTAAATATTTTATACTATAGTATTCTTAAAAATAGCCTGCCGCAAGTGTCATCTGACGCAGAAGGTTCATTTTTATGTTGACGATAGCCACACGCGAGTCCACGATGCGTGCGATATTAATTGTGTAGTGTTTAGAGTTTAGTGTGTAGGGGCAATTTTCAATTCGCTTGTCCCGGAGGCCAACGCGCGCGTAGTAATGCGTTATCTGTTTAAGTTGCTTTTCCCTGCGCCAGCGAACTTCGTTTCAGTGAAATCAGTTGACAAATAATCGTTGATATTCCGGAGGCCAGCGAGAGCGTAGCCACTCGCCATTCTGCGAATTTCATGCTTTTCGTGTGCGAATAAAAGGTAATATCCGGAAGGCCGCGACATTAATCGTTAACCGTTAAAAAACGGAGGTGCGAATGGACGTAATCGGAAGTGCGATTTCCAGAAAAGGGACATGCCTTTTTTCGCGATGGCAGGTGCGATTTAGTAAATAGTAAATCGTCAAATTGTAAATTACATCACGGTTCCCCCAGATAGGCATAGATAATCTGTACCTGGCGAGGGGTGAGGTGACGATCGTCGGGGCGGTAGTAGGCAGCACGCAGTTCGTCGAGAAGGCCCACAGCACGGTGCATGTAGCGGTTGAGCATGCGCAAGGCACTCTGCGTGGTGGCATCGGGGAAATAGAGGCGGGCAAGTTCGGTCTTGGTCATGGGGATATTCAATTAGGAATTAGGAGTGAGGAGTGAGGAGTTTTTCAACGAACGTCCTTCGGACGGCGGCTAGAGTCAATGTTAATGTTATCGTTCATAGAGTAGCGTGTAGCGTTTTATACGCTAATAGCGAAATGACACCTAAAGTTACTGAAAATTTGCGACATACGCAAGTTTTCAGTAACTTTTTTTACACTACTAAATAGCTCTAAATAGCCATTAGCTTTTGTTGGCAGCGACCTAAAGGTTCAGTTGACCATTAAAAGGAATCACCCCGGAGGCCGTTATCGTTATCGTCAACGTTATCGTTGATTTTATCGTTTATCGCTCCTCGTTAATCGTTAACACCCCTCTACCTGGCTCCTATGCGCCTCCTGCCGTTGCTTGTTCTTTATCTCGTCACCTGTGAGGAATATCACGTTCCATCCGCGTGAGGTATGTGTGCGGCGCTGCTCAAAACCCAGGCGCTTCATCGTCATCGTGATATGGCGTGGCGAGAGCTGCGTCTTGATGTAGGCCCCTATGAGCTCCATGATGCGCGTTGCCGTGACAAACTCGCCCACCTCGTCGCCGCAGGGCTTGCGCAGGTAGGTGAGGATAAGCTCCTCCTCGATGTTGGGTTCCTCGAAGTGGCGGTTGTGAGCCTCCAGCTCAGCATTCTCCTGCTCGTCGAGCCAGTAGGGGAAGTGGCTGCGCCATAGCGCGAAGGCCTGTGCGTAGAGTCCCTCGTAGTTCATGGGATGCGTGTAGGGCGAGTCGATGCTCTCCACCATGAAGGGGAGCCAGCGGCGGTTACCTGTGAGGTCGGTGAGGAAGCGTGGGTTGTTGCCCGTGCCGCAGAACGAGGCTATGTGTTCGCGTCGCTCGCGGAAGTGTGCATAGGCGGCACGTTCGTTCACCGAAGGGTCGGTGGTGATGGCCTTGAGCTGGTTCAGCTCGTAGTCCTTCATGCGGTCCAGCTCCTCGAGGGCGATGAGCCCCGTCTCGGTGAGCTCCAGGCGGTCGTCCTTGCTCATGCGCTGGGCGAAGTTACGTGCCGAGAAGTAGCTGCGCAGTGCAGGTGGCAGCAGCATGCGCATGAAGGTGCTCTTGTATATGCCTTGCGGACCTATGTAGGTGAGTATCTCGTGGTTGGTCACGCCATCCTCGATCCACGTGGCCACCATGGCGACGAACCATTTCTTGAAGTATCGGTTGTGCATCGCCTGCTCGCAGCCCACCACATGCACGCGCGATGCCAGTGATTCGATATGGTCGGTGCCGTCCCAAGGTGGCAATGCCTCCAGATACTCCCTGAAGGGGTGATAGGTGGGGTAGAAGTCGCTCTCGATGATGATGTACAGGTCTGATATGCGCAGCCGTCGTCCCGTGTCGAGCGAGAAGGCGCGGTAGATGGAGTTGACGTGGCGGTCGGTGAGGTCGGTGGCCCCCTCCCAACCTCCCCCAAGGGGGAGGAGTTCTGTCATTGCTGTCGGGGTCTTCCCCCCTTAAGGGGGGATAAGAGAGGGGCTTCCACTTCCCACTTCCTGCTCACCAGGTTATGTCGGATGCGTATGTTCTTCTCTGTGAGGTAGTCCTCGATCTCCTTCACGGTGGCATAGCGCTCCTGTGTCTCGCGTGGTGGTCGTGCTGCGGCATGCTCGTCGGTCCTTAGGTAGCATGAGTGCACGATGCCCTGTACGTTGTTGTCCTCGGCATGGTAGTCGGTAAAGTTGGCCAGCACCCAGTCGGTGCAGTCGTCCTCGCTCACCCCGTAGCGGTTCATCAGGTAGCAGGCCTGTGCTATGTAGTTGTTGTGGCTGCCCGCCGTGTACTCCACGCCCCGTCGTTGCAGCTCGTCGCGCACGAAGCCCTCTACACGCTCCACCTTAACTCCCTTGCGTGGGCGTCCCACGGGGCGGCGTGCTGCCTGCTCGATGGTGAAGGGCACTGCCTCGGGGTTGTAGTAGGCTTGTGCATCGTGCGACACGCACGACAGGCGCGTAGCATTCTTGCATTTCTCGTCGTAGTCGCACCCCGTGAGGGTAGAGTAGTGGTGGTTGATGGTGAGGAAGGCTTCTTTGTATAACGTTGACGTTAACGTTGACGTTGACTTACCATCCGGTAGGCAGTTATCGTTATCGTTATCGTTAACGTTATCGTTATCGTTGATTTTATTGTACCTCGCTATCACGCGCACCCCCTCCCCCGACACGGTGGTATAGGCCAGTAGGGTATGTGGGTCTTCACGGATGAGGGCGAGCACCTCGGGCATGCGCTCGTGGGGCACATGGTCGAGATCCACGAGCGACAGCCCTGTGTAGTCTGTCACGTGCTTCTGGTGCTTACCGCCGCTGAAGCGCACGGCTACGGCGAAGCAGGGGAGCACTGCCTTGCATTGCCGCATGCCCCTCTCGTCGCCTAGGGAGAGGTAGTAGCGGTACTTTTCTGTCAGGTCACGCACCGACGCATCGTCGGTGATCACGCGCACGACCTCCTCGAGAGTCGTCGCTTTGGGCTCACTGTCGGTGAGGCCGAGGAAGTAGTTGAGTTGCATTAGTGTTTGGTGTTTAGTGTGTAGTGTTTAGTGTGTAGAGTTTAGGGTGTAGTGTGTAGTTTGAGAGTCCGGAGGCCTCATTCACCATTCACCGTTCACCATTCACCGTTCACCCATAATCAGTGTGTAGTGTTTAGTGTGTAGTGTTTAGAGTTTAGGGTTTAGGGTGTAGAGTTCCGGATGGCTAGTTAACGTTAACGTCATCGTTCTCCGTTATCGTTATCGTACATCCTCAAACTATCCGACTGCAAAGTACGCAAAAGAAAAACATGTGAATATTCCCACAGTGGGAGGATATAGGTGTGTAAAATCACCTCAAAAAGTAAATATTTAATGTAAAAACAATAAGTTTCCTAAAAAAATGTTTATATTTGCGGTGATAAGTGTGTTCAAACAAATTCTAATTACCATTATGATGCGTCGTTCTACTCGTACCTATAGTCCTTTGGGACTGTTGATCACTGCCGAGCGTGAGGCGCTAGGTGTGAGAGTGAAAGATTTTTGTCAGTTGGCAGGTATCAGCTCGCGCACCTACACGAACCTCCTTTTTGGAAAGATGTGCATATGTCGTGCAGTGCAAAGGTGCTATACTGCCTCATGGAGTATTATGATGAGGAGGCACATGCCGATTTTGCATTACGCTATGTGAAGGCTGAGATAGAGACCATAATGGGGATTAAAATCATAGATATTTTGTAGTGAATAAATCATCAAATAAACGTAAATAACAACTATGTCAGTATTTAAAGACAAAGTCCTGTTGATTACAGGTGGTACAGGTTCGTTTGGTAATGCTGTGCTTCGTCGCTTCCTCGAAAGCGACATCAAGGAGATTCGTATCTTCTCACGTGACGAAAAAAAACAAGATGATATGCGTCACCACCTGCAAGCTCAGTATCCAGAGGTAGCAGGTAAGGTGAAGTTCTATATCGGTAATGTGCGCAACCGTGAGTCAGTAGATGTGGCTATGCGTGGTGTCGACTACGTGTTTGCTGCAGCTGCGCTCAAGCAGGTGCCCTCATGTGAGTTCTTCCCCATGGAGGCTACCATGACCAATGTGGTGGGTACTCACAATGTGCTGCTCTCGGCCATTGAGCACGAGGTGAAGAACGTGGTGGTGCTCTCTACCGATAAGGCAGCATATCCTATCAATGCCATGGGTATCTCTAAAGCGCTCATGGAGAAGGTGGCTATTGCTAAGGGACGTGAGCTCGGCCAAGGTGCTAAGACTACCATCTGCTGCACACGCTATGGTAACGTAATGGCCAGCCGTGGCTCGGTAATCCCTCTCTGGGTAGAGCAGATTGAGCAGGGCAAGCCCATCACCATCACTGACCCCAACATGACTCGCTTCATGATGACACTCGACGATGCTGTAGATCTCGTCATCTATGCATTCACACATGGTGAGAATGGTGACCTCTTCGTGCAGAAGGCTCCCGCCGCTACACTCGACGTACTTGCCGAGGCATTGAAGCAGACCTATGCACAGATCAATCCTGCGTATGGGGAGACCGAGGTGCGCGTCATCGGTACACGTCATGGTGAGAAGCTCTACGAGACTCTCGTGACACGTGAGGAGATGGCCAAGGCTATCGACATGGGCGACTACTACCGCATCCCTTGCGACAATCGTGACCTCAACTACGATAAGTTCTTCACCGATGGTAGTGAAGAGGTGTCTAAGATTGAGGATTACCACTCACACAATACCGGTCGTCTCGATGTGGAAGGCATGAAGCAGCTCCTGCTCAAGCTCCGCTTCATCCGTGAAGATCTCGGCTTGATACCTCGTAGCAAGGGTAAGGAGATACGTTCAGAGTAATTTATCTTGTCTCCGCGTATCACTCGTATTATCACGTATTATAATCTGTATTAATAGTATATACGTGTCGATTCGTGAGATACGTGGAAACAAAAGACTCCGCGTGATACGTGGAAACATATAAAAGAAAAGATATGAAGATTCTAGTAACTGGTGCCCGTGGATTCGTGGGACGCAACTTGGTGTCGCAACTGCGCAATATCGCAGAGGGCAAGGCCAAGTGGTACAGAGTGTCTGGCGAGGATCTGCAGGTATATGAATATGATATTGACAGTGACCCCGCTGAACTTGAGGTATACTGTAAGAACGCTGACTTCGTGTTTAATCTTGCGGGCGTAAACCGTCCACAGGATCCGAAGGAGTTTATGGAGGGTAACTTCGGTTTTGCTTCTACACTGCTCGATACGTTGAAGAAGTATGGCAATACCTGCCCCGTGATGATAAGCTCGTCTATTCAGGCCGAGCTGGACAACCCTTATGGCGAGAGCAAGCGAGCTGGCGAGCAACTGATGTTTGACTACTCTGCAGAGACTGGCGCTAAGGTGCTGGTATACCGCTATCCCAACCTCTTCGGCAAGTGGTGTCGCCCTAACTATAACTCAGCAGTGGCTACCTTCTGCAACAACATTGCCAATGACCTTCCCATTCAGGTGAATGACCCCAATGTGATGCTGCGTCTCTGCTACATCGATGATGTAGTGGATGAGCTGATAGCCGCACTTACGGGCGATGAGCATAGCGATGGCAAGTACTGCTATGTGCCTACAGTGCATGAGGTGAAGCTGGGTGAGATTGTAGAGTTGCTCAATAAGTTCAAGGCTATGCCCGAGACACTGGGTGTACCTACATTGAGCAACGGCTTCGAGAAGGCACTCTACACCACCTTCCTCAGCTATTTCCCCAAGGAGAAGTTCTGCTATCCCGTGAAGATGAATATAGACCCTCGTGGTTCATACACTGAACTTATCCGTTCGGAGCACAATGGACAGTTTGCGGTGAACATCTCTAAGCCGGGCATCACCAAGGGACAGCATTGGCACCACACCAAGAACGAGAAGTTCGTGGTGGTGCATGGTCATGGACTCATCCAGCTACGCAAGCTCGGTACCGACGAGATTGTGGAATTTGAGGTGAGTGGTGATAAGATTGAGGTTGTGGAGATGATACCGGGCTATACCCATAATATCATCAACCTCTCTGAGACCGATGACCTTGTGACCTTCATGTGGGCCAATGAGTGCTTCGATCCCTCAAGACCTGATACCTATTTCGAACCCGTTTGATTTGTCTCCACGTATCTCACGTATAGTCACGGATTAACCTATGAGTCTTGATAATCTTATATATGAATCTATAGGGGCTGCAATGGAAGTGTATAACCACCTTGGTCCAGGATTACTCGAGAGCATCTATGAGAAGGCGATGATATACGAACTTCAATCTAGGGGATTGAAAGTATCGTCACAGATGCCAGTAGAGGTAAAGTATAAGAATGTCATTCTTAGTTCTGACTTACGTTTGGATATCTTGGTGGAGGACAAAGTTATCATAGAATTAAAATCTGTAGAAACGCTTATGCCTGTACACTTTAAGCAGATTCGTTCATATATGAAGTTGCTTGACATATCTGCGGGTGTCTTGATAAATTTTAATGTAAGTGATTTTAGACAGGGTTATAAAGTTATAAAATAGTTTATCCACGTATCACTCGTATCTTCACGGATTATCTAAATATACGTGATAATTTACGTGATACGTGGAAAACAAAATTCCCGCGAGATAGGTGGGGAAAATAGTGAGATAGTTTAGTAGCATTATTGTAAATATACGTGTCTATACGAGTGATACGTGGAAAACAAAAAGAATTATGGAAATAAGAACAGACTATAGCAACGTGAAGTTTGCCGATAATGGCAAACTCAAGCTACTCATCATCGTAGGTACTCGCCCCGAGATTATTCGTCTGGCGGCAGTGATCAACAAGTGTCGTAAGTACTTTGACTGCATCTTGGCACATACAGGTCAAAACTATGACTATAACCTCAACGGCGTGTTCTTCAAGGACCTCAAGTTGGCTGACCCCGAAGTATATATGGATGCTGTGGGTGATGACCTTGGTGCTACGATGGGTAACATCCTCAATGCTTCATATAAGCTGATGGTACAGACCAAACCCGATGCCGTGCTCGTGCTTGGTGACACCAACTCATGTCTTAGCGTCATCGGTGCCAAGCGCCTTCACATCCCCATCTTCCACATGGAGGCTGGTAATCGCTGCTGGGACGAGTGTCTGCCCGAGGAGACCAACCGCCGTATCGTGGACATCATCTCTGATGTGAACATCTGCTACTCAGAACACGCTCGTCGTTACCTCAACGCCAGCAACGTGGCTCCACAGCGCACCTATGTGAGCGGATCACCCATGGCTGAGGTGTTGCACGAGAATCTTGCCGATATCGAAGCTAGCGACGTACACGCACGTCTCGGCTTGGAGAAGGGTAAGTATATCCTGCTCAGTGCTCATCGTGAAGAGAACATCGATACAGAGAAGAACTTCATCTCTCTCTTCACCGCCATCAACAAGATGGCCGAGAAGTACGATATGCCTATCCTCTATAGCTGCCATCCTCGCAGTCGCAATCGTTTGGATGCAAGCGGTTTTGTGCTCGACAAGCGTGTGATGCGTCAGGAACCTCTCGGATTCCATGACTACAACTGCCTTCAGATGAATGCCTTTGCTGTAGTGAGTGACTCAGGTACATTGCCCGAGGAAAGCTCTTTCTTCACCAGCATCGGCCGTCCCTTCCCTGCAGTATGTATCCGCACCAGTACCGAGCGTCCCGAGGCATTGGACAAGGGCTGCTTCGTACTTGCAGGTATCAACGAGCATGACCTGCTTCAGGCTGTAGATGTGGCAGTGGAGATGAACAAGGAGGGTGACCACGGACTTCCCGTGCCCAACTATGTGGACGAGAACGTATCGACCAAGATTGTGAAGCTCATCCAAAGCTATACGGGTGTGGTGAACAAGATGGTTTGGAGAAAGGAATAATTCTTGTCTCCACGTATCACGCGTATCTTCACGTATTATCATTGTGTCTGCTAAAAAGTATACGTGTCAATCCGTGAGATACGTGGAAGTAAAATGTATTTGTTAAATTCGAGAGATTCGTGTTCAAGTAAAATGCATACGCGTTAATTCGCGTGATACGTGGAGTTTGAAAAATGAAATTATGAAAATAACCCAAGAAACCTTAGACCACCTCACCGCTCAGGCCAAAGCCTCTGAGCGGTTGAGGATGGCTCTCGACCTGCGCTCAGGCTCTGATGATCAGTCGCAACGCTTGCTCAATGCGGTGGAACCCGGTACTCCGCTTCCCATCCATCGCCATCGCACAAGTGCTGAGACGGTGGTCATCGTGCGTGGTCGCATGATAGAGCGCTTCTATGATGATGCAGGCACACTCACTGAAGAGATCTTGATGGAGGTGGGTGGTGAATGCCCCATACTACAGATTCCTGCTGGCCAATGGCACGGTATTGAGGTGCTGGAGTCGGGTACCATAATCTTCGAAGCTAAAGATGGGGCGTATGCTCCGCTTACCGAGGAGGACCTGATGAAATAAGATAATTAATAATAAACATATAATACTTGATAATTATGAAAGTACCATTTTCTCCTCCCGATATGAGTGAGTTGGAGGTTAATGAGGTGTGTGAAGCTATCCGCTCAGGATGGATTACTACGGGTCCCCGAACCAAGGAGTTTGAACGTAAGATTGCCGACTACTGTCATACCGACAAGGCGGTGTGCCTCAACTCGGCCACGGCCTGCATGGAGCTGGTGCTGCGCCTCCTCGAGGTGGGGCCTGGCGATGAGGTCATCACCTGTGCCTACACCTATACGGCCACGGCCAGCGTGACCTGTCACGTGGGGGCCAAGGTGGTGATGGTAGATACGGCTCCCGACTCGTTTGAGATGGACTACACGAAGCTGGCCGATGCCATCACGGAGCGCACCAAGGTGATCATCCCTGTGGACTTGGCGGGTATCGTGTGTGACTACGACAAGGTGTTTGCTGCCGTGGAGAGCAAGCGTCACCTGTTCCGCCCTGCCAATGACTTGCAGCGTGCCTTTGGCCGTGTAGTAGTGCTGGCCGATGCAGCGCATGCCTTCGGTGCTCAGCGCAAGGGAAAGATGTGTGGCGAGATTGCCGACTTCACCAGCTTCTCATTCCATGCCGTGAAGAACCTCACTACTGCTGAGGGTGGTGCCGTGACATGGCGCAACATCGAGGGCGTAGACAATGAGTGGATATATAAGCAGTTCCAACTGCTCTCACTGCACGGACAGAACAAGGATGCGCTGGCCAAGACTCAGCTGGGTGCTTGGGAGTACGACATCGTGTCGCCTGCCTTCAAGTGCAACATGACCGACATCATGGCGGCTATCGGCCTGAAGCAGTTTGAGCGCTATCCGCAGATGCTGGCTCGCCGCAGAGAAATCATCGAGCGCTTCAACGAGGCATTGAAGGACCTCAACGTGGAGGTGCTCGGTCACTACAGCGACGACCATGCTTCGAGCGGTCACCTCTACTTCGTGCGCTTGCTGGGCAAGGATGTGGAGTATCGCAACGATGTTATCATGGAGATGGCACGTCGCGAGATTGCCTGCAACGTGCACTACAAGCCCCTGCCCATGATGACCGCCTACCGCAATCTTGGCTTTGACATCAAGGACTATCCCAACGCCTACGCGCTGTTTGAAAACG
>JAEIGA010003618.1_pt1 | contig 24138 bp, 17 predicted proteins | sample 9270691 | NCBI WGS metagenome assembly JAEIGA01 (sample SAMN17057246, study PRJNA624740) | gut metagenome | biome: biome; isolation source: fecal sample | host: Bos grunniens | place: China: Xizang | collected 2019 | reverse complement strand
ATTAGGGATTGTTACACTTGTCAGCGAGGTGCATCTAGAGAATGCATATTCACCAATCGAAGTAACGCTATTAGGTATTTTTACACTTGTCAGGCTACTGCAACCGTAGAATGCACTATTTCCAATCGAAGTAACGCTATCCGGGATTGTAACACTTGTCAGCGAAGAACAATCATAGAATGCATAACTTCCAATCGAAGTAACGCTATTAGGTATTTTTACACTTGTCAGGCTACTGCAACCGTAGAATGCACGATTTCCAATCGAAGTAACTCTATTAGGGATTGTTATACTTGTTAGGCTACTGCAGTTATAGAATGCTTTATATCCAATCGAAGTCACTGGAACATCAAAGATTATCAACCCCTGCCCATCTTGGTATGTATTAAATAATATATTTGCACCAAAATCATCAGTGCTATTTGGTATTACAACATTTCCATCCGTCGAGGTATAATATATAACACGGTCATTAGAAACAACACTAACTATACAACTCGCTTTACGATCCCTGTCTTTGGTCTTCACCCTAATTGTTGCATCTCCAACAGCGCGAGCAGTAACTATACCATTCTGATTTACCGTTGCTACTTCTGGATTAGAAGATGACCACTCCACGCTTTTTTCGAGCGCAGTATCTGGAAATACTGTTGCTTTGAGAGTCGTAGTAGCTCCGATAGGCAAAGTAACCGCCGAATTATCGAGAGTTACATATTCCACATTATTAGGATCACTAGCATAATTGAGCAAGGTAGAAACAAAATTTTTAGCACTACTTTGTAGGGTTGAAAACTTATCACCTAGCGAGCCTGAGCAGTCTAGATTAAGCATAATAGCCGCCGTGCGGTTAATCTTATCAAGGATTGCATTGTTATTCGGGTCAAACTCACTATTCAAACCCCAACTACCCTGTTTCGTACGCCAATATTGTATCTTATCTTGAGTTATCGGGGAGCCATCATTGGCTTGTATTCCCTCAAATTCAAGTTTATAAAAAATACTCGTTCCTTGCCTTACAAAACTAATATTAGAGCCTGTTTCCGCTGTAATTCCAATATATTTAATATCGTCAAGAGTGACCACTTTCTCATTATTTACTATGCTTATATTACATATTCCTTCGATGTATTTGCAAGAAGCATTATAAGTTGTCACATCATCAAATGTAAAACGGCATTTTGCTTGATGTTCTGGTTCTGTGACATGAAATTCAAGCGAATAGTAAGTATTTGTCTCTCCCAACTTTTTAGCAATCTCATAAAATGCTTCATTCACCTCCGACATATTATTTGTGTCAAAGACATTGCCTTCAGATGTTGCTAAATTATACAAGTTAGACCGAAATAATTGGGTATTAGACATCGCATCATCGCCCATTACTCCAACTGTATAAGATTCAATCTTTTTGCCAGACACGGTTTCGTTTGTTAGACGAGTATTTAATGCTGACAAATATTCGGTATCGACCAAGTAATTAGTGCCCGTTCTTGAGCCCTCGTCAAGTCCATCGGTAAAAGTTACTATTGACACATTGTACAAATCTTCTGGAAACAGATTATTTTGCAACTCATTTATCGATTTATCCATTGTCTTATAAAGTAGCGTTCCTATATCGCCTTTGGCAAGTTTCTCAATAAATGAATTATACCCTTTGATAGAATTACTCGTAAGTCGCTGAATAGGATAATAATATTGTTCCTTATTAAAGCCTATTATTCCAAGATATAGACCACTATCTTTGCTGTTATCAAAAATTATTCTCTCTTTTTGTCGAATCAGTATTTCATACAAGACCGCACTGTCAGAATTTTTTATTGACACCTTGGTGCTACGAGGAGTAGTCTTATCATTAGCGGCAATTGTAAATGTCAATTTTTCATTACGCAATGTACGAGTATCGGCAAGGCTCACCCACGATTGCGCATCCTCCGGAATATCAACCATATAATCGATATTTGTAGAAACATTTACTTCGAGAGTTCCTCCATCTGATTCCACGGTATATTCTGTTGGAGCATCTGTATTCAGTCCTTTTCTTTCTGCCTGCTTAATGGAAAACACTTGCAGAGCCTCTCCATTGTCACCTAACAACTTTATAATGGCTGTTCTAGACTCATAGTTTTCATTCTTCTCGATTATAAAGGCTAGTTTCTCATTGCGATATGCACGAGTGTCGGCAAGATGTATCCACGATCGTGCATCTGAAGGTATTTCAACACGATAATCTATGTTTGTTGCAACAACAACTTCGACCGAGCCCCCATCTGCAGATACAGCATACTCCTCATTTGCGTTTGTATCAAAAACATCCTCGCACAATTGAACTACTGTAAAAGACTGCAGAACTTTGCGTTCTTTATCAAGGAGTCTAACCACGGCCTCGCGAGTGTCGTAAGTCTCATTCTTTGCCACTTTAAATGTAAGGTCTTCCTCACGCAATGCACGAGAATCCACAAGACTTAACCACGACTGTGCATTTTTAGGAATATCAACCGTATAGTCAATATTCGCAGTTACTTTCACATTTATTTCTCCTCCCGAAATTCCAATTTGGTATTTATTCTGTGAATCTGAATCAAAAATATCGTCACTCTCTTGCGAAACCGAAACAACATAAGATTCTCCATTACTTAAAGAGATTGTTACCGTACCATTGAGTGTTTCGCCCGTCTTGTTCGATGAAAGCTTAATAACAATAGACGAATTGCCTGCCTCCCCCGACCTTGGAGAAACCGAGATCCAACTATCGGCAGTTGCCGACCAATATGACGGAGAAAAAAAGTAAATAGTAGTTTTCCCTCCGGATGGCGCAATCTTGGGAGATAAATTTGTACCATCTGCAAACTCAAACTTTAGTGTCTCCTCCACATTTGCATCAGTACAGCCACAAAACAATGATCCAATTGATGCAATCAAGACTAAAAATTTTTTCATAATTTTTGTATTTAAGTATTTTGTTAATTTGCACAATAAAGAAAGCGTGGGGTTGAAAACTTATTTTAGGAAATCAGGTTCTGGAATACCTTCGAGATAAAATAAGCAACAACCTCACGCCTATACCCCATTGCAGGGCAAGGCGCAAGAAGATGTCCGCCCATTCTCTCTCTTGAATTTTCCAGATTCGATTTCCGAGAATAAACTTACACTTTCCGCGTAATTATGTGCTACAAATATAGCAATTTTATTCCGAAAAAGTAAATCTCTTCCCCCTTTTTCAACTTTTAACTTTTAATTTTTAATTTTTAATTGAAAAGTCGGCAACTTTTCACTATCTTTGCGCCCGATTATAAATAGCAGCGAAAAATTATAAAAAATCATAGTAAAATGAGCGTAGAACAGTTTATGATAGAGCAGATACAGGCGGTTGTATCTTATCTCTATGGTCATATCGAGACATCGCAAATTCAGCTTCAAAAGACCCGTAAGGAGTTCGAGGGCGACTATACACTCGTAGTGTTTCCCTTTGTAAAGCAGGCTCGCAAGTCACCGGAGGCTGTGGCAACCGAGATTGGAGAAACATTGCTCGAAAAGGCATTCCACATCGAGTCGTACAATGTTGTCAAGGGCTTTTTGAACATCAAACTCGAAACATCTTTCTGGATAAATCGTTTCGAGAATATGGCAGCAAAGAAGGACTTCGGTCAGGCAGAGCCTACGGGTCGCACCATAATGATCGAGTACTCATCGCCAAACACCAACAAGCCACTCCACCTCGGACACATTCGCAACAACCTTTTGGGTTACTCGGTGGCGCAAATCTTGGCTGCCAATGGCCACAATGTCATCAAGGCAAACCTTGTGAATGACCGAGGTATTCACATCTGCAAGTCGATGGTTGCGTGGTTGCGCTACGGAAATGGCGCTACCCCTGAATCGACAGGCAAGAAGGGCGACCACCTCGTAGGCGACTACTATGTGGAGTTCGACAAGCACTACAAGGCAGAGATTAAAGAGCTTGTTGCCGGCGGTATGAGCGAGGAGGAGGCAAAGAAGAACGCCCCTATTCTTCTCGAAGCACAGGAGATGCTCCGCAAGTGGGAGGCAAAAGATGAGGAGGTACGCGCACTCTGGGAGAAGATGAACGGTTGGGTTTACGACGGTTTCGATGTAACCTACAAGACTCTCGGCGTTGATTTCGATAAGGTTTACTACGAATCGCAGACCTATATTCTCGGCAAGGGTCTTGTTGAAGAGGGATTGGCAAAGGGTATCTTCTTCCGCAAGGAGGACGGCTCGGTTTGGATTGACCTCGAAGCAGACGGACTTGACCAAAAATTGTTGCTCCGTGGCGATGGCACATCGGTATATATGACACAAGATCTCGGAACAGCTTTGCAGCGTTTCGAGCAGAATGCGTTGAACGGCATCATCTACGTTGTAGGCAACGAGCAGAACTACCACTTCCAGGTTTTGAAACTCATTCTCAAAAAGTTGGGATACGAGTGGAGCGACGACATCTTCCACCTCTCGTACGGAATGGTGGAGTTGCCTGAGGGTAAGATGAAATCGCGCGAAGGCACCGTTGTCGACGCTGACGACTTGTGTGAGGCTATGATCAACACCGCACGCGAGATGTCGCAGGAGCTCGGCAAGCTCGACGGCTGCACCGAAGAGGAGGCTTTGGCAATCTCGTCGATGGTAGGTTTGGGCGCGCTCAAATATTTCATCTTAAAGGTAGACCCTAAGAAGACTATGTTGTTCGACCCACGTGAGTCTATCGACTTCAACGGCAACACAGGACCATTCATCCAATACACTCACGCTCGTATCTGCTCTGTTTTGCGCAAGGCTGCCGAGCAGAATATCGCATTCGAAGGCGAAGCTATCGCTTGCGAGTTGCTTCCAGAAGAGGTGGAGTTGGTAAAGGTGTTGTGCGACTACCCTACTACCGTAGCGGCTGCGGGCGAGGCGTTTGCGCCATCGATGATTGCAGCATACACCTACGAGTTGTGTAAGAGTTTCAACGGCTATTACCACGACCACTCAATCCTCCGCGAGGAGAATGAGGCGGTAAAGAGGATGCGTCTACAGTTGGCACAACAGGTGGCTCGCGTAATCAACCGCTCGATGCGATTGCTCGGCATCGATGTACCGGAGAGAATGTAAAAAATAGAGATAAAAAACAAAAGCTAACGGCCGATAGCCAATAGCTAACAGTTATAAAATTATGGCAGGTTCAAACTTTGTCGATTACGTAAAGATTTTTGCCCGCTCCGGACACGGAGGAGCAGGTTCGGCGCACTTCCGCCGCGAGAAGTTTGTTGCCTTCGGTGGACCCGATGGTGGCGACGGCGGCAAGGGTGGCTCGATCATTCTGCAAGGCGACCAACAATATTGGACACTCATACACCTCAAATATCAGCGTCACCAATTCGCTGAGGATGGCGAGTGTGGTTCGGGTGCTCGTTCGCACGGCAAAGATGCAAAGGATATTATTATCCCCGTACCTCTCGGTACAGTAGCCAAGCAGATCTTCACTGACGAAGAGACGGGCGAGACATATACCGAAGTTGTGGGCGAAGTAACCGAACATGGAGAACAGCTTGTTCTCTTGAAAGGTGGTCGTGGAGGCTTGGGTAACTGGCACTTCCGCACTGCTACAAATCAGGCTCCCCGCTACTCTCAACCGGGCGAAGAGGGCGCTGAGGGTGCATTTATCCTCGAATTGAAGGTACTGGCTGATGTCGGTTTGGTTGGCTTCCCGAATGCCGGAAAGAGTACCTTACTCTCAGTCGTTTCGGCCGCAAAACCAAAGATTGCAAACTACGCATTTACCACCTTGGAGCCAAATCTCGGCATCGTAGAGGTGCGTGACGGTCACTCATTCGTTATGGCGGATATTCCGGGTATCATAGAAGGCGCACACGAAGGCAAAGGTTTGGGAACTCGTTTCTTGCGACATATCGAGCGAAATTCTATTTTGCTATTTATGATTCCGGCCGATAGCGACGATATTCAAAAAGACTTCGACATATTGCTCGGCGAGCTTACTCAATACAATCCTGAACTACTCGACAAGACTCGCATCTTGGCTATCACAAAGTGTGATATGCTCGACGAAGATTTGATTGAGGAGATGAAGGCTCATCTACCGGAAGGTGTTAAGTCGGTGTTCATTTCGTCGGTGGCAGGACTAAATATTCAGAAGTTAAAGGATATGTTGTGGAGCGCTTTACACGAATAATGCGTGGTTTTCGCTACATACTTATTTTACTTTTTATACTTGGTTATAGAGGTCTCTCCGCACAGGAGTTCGACCTCTATGATTTTAGATACTACAAGCGTTTCGACACCGTTGAAGAGCTTCTTGCGCCAGACGACAAGGACTCGGTACCAACGCCTAAGTTCGCTCTCAACCGCCAATTTACAACAAATTCCCTCGACCATAACTTTTCGATGGTGCGCTATGCCCGACGAGGTAGGCAATATTACCGCAGAGAGGTAACTCTCAATGGTGTTGAAATCCCATTTGTCGGCTACTCTTCTATTCGTGCCTTGCAGATTAGATCTAAGCGAACCATTGACGAAACCGCATTAACGATCGACTCGTTGAACGAATCCAAAACATCCACCGCATTCGCATTTTCGTCACGCAATACACCATATTCAATATCTCTCTCCACCTCCCAGCGATTACATAAAGGATGGTCATTAGCAGCCAATATCGAAGCTAAAACGGGCCGAGATCTACATATCGAAGGATTGTTTGGAAATTCGCTCGAAGCAGACATTGTTGCATCTAAACTACTTAACAATAAGGGTCTTTTATCATTTGCTATATTTGCAAATCCACGAATGCGAAGTAGTCGCCTCGCTTCTACCGCTGAGGCATTTCGTCTAATCGGCAACAATCTCTACAATCCGGCTTGGGGATATCGCAACGGCAAGATTTGCAACTCACGCATACGCAGAGAGTGCGCACCAACTGCTTTTATAGGATATAACGGAGATGTTGGAAAGCACACGAGGGTAGAACTTGCTGCCTCTGCAACATCGGGCATAAAGAAGCAGAGTTCACTCGAATGGTTTGATACGCAGACTCCACTCCCCGACAACTATCGTTATATGCCAAGTTTTTTCGATGATGAAGACGATATATTTATAGCGGTTGAAGATGTCTGGCGCAATAATGACACCCGTTACACTCAAATAGATTTCGACCGTCTAATTTCAACCAATAGACTGAATGGAAAGCAAGCCACATATGCAATATCAGATCGTGTAGCTCGTGTTATTAATGCAAATTTCAGAGGCTGTCTAGCCTCATCTTTCAGCAAGTTTTCCATCTTATATGGAATAGAAGCAAAAGCAGACAACACTCGAAATTACAAGCAAATGCGCGATTTACTTGAAGCGGAATATACGATAGATATGGATTATTTTCTGCTCGACGACGACACATTTGGCAACTCCCTGCAAAATAACCTTAACAACCCCAATCGCAAAGTTGCCGAAGGCGATAGATATGGCTACGACTACACAATGCGGCAATATACGGTCTGTCTATTCGGCACGTTCAAATATTCGACCCAAAAGTTAGATGTAGAGATAAGCGCTAAGGCCGGATATTCATCCATATCCAGGCGAGGCTTCTACCGAAAAGAGCTTTTTGCAAACAATTCGTTTGGTCCCTCTCGCAATTTAGCATTCTCACCATATTCGATGCGCATCCACGCAAGTTATCAATTTGCAGACAACCATTTAATAAGAGGATCTATCGCGACCAAAGCCTCCCCGTGTGAAGCCGAGAATCTCTTTCTGCAAACCCAATACAATAATCGCATCGTCGATAATCCTGAAATGGTAAAAGAGCATAGTGCAGAGTTTCAATATATGTTTCAACAACAGAGATTCAAACTTAGCACCACCCTATTCTTTTCGATGGATTGCAACGATTCGTATGTGCGCCATCTTTACGACGATCTATCAGGCCAATACGCAGATGTTGTCACCCGCGATATAAGCCGTTTGAGGTATGGTTTGGAACTCGAAAGCGAACTCCGTTTTACGGAGCATTTTCGCGCGATAGCGGCCCTCTCGATTGGCCGATACCACTACGCAACAAACCCATTAGTATCCATATACAGCGACACCTCAAACATTCTAATCGCCGACAAAGTCGAGAGCCACGTCAAAGGATTATCACTCGGAAATGCACCACAGATTGCTGCCTCAGCGGGACTATCATACTACAATAAGGGTTGGTACGCAAACATAAATGTCAATTACGCAGGTTTTCGCTACATAGAGCCATCGTTAATTATGCGAACAGAACGCATCCTCTTTATGACTACATCGCCCGAACAGTACAACAATCTGCTTGAACAAGAGAGGTTGCCGGATGCATTCACTATGGATATTTCGCTATCCAAAAGCCTCTATTTAAGCAGACTGAGCAAGCGCGTATATTCGACAACAGCGGTACCCCATTTTGAGGATAAATATCCTCGTAGCCGTCTTGTTTTCCGTATCGGCGTACGCAATCTATTAGGATCAAGCGACATCATATATAATGCCTACGAATCATCTCGCCTTCAACGATATAAGTTGGCAGGCGAATATATATACAGCCGCCAGGCATCACGCTATATGTACGCCTACCCGCGTACGTTCTACGCATCTATGACTTTCGCATTTTAGAAAAAAAGCGACCCGAAGGTCGCTTAATTATCTCAAACCGACATAGACCGGTTGGCTAACCGAAATCTTCTCTACGCGCCCCACAGGCACGCCATTTTCGAGTGGGTACACCTCCACGACATCATCATCTCTGCACGCCACAACCAAGGCCTTATCATCGGCCGAGATTGCAAAGTGGCGAGGATGTCCGCTTGTAGGCTGATAGTGCAATTTGCGCAATTTACCATCAGCCAAACATTCGTATATCGCCACCCCGTCAGAAATTGGGCAATCTTTTGCCACACTGCTAACTCGCAACGATGCATAGAGATAACGTCCGCTGTGGCTCAATGCAATATGCGCTCCACCGCCTGGATTTGCAGTATGAAGCGAATACTTATTTAGCAGCGTATAATCCGCTGTATTATAGACCAAAACCTCATCGCTCAACTCGGTAACGACATAGAGATATTTACCATTTGGACTAAATGTACTAAAACGTGGACCGCAACCTGACGGAGTAGCAATTGTAGACAACTGTTCTGCTATTCGCCCATTTTTGACTGCAAAACGATATAGTTTATCGCAACCGAGATCTACCACTACTACACTCTTCCCGTCGGGAGATATTGCCGAAGAGTGAATATGCGGACTCTTTTGGCGGGTTGGATGTACAGAAGATCCTTCGAACTGCAACAAACGAGCCTCTCCACACACCTCTCCTCTGCGATTGAGAGGATAGAGGGTGAGGGTTCCACTTGTGTAGTCTGCAACCACAGCCTCGCGATCCAAGAGTACTATATGGCAGGAGGACTCTCCATTCGTAAAGCTCTCCGTCATAGGAGTTTGCAATGAAGTTAACTCGACTACTCCTTCTCGACTCTTCAATACATCGTCGTCAAAAACGCATAGCGACGACGGTGAAAGGCTGCGTAAAGCATATATTTTATCGTTGCCCTCAGCGATGTATGTATGGCCCCAATAGGCGGTATTTGAACCGACCAAAATGGTCAGCGCAAGAAGTTTAAGAGTTGATATCATATCACTTAAAGTCTATTTGCGAAATTACTCTTCGTAGCGGAAACCCACACCTTTGTAGGTTGAAATATGGTCATCTCCAATCTTTGTGCGTAGGTGGCGAATATGAACATCGAGAGTGCGAGAGCCAACTACTACGCCGGCACCCCACACCGCATCAAAAATCTCCTCACGAGTAAAGACTCGACGCTCGGAGAATAGGAGTCGCAAGATTTCGAACTCCTTGACCGCAAGACGCACCTCATCGCCACCGTCGGAGACAAACGAATGTTGTTCCTCGTTAAGGCGGGATGACTTAGGGAATACCTCTCTTTCGCCACTCTCTATTCGCTTGCAGATGGCACCAACACGCGAACACAACACTTTCATACTTACGGGTTTAGTGATATAGTCGTCGGCGCCAGCCTCGTAGCACTCGACCAGGCTCTCCTCCTCGCATACAGCCGAAAGGAATACAATCATAACCTTTGAGGTTGTAGGATTTGCCCGCAGAGCACGACACGCCTCACGTCCGTCCATCTCCGGCATCATCATATCCATAAGGATGAGGTGTGGACGGAACTCTACGGCACGTTCTACTGCCTCACGACCATTAGTGGCGCAAGCGACCTCGTACCCCTCTTTAACCAGGTTGTACTGCACAAACTCTCGGATGTCGAGTTCGTCATCGACTACAAGTATTCGCATAGGTGTTGGGTGATTTAAAATTAAGGCGCAATGGGAGCCATTGCGCCTTTTTGTCAGCCTTAGCAGTTAGGGATTAGTCGTGCAATGCGCTCAACTTCTCGAACAACTTGCCATAGCCCTCTACCATCTCGTTGCGGAAGCCTGCATAGTACTTGCGTACAAGCGAAGCGTTCTTTGGCTCAACAGGATTGTTCGCCTTGTGATAAAGCTCATTGCGAAGCTCTACACCCTCCTGCATAATTGCGAAAATCTCCTGCTCCTTGTCCGGACGGAAGTAGATTGTCATATCGCAATCAAACACCAACTCTTCGAGACGATAGTCGATCTCTTTCTTCAAAAATCTTAAATTTGCCATAATCTTATAATTGTTTTAATACGATTTCCTAGGCACAAAGATAAGAAAAATTGAATAGGATGCAAAGATTTTCGAACTTTTTTATCGATTTGGTCCTACTTTTTACCAATAAACAACATCATAACTACCCTTCCAGCCCCTTTTATCGGCTCTCTTGGCCTTACGCTTATCGCGTTTATTCTCCTTGTCTACATCCGAATCTTTCGGCGTTGCGATAATAATACCCATCTCCTCTTCAACTATTACAGGCTGTGGGGATGATACCGGTGTTGCCGGTTCGGCCGGTTTAGGCGCCTCTACTATGGTAGTTCGTGTGACGAACTCATCTACACCATAAGCGAATTCGATGTCGGCATATCGCATTTCAGGCAATATTTGAGATGCCAAGTACTCCCACGCCTGCGGCAACTTACGCAAGGCTGCCTCCTTTTCGAGAGCACTATGTAGTGGCGAATTTAATATAGCCAAAACTTGACTCTTCTGCGGTATGTCGGATTTCTCTACCATAGGAACGCAATCTACCCACTGAAAAGCCTTGTGCGAAGTATTGATTTTTTGCTTCGGATGATAGGTGTTTACCGCATATTGATAGAGTGATTGCGCTCTTTTTGACGCAAGAGTGTCATTTTGTATAGGATTTCCATCGGGCGAGGCGTAACCAACGATATGGATTGCCGAGATGTGCATTGTAGAGTCACTCGTCTGCGCCATAAAATCCTTCAACTCGGAAATTTGGTCTGTATTATCCGAATAGGTCGACACTATATTGCAATTATTAGCCATATAGTGCACATCAAATTCTGCGTGCCGACCGCTATCGTGAGGAACTTTGTAGCGCGAAACAATGGTATTGCCATTGCGTGTTTGCGAAACAAGGACAGCATTCGGAGCTGGCACCTGGTTGCTTTGAGCCGTAGCCGCTGCGGTTAGGCTCAATGCCAATAGAGTAAATAGATTCTTTTTCATTGTTTTGTTGTATTGATTTGTACGCAACCAAATCAAACAACAACCAGGCCAAACGGAGCATTACTCCGCCTTTTCGCTATGCGAACTACGAACAATCTTATAACCCACAATCGCAACAAGTAACGACATCAACGGGCTAATGATATTGAAGAGGCAATACGGCAGATAGGTCAACGTGGCAACACCGAGCACCGTTGATTGGGTCATACCGCACGAATTCCAAGGAATAAGCACCGAAGTAACCGTTGCAGAGTCTTCGACAGATCGGCTCAAAAGTCTTGGATCCAATCCACGTCTTTTATAGAGTTTGCGAAAAGTGTTTCCAGTAATTATTATAGATATGTATTGATCAGCAATCAGGAGATTGGCAAATACACCCGTAGCAAGTGTCGAAGCTACCACACTTGCAGTGCGATGAGCGAATTTTGCAAACAATTGAGTAATAGCAGTTAACATACCGCTACCTGACATAACACCTCCGAAGCACATTGCACATAAAATCAACCAGATTGTATTGAGCATTCCCTGCATTCCGGAGGTTGCTACCAGATCATTCATCATCGCATTTCCGGTCTCCAAAGATGTCGATGTAGAGCATACATCCATAATAGCTCTAAATGCCGAAAATCTGCCATCGCCCCCGATTTCGTTTACTATTTCCGGCTGAGCCACAACCATTGCAACGCAAGCAAGCACCACCGAGATAAACAACGTCACCAAGGCGGGCAGGCGTTTGGCTATTAAAACAAGGGTAATAACCGGCACCAACATAAGCCATACCGAGATGTTAAATCGCCCTTGAAGCGTAGCGGATAATTCGGTAATATGCAAAGCGTCACTAGTCGGATGAAATAGACTTACTGCCAAAAATACAATCAACGCGATAATGAGTGAAGGAATGGTTGTTATGCTCATATATCTAATGTGATCGAACAGCTGCACACGCACGGTTGACGATGCAAGAACAGTAGTATCCGACAGAGCCGACACCTTATCGCCAAAGTATGCCCCAGAGATAATTGCACCTGCCACCCAGCCTTCCGAATAGCCTTGCGCTTCACCTATACCCATCAGTGCTACACCTATCGTAGCAATAGTAGTCCAGGAACTTCCTGTAAGAATTGCAATAGCCGAACAGATCAGGCAAGCAACCATCAGGAAAACTTTCGGATGGATAATTTGCAATCCGTAATACATCAATGTAGGCACTACTCCACTCAACATCCACGACCCTGCAACCGCACCTATCAACAAAAGAATAATGATTGCCGAAGCGGAAGTTCTGATATTGTCAACTATTGCCGACTCCAATCTACTCCACGGGCAACGATAGACCGATACTGCAATCAAAGCGGCAATCGACGATGCGACCAAAAGAGCAACCTGGCTACCACCCTCCACAGCGTCTATGCCAAAAGCCTTGATGACAAGCACCAGCATCGCAACCAGCACAGCCATAGGCACTAACGCCAACCAGATTGACACATCTTCTTCCCTAAAATCTCGTTTTCTGAATTTCATGTTGCAAAGATAGAGATTTTATATCTAAAAAATTAACAACTTTTCCCTTTTCAGTTTTTTCTTTTCCTTTTTAATTCTTATCTTTGCCAAGTTATACCATTAAAGGTATAAGGAGTTTAACTAAACAGAAGCATACTATGGCTACCAAAACTACTATCGAAGTTCCCGTAGAGGAGCAGAATGTTATGACAGAAATTGAGCAAACAAGCAACGAAGAGGCTATCGCAACTAATGAGGCCATACCGACCGACAAAGAGGCGGTTCTCGCACAACTTGCCGAGAAGGTCGAATAGAAGCCATCTGCGGAGTGGCGCAATGAGATTGAGGCGTTAAAGGTGGCATTCTATAAACTACATCGTGCCGATATGGAGGCTCGTCGCAAGGCCTTTTTCGAAGAGAATGGCACCGAGGCTGAATACAAACCACAAACAGACGACGCAGAGGTTCGATTTAAAGAGCTTTATAACGTCTACCGTTCTAAGCGCGATGAGGCTACTGCCCTATCCGACAAAGAGAAGGAGGATAACTACCACGCCAAGTTGGCCGTCATCGAGGAGTTGAAGCAATTGGTCGACTCGGAAGAGACTCTCAACACCACCTTCGCCAAATTCCACGAATTGCAGGCTCGTTGGCGTAGCATAGGCCAGGTTTCGCAATCGCACGTTAGCGATCTCTACGAAACATACAACCTCCACATCGAGAACTTTTACGACTACGTAAAGATCAACAAGGAGTTGCGCGACCTCGATTGGAAACGCAATTTGGAGGCTAAGACTCAGCTTTGCGAACAGGCGGAGGCTCTCTCCGAAATAAGTTCAATTGTAGAGGCGTTCCACAAATTGCAGAAGTTACACGAGGAGTGGCGCGAAGTTGGACCTGTGGCAATTGATCACAAAGAGGAGTTGTGGACAAGATTCAAGAATGCTTCTACGGTGATCAATCGTCGTCACCAGGAGCATTTCGAAGGAATAAAGGCGGCTCAAATCCAGAACTTCGAGCGCAAATCCGCTCTCTGCAATGAGGTTGAGCAGTTGATTGCTGAGGCACCAACTTCACATAAGGCTTGGAATAAGGCAAGTGAGCGCTTGCAGGAGATTCAGGCTGAGTGGCGAACCATAGGATTTGCACCTAAGAAGGATAACAACAAAGTCTACGATCGATTCCGCGCTGCGTGCGACAAGTTCTTCGAGGTAAAGCACGCATTCTATGCTGAGGCTAAGGATGATATGGCAAAGAATCTCGACATAAAGAACTCTCTATGCGAGCGCGCCGAGGCTATTGCCGAACGTGAGGATTGGACTAAGGCGACCGAGGAGTTGTTGGCTTTACAGGCTGAATGGAAGAAGTCGGGCGCAGTGTCGCGCAAGTATGCAGACGCCGTATGGAAGAGATTCCGTGCAGCTTGCGACAAGTTCTTCGAGAAGAAATCACAGCACTTCTCCTCTGTGGATAACGAGTACACCGCAAACCTTGCAGCAAAACAGGCCCTATTGGAGGAGATGCAACAAGCTCGCATAAAATCATTCGATGAGATAAAGGAGTTCCAGCGTCGTTGGAGCGAGATTGGCTATGTACCTATCCGCAGCAAGGATGAGTTGCAAAAGCAGTATAAGAGTGTTCTCGACAAGCTCTTCGCAACCGTTCGTGGAGCAGATCGCGAGCAGCAGATGAATCGCTTCAAAGATCGTGTAGCATCAATGCGCAACAATGGTGACAAGCGCCTTCGTTCCGAGCGCGAGAGATTGTTCAACCACGTAAAACAGCTCGAACAGGAGATTCAGACATTGGAAAACAATATCGGATTCTTCGCAAAATCGAAGGGCGCCGAGGTTTTGATCGCAAATGTAAACGACAAGATTGCACGTGCAAAACAGGAGATGGCAGACGCCATCGAGCGTATCAAACTAATTGATTCTCAGGAGTAATATTTAACAACAGAAAGAATAATTTACAAGAAAATGAAAGAAAACAAGAGTACAATCATAGGCTTCGTGCTTATGACTTTGGTGTTCGTAGGCTACATGTTTTATGCGAACTATCAAGCCGGCAAGCAACAGGAGGCACAGATTAATGCACAAGTTGAGCAACTTGCCGAGCAGGCTTCTCAATCTTTAAGCACCACTCCGGAGCAGAGCGTAACAAACGAGTCGAACGAGTCGTCGCAGTCGGCTAACAATTCAAAGCTTGTTAAAGAGGCCGGCAATGTAGAGCAGATTGTTGTTGAGAACGACGTTATGCAGATTCGTTTTTCAACGCTCGGAGCTCAAATCGTAGATGTTGTATTAAAGGATTATACCAAATTTGCACCAAAGGAGATTCGCAATGAGTTGGTACACCTCTTCGATCCTGAGAGCGCACACTTCAATATGTCGTACTATCTCAAAAACGACTTGCGCACTCTCGAAGTTGCAACTGCAAACTGCAATTTCGAGGCTCTTCCTATCGAAACATCGGAGAACAAGAGCGTTGTTACAATGCGTCTGCCTATCGGAGATGGTTCGATTGAGCACATCTACACTATTTACAACGAGAAGAGTGCCGAGCGTGACTACTTGGTTGATTTCGAGGTTAAGCTCAACAATATTGCGCCTGTAATGGCTAATCAAAAGAGCATAGCCATAGATTGGAGCAACCGTTCATATCAGAACGAGCGTAGCTTCAAGAATGAAAATACGTACACCACCATCGTATACCACTATCCGGGAGAGGGCGATGTTGAAGATCTTGGAATTTCAGAGTCAACCAAAGAGGATGATTTGTCGGCTTCGGTAGATTGGGTTTCGTTCAAGCAGCAATTCTTCTCGTCGGCTCTTATCTGCCGTTCGGCAAATATGCGCCAACCGAAATTGGCATTCGCTACAGCCGACCAGAATTCGGGCTATATCAAAGATTTCTCGTTGTCATCGTCGGTTGAGTATTCGCCAAGCACCGAGAAGTACGATTTCTCGTTCTACCTTGGTCCTAACAAATTCTCGACATTGAAGAAGTTGACCGACAACGAGGGTAAGTCGCTCGAAATGGAGCGTATCATTCCTCTCGGTTGGGTATTCTCGACATTCATCAGCCGTTGGGTGGTTATTCCGGTATTCGACTTCTTGCAGAAGTATATTGCATCGTTTGGACTTATTATCCTTATCCTCACTCTGCTTGTAAAACTTGTCATCTTCCCACTCACTTACAAGAGTTATCTTTCGACTGCGAAGATGCGCGTTATCAAGCCGGAGATAGACGCTCTCAACGCTAAGTACCCACGTCAAGAGGATGCAATGAAGAAGCAACAGGAGATGATGGCGCTCTACAACAAAGCAGGTATCAGCCCTATGGGTGGCTGCTTGCCGATGTTGATTCAGATGCCTATTCTTATCGCAATGTTCCGTTTCTTCCCTGCAAGTATCGAGTTGCGCGGTAAGTCGTTCTTGTGGAGTGACGACCTTTCGTCATACGATAGCATTCTCGACTTACCATTCAACATTCCATTCTATGGCGACCACATCTCATTATTCTGCTTGTTGATGACAATCGTTATGTTTGTATACTCCTACATCAACTACCAGCAACAGGGTGCAAGTCAGCCACAGATGGCGGGTATGAAATTTATGACCGTCTATATGATGCCGGCAATGATGTTGTTCTGGTTCAACGACTATGCGAGTGGTCTTTGCTACTACTACCTACTCTCGAACCTTATTACCATTTTGCAAACTACCATTATCCGCTACACATTGGACGACAGCAAGATTCGCGCTAAGATGGAGGCCAATGTAAAGAACACAAAGGGCAAGAAATCGCGTTTCCAGCAGCGTTACGAAGAGTTGATGAAGCAGCAGGAAGCGATGCAGAAGCAATCTAACAAGAGATAAAAGCTGAGCAATGGCGTATATTGCAAAGATATCCAACGATGAGGTTGCGGCATTGGAGGCCATACACTTTGGAGGGCGCATCGAAGTCGTAGAGACCGCAGATGCGCTCACAAAGGCTTGTAAAGATCTAGCTTCGCATACGATTCTTGGATTTGACACCGAAACCAGACCTTCATTCAAGGCGGGTGTTTCGAATAAGGTAGCACTGTTGCAACTCTCAACGACCGAGTGTTGTTACCTCATCCGCTTGAACAAATTGCCTCTATCGCGAGAACTTATATCTATTCTATGTAACGATAAGATTGCAAAGATTGGAGCCGATGTACGCAATGATATTGCTGCACTTGACAAATTGCGTCATTTCACTCCTCGCCACTTTATCGATTTGCAAAATGAGGTAGTAAAATATGGCATAGAGGATAAAAGCCTGCGAAAAATGTCGGGCATTATTCTCGGTAAAAGAGTATCGAAGGCTCAACGACTGAGCAATTGGGAGGCGAAACAGCTAACACCTCAGCAACAGATGTACGCCGCTACCGATGCTTGGGTATGCATTGAAATATACAACAAATTGACGAAGTAAAATTCGTCAATTTTAGTCTATACACTGATGAAAAAGCTATTAACCATAATCGCCGTGTTATTCGCTGTATCGGCCGTGGCAGAGCCACTACCCGACTACACGAAGTTGCCTAAGCATCCACGCCTAATATTGAGAGTGGGCGATGTGGCAGCAATGCGCGAGAAGATTGCAACGGATGCTCCTTTGCGAGTTCTGCACACCATCTTCGAAGAGAGGGCAAATGGCTACATCCACGCAGAGCCTTGCAAGCGCCTACAAACCGGCAAACGACTCCTAGCTATTTCGCGCGAAGTACTGAGAAGGGTTACGCACTGTTGCTATCTCTATTTAGTCGATGGCGACGAGATATATGCCCGCCGTGCCGAGAAGGAGATGCTGGCAGCCGCGAGTTTCACAGATTGGAATCCATCTCACTTTCTCGATGTAGCAGAGATGATGGCGGCGTTGGCAATAGGCTACGATTGGCTATACGATTGGCTCTCGCCTGAGAGTCGCAAGATAATCGAGGATGCTATTATCGAAAAGGGCTTACGCACCGCTACGGACGACATCAAATGGCTACGAGAGAAGAATACCAATAGAACACAGGTTTGCAATGCGGGTGTAATAATGGGTGCGTTGGCAGTTTATGAGCGCATACCTAAAGAGGCAAAACGCCATATTGAGGAGTCCATCAAGCGAAATGCGTTAGCTCTCGGCCTTTATGCTCCTGACGGAATTTATCCCGAAGGATATGGATATTGGATATATGGCAATTGGTACGAAGTGATGCTTATCGAGTCGTTGCGTACCGCACTGGGCACAAGTTTCGAAATTGAGAAAACTCCAGGCTTTTTGCAGACGGGATTATTTGCAAACTTTATGACCTCGCCAATTGGTCGCACTTTCAATTTCTACGACTGCGACAACCAATATAACGAGATCAATCCACTACTCTACTGGTTTGCCCTCGAAACGGGTGATATATCGCTTGTGTGGCAAGACCGTAAGCGACTCGTAGAGGAGGAGAATATACGAGGTATAAATCCTCAGTCGCCACTAGCGATGATTTTTGCTTCGCGATGTAACTTTAAGGATGCACATCCGATTTCTCAAAAGAGCTGGGCAGGTCAAGGCATAAATCCAATCTACTTCTACCGAAGTGGTTGGGATAAGAAAACTGACGGATATCTTGCAGCAAAAGGCGGTTCGCCATTAAGCAGTCACGCCCATATGGATGGTGGCTCATTTATATACGAATGGGGAGGCGTGCGCTGGGCAAGAGACCTCGGTATGCAGGGCTATCACTCCTTGGAGTCAAAGGGTATAAAACTTGGCGCTCGCACCGAAAGATGGAGTGTATATCGATTGAATAACTACTCTCACAACACTCTAACTATCAACGAGAAGTTGCATAAATTCGACCAAATGGCAACAATGACCAAGGTCATTGACAAGGATAATTGCCACGGTGCTGAGTTCGACCTCACGCAGCTATTTCCCGATATGCGTAAGGTCTGTCGCAAGATATATATAGACAATAGTAACAGAGTTACATGTATCGACAAATTGGAGAATGGTGAAGGCGAAAGCAATGTAAGATGGAATATGTGCACCTTCGCCAAAGCGGAAATAATTGATGACAAGAACATTTTATTAAGAGAAAATGGTCAAGAGGTTATTCTGCGTGTCGTATCACCCGCAAATGCTCGAGCATACATAATGAGCAACAACACCGACACCTTCTACGATGCAAAAAATGACGGCGTTAGAGTTGGCTTTACTTTGAGCGTAGCTCCTAATGCCAAATGCACCTTAAAAGTTGAATTACGACCTAATAATTAGATTATATGAAAAAACTATTAACTTTAGTAGTGCTATTTTTTGCCACATCGTCAGTCGCGCAGACTACAATTGACTACTCGAAATTGGCGCAACATCCCCGTCTTATATTAAAGAGTGGTGACATTGAGGCTGTCAAGCAGAAAATTGAATCAGATCAGCCGTTACGTGTTATGCACAATGTTATCGAACATCGAGCCGATGGATTCATATCGGCGGAGCCGACAAAATATAGAATGGTAGGCAAGCGACTCCTTGGGCGTTGTCGTGCTGTGCTCGAACGAGTTTGCTATTGTTCGTATATGTATCTTGTAAGTGGAGATGAAATATACGCCCAACGTGCCGAGAAGGAGATGTTGGCAGCTGCTAATTTTGTAAGTTGGAATCCTTCGCACTTTCTCGATGTAGGCGAGATGACAACTGCGCTTGCTATTGGTTACGACTGGCTTTACGATTGGCTTTCGCCAGAAAGCAAGAAAATCATAGAAGATGCTATAATAGAGAAGGGCTTGCGAGCATCTGACAATAAGAGATGGTGGTCGAAATCGCACAACAACTGGAATCAAGTTTGCAACGGTGGTTTGGTGATGGGAGCATTGGCCGTTTACGAGATAATACCTGAGGAGGCCAAGAATATTATAGCGGAGGCGTTGGAGGGAAATCCAAAGGCGCAACAGGCGTATGGGCCCGACGGAGTCTACCCCGAAGGTTTTGGCTATTGGGAGTATGGCACTTGGTACGAGGTTATGCTCATCGAGTCGTTGCGTACAGCCATAGGCACAAGTTTCGGCTTAGAAGAGTGTCCCGGATTCTTGGAATCGGCAAAGTTCATGAACTTTATGGTTACCCCAACGGGTTCAACCTTCAACTTCTCTGATTGTAGTAATCCTTCGAATATGGTCAACCCCCTACTCTACTGGTTTGCACTCGAAACGGGCGATATGTCGCTTGTATGGCAAGATAGAGAACGAATTATAGGAGAAGAGAGATTTCGCGGTATCAACCGTCAAGCACCAATCGCAATGTTGTTTGCTGCACGCTGCAACACAAAGGAGATAAAGCCTATAAAAGATAGATGCTGGTTTGGTCAAGGATGCCAGCCGGTATTCCTCTATCGTAGCGGTTTTACATCCGAAGAGGAGTCGTATCTCGGTATCAAAGGAGGAAGTCCTAAGAACAGTCACGCCCATATGGATGCCGGGTCATTTATCTATGAGTGGGGAGGTGTACGATGGGCTGTGGATCTTGGCAACCAGGACTACCATTCGCTAGAATCGAAGGGTATCGGTATATGGAAGAAGGGGCAAAATTCGGAACGTTGGCAGGTTTATCGCTTGGGCAACTACTCCCATAACACCCTTACCATCAACGAGCAACTGCACAAATACGAGGCAATGGCGACAATGACCAGGGTCTATAACTCCATGAATCGACTCGGCGCTGAATTCGACCTTACAGAGTCATTCGTGGGTATGAGAAGCGTTCATCGTAACATCTCTATTGATAAAAACGACAAGGTAACCTGCGTTGATAAGCTGGCGAACTACAATATCAAATGCGATGTACGTTGGAATATGACAACCTTTGCCAATGCCGAAATAGTTGACAATCATACCATTCTGTTAAAGCAGGATGGCAAAGAGTTAATTCTGCGCGTAGCAGAACCGGCAAATGCGGAAGCTTATATAATGGATAATAATTCGGGCAATTGGTACGATGTAAAAAATAAGGGAGTAAGAGTAGGTTTCAACCTGCAAATGGCTCCAAGCTGTAAAGTTGCATTAAAAGTTGAACTTATTCCCCAAAAATAGAGAAGGATATGAATAAAGAGATATTTCGCATAGCCATACCCAATATAATCTCCAATATCACAGTACCATTGATGGGACTTGTGTCGACAGGTATTGTCGGCACTTGGAGCGGTTCGGCCGAAATAATCGGCGCACTTGCTCTCGGAGTCTCCATCTTCAACTTCATATATTGGAACTGCTCCTTCATCCGTATGGGAACAAGTGGTTTAACCGCACAAGCATACGGCGCAGGAGATTTCCACGAGACTACGGCGATGTTGGCTCGAGCAGTTGTTATTTCGCTGGTTTTGAGCGCACTTGTTCTAATATTTCAACGCCCACTCGGCGAATTATCGTTGTGGCTAATGGGAGGAAATGGTGTGGTTGCGGAGTATTTCTATGCTCGAATATGGGCAGTGCCTGCGGGTATTCTGCTATTCGGACTATACGGATGGTTTGTGGGTATGCAGAATGGTGTTATACCAATGGCCGTCTCGATAACTGTCAATGGTCTACACGTTCTATTTAGTTGGTGGTTTGTATTCTCGTTCGATATGGGAATTGTAGGCATTGCTTACGCCTCGGTTGTTTCGCAGTGGGTAGGTCTTGTGCTGGCAACCGTCCTGGTTGTGATTTTCTTCCGCAAAACAATGCGACGAATTGTGCTGCGCGAGGTTTTGGATTTCGGCTCTATGAAACGATTCTTCAAGGTGAATGGCGACATCATAGTCCGCACCTTCTGCAACGTTGGAGTCTACACATTCTTCACAGCAGCCTCATCTCGAATGGGCGACGCTGCCATATTGGCGGTAAATACAACGCTAATGCAGCTTCTGATGCTCTTCTCGTATATGAATGATGGTTTTGCCTACGCCGCCGAAGCTATGACAGGCCGCTTCATAGGAGCAAAAGACCTTGTTTCGTTGAAGAGATGTCTACGATACTGCGTTGTTTGGACATTCGCGACTGCCGCCGTAGCCATTACTGCCTATCTTGCGGGTTGGGAGTGGCTCTTTACATTCTTTTTGGGCAATGCTTCCGAGCAGGAGCTTGCGGCGGTGTTGTCAGTAGCTAAGCAGTACATTGGGTGGATTGTGGTGATTCCACTCTTTGCAGCCCTGCCTTTTATGTTGGATGGCGTATATGCGGGCGCTACTCTGACTCGCGCAATGCGTAATTCGATGGTGTGGGCAACGATTATCTTCTTTGCACTCTACTACACCCTATTGCCAATTATCGGCAACAATGCATTGTGGTTAGCCTTCACATTCTACATCATATTTAGGCTTGTGCTGCAATACTTTATGGCTGACCGACTTAAAGATATTTACAGACAAATAGAAAAATAGCATAACAAGATACTTATATTTAGAATAGAATCGTTATCTTTGCACTAAATATAATAACTCATCAGATAATGAAGCAGAGAGTTACCCTATACGACAAGACCTTCGAGGTTATGATTGACGCCGAAGAGATTGACAAGGCTGTGACAAAAGTTGCAGAGCGTCTTAATGCAGATTATGCATCCACTCAAAAGCCCCCTATCTTCGTGGGCGTATTGAATGGTTCTTATATGTTCCTTTCGGATTTGGTTCGCAAAACTACATTCAACAACGAGATTACGTTTGTGCAGATCTCGTCGTACGAAGGCACTCAGTCAACCGGAACCATTAAGCAAAAATTAGGCATCGACTTCGACATTGAAGGTCGTGATATCATTATAGTAGAAGACATTGTCGAGACAGGACACAGCATCAACCATATGTTGGAGTACATCAAGGCATTGAACCCTCACTCGGTAGAGGTGTGCACACTCTTTTTCAAGCCGGAGAAGTATCTATACGACCTCCCTATCAAGTACTGCGCAATGGAGATCGGCAATGAATTTATAGTTGGCTATGGCCTTGACTACGACCAATTAGGCCGTAATCTCAAAGATATATACGTTTTGGCAAATGACTAATAGCGAGGTATTAGAGGGCGGACGTAAATTGCCATTGGTAGAGGATTTCTACACAATTCAAGGCGAGGGTTTTCATACCGGAAAGCCTGCATATTTTATTCGCCTTGGCGGTTGTGATGTTGGATGCGCGTGGTGCGATGCCAAATACACCTGGAATCCGCGTATGTATCCACCTACTCCAATCGGAGAGATTGTTGAGCGTGCGGTAGCGTGTGCAGCGCAATCCATCGTTATAACAGGAGGCGAGCCTCTACTCTACCCTCTCGACCACCTTACATCGGCGCTAAAAGATAAGGGTTTGGCCATATTCCTCGAAACTTCGGGATCTCACCCATTCTCCGGCACCTTTGATTGGGTATGCCTCTCCCCAAAACGCAAATCAAAACCTCTGGATGAGGCCTACACACGTGCCGACGAATTAAAGGTTATCATTCAAACCGAGGATGACTTACGCTGGGCTGAGGAGTGTGCCAATAAGGTTAGTCGCAACTGTCTTCTCTATCTGCAACCCGAATGGAGCGTTGCAGAAAAGATTATGCCTACGCTGGTTGAGTACGCCAAAAGCAACCCTCGATGGAGTATCTCCATTCAGAGCCATAAATATATGAGGATTCCATAATATAGGCCATTATGAAGATCGGCAAGAAGGTCAAAAATAGGGTTGGCAGCACCATAAGCAAGGTCAAGCAAGATGTTTGGCGCTTGATTATCGTTGCTATATTTTTATTGGGACTCATATTGATTGGCCGCCCATTGATTTCGGCCATAGGTACCACTATCGAGATACACAAGCTCAACAAGGAGAAGGCTCTATACGAAGCAAGCATTCTTCGAGATAGCACCACTATCGAGAATCTTAAAGATGACCTATTCTTAGAGAGATACGCACGCGAAAAGTATCAGATGCGCGCAAAAGACGAACAGGTATTTAT
>JAEIGA010003617.1_pt1 | contig 24139 bp, 23 predicted proteins | sample 9270691 | NCBI WGS metagenome assembly JAEIGA01 (sample SAMN17057246, study PRJNA624740) | gut metagenome | biome: biome; isolation source: fecal sample | host: Bos grunniens | place: China: Xizang | collected 2019 | reverse complement strand
TTATTTGCATGGATTTTGCCATGCCGCAAATATCATACACCATAGTATAACATACTTTCTCACAAATTGCAATAGTTTTTTGAAAATTTATGAGATTTTTTTAAAATATATCAAAGACACGGTTAATCCGAGTTGATATCGTCGTAAGCGTTGGTATAAATTCGGGGAATCCGGGGCGAAATGCCGCAGATTAGCTCGTAGGGAATAGTGCCCATCATAGATGCCAACCGGTCGGCGCGTATACGTTCATCCGCACCTATAAGCGTGGCTATGGAATCCACCTTTGCTGATGGGATATCGGTTACATCCACCATAAGCTGATCCATGCATACCCTGCCGAGTATTGGGGCGTGGCAGTCGTCGATTATCACGCTTGCTTTGTTTGAAAGAAGCCTCGGATAACCGTCGGCATATCCTACGGATATGGTAGCAACGCGCGTTTCACGGTCTGTTACGAATGTGTGACCGTAGCTTATGCCAACACCGGCATCAAGCGTTTTCACATCAGTGATCCGCGCGCGAAGAGCCATTGCCGGCTTCAGGTTAAGAACTCTGGCGGTATCATCCGACGGATTCAGCCCGTAAAGGGAAATGCCCTGACGGACGAGATCGTATTTTTCGGCGAATGCGGCTTCGGTCAGCGCGGCGCTGTTGCACATACTTTTAAAGGTCGGCTCAATACCGCGTTCCGACAGCCTTGCCACAAATTCATTGAAACGCTCGGTCTGTACCACGGCAGAGGTCTTGTCGGCTTCGTCGGCACAGGCGTAGTGGCTGAAGATTCCCATAATTTCAATGTTGTCAAAGGATGCTATTTCCTCGGCAATTTCAACGCCGCGGAGCATCTTCTTGGGAGTAGTGCATTCAATACCGATTCTGGACATTCCCGTATCCGCAACAAGGAAGCAGGGAGCTGCAGTGCCGCGCTTCTTTGCGGCATCGGAAAGCTTCTTTGCAGAATCGGGTGTGAAAATGCTGGGAATAATATTATCGTACTTTATAAGTTCATCGTACAGGGACGGATGCACTTCGCTTAAAATAATTATATGAGATTTAATGCCTGACTCTATAAGCTCAAGTGCCTCAAAAAGTGTGGCAACGGCAAAATACTGTGCGCCGCATCTTTTCTCAAGCTCAGCGGCAACACGCTTTGCACCGTGACCGTAGGCATCCGCCTTTACAACGGCAATTATATTTGCACCGTACATTGCGGCGTGAGACTTTGCGGCATTGAAATTCTGACGTATCGCGGCAAGGTCTATTTCTGCCCATGCGCGGGTCATGTTTGTATTTGTTCCCATAGCGTCTGACCTTACAGGCCAAGACCCCCTTTATGTGTTTTATGAAAATTTATAAATCCATTATCGACAGGGTGTTTCGATATTATTCTTTGTCACCGAAAAGATCAGCCCACTGACGCTCTGCAAAATAGCGGTGTGCCTCTGGAGAGTAATGTATGCCGTCAGGCAGGAAAATGCCGTGCAGCTTCTCCTCATCGGTGTACAGTTCTGTTTCTTTAAGGTCTATTATGCGACAGTTGGCAAGATTTTTTGCAAAATCATCAAACACTCCGTTTATGCGCTCCAGCCTGCCGGCATCAAAGTTTTCCGAAAGTGCGCGGTAAAGGTAGAACGGAATGTTTTTGCCTGTTTTATCACTGCCAAGGGCGGTGAAAAGTCCCCAGAAGAGATTTTCGTAGTTTGCCTTTGCATCATTCAGTGCCTTTGAGCCTGTATAACATTCTGTTTCCCACTGATTCCAATGGAGTCCTATGACCTGCGGCTTTTTGCCGGATGTCATAAGATTCATATATGCAAGGGACAAAATTTCCACAGTGAGCGGATACAGCGAAATATCGCATTCGCCAAGTACGCCCGGCTTTAGTTTTGGCTCGCGGAAGGGACACCACATATTTGCATTGTGAGATTCAAACTGTGCCACTCCCTGCGCGCCTATGGATATTTGTATTACATAGAGGTCCGGAAGCCCCGCACCGCCGTCAATGGCATCCTGCCATTTTTTTGCGAATATGTTTGCAAGAGCGCAGGTGTCATCCTGCGTTTCGCCAAGATTCATACCGCCTGTTGTAAAGCCTGACCATGTTACATCATCAAGTCCGTATGCCTGATTATACTCACGTGAGAGTCCGTGAACATTTTTTAGCGGTGTGTGGATGATTTCATCATCGGGAAGGCGTGTGCCATGGGCGTGCGCGTTTGACTGACCGAGAACAATAAGTATAGGAGCGGAATTTTTTTCGAATTTCATGGTTTGGCTCTCCGATTATTTCTTTTCGGAATCGTTCTGTCTTATTTCAACTCTGCGAATTTTACCGCTTGTGGTCTTGGGAAGCTCGTCAACAAATTCCACAACGCGCGGATACTTGTAGGGAGCGGTAGTCACCTTAACGTGAGTTTGCAGCTCCTTTTTGAGCTCGTCACCTGCTTTGTCCTTCCAATCCTTAGAGAGAACGATAGTCGCTTTAACCACCTGGCCGCGTACCGGGTCGGGAACAGCCGTTACCGCACATTCAAGCACGGACGGATGTGTCATAAGTGCACTTTCAACCTCAAACGGACCGATTCTGTAGCCGGAGCATTTGATAACGTCGTCGTTTCTGCCCTCGAACCAGAAATATCCGTCGGAATCGCGCCATGCCATGTCACCGGTATTATAAACGCCGTCTTTCCAGGAGCGTGCCATAGCATCGGGAGCGTTGTGATATTCCATGAAGAGTCCAACAGGATGCTCCCCTGCATTTTTTATAACGATGGAGCCAACAATACCGTCCTCGCAGGAATTGCCGTTCTCGTCCACGATGTCAATGTCATATATCGGAGCAGGCTTGCCGGTTGAGCCTACTTTTATCTCATCCCAACCGTAATTTGCAAGAATAACGGTGGTTTCGGACTGACCGAAGCCCTCGTAGATGGTATGTCCCGTAGCTTCCTTGAAACGCTTCACGACCTCAGGGTTGAGCGGCTCACCTGCTGTGCCGCAGTGATGGAGAGTGGACCAATCGCAACCGGACAGGTCCTCTTTTATAAGGAAACGGTAGATGGTGGGCGGCGCACAGAATGTGGTAAGCTTTAGATGGTCGATTGCCGCCAGCAGCTTTGCCGGAACGAATTTGTCCGTGTCATAAGCTATGTTTACAGCACCGCATATCCACTGACCGAATATTTTGCCCCATGCAAATTTTGCCCATCCGGAATCGGAAACGGTAAGATGTCTGCCCTCGTCCTCAACCTTCTGCCAATAGTGAGCTGTGGTGATATGGCCGAGAGGGTAGAGGAAATTATGTATAAGCATCTTGGGCATACCCGATGTGCCTGATGTGAAATACATCAGCATCGGGTCCATATTCTTCGGCGCGTTATCGCCCGTAGGACGAATCCACTCTGCCGAAGATTCCGATGTGAGCTTTCTCATATCAAGAAATTCATCGCCGTAACGCTCTGAGATGCCGTCGCCGACGATACCCACATTTCTGAGAGTGGTGCACTTGTCACGGCAGCTTCTTATGTGACCGATGATGACATCATCCTCAGCGGCGATTATCATGCGCACCTCTGCGGCTTCACAGCGGTAGACAATATCTTTTTCTGTAAGCTGGAAGGATGCAGGGATAGATACAGCACCAATCTTGCACAGTGCCACAAGCGTAAACCACACCTCCGGGCGCTGCTTCAGGATAAGCATAACACGCTCGCCCTTCTTTATTCCGAGGGAGGTGAGGAGATTTGCAATGCGGTCGGACTGTTCCTTTACGTCACCGAAGGAAAAATGCTTTTCCTCTCCGTCGTCATTGAGCCAAATAAGTGCCGGTTTTGACGGCTCAAGACGCGCGTATTCATCAACGATATCATAACCGAAGTTGAAATTCTCGGGAACATTTAATTTATAGTTTTTCTTAAAGTCCTCATATGACTCAAAGTCGATACGGGGCAGATATTTTGATAAAAGATTCATTTTGACTGTTCCTTTATTTTAGCGTTTCATATTTTCGTTTATTACGGTGAGGAATTTTGATACCGTGCCGATAGCGCGCTGACTGTGCGGGATTGAGGGGTTAAAGTAGATGGAATCCCCTGCGCGGAGAATGTATTCGTGGTCTCCGAGGCATACAGCGACCGTACCCTCAAGCACCATGTTGAACTCCTGCCCGGTATGGGTCACAGGCTCGTGATGTTCATCGGTGGGGTCAAGCGTAACTATCATAGGCTCCATTTCGCGGTCAATGTAATTATATGCAAGAGAGGTGAATTTGTAGCCTGCATAACGTTCTACTTCAAGACCGTTGCCCTGACGCACAAGGGTATAGTCCACCATTCGCGGTTCATCACCGAGAAGGAGCACAGTTGGGTCAACTCCCATTTCGGTTGCAATAAGATAAAGCTTTCCTACCGGAATATCGGTTTTTGCATTTTCATATTCATCATAAGTTTCGCGTGTCACGCCTATCTTTTCGGCGAGCATATCCGCGTCAATGTCAAGGATATCTCGAAGCTCGCGCACTCTTGCGGCGATCTGTTCAACCTGCGGGATCATAGTCAAAGTTCCTTTCAAAAAATAATTATTCATTATATTATATCATATATTTTGGGCTAATGCAAGTGTTATTTTGAATAAATGCGGATGCCTTTAAAAGATTTTTGTTTTTTACTTGATTTAATGCATAGTTTATTTAAAATAATAAAATTAAGATATCCTCGGCGGTTTCTGCACTGCCGAGGATATTTTGACTATGTTATTGAGTTTACAGCAGACAGTAAAAATGCCGCCGTATAACGGCGACATTTTTTATGTTCTGTAATCTTATTCAGCCTTAGGAGCATCAACGGGGCAAGCACCTGCGCAAGCGCCGCACTCAATGCACTCATCAGCGTTGATCACATATTTGCCGTCTGCTTCTGCAATGCAGCTTACAGGGCACTCATCAGCGCAAGCGCCGCAAGCGATGCAATCATCGGAAATCTTGTATGCCATTTAAAATACACCTCCGTGTCAAAAAAATTTGATTACACATATATTGTATCATAAAAATTCGAAATTTCAAGGGGTAAAAACGTAAATTCACAGTCTATTCATAAAAAGTATCTGCTAACCGTGCATAAAATGTGTATTTACTGGGCAGTAGGCTCCTGTGGCCTTACACCTTTTCCGCCTATAACCGTCACCTCATCGCGGTAGTACACCTTTGGCGGGATCATATCTGCCTTTGAACCGAATCTCACGCGCACAAGTCCTGCAAGAGGCTGTACCTCTATTACAGTTCCGTCGCCGTCAGGAGTGGAAACGATCTGATCTGTCTTGGGAGTTTTCTTCAGCTCCTCCTGATAAGTATCATATTCGTAACGCAGACAGCACATGAGTCTTCCGCAGGCACCGGAGATTTTTGCTGAGTTAAGGGACAGATTCTGCTCCTTTGCCATCTTTATGGAAACCTGCACGAAGTCGGAAAGGAACGTCTTACAGCAGAAGGGCCTGCCGCAGATACCGATTCCTCCAAGGAGCTTTGTCTCGTCTCGGATACCTATCTGGCGAAGCTCAATTCGGGTACGGAAAACGGATGCAAGGTCCTTTACAAGCTCGCGGAAGTCTACGCGTCCCTCGGCGGTGAAGTAAAACAGCAGTTTTGTGCCGTCAAAGGCATATTCCACGTCGATAAGCTTCATACCCAGCTTGTGGTCGAGGATTTTCTGCGAGCAAATCGCAAACGCCTCTTTTTCCTTGACTACATTAGCCTCGTGGCGCGCCTCATCTTCCTTTGATGCAAGACGGGTAACAGGACGAAGGGGAAGAACAAGCTCTTTTTCCGAAACGATCTTATTTGTGATATCGCAGACACCGAATTCCGCGCCGCGCGAGGTTTCTACAATTACAGGCGTGCCTTTGGGGATTTTTAAGCCGCAGGGATCAAAATAGTATATCTTTCCGCCGGACTTAAAGCGTATTCCAACGATCTCATGCTTGGCAAGCTCGGTTTCCTGCTCTGCTACCGTTTCTTCACTTGATTCAAGCATTTCAACATCTGCCGGAGATACTGAATTAAGCTCCTCTATGATTTCCGCATCAAGAGAGCCGGCTGTTGTGATATATTCGCTGTATGCGGTATCTTCCTGCATCGATGCCGCATTATCCGCGCTGTAATCGGTAGTTTCCGGAGCCATGGTCTCGCCATGTGTGTCATTTCTGCCTGAGTCATGGTTAGGACCGTTTTTCAGGCGGCGGTCGCTTCTTCTGTGGTGGGGACGTCTTGAATGCCCGTGAAATTCAGAGCTTCGTGCATCCTTGTGTTCGGACTTTTGGGGAGCACTTGATATTTCATTATGTGTCTCTGATGGGGGAAGGTCATACCGTCCCGGACGTACACTTATATTTCCGCCGTTCTCCGTGTTTTGTACTGTACGCTCTCCCTGAGTCCCCGGCTTTCTTTGGTGTCTGTGGCGGTGATGCTTATGATACGGCTTTCTCTCGCCGTTATTTCCGCCCTCACGTGGGGTGTTTTGGCTATTTTCCATGATTTATCCCGGTACACCGCCGCCTGGAATTTGGCGGTGCTTCCTTTCTGTAGTTTGTATCTGTTTATTTGGTTTTTCCTGCTCCTGCGGCAGCAGAAGCTGTGTGTATCATTGAAAGAGAAACATTCACGTTGCGATCAATGGAGTTTGCGGCTTCGGTGAATATTTCCGTCAGACGGATGAGAACGCCGAGGGCGAATTTGTCCGCCGCGCTGCGTGCTTTTTCCGGAGTTGCATAGAAAATCGGTGCAGGCTCTCGTGTGAGCTTAACATTTATAAGATCGCGTGCCGCATCGGCAAGAAGCAAGTATATTTTTGAAAGCTCGTCGCGCTGTTTGCCGCTTGTCAGCTTTGATGCATATTCGTAGAAAGCAAGCTCATTTGCCGCGTTGCGTCTGTCTGCAAGCAGTTCCATATATTTTTCGGCTTTCCTGTAGTATTCAAGACATTCCTCTGCCTTTTTTTCATCCGTAAGGCTCATTGCCATACCCAGACTGCCGCGTGCTAACTTTACTGCGGCAAGGAAAGCATCAGGCGATTTTTCGGCAAGTGCTTTTGCATCGGCACTGTTTTCGCGAAGGTAATTGCATATAGTATCATCGGGCAACCCCTCAATGCGGAGCACGGGAGCGCGGCTTCGAATGGTCGCCAGCAGGTCATCCGCATTCTCGCATAAAAGAAGAAACATAACATGATCCGGCGGCTCTTCAAGAATCTTAAGAAGTGCATTTTGTGCCTGAGGATTCATGGTGTCGGCTTTTTTTATGATATAGAATTTTCTTGGAAGATCGTTTGGCGCATACACCGCATCCTCGCGAAGCCTGCGGATAACATCTACACCGATCTGTACTCTGTCTTTATCGGCTTCGATCTCAATGACGTCAGGCGACTGTCCGCGTGCGATTTTGTCGCATCTTATGCATTTCATGCAGGGGATATCGTCTCCTGTACACGAAATTGCAGAACAGATAAGCTTTGCAAGGGTACGCTTGCCGCATCCCTCTTTGCCCTCAATAATGTAGGCGTGGGCAAACCTGCCGGAGGCGATGTCACGTGCAAGCCGGGCTGTAAGAACTTTATTTCCGAGAAAATCCGTAAGACCGGACATTACAGCACCTCCACAGTATAATTACACAAAATATATTATATCAGATTTTTTTTGAATTGTCAACCGAAAATATTTCGGGTATTTCGTACACTTTTATTAAAAAACAGCCGTTTTTTTACATGGCGGAGCCGTTTATACGGGAAAGTTAATAACATAACGTAAATAATCTGCAAAAAAAGATTAAAAATCCGCGAAACACTTGATTTTTTGCACTACTGTGTGTTATAATATACAATGTATAAATATCGACGTGTATCGACTGTTTTATTATCGCTGCCGCAAAGCGGCTCGAAAATCGGCGCGTACTTGTTACGGCTCTGTAAATAATTGCGATATGATACTAAACAGTGCTCACCCGGCGCATATTATATATAGTATTTTAGTGAGGAGCGGTGTTTTTTGAGTGACAACGGTGCTACAGCCGAAAATAAAAGCATAGCTGATATGCTGCGCATTCGCAGTGAGGCTATGATGTCGCCTTTTGCATTCCGTGAATCCGATTCAAAAGGGCGAGAGATACCCCTTCCGCCATCCGAGGTGAGAAACGAATTTCAGCGTGACCGTGACCGCATAATCCACTCCAAATCCTTCCGCAGGCTTATGCATAAAACGCAGGTCTTTTTAGCACCTGAGGTGGAGCATTACCGCACCCGTCTTACACACACTCTTGAAGTAACGCAGATAGCGCGAACGATTGCGCGTGCACTGCGACTTAACGAGGATCTTTGCGAGGCGGCGGCACTTGGACACGATCTCGGGCACACCCCATTCGGTCACATCGGTGAGCGTGCGCTGAAGAAGTACTGTCTGCCGGAGTTTACGCACTACGGACAGAGTCTGCGCGTGGTGGAGAAGCTTGAGCGGCTCAATCTTACCTTTGAGGTGAGAGACGGAATAGTAAACCATCAGGGTGATCATCTTGCGTCGACTCTTGAGGGACGCGTTGTAAAATTTGCGGACCGCATTGCGTACATCAATCACGATATAGATGATGCCGTAAGAGCAGGCATACTTTCGGAATCCGATATTCCGGAGGAGCTTCACAGAATCCTCGGCGCAAACCATTCCGCACGCATAAACACCATGGTAATGAGCATTATCCGCGCAAGTGACGGAAAAAATCTTATAGCCATGGAAGATGATATCAAAGCGGCGACGGATAAGCTTCGTGAGTTCCTTTTTGAGCATGTTTACTACAACGCTCATGTGCTTGCAGAGGAAGAGCGTGCCATGGGACTTATTGTACGGCTCTTTGAGCATTTTGTGAAAAATCCCGATGAGATGCCGGAAAATTACCGCGTGCTGTTGGAAGGAGAAACCTGTGAGCGTGTGGTTGCCGATCTTATTTCGGGTATGACAGACAGACACGCCATAAGCTTATATAAGCAGCTTTTTATTCCGAATACATGGAGCGGACTTAATTAAGTCGTGAATACATATGATATCACCGGAAATTATTGAAGAAATAAAATATCGCTGTGATATTGCGGATGTTATATCATCCTATGTGCCGCTGAAGCGTGCAGGATCAAATTATAACGGACACTGTCCGTTTCACAGCGAGCGCACTCCGTCATTTACTGTCTTTCCTGCCACAAGAAGCTTTTACTGCTTTGGATGCGGAGCCGGCGGAGATGTGATCACCTTTATTATGAAACGTGAAAATCTCGATTACCGCTCTGCCCTTGAAATGCTTGCGGCGCGGGCGGGAATTGAGCTTCCGCAGGATGAAAAACGGGAAGATACGGTTGGGGTCAAGCGTGAGCGCATACTGTCGATGAACCGGGATGCCGCAAAATTCTTCCACTCCTGCCTTTATGATCCGAAGCTTGGTGCTTCAGGTCTTGAATATCTAACAAAACGCGGTCTCACCGGAGCTGTAATCAAGCATTTCGGTCTTGGATTTGCACCGGACGGATTCGGGAACGTCACCGATTATTTGACAAAAATGGGGTACACTCCCGAGGAAATGTCTACCGGATTTCTCTGTGGCATATCTAAAAAAAGCGGCAGACCCTACGATTATTTCCGCAACCGCGTTATATTTCCCATTATAGACGTGACCGGAAACGTGGTGGCGTTTGGCGGACGTGTTATGGACGATTCCGTGCCAAAATATCTTAACACCTCTGACACCCCCGCCTTTAAGAAAAGCCGCAACTTGTTTGCGCTTAACTACGCAAAATCAAAGTGCGCCGACAGACTTATACTCTGCGAGGGGTACATGGATGTTATAGCACTCCATGCCAACGGCTTTGAAAATGCGGTGGCGACTCTCGGCACTGCCATAACTCCCGAGCAGGCGCGCATAATGGCGAAGTATACAAAGCAAGTGATTATATCCTACGATTCGGACGATGCCGGACAGAGAGCGGCAAACAAAGCCATGAAGCTTCTTTCCGAGGTTGGACTTGATGTGCGTGTGCTGAAGGTTACGGGTGCCAAGGACCCGGATGAATTTTTCAGAAAAAACGGCAGTACCGCATATGAGAAGTTTAAATTGCTTCTTGACGGCAGCCGCGCACAGTTTGAGTTTAAGCTTGACGGTGTGCTTTCAAGATACGATATTTCCGTTGTGGATCACCGAATCAAGGCGGCGGCTGAGCTTTGCCGCATAATTTCCGAGGTGCATTCCGCCGCAGAGCGTGATGTTTATATCGGAGTTGTCTCAAAGAAGCTTGAAATTCCTGCGGACAGCCTTAAAAACGATGTAAAGCGCGCCATGAAAGAGCGCGACAGGGTACAGAAAAAAGAGGAGATAAAGGCGGTTATAAATAAAACTGCCGGCTACGGCGACAGGGTCAATCCCGATACCGTTAAGAACACGGGTGCTGTAAACACCGAGGAAAATATTCTCGGCATCCTGCTTCTGTATCCGGAAAATTTGGCGGCGGTAAAAAAAGAAAAAATAAAGCTTTCCGGCGGGGACTTTTTCTCGGATTTCAACAGGAAAGTGTTTGAGGAATCCCTCGCGCGGTGCGACGACACCGGAAAATTCGACTTTTCGCTTCTTAACGAGGTGTTCGACACAGATGCCATGGGTCGAATAATGTCAATGGTAGTGAGACGAAGCAAACTTCGTGAAAACGGCACGGAGCTTCTTCGAGACATGATATCAAAGCTTCGCGAGGAGACAAAATACCGAAAAAATGCAGGCGATGATATGGCTCAGATAGCGGACATACTTGCACTTCAGAGAAATAAACTGAAAAAGCCGTCCGCGGCAGATAAAAAAGATTCATAAGAGCAGAACATCAAGAAAGGATAGATAATATGACTGACAACACAAAGGACTATGAAATGAACGAGGAGCTTGAAGAAAACTCCGAGGAAAATGAAGAGGCGGAAAAGAAAATAAATGTTGGCGAGCTTATCGCACGCGGAAAATCCAAAGGCTCTCTTACCTCAAGCGAGATCGTTGAGGCACTTGGTGAGGTCGATTACGATATCGACCAGATAGACAAGCTTTATGAGGACCTTGAAAACAACGGCATTGAAGTCAACTATCTCGACAGCCCCGATTTTGCAGACATCGAAAGCGAAGTCGAGCAGTACGAGTCGGCTGAGGATATGGAAAAGATGCTTATGCAGGAGGGTCTTGCCATAGATGACCCTGTGCGTATGTATCTTAAGGAGATAGGTCAGGTTCCGCTTCTTGACAATGAGCGTGAGCTGGAGCTGGCACAGATGATGGCTGACGGTGACGAGGAGGCAAAGCAGGAGCTTGTTAAAGCAAATCTTCGTCTTGTTGTTTCCATCGCGAAGCGATATGTCGGAAAGGGAATGTTCTTCCTCGACCTTATCCAGGAAGGAAATCTCGGACTTATGAAGGCGGTTGACAAGTTTGATTACCGAAAGGGATATAAGTTTTCAACCTATGCAACATGGTGGATAAGACAGGCTATCACCAGATCCATTGCCGATCAGGCGCGCACTATCAGAATCCCCGTTCACATGGTTGAGACAATCCACAAGGTATCGCGTTATTCCCGTCAGCTTCTTCAGGAAAACGGCAGGGAAGCATCCGCGGAGGAGATTGCGGAAAAGATGGGAACCAGTGCCGAAAAGGTACGTGAGATCATGAAGATCGCACAGGATCCCGTATCCCTTGAAACACCTATCGGCGAGGAAGAGGACAGCCATCTTGGCGACTTTATTCCCGACGATGATTCTCCTGCGCCTGCTGAAGCGGCATCTTATGCGCTGCTCCGTGAGCAGTTAAATGAGGTTCTGCACACTCTTACTCCCCGTGAGGAGCACGTTTTGAAGCTCCGATTCGGACTTATCGACGGGCGCACCCGTACTCTTGAGGAAGTGGGGAAGGAATTTAATATCACCCGTGAGCGTATCCGTCAGATAGAAGCGAAAGCTCTTAGAAAGCTTCGTCATCCCAGCCGTTCCAAGCGACTCAAGGATTATCTTGACTGATAAATCGTCATAAGAGACAAAAACAAATCAAAAACTTGGTTGCTATGCACAACTCGTTGTGCATAAGTGCAAAAAACAATATCTAAAAGTTGGCTGTAATTCACAAATGAAAATGTGCAAACACCATTTGGGCGGATTGGGCTGTCTTGTCGGTCAGATTTTGATGAGAAAAATCTGCTTGACATATTAAGAGTTTTAGTGTAGAATATTTAAAGGTATATTTATATATTTTCTGGAGGATAGCAATGAAAAAAAGATTTGTAAGCATGGCACTGAGCCTGCTTATGTTACTTACAGCAGTTTCCACCGCGGCTTGCGGAGAGGATACAGATGAGGATACCCTCAGTATTGATGACAACGTAGCTGAGGCTATGACCCTTTCTATTTGGGGCGTTAAGGGCGAAGGAACCACTGATGAGGCTGTAGCGGCTGTTGAGGCGGCTATGAGCAAGATCACACAGGTGCAGTTCAATACAGCAATTGAACTTAATCTCTATGATGAAGATGAATACAAGGATGCTCTTGTTGAGAAAATGGATGCCATACAGGCTCAGATAGATGCTGAAAAGGCTGAGGCGGCGGCAAGAAAGCAGGCAGAGAAGGAAGCTAAGAAGCGCGGTGAGGAGATCACTAAGGCTGAGACCACCGAAACTACCGCTGATACAGCTGAGCAGACTACTCTTGACGAGTACGGACTTCCCACCACTCTCTATCCTGAGGTTAAGGACAATCAGCTTGATATTTTCCTTATCACAGATTACAATATGCTTACAGAGCTTAATGAAAAGGACGTTCTTTCATCTCTCGACGAGGAGATTTCCGGTTCTTCTAAGCTTATTAAGCAGTACATCCATCCCACCATTATTTCCGCAGGTAAGACCGGCGGAAGGACTGTCGCTATTCCCAATCAGCAGCTTGTGGGTGAATACACCTATATGCTGGTGAACAAGGAGCTTTTCGATAAGTATTACTGGGATATTGACAATGTGTCAACTCTTGAGGATGTGTATGACTTTATTCTCGACGTAAAGCGTGAAGAGCCTGAGTATCAGCCTCTTGTCGGTGATGTTTCTCCCATGAACATCAACTATTTCTCTCTTAACGGTCAGAGAACCGTGTTCGGTAATATGCTTGGTGTTGATAAGGTGTCCGGCGATTCCTTTGAGCCGATGTTCCTCTTTAACTCTACCAACTGGAAGAAGCACATCAGACTTTATAAGAAACTTGATATCAAGGGCTGCATTCCTACCGAAGAATATACCGAGTTTACCCCCGAAACCAAGTTCGGTGTAGGTATCATGAAGGGGACTGAGATTGATCTTGCAAAGTATGCTGACAACTATCATGCAGTGGTTCTTCAGGTTCCCCAGGGTACTACAGAAAATATTTACAACGGTATGTTTGCTGTAAGTACATATACCAAGGATCTCCAGCGCTCCATGGAGATAATCACTTATCTTAACACAGAATCTTCGCTGCGCAATCTGTTCGGATACGGTATTGAGGGCGAGCATTACACGGTTAACGATGAAGGTGTTGTTGATGTGATCAGCGAAGACTACAACATGAAGCTGGAGTACACCGGAAACTGCTTTATAGCGTATGTTCCCGAGGGACAGCCTGCAGATTATTGGGAAATCGCAAAGAGACACAACATAGAGCTTGTTCTCTCACCCTATTTCCAGTTCGAGATCACTGAGGATATGTTCGACGAGGACATGATGGAGCTTTACCGTCAGATCGTTGATTTCAGTGAAGAGTTCTACACTGTTCTCGACAATGCAATGACCGAGGACGCAGTTGAGGATGCTATTGACTACTATTGGGAGCTTTGTGACGATGACGAAGCTGGAGATGGCAAGTACAATGGTACTCTTAAGCTTTGGGTAGAGCCTGATCCTCTTCCTGAAAAGGATGGGGAAGAGCCTCCGATGACTATCGGTAAGCTTTACAAGAATTGGGCTACCAGGAGAAGATAAAAGTATGGGGAGGTGTCGTGTTTGCGATACCTCCCGTATTTGATTTAAATGTAAGGAAGCTTTCGCAGGCGCGAGAGCACGGTAATTAAAATGAGCTTTGATTTTTATATGCCAACCAAAATTATATCCGGTCGTGACTGTGTGAAGAATAATGCCAAGCTTATGGCAATGGGAAAAAGCTGTCTTATTGTCAGCGGAAGAAATTCTGCAAGAGCCTGCGGTGCGCTGGCAGATGTAACCGAAGTGCTTGAATCTCTTGGCATCTCTTGGTCTGTGTACGACAAGATCATGGAAAATCCGCTTGTTTCCACCTGTCATGAGGGCGGACAGGCGGCGCGCGATGCGAAGGCGGATTTTATAGTAGCTATCGGTGGCGGCTCGCCACTTGATGCCGCTAAGGCGATTGCGGCATACGCCGCAAATCCGGATATTGCGCCTCTTGATATTTACGGCGATGATCTTGCAGAACCGCTTCCCATTATAGCGATTCCAACTACCGCCGGAACAGGCAGTGAGGTCAACTATTATTCGGTGCTGACCATTGACGAAAAGAATGTCAAAAAGACCTACAAGAACAGCAAATCATATCCGAGGATCGCATTCCTCGATCCTAAATACACCGAATCGCTGGGACTTGATTATACCGTTTCCACTGCGCTCGATGCCTTTTGTCACTGTATTGAAGCGTATCTGTCTCCTAAGGCTACGGAAATATCCCGCGAGTTTGCAACTCACGGTGCAAAGAAGCTGTACCGCGTGCTTGCTGACATCGAAAAGCTGTCGGCAGCTGACTGTGATGCACTGGAAGCACTTAAGCCATACCGCGAGGAACTGCTCACGGCGGCGTGTGCAGGTGGAATTACCATCAACACTGCCGGTACGGGATTCAATCATCCGCTTGGATACAATCTTACGTTGTATAAGGGTATTCCTCACGGTCGTGCCTGCGGTGTGTTTATGAGCGAATATGTGGCTTACAATATGAAGCACCCGGAGGGTGCTCGTCTGCTCTGCGAATTTTGCTCTTCGGTATGCGGCGACTCGCCTGAGGTTATGGCGGCGAATATTGTTAGGTGGTCGAATGTTGACGCAAAGCTCACAGCAGACGAGATAGAGCTGTATGTAAACAATGTAAAGGGCGCAGGAAATTATGCAAACAGCCCTTATGTTATAAACGATGATGAAAAGAAGGCTATTTACGTAAAGCTTTTTGCATAATAAAAGACGCGTACCGTCCCATTTGGGCGGTACGCGTTGTGCTTTAATTGGGGCGGTAAAACAAAATATCAATTTTACCTGCCTGATTTGTGCCGTCATACACCATGGTATCACAGCCGCCGATTACAAATCCGGTGTTAAGATAAAACAGACACGCCGTCAAGTTGTTGTCCTGAGCTTGTGTGTAAATTCCGTTGTATCCAAGCTCACGGGCGATCTTGGCAGAGACTTCTATCAAGCGTTTGCCTATGCCGTGTCCGCGTACAGCGGAATTCACTTTTAAATCGTACAGATACAAATACCGATTCCACGAGTGACGCAGGATTGCGAGTCCAACACAGCTTGCGCCGTCATATGCCCCAACAAATATGTGCTCGTCAGACATAGATTCAAAGCTATAATTCTCGTCGGGAAAGGTCATTTCGCCCATCTCCGATTCGGGGAAAAGCTCCGTTTCATAGCTCCAAACGCCGGAGACAAGATGCGGTTTCATTCTGCCCCGGAGCTTGAATGGCTCGTTTTTTATATTGATGTCCGCTTTGTTATCGGCGGTTATCTGTTTAATTTCTATTGTCACGGCTTATCCCATGTTCTCGGGCAGCTTTTTGCCGCCCATGATGTGAAAATGCAGGTGCTTTACAGTCTGGCAGGCGTCGTCACCGCAGTTAGTGATTACGCGGTAGCCGTTTTTAAGTCCTGCCGCCGCCGCAATCTTCGGTATCGCCTCAAATATTTTTGCAATTACCGCGGAATTTTCGGCATTGACCCCGTCGGCTGAGGGGATATGCTCTTTGGGAATAACGAGAATATGAACAGGTGCCTGAGGATTGATGTCGTGAAACGCCAGCATATATTCATCCTCATAAGCCTTGTTTGAGGGGATAGCTCCTTCGATTATTTTGCAGAAAATGCAGTCCACCGGTGTGTCCTCCTTTGAAATTTATGGATTTAACATTATTATACTGCATGATAGCGTAAATTTCAATACAAATCATAAAATTTACTTAAATTTTTCCCTAAAATCATATATCTCCGTTGACAAACGGCGGTTTTGGGGGTATAATATTATTGTATAAATATTGTTATTAAGGAGAAACCAAAATGAAGGTTACTAAAGATTCAATAATCGGTGAGGTTCTTGATTTTGACCGCGAGACCGCTCAGTTCTTCCTTGAGATCGGTATGCACTGCCTCGGATGCCCCTCTGCACGCGGCGAGACCATTGAAATGGCTTGCGAGGTTCACGGAACCAACGCTGACGAGCTTGTGGCAAAGATAAACGAATTTCTCGAATCTAAGTAAAAAACAGAATCGGCGCCTCTTGGCGCCGATTCCGCTAATAACGGAAAATGCATGAAATAAAATTAAGCCAAAGACTACTATCTGCGGCAGAGCTTGTGGGGCGCGGAAGTGTTGCCGATATAGGAACGGATCACGCACTTTTGCCCATATATCTTGTGCAGAGGGGGCATCCCCGCGCACTTGCCTCCGATATAAAAGAAGGGCCCTGTCAGCGCGCCAGAACAAATATATATACTTACGGTCTGCACGGCAAGATCAAGGTCGTCTGCTGTCCCGGACTTGATGCAGTTGATGATTTTAAGCCGGACAATATTGTTATCGCCGGAATGGGCGGCGAGATGATCGCATCAATCCTTGCGGCGTCAAGCTATCCGAAAGCTTCAAAGTGTCGCTTGGTGCTTCAGCCTCAGTCAATGCAGGATGTGCTGAGACGCTATCTTGGCGATAACGGATTCGTTATCGAGAAAGAAAACGTAGTTCTTGACGGCGGAAAATACTATCAGCTTATTTCGGCGGTGTATGACGGAGTTGTGCGCCAATTTACCGATCCGGAATATAAGCTTGGGGCACTGAATCTTAAGCGTGCGTCGGATAATCCCACCGATGCTGACATAGGGTGGCTTGGCGGACAGCTTGCAAACGCCAAACGGCGTATTGCAGGACGCCTTGAAACCTGTAACGATACCCCTGAACAGAAGCGTGATATTGAGCTTGCTTCGGTGATTGAAAAAATACTTTCAAAGGTGGAATAAAAATGCCAAGTGTACAAGAGCTTTATGAGTTCCTTAGTTCCAAGTTCCCGAAGTCTTATTCCTGCGATTGGGATAATGACGGACTTATGGTGTGCACAAATCTTAACCGTGAGGTCGTGAGAGTCCTTTGCACGCTTGATGTTACCGATGCGGCAGTAGATCATGCCATAAGCAATAATTTTGACGTTATTGTATCCCATCATCCGCTTATTTTTTCACCGCTTAAATGTGTGAGTGCCACAGATGCCAAATCCCGGCGCATAATGAAGCTTATTTCCCACAATATATCGGTTATGTCCTTCCATAGCCGCCTTGATGCGGCGCCCGGCGGACTTAATGATGTATTTGCAAAGCTTATGGGACTCTCGGACGTGGAAACCGTTGAGGTTGATGGCGAGAGGGTGTGCAGAATTGGCACTGTACAGACGCCTACCACCTGTGCGGAATTTGCGGCTTTTGCCAAAAAGACACTTGGAGCTGAGCGCGTGCTTTATGCCGAGGCCGGTATGCCGGTGCACCGTGTTGCGGTATGTGGCGGCGACGGAAAGGATTTCGTTGAGGCAGTAAAGGCGGCAGGTGCTGACAGCTACATAACAGGTCAGCTTTCCTATAACATCATGGAAGAAGCCTCAGAAATAGGACTCAATATGTTCGAAGCCGGTCATTTCTTTACCGAGGACTTTATTGTGGGATATCTTACACTGCTGATACTCAAGGAATATACCCAGGTTCAGACCGCATATTTCGGCAGTAATCTTGTTAAGGCAATATAAATATGAACACTAACATGGTCGGCTATAACTGCATAATGGTATATTCTCCGAGTAGGGAGCGCATACTTATGTGCAAACGGGTGAAAGAGCCGTATCTCGGTCTCTATAATCTCGTCGGCGGTCATATAGAGTCCGGTGAGGACGGCGAATCTGCTGCATACCGTGAGCTTTTTGAGGAAACGGGAATCAGTAGAGACGATATTACCCTAAAGCATCTTATGGACTTCACGTACTACAACCAAGGCTGTTATGTTGAGGTCTGGTGCGGACGTCTTATTCACGAGGTCGATGTAATAGACGAAGCGAATCCTCTTTGCTGGCTTGATTTCAACCACGATTTTTTCAGCATGGACGAATTTGCCGGAGAGGGAAATATCGGTCATATGCTTGAGCAGATAAAGCAATTCGGAGAGGGTTTCCTCGACTGAACAAATAAATAAGGAGAATTACTATGCCATATATTAACGCTAAAATTAGTAATAAGCTTACCGAAGAAAAAATGACAGAGCTTAAAGCCGCTCTCGGAAAGGCTATCGAAGCTATTCCCGGTAAGACCGAAACATATCTTATGGTCGCTATAGAGGACGGACAGAACATCTGGCTTGCAGGCGACAATTCAACCCCCAAGGCATTTTTTGATGTGCGTATTCTCGGAAAGGCGAAAAGCGAGGACTATTCACGCATGACCGGCGTTATTTGCCGTATATGCAGTGAGCTTCTCGGTATTGCCGCAAAGGATGTATATGTGACCTATTCCGAATACTCCGAATGGGGCTGGAACGGCAGTAATTTATAAGGAACTCGTATAGGATTATGATAACAATAGAACAGATAAAAAATAACCCTGCCATCCGTACATATATAGAAAAAGAGGATGAGGCGCTTATTGCTCTTGGGTACACAGAGCACAGCTTTGCCCACGTGGGGAAGGTGTCAAATACCGCAGGCAAGATTCTTCGTTCCCTTGGATATTCGGAGCGCGAGGCTGAGCTTGCCGAGATTGCCGGATATCTTCACGATATAGGCAATATCGTAAACAGAGTTGAGCACGCCCAAAGCGGTGCTATCATGGCATTCAGGCTTCTTGATAATATGGGTGCCGATCCTGCGGATATTGCGGTTATAATAAATGCTATCGGCAATCACGACGAATCAACGGCGGTTGCCGGAAATGCAGTTTCGGCGGCACTGATACTTGCGGATAAGACAGACGTGCGTGAATCGCGGGTGAGAAATCTCCGTGAGTCGGAATTTGACATACACGACCGCGTGAATTATTCGGTTAAACGTGCCGATCTTGATATATGCCCCGATGCGGGCGAAATAAGGCTGTCGTTAACTATTGATACGAGTTTCTGCTCCGTTATGGAGTATTTTGAAATATTTCTTGGCAGAATGAAGCTCTGCTGCAGTGCCGCAGAGAAGCTTAATATGCGCTTCAGATTAAGCGTAAACGATCAGATACTTCTGTAATTTGCCATTCCACAAAAAGGAGATAAAACAACAATGAGCAATATTAAGGAAATTTTCGCAAGCATGGTATTCAATGACGCAGTAATGCGCGAAAAGCTTCCGAAGGACACATACAAGTCTCTTATAAAGACCATAGAGGACGGTAAAGAGCTTGATATTACCGTGGCAAACGTTGTGGCTAACGCCATGAAGGATTGGGCTATAGAGAAAGGCGCTACCCATTATACACATTGGTTCCAACCTATGACAGGCATTACTGCCGAGAAGCACGACAGCTTCATAACACCTGTAGGCAGTAATGACGTAATAATGGAGTTTTCCGGAAAAGAGCTTATTAAGGGCGAGCCGGACGCTTCCTCGTTCCCCTCTGGCGGACTTCGTGCAACCTTCGAGGCGCGCGGTTATACTGCATGGGACCCGACCTCTTTTGCGTTTATTAAGGACAATACGCTCTGCATACCAACCGCGTTCTGCTCATACGGCGGCGAGGCTCTTGACAAAAAGACACCGCTTCTTAGGTCCATGAGAGCTGTTAGCGAGCAGGCTGTGCGTGTGCTGAGACTGTTCGGCAGTAAGACCTCTCAGGTCGTAAGCACTGTGGGCGCGGAACAGGAGTATTTTATAATAGACAAGAAGCTTTTTGATAAGCGTAAGGACCTTATTATCACCGGACGCACCCTGTTTGGTGCAAAACCGCCTAAGGGTCAGGAAATGGACGACCATTATTTCGGTTCTATCAAGCCGAGAGTCAAGGCGTTTATGGCTGAGCTTGACGAGGAGCTTTGGAAGCTCGGTATACTTGCTAAAACCGAGCATAACGAGGCGGCGCCGGCACAGCATGAGCTTGCGCCTATATACGGCTCAACCAACCTTGCCACCGACCACAATCAGCTTACCATGGAGACCATGAAAAACGTGGCGGCTCGCCACGGACTTGTGTGTCTGCTCCATGAAAAGCCGTTTGAGGGCGTAAACGGAAGCGGTAAGCACAACAATTGGTCCATTGCCACAAGCGAGGGCGTGAATCTGCTTGAACCGGGCGAAACTCCTGCGGAAAATGCACAGTTCTTACTGTTCCTTTGCGCGGTTATCGCGGCTGTGGACGATTTTCAGGATCTTCTCAGAATTTCCGTGGCAAGTGCCGGAAACGATCACCGTCTTGGCGCAAACGAAGCGCCCCCTGCCATTATGTCAATGTTCCTTGGCGACGAGCTGACCGCAATACTTGATTCCATAGAGCAGGGCACAGCATACGATCCTCACACTGAGTCTGTTATGGAGATTGGTGCTGACGTACTGCCCAAATTTGCGAAAGATACCACTGACAGAAACCGTACATCCCCGTTTGCTTTCACAGGCAACAAATTCGAGTTCAGAAGCGTTGGCTCTGCACATTCCATCTCCGGTCCTAACCTTACGCTTAATACAATAGTTGCAGAGGAGCTTTCCCGAATTGCGGACAAGCTTGAAGCGGCAGTGGATTCCGGCGAGGACTTCAACAAAGCTGTAGGCAAGCTTATAAGGGATATCTACAAGCAGCATAAGCGCATTATATTCAACGGCAATAACTATTCCGATGAATGGATAGAGGAAGCAAAGCGCCGCGGTCTTCTCAATCTGCGTACCACTCCGGACGCACTTCCGTATTTTGTATCCGAAAAGAATATCGCCATGTATACAAAGCACAAGGTGTTCACCGAAATGGAAATGCACTCCAGAGACGAGATACATATGGAGAGCTACTGCAAGGTTATGAACATCGAAGCACTGACTATGCTTGATATGGCGAAAAAGCAGGTAGTTCCGGCGGTTATGAAGTACATACGCGCGCTGTCCGAGACTGCTGTTGCGGCAAAATCAATCGGCATTCCTGCTGATGTGGAATGTGAGCTTGCGGCAAAGCTTTCCTCACTTGCAGGCGAGCTTCACGACAGCATCGGAGCTTTGGAGTTTGCCGTTAACGAAAGCCATAAATACACTGACAGCTATGATCTTATGTTCTTCATCAGAGATGAGATCATCCCTACTATGAACAGTGTGCGTGCGGCAGCTGATGAGCTTGAAACCATGGTCGGGGAAGAGTATTGGCCTTTCCCAACATATGATGCTTTGCTCTTCAATATTTAATATGCGATAAGGAGTATTGTCTTGAAATACACTTCTTTCATATGGGATTTCGACGGGACGCTGTTTGACAGCTATCCTCACGTTATAGCGGCGTTTGAAGCTGTTATGAGCCGTGATAAGATGGAATTTTCACATGACGATCTTTGCCGAGCACTTTATATAAGCTATGGCGAATGCAGACGTCAGTTTGGAATTTCCGATGAGCAGTACGCTGAAATTCTGGCGTTGGAATCCGACTTTGCCCACCGTCCGGCAGTTACCCCTTTTGCCGGCACTGCGGCAGTGCTTCGTGCTGTGGTTGAATCGGGTGGGAAGAATTATCTTTACACTCACAGAAACAGACTTGCGTGGACTTACCTCAGACTCTTCGGACTTGACAAGTATTTTTCCGGCGGAGTTGACGGCACTATGGGCTTCCCATTTAAGCCTGCGCCCGATGCCATGAAGCATATTTTGAGTATTAACTCTATCGACCCCGAAGCGGCGGTAATGATAGGCGACCGCGAGATAGACGTCCTTGCAGGAGTAAATGCGGGAGTTGACGGATGCCTCTTTAAGTCCCACCCCATTGAGGGCGACAACACCTGCGCCGCATACACCGTTTTCTCCATGAATGAGCTTGCGGCGGTGCTTGATATACCGCTTGGCGACGGTGACATACTCACAGAAGAAGCGGCGGATATGATCCGCAAAGAAGCTTCCTCGGCGGCTCTTGAGCTTTGCGAGGCGGCAAAGCTTTCGGAGGGCTCGCTTGTGGTGGTCGGATGCTCCTCAAGCGAGATTACAGGCGAGCGGATCGGCTCATCTTCTTCACCGGAAGCCGCAAAAGCGGTGTTTGACGGACTGCGCGACGTGTTTTTTCCTCGCGGAATACACATGGCGGCACAGTGCTGTGAGCATCTTAACCGCGCACTTATCGTTGACAGAACGCTTGCCGAGACTCGCGGATACGAGATAATGAATGTTGTCCCCATGCCAAAGGCTGGCGGTGCGTTTGCATGGACCATGTGGAAAGAGCTTGACTGCCCGGCGGCGGTGTGTGAGATCAAAGCGGATGCAGGTCTTGACATCGGCGGCACGCTTATCGGTATGCACCTTAGACGTGTGGCAGTGCCGCTCAGACTTTCGCAAAAAGCCATAGGTCACGCATCTCTTTCGGCGGCGCGTGTACGTGCACCGTTCACGGGCGGCGAGCGCGCGGTTTACGACGGGACACTGATGTAAATAAAATGTCTCAATTTGATATTGTGTTCCCGATCCAAGGAAACTTGTTCGATAAATAGGCGTTTGACGGAGAAAGAAGAATATGAGAGATAAAATTTTTAAAATACTACTCGTTATATTTATTATAGTCCATGCAGCACATCCGATTGTGGAAGCTGCTATATGGGGATATGATATACCGGAGTTGTTGTCGGATATATATAATAATGGCGTGATTGTGATTTTGAGTGCAGCAATACTTCGTTTATATAAATCCAAAGATGGAGACGAGTAAATTCCAACCTACTGTTCAGCTTTTTAATTGTAGCCTATGGGAACACAAAATGTAATTGGTAAATAAAACAAGGAGCTTTCACTGAAACATTGGTGAAAGCTCCTATTTTGATTACATTGATCCAATAATCTTTTCCGCAGCTGCAAGTATGCCAATCTTGCCGCTTTCGTATGTCAGACCGCCTTGCATAAATGCAGTATACGGGGGACGCATCGGTCCGTCGGCTGACAGCTCGATGGATGATCCCTGCGTAAACGCGCCTGCCGCCATTATGACCTGATCCGTATATCCCGGCATATCCCACGGCTCGGGACTCACATAAGAATCAATGGGAGAGCCGCTTTGGATGCCCTGGCAGAATGCCACGAGTTTTTCCGGCGCACCCATGTGTACCGCCTGAATAATATCCGCGCGGCGTTCGTTCCAATGGGGATTTACGTCAAATCCCAACGCCTCGAATATGTAAGCGGCAAAGTGAGCGGTTTTTATTGCCTGCGCGGTGATGTGGGGGGCGAAGAAGAATCCCTTGAAAAGATTCTTGTTGTTGCCAAGGGTAGCACCGCATTCAAGTCCCACTCCAACGGTGGTGAGACGGTAGCTTGCAAGCTCCACCGCTTTGGCTGTTCCTGCAATATATCCGCCCGATTCGGCGATTCCGCCGCCGGGATTTTTAATAAGCGAGCCCATGATAAGGTCAGCACCCACGGCAGTAGGCTCTCTCGTTTCGGTAAACTCGCCGTAGCAGTTGTCAACCACCACGTATGCATTTGAGCGCGCCTTGACAAACTTAGCCGCCTCGCCTATCTGGTCGGTTGTAAGCGTGGGACGGTTCATGTAACCCTTTGAGCGTTGGAGAAATACCACCTTGACACGCTCGCCGCCCTCTTTAAGCTGTTCTTCTATTGCTCCATAGTCGATGCCGCCGTCCTTAAGGTCCACCTGACGGTATTCTACTCC
>JAEIGA010003616.1_pt1 | contig 24144 bp, 22 predicted proteins | sample 9270691 | NCBI WGS metagenome assembly JAEIGA01 (sample SAMN17057246, study PRJNA624740) | gut metagenome | biome: biome; isolation source: fecal sample | host: Bos grunniens | place: China: Xizang | collected 2019 | reverse complement strand
GCGTTGGGGTTCCACCTCTTCCCATTTCGAACAGAGAAGTTAAGCCCAATTGCGCCGATGGTACTGCATATTGTGGGAGAGTAGGTAGCTGCCGTTTTTCAGAGAAGCTTGCAACAATCAGTTGCAGGCTTCTTTTTTTATTTTATTTTTATAAGCATATTTTTGTACGTTATTGATTTTTACATAGATATTTAGTATCTTTGTGTCGGTTAATCGGTAAAGCCGTATATTATATTAAGATTATGCAATTTAAAAGAATTTTATTAAAACTTAGCGGTGAGTCTTTAATGGGCGAACAAGGTTATGGAATTGATTCTAATCGCCTACATGACTATGCAGTTCAAATTAAGGAAGCTTCTGAAATGGGAGTGCAAGTGGCTATCGTTATAGGTGGTGGAAATATTTTCCGCGGTCTTAGTGGAGCATCTAAAGGTTTTGATCGTGTGAAAGGTGACCAAATGGGTATGCTTGCTACTGTAATCAATTCTTTAGCATTGAGTTCTGCGCTTACTGCTATAGGTGTTAAAAATAAAGTTCTTACTGCTATTAGAATGGAACCTATTGGTGAATATTATAGTAGCGATAAAGCAATCCAATGTTTAGAAGAAGGACAAGTGGTAATTCTTTCTGCAGGAACTGGTAATCCATTCTTCACTACAGATACAGGTTCTTCTCTTCGTGGTATAGAACTTAAAGCGGATGTGATGCTTAAAGGTACTCGTGTGGATGGCATTTATACTGCTGATCCAGAAAAAGACCCTACAGCAACTAAGTTTGATGAAATATCTTTTGATGATATTTATAATAAAGGATTAAAAGTGATGGACCTTACTGCTACTACTATGTGTAAGGAAAATAAACTTCCAATTTATGTGTTTAACATGGATGTTTATGGCAACCTTAAAAAAGTGCTTAGTGGTGAGAAGATTGGTACATTAGTTACATTATAATTTACAATTAATTTATGATAGACGTAAAACAAAATCTTGCTGATGCTTCTGAAAAAATGGAAGCTGCAGTATTATTCTTAGATGACTCTTTAGCACGTATTCGTGCTGGTAAAGCTAACGCACGTATATTAGATGCTGTGAGAGTGGAATATTATGGTTCTATGACTCCACTTTCTGGTGTGGCTTCTATTACTACTCCAGATGCTCGTACTATTGCTATTCAACCTTGGGAAAAAGCTATGATTCGCGAAATAGAGCGTGCTATTATGGCTTCTGAGGTGGGAATTACTCCAGAAAACAATGGTGAGATAATCCGTCTTTGCATACCTCCTCTAACAGAGGACCGTCGTAAAGCATTGGTAAAACAAGCTAAACAAGAGGGTGAAGATGCTAAAATTAGTGTACGTAATGCTCGTCGTGATGCTATAGATCAACTAAAGAAAGCTATTAAAGATGGTCTTCCAGAAGATGCAGAAAAAGACGCTGAAGCAAACGTGCAAAAAGCACACGATAGATTTATTAAGGAGATTGATGAGAAAGTGGCGCTGAAAGAAAAAGAAATTATGACAGTCTAAATGAAGAATAGATTAATATATTTAATATTATTCCTTCTAACAACGCTATCTGTATTTGCAAAGGAGAATACGGATAGCGTTTCTTCACATTATGCTGTGCCAAGAAGTTGGTTTTTGGTGCCTGCTGGTTTCTACCAAGAGGAAACTAGCTTAGGACTCGGTATTAATGGCGGTTTTTATCTAAAATCAAAGTCGTTAGATAAGATTAGTAGCATTTCTGGTAGCGCTTTTTATACTCTGCTCAATCAGGTGAAGATAAATCTTAATCCTCGTTTTTATTTGGCTGATGATAGAGTTTATTTGACTGGTAGGGTGCAACTTAGGCATTATGTAGAGCATTATTATGGCATTTCTAATGATATTAATGCCCTAGTGGGGGTGGATGAGAATAATGCTAATATCTATACTTCTCAGATTTTTGATATAGATGTAGAGCCTTTTTATAACTTCAACAATGATATTTCTGCAGGTGTATTCTTGAGCCTTCGTGGGGAAAGAATGGCAAAATATAATGATGCTTTGGCTGCAAACTTGGAGGGTTATAAGCAGAGATATGGTAGTGCTGGTTGGGATGACTATTTTATGCTTGGTATAGGAGCTCAGTTTATGTACGATACTAGGGATAATGCTTTTTATCCTCAGAAGTTTAGCAATTTCTTGAAATTTTCTGCTAAGACCTATAACAAAGCTTTGGGAAGTAGTTTTAATATGACTTCTTTGAACTTGGATTATAGGCAATATGTGCCTACTTGGCTAGGGCAGGTGTTTGCTTGGCAAGTGAAGTTTGAAACTGCACTTGGTAATGAAATGCCTTTTCAAATGTTGCCTACCGTGGGTGGTAGTGATAATATAAGGGGTATTAGGGAGAGAAAGTATATCGATAACTCTATGTTTGAAGTGCAAATGGAATATCGTATTCCTATTTGGTGGAGATTGAAGGCTGTGGTATTTTGCTCTGTAGGTGATGTGTTTGATATTTATAATCCAAGTATTGTGAAACCTAAGATTGGTTATGGTGCTGGTATAAGATGTAGAATAAACGGTGCGAGGGTGAATTTAAGGGTGGATTTTGCAGGTAACAATTATGGCGAATTTAAGTTTTATATAACAGCAACGGAGGCTTTTTAATTTATGTCTAGAGGGTTAGTTATAAAAAATACAGGAAGTTTATTTTTGGTTCAACTAGAGGATGGGTCTTTGGTGGAAACAAACTTGCGTGGACGTTTCCGATTGAAGGGTATTCGTTCTACAAACCCTGTGGTTGTGGGTGATATAGTGCAAGTAGATGGTGAAAGCATTGTTGCTATAGAACCAAGAAAGAATTACATTATAAGAAAATCATCAAATCTGTCTAAGGAATCTCATATTTTAGCTGCGAATATAGACCAAGTATTTCTGGTGGTTACAATAAAGAAACCTGAAACTCCTTTTGAATTTATTGATAGGTTTCTTCTTACTGCAAATGCTTATCATATTCCTGTGGTGATAGTGTTGAATAAGGTGGATATTTTGGATGATGATGAGTTGGCATTAGCCGAAGCCATAAAAGGATTGTATGAGAATAATTTAGGCTATAAGGTGGTATTTTCTTCTACAGTGACTAGAGAAGGAGTGGATGAGATAAAAGCAATGCTAAAGGGAAAATTAAGTTTGTTCTCTGGAAATTCTGGTGTGGGAAAATCTTCGTTGCTTAATGTATTGGAGCCTTCGCTTGGTCTTAAAGTGGGCGATGTATCTCGTCAGCATCAAACTGGTATGCACACAACAACATACTCTGAGGTGTTTAATATTGCAGAGGGTAAAGTGATAGATTCTCCGGGTATTAAAGGCTTTGGGATTATTGATATGGAGGCAGCAGAGATAAGTAAGTTTTTCCCTGATATAGCAAAATTTGCTCTTGAGTGTAGGTTTGATGATTGCAAGCACTTGAATGAGCCTAGTTGTGCAGTGCTTAAGGCTCTAGAAGAACAAAAGATTGCAATGTCTCGTTATAATAGTTATAAGAGTATATTACTTGATTTGGACGAAAAGAAATATAGATGATGAAGTTTTCTATCTACGATAAAAAGGATTCTCTTAAGTATGTATTGGTGGCAGTGGCAATAATTATTGCTGTGTGCTTCTATGGATTATCGACAAAATTGGTGTCTGTATTGGAGGGAGAGGAGCAGGCGAAGATGGAACTATGGGCAGAGGCGACTCGTGAAATTTCTGTGGCAGATATTAATACAGACATTTCATTTTTAAGAAGAGTGATAGGTGAGAATACAACAATTCCTGTTATATTAGTTGATTCGTCTTATAATGTTTTGAGCTATAGGAATTTGCCAGAGGTTGGTTTTTCTGATGGACAGTTGAGTGAAATAGCAAGGGATTTTGCAGAAAGGAACGAACCTATTTTGATAGAATTACCATATGATACAAAGCAGTTTATTTGTTATGATGATTCTACTCTTTTGACTTTGTTGAGATATATTCCACTTGTGATATTGATAGTGGTTGTGGTGTTTTTGCTTTGTGTTGTGGTGCTTATTCTAACTATTAAACAGTCTGAGCAAAATAGATTGTGGGTGGGTCTATTTAAGGAAACTGCTCATCAACTAGGAACCCCTACTTCGTCGCTGATGGCATGGTCAGAGGTGCTTAAGATGAATTACCCTGAAGATGAACTTCTTCCAGAACTTGATAAGGATATAACAAGGTTGAAAACAATAGTGGAACGTTTTTCTCAGATAGGTTCTAAAGCTGAATTGGAAGTGGCAAATGTGTCTGAGGTGATTTCTGAGGTGTTGAGTTATATGAGAAATAGAATCTCAAAGCAGGTGACCATAAATGCTGATTTGCCTAATGAAGCTTTTGCTATGTTGAATATACCTTTGTTTGAGTGGGTGATAGAGAATCTATGCAAGAATGCAGTGGACGCTATGGAGGGGCGTGGTAAGCTTACCGTGGAAATGAGTGAAACTCCTAGTACTGTGGTGGTGGATGTGACTGATACAGGTAAGGGAATTTCTAAATCTAATATCTCTAAAGTGTTTAATATGGGATTCACAACCAAGAAAAGAGGTTGGGGTTTAGGTTTGTCGTTGTCTAGTAGAATTATTAAGGAATATCATGGTGGAAAGATATATGTGAAACATTCTCAGATAGATAAAGGAACTACTTTTACGATAGAATTAAAGAAAAAGTAAAAAAAGATATAAAAAAATTACTCTAATTAATTAAAAATCACTATCTTTGTACCCACTTTTCAAAAATAGTGAATATATGAGTCTAGAAGGCAAATTTATAATCCCATTAAAAGAGCTTGAAGAACAAGTTACAGATTATGAATACCATTTAGATGAAGAGTTCTTTAAAAGTATTGACCAAGAAGAGATTATCTCTGGAAATTTGGATGCGTATGTGTCTGTAAAAAAGACAATTGACGCTTTTGAAATAGACTTGGAGATAGATGGTGAGATAGTGGTAACTTGTCAAAGATGCTTAGATGATTTAACATTACCTATTTATACAGAAGAACATTTAGTCGTGAGATTTGGTGATGATAAAACAGCTGAGACTGATGAGTTGGTTATAATACCAGAGGAAGAGGGAGTGATTGATATTTCTTGGTACTTGTATGAATTTATTGGTCTGAATATTCCTATTCAGCCTGTTCATGATGAAGGAGAATGTAATGAACAGATGGAGGAACTTTTAGAGAAGTATTCTCCAAATAGAGAAAAAGATGAAATTGATCCTCGATGGGAGGGTTTGAAGAAATTGATAAATAATAATAACTAAAAAATAAAAAGAGATGGCACATCCTAAACGAAGACAATCAAAAACCAGAACAGCTAAACGTAGAACACATGACGTTGCTGTTGCTCCTACTTTAGTAGCTTGCTCTAACTGTGGCGCTTTAAACATTGCTCACACAGTATGTTGCGAATGTGGTTATTACAGAGGTAAATTAGCAGCTGAACAAACTGTTAATGCTTAAGATGATACAATAATTATCTTAAAATAAAGTTCCAACTTTGTTGGAACTTTATTTTTTTTTATATAACTTTGTCATCGTTATGAAAAACATGGTAGGAAATATGCAATGGTGGTGGCGCCTTAATTAATTTAGGGTGGATGCTTCTTATTGTATAGTGATATATAGCCGTAGGAACTCCACCTACGGTTTTTTTGATATTTTGCCATGCAGTGGGACCTGTTATTTACGTACGTTCATCAATACGTCGACAAGTTTAGGGGCCGTGTGAATTAATTAGTAAACAATAAAATCAGTTAATATGAAAACAACAAAGAAAATCGTATTGCCAGAAAACGAGATGCCTACATCTTGGTATAATATCGTGGCAGATATGAAAACAAAACCAATGCCTTATCTAAATCCTAAGACTAAGAAAATTCTTACCGAGGCAGATTTGGAACCTATCTTTGCTAAAGAGTTAATTAAGCAAGAATTTTCTACTGAGCGTTGGATAGAAATTCCTGACGAAGTGCGTGATTTGTATCGCATCTATCGTCCTACTCCACTTGTAAGAGCTTCTGGCTTGGAAAAGGCTCTAGATACTCCTGCAAAAATTTATTTTAAAAATGAAAGTGTTTCTCCTGTAGGTTCGCACAAATTGAACTCTGCTATTCCTCAGGCTTATTATAATAAAATTGAGGGTATTAAGCATCTGACAACAGAAACTGGTGCAGGTCAATGGGGTAGTTCACTTAGTATTGCTTGTAAGCACTTCGGACTAGACTTGCGTGTCTTCATGGTAAGATGTTCTTATGAACAAAAACCTTATCGTAAGGCCGTGATGAATACTTACGGAGCTAAGGTTTATGCTTCTCCTAGTGATGTAACAGAGATTGGTAGAAAAATGCGTGAAGAATTTCCTGGTACTGCAGGTAGCTTAGGTATGGCTATTTCTGAGGCTGTGGAAGAGGCTCTTAAAGACGAATACACACACTATAGTTTGGGTAGCGTGCTACATCAAGTGGCTATTCACCAATCTATTTCTGGCCTTGAGGCTGAAAAACAAATGGAAATTGCAGGAGATTATCCTGATATGGTAATTGCATGCTTTGGTGGTGGTTCAAACTTCTGTGGTATTACATTCCCATTCTTACGTCATAAACTTACAGATGGTAAAGACATTAGATTAATTGCGGCTGAGCCTGCTTCTTGTCCTAAACTTACTCGTGGTCAGTTTACATATGACTATGGTGATACAGAAGGTTATACTCCACTTATACCTATGTACACTTTAGGTCACGACTTTGAACCTGCTAGTATTCACGCTGGTGGTTTGAGATATCACGGTGCTGGTAATGTGGTGAGCCAACTTAAGAAAGATGGTTACATTGAGGCTCAAGATATTCATCAAGATGAGACATTCAAGGCTGGTATCTTGTTTGCGCAAGCAGAAGGTATTATTCCTGCTCCAGAAAGTACACACGCTATTGCAGTGGCAATTCGTGAGGCGTTGAAGGCAAAAGAAGCTGGTGAAGAGAAAGTAATTTTATTCCAACTTTCTGGTCACGGTCTTATTGACATGATGTCATACGAAAAGTATCTACACGGAGGATTGACTAATTATGATGTGCCTCAAGAATTGATAGATAAAAGTATAGCTAAAATACAAGACTTACAGCCTTAATATTCTGTACGTCTTCTCTTAGAAGTCTTAGAATTGGTTATAGCCTCTTCTAAGGCTTTTTTGTTTTTGTAGTTGTAGATGTCGTATTGGTCTTTTGGACGCATATATTCGTAGTCGGCGAAACCGTCTAGTTTAGTTATTTCTGGTTTGTCGATTTTATCTGGTGTGTACATAACTCCATTTGAATTGGGAGTCATAACTATTTTCTTGATTTGGTTTTTCTCTTTGAAGTATAAATATAGTTCACTACTTTCTGCTCTATTTATGCCAGTATATTCTTTTGATGTTTCATTTTTTGTGTTCTTGCTATCTTCTTCTACAAAATATACTGATAGGGCATTGCCACTTACATGTGCCTTATTTAGTTTTCCGTTTTGGAAATATGATGTAATTAGCTTGCCTGAGACTTGGTTAATGGCAAGGGTGTCGTCTTTTGAGTAAATAAAAGCACTTCCTATAACTTCTACCATATCTACCACTTCGTCTTTGATGTGCATTGTTATAATCTCGCCTGTAATCTGGTTGTTTTTATTCCATATTATAGGGGAACCATATAGTCTTGCAGTGGAATCTTTAGAACTATAGAATAGAGAATCGCATAATGATTGGAAATCTGTATTCCAAGATTGTACGTTATAATATGCTTTTATATTGGTAATGTCTTCGTCTGAGGAGTCGTAGAAGATGGTGTCTGACGTGATAAAAGTACTGTCTATGCTTGAGAAATCTATTACAGTGGCTTTATCTACAACAAAACCTTTATTGGTTTTTTCATTAAAGATACCATAGCCTCCATTAAGGAGTATTGCTTGGGCGGAATCTCTTAATACTACGTTCTTAAAACCTTCTGCATCTCCAGTATTTTGGTTGTAGAATAATGTGTCTGCAGATAGCCAGCGTCCTTCTAAATCTCTGATATATGAGTTGTCTATTAATTTTGCCTTGTCTTTTATTGTATTATACCATCCAAATTCAGAATATATGCGAGTGCTGTCTTGGATAATGTCTGATGGGCCCAATATGTAGGCTATTTTATTTACTGTTTGGTACTTTAATGTGTCTGAATATAAATCAAAATCTTTGTTGTTTAGTACTACATTATTTTGAAATATAGCAATGTCAAGGTCTGGATAGTATTTCCCGTTTGTAGAAGTAAGAACGTTTGTGCTATCGACCAATTTTCCTCCTAAAAAGTAATATCCTACATTTGATTTGCGGTCGTAATTTAGTGAGTCTGTATATAATGTAAGTTCTTTATTTTCCATTCTTACATTATGTCTTAGACGAGCTATTTTGGTGTTCCCGTTGTAGAAAAGATGGTCTGCATAGACTGTAAGGCTATCGCCTTGAACCATCTTTATATTGCCGTGGGCGTCGATGTTGTTGGATTTATTATAGAAATATGCTTTGTCGCAGTACATTAAGGCATCGTCGTGTCTGAATACGACATTCCCGTTTAGAATTTGGCAGTCTGGGTAATTTTCTTCATCAAATTCTAGGGTCTCAGAATGCTCTAGGTAGATGAGAGTTTTCCCGGCATAAGATAACATTAGTGATGCTAGGACAAAATAGAATACTATGTAGAGTCTTTTCAGCATATTTATTTTATCCAACCTGGGTAATGAAAATTACAATCTTTATACTCTGGAGCTATTTGAATGAATGTTTCTTGTTGTTTTTCTTTAATCCACTCTTCTATTACTTCTTGGCTCTTAGATGCTGTGACGATATCTTTTAGTGTTTGGTAGTCGTCTTGTGGATTTGCTCTATGTGCTTTTATTCTAGATTTTAGTCTAATTATACAGACCATTTCTTTTCTGCTTTCGTTTTGATATATAAATGGAGCAGAAATTTCTCCTTCTTTCATGGTATATACTACTTTGGCGATGTCTGAAGGGAGGTCTTGTAATTGGAATTTTGTAGTTCCGTTTTGTGGATTAATCATTAATCCCTCGTTTTGTCTTGTATTCTCGTCTTCTGAGTAGTCGATGACAGCTTGAGCAAATGTTATTTCATTATTTCTAATAGTTGTGGCAATACTATCTAATTTGAATGATGCTTCTTGTTTCTCTTTAAGACCTATTTTTGGAGTTAGAAGTATATGACGACAATTTACTTGGTCATTATTTCTTTCTATTAGCTGAATGATATGATAACCAAATTCTGTTTTTACTATGCGAGAAACTTTATTCTTGTCGTAAAGTGAAAATGCCATATTGGCAAATTCTGGAACCAGTTTGCCCTTTGTCATAAAACCAAGTTCTCCTCCTTGAAGGGCAGAACCTCTATCTTCTGAGTATAGGATGGCTAGGGTAGAGAATTGATATTCTCCAGATTCTATTTTTTCTCTAAAATCGCGTAATAGACTCTTGATTCGTTCTTCTTCTGCTGCTGTAACTTCTGGGAATAAACCTATAATTTGCACTTCTACCATTTCTGGTATATTAGGAATGCTATCCTTTGGCATTTTATCGTAGAAGCGTTTAACGTCTTGTGGAGAAATTCTTACACTAGAAACAATGTGTTGTTGCATTTGTTGCATAAGAAGTTGATCTCTAACTGTGTTAGACATTTCTTCTTTGATTTTACTCATAGGTTTGTTGAAATATTCTTCAATCTTTTCTTTAGAACCTATTTGTGAGATAAAATATTTAATTCTGCCATCTACTTGTTGTTCTACAGAAGCTTCGCTTACAGTTAAGCTATCTAGTTTAGCTCCTGCTATAAATAGTTTTTGAAGAGCAATTTGCTCAGGGATTGTACAATATGGGTCTCCTTCTATAGGTGTTTTTTCGTATTTTCTACGTTGGATTTCATTTTCTATGTCTGAATAGAGAATAGGTTCGTCGCCTACAACCCATACTACTTGGTCTATGACTTTATAGTTTTGGGAATAGATAAATGTGGCGTTTGCCAATAATATAAAAAGTATAGTTAGGAGTTTGCGCATATTATTCTTCGTTTTCGTAGAAGTGAACCATACCACTTTCTATGGCTTCATTATAAAGTTCTTGTCTAAAGTCTGTAATAAATTGAATCTTTTCTTTGTTTAATAAGATATTGTATAGTTCGTCTTTGATTAGTTCGTATGGAGAAGGTTCTCCTGCTTTACAAAGACCTGTAACTTTAAGATAATAGTTATTTTCTTCTGATTGTTGCACTATAGTGCCTCTGCTTAGTGCAGGGTCTGTTGACTCAATTTTGTTTGGCAGATTTTCTATAAGCTTTGAATATGGGACCCAATTGTCTATGCAGAAATCGTATTTAAGTGCATTGGCTGTGCAGTAACGCATGATAGATTCTAGATTTTCATCGTTGATTTCTGATAACATTGTTGAAAGTGAATCTTGGCCTTGTGCTGCAGCATGTACTTGAATAAAAATACCTTTTATAAGTGGGCTTTTTAGTAGTAATGATTCTTTTCTTTGTTGGTATAGGGAAAGTAGAGAATCTTCTGGTATTTGCTTTAGTTTTTCAAGGATTAATTGTTGTTGATATTTATTGATGATTAACTCACGTTTGTAAATTTCTGTGAGTTTTTCAATATCTTCAGATTTGCCTATGTTTTCTTTGGCTTTTTGGTACATTAAATTACCAATAATCCATTGCTTTTTATATCTTTCTGCGTATTCGGCGCTATCTGCAATACTTAATTCTGTTGGGATTACCTGTTCGATTTCGTCTAGGTAAAGAAAATTTCCATTCATTTCTAATATAGCATTACGAGTTAGGTCTCTTTGAATTTGTTGGCAAGAGACTAATGCTGATAAAATGAATATGATGGAAATTATTTTTCTCATTTAATGGTATTAAGTAGTTTTTCGTTGACTGTAATAGTATATTTCTCTCTAAGCTCTTTAATCCATTCTTTCTCTAATTGGTCTTGGTATTGGCTAATAACTATGCCACGAACCTTGTTATAAGGTTTGTCAAAGTTTCCTTTTTCGTAGAATTCTTTTAGTTTAGCTTCGTCTTGAGAGGCTTTATCCCAAACTTTATCTTTACTGATGTTGAATAATAAAATACCGTCACGATATTCTTGCATTAGAAGGCCAAATTCAGGATATTTGGTTTCTAGGTTTGCGTTGGCAAATTCTAGAACTTCCGCATCTGTTTGTGTGGTTAGTTTATATTCTTTTCTAGTTTTGTCAATAAATGATTTTCTTACAATTTGAGAACGTTCGTCCATTCTTATACGAGTTTGGATCTGTGGAATCCATCTTTCGTAGTCTGCTTTGTCTAGTTTTTCTTTTAACTCAATAATATGGAAACCGTATGGAGCTTCTACTACAGGTGAAATATCTTCTGGATTTTTTAGCGCAAATGCTGCATTTTCAAATATTTCGTTGGTGTTACCTGTGATAATCCATGGAAGAACGCCGCCTTTTTGAGTGTTTCTATCTTCTGAATGAGCTTTTACTAAATCTTCAAATTCTCCACCATTTTCTATTACCGAATGGATGCGGTGCATTTCTTTTCTGATAGCATCTATTTGTGCAGAATCAGCATCTTCTGGTTTGCGTTTGAAGATGTGTGCTACTTGAACTTCGCCACGGGTAGGTCTTGTGTTGTGAACTTTTATAATGTGATAACCAAATATAGTTCTAACAGGACCGCTGACCTTGCCTTTTTTAAGATTAAAGGCTGCTTTTTCAAAAGGATATACCATAGTCATACCAGTAACCCAGCCTAATTTGCCTTTGTTGTAAACAACAGAAGGATCTTCTGAGACTTCTTCTGCAAGTTTGTTGAAGTCCATTTTTTTTGCACGTTTTTGGGCATTTAATGCTTTTTGGTATGCAGTTAAGGTGTCTTCTGGGTTGTTTATTCTGAATAGAATATGGCTTATTTCTATATCTTTTAGAAGATAACTATAAGCTTCTTTTTCTAATTCTTTAATTTTTGCACTATCTGTTAGGAGGGCATTTGCAAGAGGAGTGCGATATGATTTAAACTCTTCTGCAAATGCTTTAGAAGTGTCGTACTTCAATGTATATGCTTCTTCTACTTTGAGTTTGAAGTTTATAAACATATCTAAATAATCATTGGCAGAAAGACTGTCTGAATCTATATGATTATTTTTGTTATAGTAATATTCAAACTCTTGTTTTGAAATTTCTTTGTCATTTATTGTAAGTAGAGTTTGAGCTGTAATAACAGTACAAACTAACAAACTGCAAAGTATTAAAGCTATTTTTTTCATTATTCTCCTCTTGAATAGTTAGGTGCTTCTTGTGTAATAGTAACGTCGTGTGGGTGGTTTTCTTTTACGCCAGCTGCTGTGATTCTGGTGAATTTAGCGTTGTGAAGAAGTTCGATAGTTCTTGCTCCGCAATAACCCATACCAGAACGAAGACCTCCAAGTAGTTGATATACAACTTCGTAAAGAGAACCTTTGTAAGGAACGCGAGCTGCGATGCCTTCTGGTACAAGTTTCTTAACGTCGTCTTCTGCGTCTTGGAAGTAGCGGTCTTTAGAACCTTTTTGCATAGCTTCTAGAGAACCCATACCACGATATGATTTGAATTTACGTCCGTTGTAAATGATAGTGTCACCAGGAGATTCTTCTACACCAGCAAGTAGTGAACCAACCATGATAGAGCTAGCACCTGCAGCTAGGGCTTTCACCATGTCGCCAGAGTAGCGGATACCACCGTCGGCAATAACTGGAACTCCAGTGCCTTCTAGTGCTTTTGATACTTCGTAAATAGCAGAAAGTTGAGGAACACCAACGCCTGCAATAACACGGGTAGTACAGATAGAACCTGGTCCTATACCTACCTTAACAGCGTCTGCGCCTGCTTCAACTAATGCTTTTGCTGCTTCTGGAGTAGCGATATTACCTACTACGATGTCTATTTGTGGGTATCTTTTCTTAGCTTCTTTAAGTGTGTCGATAACTCCTTTTGAATGACCGTGAGCTGTGTCGATGATGATAGCGTCAACACCTGCTTCAACTAGAGCTTCGATACGTTGGAATGTGTCACCTGTAACACCAACACCAGCAGCAACACGAAGACGACCTTTTGAGTCTTTGCAAGCCATAGGTTTGTCTTTTGCTTTGGTGATGTCTTTGTAAGTAACAAGACCAATAAGTTTGCCGTCTTTGTCAACAACTGGAAGTTTTTCTATTTTGTGTTTTTGAAGAATTTCTGCTGCGTCTTCTAGGTTTGTAGTTTGATGAGTAGTAACTAAGTTGTCTTTAGTCATGATTTCATCAACAGTTTTCTTGGTGTCGCGTTCGAAACGTAGGTCACGATTTGTAACGATGCCAAGTAGATAGTTGTTTTCGTCAACTACAGGGATACCGCCAATGTGGAACTCTTTCATAAGGGCTAGAGCGTCTGCTACTGTTTTTCCTGAAAGAATGCTCACTGGGTCGTATATCATACCATTTTCTGCACGTTTTACAGTGTGTACTTGGCGAGCTTGTTCTGCGATAGGCATATTTTTGTGGATAACGCCGATACCACCCTCGCGGGCAATAGCAATAGCAAGCTTAGCTTCTGTAACAGTGTCCATAGCTGCAGAAACTAGTGGGGTTTTCAACTCAATGTTGCGTGAGAAACGTGTTGTTAATTCAACGTCACGAGGAACAACTTCTGAATAGGCTGGAATTAGTAGGACGTCGTCGAAGGTAAGTCCGTCCATAACGATTTTATCTGCAATAAATGACATATAGTATAAAATTAGAAATTTATTGCGTGCAAATTTAATAAAAAAACTCGGTTTTAGAGTATTTTTATGCCTAAAAAATGCAAAATCAGCCTAATTTTTCTTACCAACTAAACTTGCTTCCGTCTAGGGATAGTTTTGTGTTAGGAAATATGCTCTGAGCCTCTCTTAAAAGTGGGTTTAGGTCTGCGTATCTGGCAGAATAATGACCGATAATTAACTGTTTTACATTGGCTTTTTTTGCAATGTTGGCGGCGTCGCTAGCTGTGCTGTGAAGAGTGGCTTTGCAACGGTGTCTTTCTGCTTCGGCAAAGGTGGCTTCGTGGAATAATGTATCTACCCCTTCAATGATAGGAATAATACGTTCTGTGTATGCTGTATCTGAGCAATATGCGTATGATTTTGGTGGAGTAGGAGGTGTGATAAGTCGAGAATTTGGCACAATTCTGCCGTTTGTGTCAATGAAATCTGCTCCTTCTTTAATGCTTTTTATTTCTTTTACTCCTATGTTATAAAACTTAACTAGTTCGCCGTCGATGTGTGGAAGTCCTTCTTTTTCTTTGAATAGGAAGCCACAAGTAGGCATGCTGTGAACTAGTGGTATGGTGCTTACTTTTAGGCTTCTGTCTTCGTAGATTACTTCGTTTTTAAGAGGGTCGAAATCTTCAAAGAAAACCTTGAATGTGAGGTCTTTACAGAAATAATCTAACATTGGTTGAAGGGTTTTCTTTAGGTCTGGATGGGCATGAATGTACATGTCGTTGGTATGATGTAGCATGCCAAGTGTAGATATTACAGAAATAAGACCGAAGCAATGATCTCCATGCAGGTGGGAAATGAAAACGTGTCCCATTCTGTTGGTTTTAACTTCGTATTTTCTAAGTTGGAACTGTGTGCCGTCTGCACAGTCTATCATAAAACTCTTGTTGTGAGTTTGAAGTACTTGTGAAGAAGAAAATCTGCCAAATGAAGGTATTGCAGAGCCAGTTCCTAGTATGGTTAAGTTGAAATTCATCTTATCTTGAATGTAATATTATCTGTTGTTATTATTTCTTTGTTTTCTATAAGCAATCTAATGGCATCGATGGTTTTGTTTGGTTCGTCGTTGATGCTTATAATGATGCTATTAAGGCTTTGTGGGCCATTCTCTTTTATTAGATTAAGAATTTTTTCTCTAATGGTATTTGATTTATTTTTATTCAAACAAACATCACAAATACCACAGTTTGTGGTGTTTTCTTCGCCGAAATAATCTAGTAAAAGCCTGCTGCGGCAGTGGTTGTTGCTGCTAGCATAGTTGAGCATTGTCTCCATTCTGCTCTTGTATCTAGAAAGACGTGACTCATAGACATCTGTTGAAATTCTTAATATTTCTGGAGGAATTCTGTCTTGCTTATATCTGATTGCAGGCGATTTTTTTTGAGGGATATAGTCGATGATGCCTGTTTTTCTGAGCCAAGAAAGTATTTCGTACACTCTGTTTGGGTGTATGCCTGTGTTTACGGAGATTTCTGATTCACTAATTACTGTGTAATCGGCAAAAATGCCTGTGTATTTTCTAAGCAGGAACTGCATTATGCGGTCTTCTTCTTCTGAAAATACAGTGTCGTAAAGTAGGCGTCTAGAACGTGTGACTATAACTCTAGAATATAGTTCTTTTTCTTCTTTGTATTCGATGTAACCATCTAGGTCTAGTATCCTGATTGCTGCACCAGTGGAAAGTATTGGCAGTTTGAACTTGCGGCAGAAGTCTTCTAAATCAAAATCGAAACAATTGCCCTCTCCGTAGTTTATTCCTAGTTGAAAATAATTGCCTAATTGATTGTAAACGTGACAGATAAATTCTTTGGTAGGAAAGTTGTCTGTAAGACGTTTTTTCATTAGACTGAGGTCTTTTTTACTATAAAGAAGGATGCATTCTGCATAATTTCTATCACGCCCTGCGCGACCAGCTTCTTGGAAATATGCTTCTACGCTATCAGGAATATCTATGTGGATGACAAGTCTAACATCTGGTTTGTCGATACCCATGCCAAAGGCATTGGTGGCAACCATTACTTTAAATTTGTTGGTCTTCCATCCCTCTTGTTTTAGATCTTTGATGGCATTGTCTAGGCCTGCATGAAAATAGTCTGCAGAGATATTGTTTTTGTTTAAAAGTTCTGAAACTTCCTTTGTTTTCTTGCGGTTTCTTACATAAATAATAGCGCTACCGTCCGTCTTTGTCAACAGTTTAATAAGTTCTTCATCTTTGTCTTCTGTTAATTTTACCTTGTAAGCTAAATTGCTTCTGTAGAAGCTGATACGCTTTACATTTTCTTCTTTGAAAAGAAGTGAAGATTGAATATCTTTGGCTACTTCTGGTGTAGCGGTGGCAGTGAGAGCTAGAATTGGAACATTGGGTAGGATTTCTCTAATTCCTGCTATTTGCTTGTATTCTGGTCGGAAATCGTAGCCCCATTGAGATATACAGTGAGCTTCATCCACTGCTACCATGCTTATATTCATATACGGAAGGGCTTCGAGGAAAGTGTCTGTAGAAAGCCTTTCAGGGGAAACGTAGATGAATTTATAATTTGCTCTGGGGTCGTTGGTTTTATTATAACAAATATTGTCTAGGCTTTGCTTGTATTGGGTATAGGTGAGACCTGAGTGTAGAGCGATGGCTTTAATCTCTTTCCTTTTGAGATTCTCTACTTGGTCTTTCATTAAGGCAATAAGGGGTGTGATGACAAGGCATCTACCTTCTTGGCAAAGGGCTGGAATTTGGAAAGTGATAGATTTCCCTCCGCCAGTAGGCAATAGACCTAAAGTGTCTCTGCCACTGCCAATGGATTCGATAATTTCAGCCTGTGAAGGTCTGAAACTATCGTAGCCCCAATATTGTTTTAGTTTCTGTAGGTATGGCGTCATGTTAACTGAATGTCTTTAACCATTAGTTGAATGCTCTTTTTGCCATTGAAATTGTTTTCTTCTAATGTGTAGCAGATATTAAATGGTTTTTTATTCTTGATGTGTTCGATGCATTTTTGTGGGTTTTCTACATTGAATGCTATTCCACTACATCTAACATATCTGCTATCTTGGGTGCAAACATCTAGTTTTAGGTGTTTTTGGTCTAGTCCAACTAGTTTGCATCCTCCTGCATCAATTACATTGGTAGTAACGAATATAGGTTTGGTGTTTTCTGGACCGTATGGGGCAAATTGGCCTAGTCTTTCAAAGAAATTGTCAGTGATTTCGTTTAAAGAAAGTTCTGTGTCAATATCTATTTGTGGGATTTTTTGATCGTCTGTAATGTTTTTGCTTACATAATCTTCGAATCTTTCTTTAAACTCTTTTACGTTTTCTAGTTTTAATGTTAATCCTGCTGCATAGATGTGTCCGCCGAAGTTTTCTAGTAAATCGCGGCAAGAGTCTATAGCTTTATATAGGTCGAAACCTGCAATAGAGCGAGCTGAGCCTGTTGCCATGCCGTTTGAAAGAGTTAGAACAACGGCAGGTTTGAAGTATTGCTCGCTAAGGCGTGATGCAACAATTCCGATAACACCTTTGTTCCATTCTTGGTTATAAACTACTATTGAACTCTTGTCTCCTAAATTTTTAAGTTTAAGGATTTCTCTATGTGCTTCATCTGTGGCTTGTTTGTCCAAGTCCTTTCTGGTCTTGTTGTAATTGTCTATTAGATCGCTTTTTTCTTTGGCAGAGGTGTAGTCTTTTGCAACTAAAAGATCAACAGCTTCCTTTCCAGAACTCATTCTGCCAGAGGCGTTTATGCGAGGGCCTATTTTGAAAACAATATCACTAGTAGTGATTTCTTTGTCTTTTAGGTCGCAAACATCAATTATAGCTTTAATGCCTATACTAGGATTGCTGTTTAGTCTTTTGAGACCATAGTGCATTAGTGTGCGGTTCTCTCCTGTGATAGGGACAATGTCTGATGCGATACTCACAGCTAAAAGGTCTAGGAGTGAGTATAGCTTTTCCATAGGAATATTGTTGTTAATGGCAAAAGCTTGCATAAGTTTGAAGCCTACGCCACATCCAGAAAGGTGTCCGTATGGATATGTAGAATCTGTGCGTTTTGGATCTAAAACAGCTACGGCATTTGGTAGTGTGTCGTCTGGAGTGTGGTGGTCGCAAATAATTATATCTATGCCTTTTTCTTTGGCATAATTTACTTTTTCAATGGCTTTAATGCCACAATCCAGTACTATGATTAGTGAAAAAGAATTTTCAGCAGCATAGTCAATTCCTTTGTATGACACACCATAACCTTCGTCGTTTCTATCTGGAATATAGAAATCAATGTTTGATGTGCATTGTTGAAGAAATTTATATACAAGTGCTACTGCTGTGGTGCCATCTACGTCGTAATCACCATAAACTAGAATTTTTTCTCTGTTGCCAAGTGCTGAATTTAATCTTTCTACAGCCTTGTCCATATCATTTAGCAGAAATGGATCGTGTATTTCTCTTAGTTTAGGGTAGAAAAAGTTGTTGGCTTCCTCTACTGTGTTAATACCTCTTTGAACTAAAAGAGTGCAAAGAGCAGGGCTAATTCTTAGTTTTTGTGATAGTTCGTTTTTACATAATTCTTCTTTTTCTGTTAGGTTATTAATAATCCATTTGTGAAGCATATATATTTTTTATTTGTTTATAGCGGAAGAATGCTTAATTTTGCCGTTGCAAAATATCAATTTGTAAAGATAAATAAAATTTTTCTATTTTCATAATATGAACGAGATAAAAAAAATGGTTGAGGTTCTGCGTGCAGGAGGATTGATTTTGTATCCTACAGATACCGTGTGGGGAATAGGTTGTGATGCAACAAATGAGGAAGCAGTAAAAAAGATTTTTAAGCTTAAAAATCGTGAGGATAGTAAGTCTCTAATTGTCCTAGTGGATAGTGTGGATAGACTTGCTGCGTATGTAGATGATGTGCCAGATGTGGCATGGGATCTGGCAGAAGTGTCTGATACTCCGCTAACTATAATTTATCCTACGGGTAAAAATCTTGCAAAAAATGTAATGGCAGAAGATGGAAGTGTGGGTATAAGAGTGACGAATGAAGAATTTTCTAAAGCATTGTGTTATGCATTTCGCAAGCCAATAATTTCTACTTCTGCTAATATTAGTGGAAATCCAACTCCGCAAAATTTTTATGAGATAGAAGATGAGATTAAACAGGGAGTAGATTATGTAGCGGAGGCTCGCAGAGAGGAAGATGAAAAAAAATCACCTTCTTCTATTATAAAATTTGAAAAAAATGGTACTTTTGTGGTGCTAAGAAAATAAAATGAAAAAGAATTTAGTGGAATTATATGATAGTCTGCTTAGGTGGCGTGAAAATAAAGTGCCAACTAGACAGTTTGTGCTGTTATTGAGTTTTTTTGTGGGGGTGTTGACTGCCTTTGCTGCATGTTTGCTTAAGTGGTCTATTCATGGAATCCAATATTTGCTTACTACAAACTTCGATTATTATTCTGGTAACCTTCTTTACCTTTTATATCCAGTAGTGGGTATTTTGCTTTCTGGTCTATTTGTGAAATATATCCTGAGAGACGATATTAGTCATGGGGTGACAAAAATACTTTATGCTATTTCTCAGCGAAAAAGTATAATGAAACTTCATAATGTGTGGAGCTCAGTGGTGGCAAGCTCGGTGACTATTGGTTTTGGTGGTTCGGTAGGGGCGGAGTCGCCTGTAGTTTTGACAGGCTCGGCTATTGGTTCAAACTTGGGTCGTTTCTTTAAGATGGACCAAAAGACTCTGATGCTTATGGTGGGTTGTGGCGCAGCAGGCGCCATTAGTGGTATCTTCCAAGCTCCTATTGCAGGGGTGGTATTTACCCTAGAGGTGCTTATGATAGACATGACTTTTACTTCTGTAGTTCCTCTTTTAATATCTTCTGTAACAGCTACTTCTCTATCATATTTCTTGCTTGGTAAAACTGTGATGTTTAACCTTGCAGGAGAAGATTTTTCTCTTGAGAGAATACCAATGTATATTCTTTTGGGTGTGATGTGTGGTTTTGTTTCTCTGTATTATACCAGAGGAATGAATACCGTGGAAGGGGTTTTTAGAAAGTTAAATTCTTTTTGGTCTAAGCTGATAGTTGGTGCGTTGATGTTGAGTGCTTTGATTTATCTTTTGCCACCACTTTATGGTGAAGGTTATGATGCAATAAATCATTTGTTAAGCCTTAATCCAGAAAGATTGTTTGAAAATAGTTTATTCTTTAGTTTTAGGGATAATCAATATGTAATTTTAGTTTATTTGGTACTTATTGTACTGTTTAAACTAGTTGCAACAGCAGCTACTAATGGTGCTGGAGGCGTGGGTGGTTTGTTTGCGCCATCTCTGTTTGTAGGTTGTATTGTAGGGTATATTTGTGCCCTGGCGCTACAAATGTGTGGCTTTAATGTGCCTGCTCAGAATTTGGCACTAGCAGGTATGGCTGGTGTCATGTCTGGTATTATGCACGCTCCGCTAACAGGTATTTTTCTAATTGCCGAACTTTCTGGTGGTTATGATTTGTTTATGCCACTGATGATAGTGTCTGTGATTTCATTTATAACTATTTATGTGTTTGAACCACATAGTATATATGCTATGCGTTTGGCAAAAAAAGGTGAATTGGTAACCCATCATAAAGATAGGGCGGTGCTTTGCCTGATGAGAATGCATAATGTGATAGAAACAGACCTTCAGACCATTCAACCAGAAGCAATGCTTGGAGATTTGGTGAGACTTATTTCTACTTCAAAGAGAAATATATTTCCAGTGGTAAAAAAGGATGGCACATTTATAGGAATAGTATCTCTAGAGGAAGTGAGAAATATTATGTTCCGTCCAGAACTATACAATAGATTTAATGTAAAGAAATTGATGATATATCCACCTACTAGAATTGATGTGAGTGAGTCTATGGATTCGGTGATGGAGAAATTTGAGCAAACTCAAGCATGGAATCTTCCTGTTTTGGATGGGAATAAATATGTGGGTTATGTGTCTAAGTCAAAGATTTTTAATGCTTATAGAGAAGTATTGGTAGAAATATCTGATGATTAAACGTTAGTTTTATTATCTTTGTAGTCGGTTATGTTAAAACGAATAGATTTTTATATTATTAAGAAGTTTTTGGGTACTTATGTCTTATCCATTGTGCTTATTATTAGTATTGCTATTGTTATAGATATAACTGAGAAAATGGATGATTTTTATAATGAGGGGCTGGATCTTAAGACAATTATCACAGAATACTACATATATTTTGTACCATATTATATTAATCTTTTTAGTGCGTTATTTACCTTCCTTGCTGTAATATTTGTTACGTCCAAATTGGCATTTAATACAGAGATTATAGCAATGCTTGCAGGTGGTATTAGCTTCAAGCGTATTCTAGTTCCGTATTTAATATCTGCTGCAGTAATTGCATCGTTTACCTTTTATATAAGTTCTGAGATAATTCCGCCAGGTATTAGAGAGAGGCTTAAATTTGAGTATAAATACATAGAACATAAACAGTTTGAATCTACTTTGGATCATCAGCAACTAAAAATTTCAAAGGATGAAATTATTTATGTTGAGAGATATGATCTAGCTACAAATATTGGCTATAAATTTTCTTATGATAAGTTTGATGGAAAGAAACTAGTAGAGAGAATTACTGCAATGAGGATACATTATGACTCACTGTATGAGTGGACTGCATACAACTGTATGCATAGAAAATTTATAGATTTAAGGGAAGAAGTTGAGGTTAAGTCAAAAATAAAATTGCAACTTAATATGATTCCTAAAGACTTTATAAAGGTAGTAAAGGAATATGAGCAATTGACTACAACTCAGCTAGTGGAATATTTAGATGTGCAGAGTAAAAGAGGACTCTCTGGACTAAATGCTTATGAACTAGAACTACAAAAACGTATAGCTAATCCTTTTGCAGCGTTTATCTTAACTATAATAGGTGTATCGGTAGCTTCAAGAAAATCTAGGGGAGGAACAGGTTTCCATATCTTTATAGGTTTCTTGCTTAGTGTTACCTATATTCTCTTTAATATGGTATCTTCTTCACTTACCATTAATGGAGGGCTTAATCCAATAGTCTCAGTTTGGTTGCCTAATGTTATTTATCTAGGTATAGGATTGTACCTATATAAGATAGCTCCTAAATAAAACTACATAAAAAAACCGCACTGCCATTTGTGATCCAAACTTTGATAAGAAAGGATTTGAGGCTCCGGTTATCTTTGTAATCTACCCAGACCATAAATGGACAGTAGCACGCCATTGACTAACCCGAAGTATCTCGGTTAATAATTGATTGTTAAGTTTCCCAAAATGTGTCAGTGCGGCAGTACAAAGATACAAAAAAATTAGGAATTTTTGTGCAAGTGAGAGCAGAATAAATTTATTTATTATGCCGAACGCAGCCAAAAATCACGAGCGAAGCGAGTAACTTGTGCAAGTGAGAGCAGAATAAATTTATTTATTATGCCGAACGCAGCCAAAAATCACGAGCGAAGCGAGTAACTTGTGCAAGCAGTGAGAGCAAAGATAAGCTTGCTTAAGCTTTGCCGAGGCGCCGCCAAAAATCACGGACGTAGTCCGTAGTGTGCAAGCCGAGTGCCGCCAATATTATTTTTTTTGAAAATTTTTTGGGAAAAAATTTGGTAGATATTTGAAAAGGTTATATATTTGCAATGAAATTAAAATTGTAATCATTACAAATTGGTAATGATGATAAAAAAGGAGGTGCAAATGCCAATAAAAATTAAAGCATATTTACAAGAGAAAGGAATTAATCCTTCTATGCAGAGAGTGGCTGTAATGCATTATCTATTAAATAATTTCACTCATCCAACGGTTGATGAGATACATTCAAACCTTTCTGATAGTATTCCAACGCTGTCTAAAACTACAGTTTATAATACTTTGAAAGTTTTAGTAGATAATGGAGCAGCGTTGCAGCTTACGATAGATGAGAAAAATACTCGATATGATGGAAATATTACTCCTCATGCACACTTTATCTGTCTAGGATGTGGTTGTGTACACGATGTGGAACCAATAAAACTAGATGAGGTAAGTTTATCAAAGTATAAAAACTTGAGAATCACAGAAACTCAGGTATATTATAAAGGATTTTGCGAAAAATGTTATCAAGAAAAGCTTCTCAAAGAGGCTGAAAATAAAAAATAAACAATTAAAAATAATGTTATGAAAAAATTTGTGTGTACAGTATGTGGATATGTTCACTATGGCGAACAACCACCAGCAGTTTGTCCAAAATGTAAACAACCAGCTAAGGTATTTAAAGAGGTGAAATAATAATTAGGAATGAGGAATGAGGAATTAAAAAATACCTCGATACTAAAAAAATAGAGAATTAATAAATAATTAAAAAGATAAAATCATGAAAAAATTTATATGTACAGTTTGCGGATATGTTCACGAAGGTGAAACCGCTCCAGAATTTTGCCCACAATGTAAACAACCAGCTAACAAATTTAAAGAGTTGGAAGAAAATGGTGCACTAGAGTTTGTAACAGAACACGTTATCGGTATCGCTGCTGATACAGACGACGAAATGAAAAAAGACCTTAACGCTCACTTCCTTGGCGAAGCTACAGAAGTAGGTATGTACCTAGCAATGAGCCGTCAAGCAGATCGCGAAGGTTATCCAGAAATTGCAGAGGCATTTAAACGTTATGCTTGGGAAGAAGCAGAACACTGCGCTAAATTTGCAGAACTTCTTGGTGAAGTAGTTTGGGATACCAAAACCAACCTAGAAAAACGTATGAATGCAGAAAGTGGCGCTTGCGCAGACAAAATGCGTATTGCTAAACGTGCTAAACAACTAGATCTTGACGCTATCCATGATACTGTTCATGAAATGGCAAAAGACGAGGCACGTCATGGTAAAGGTTTTGAAGGTTTATACAAACGTTATTTTGGTAAATAATAAATTTTTCTTATCTTCACAACCTAAATTATCAACAATTAAATAATTAGTGTTATGAAAAGCATAAAAGGAACAAAAACCGAGAAAAATCTTCTAATCGCTTTTGCAGGTGAAAGCCAAGCTAGAAACAGATATACATTCTTTGCTAGCGTTGCAAAAAAAGAAGGTTACGAACAAATTTCTGCAAACTTCACAGAAACAGCTGAACAAGAAAAAGAACACGCTAAAAAATTCTTCAAATTCTTGGAAGGTGGCGATTTAGAAATCACAGCAACTTATCCTGCAGGTAAAATCGGTAATACTATCGAAAACCTTAAAGCTG
>JAEIGA010003615.1_pt1 | contig 24144 bp, 21 predicted proteins | sample 9270691 | NCBI WGS metagenome assembly JAEIGA01 (sample SAMN17057246, study PRJNA624740) | gut metagenome | biome: biome; isolation source: fecal sample | host: Bos grunniens | place: China: Xizang | collected 2019 | reverse complement strand
GATAAGATGCATGGAGACTATATCGAAATCGACCTGCAAATGACGAAGGATGGTACATTGATTGCGATGCATGATGAAACACTGGATCGTACCACTAATGGAACGGGACAGGTTAAAGACCATACCTTAAAAGAAATCAAAAAACTGGATGCGGGCAGCTGGTTCAATGAACAGTATCCAGAATACGCTAAGGAAGAGTATGCAGGATTGAAAGTTCCTACCCTGGAAGAAGTCTTCAAAAAGCTAGGTAAAAATAAAAAATATTATATAGAGACAAAATCTCCTGATGTTTATCCAGGCATGGAGGAAGAATTACTGCGCTTGATCAATAAACATAAAATCAACAAGAAAACATTACTCCTGCAATCTTTCAGCCCAGAAAGCCTCTTGAAACTCCACTCACTAGATCCGAAATTAAAGCTCGTACAACTGATTTCCTACAAAAGCAGCGCAACCATTACTGACGAAGAAATTAACCATATTAAAACCTATGCAATTGGCATAGGACCCAATCATACGTACTTAAATGAAGCCTATGTGCAAAAAGTGGTGCAAAACGGCCTGGATATTCACCCATATACCGTCAATACGAAAGATAGAATGGCAACCTTGATTGATTGGGGTGTGACCGGCATGTTCACCAATAATCCGGATATATTGCACCAATTGAAGAAAGAATTGAGAAGGGGGGAATAACCCTCTTCTTTTTTTCTTAGCGGCTTTATTTTATGCCAAGATATGATTAATATAAGGGAAAACGTAAATGAACTGAGGTTGTTTATGAAAGAGAAATATTATGATGAACTGCTCCGCATAAAGACAAGGGGAGATCAGCAAGGCCATCCATCATCCCTTTCGTATAATCGGTATGAACCAACACCGTATGCAGCGCTCGAGAAATTATTTGAAGAATACAGCATGACCCGCCGAGATCATTTGGTTGATTTTGGATGCGGAAAGGGGCGTTTGAACTTTTATGTCCATTATTATTTCCAAGCTGCCGCCACGGGAGTGGAGATGAATGAGGTCTTTTATAATGAGGCCATAATGAACCTGGCCGATTATGCGAAGTACCGGAGAGAAAAGATTCACTTTTGCTGTTGCCTGGCAGAGGAGTTCTCCATTCAGCCCAGCCATAACCGCTTTTACTTCTTCAATCCATTTAATGTCCAGATTTTCAGAAAGGTCGTGAATCGGATACTGGAATCAGTGGAGGAATATGGCCGTCAGGCAGATATCATTCTATATTATCCTTCCGAGGATTATATTTTTTATTTGGAACATGAAACGGCGTTTGAGTTGAAGCAGGAAATTATCGTTAAGCCACAGGATCCGTTCGACCGGTTCTTGGTATACAGTTTGCCGCACAGCAAATGGAGATGATTGGATAGTCGGCTTGACTTGTGAGGCGAATAACAAGGCTGTCCCTGTCTGTGATGACAGGGACAGCCTTGTTTTTTTATTTATCCTCAGTATTTGGCTCAACATGCACATGAACATCATAAACACCATACTTCTTGGTGAGATCTTTCTCAACAAGGGTAGCAATATCATGGGCGTCTCGTATATTGAGTGATGAGTCCACGAAGATGACGATATCGATGACCTCATTATTTCCATAATTGCGTCCCTTGATTTCCTTGACGCCTCTCACACCTTCAATGTCCATGATGGACTGTTGATAAAGGGCAATCTTCTCTTCGTCGAAACCATCGGATAGATGGTGGGATGCTTCGCGGAAGATATCCCATGCTGTTTTACAAATTAACAGGCCGACAAGGAGGGCTGTTACAGTATCAAGCCAGGGCACCCCAAGCTGGGAGCCGAAAATGCCTGCTGAGGTGCCAATGCTGACCCAGGCATCTGAGAGATTATCCTTCGCAGCTGCCATCACAGCCTGGCTATTGATTTTTTCTGCGAGGTATTTATTATATCGATAAACAAGATACATGATGATGAAAGAAAATATGCCGACATAACCGGCTAACATGTCTGGTGCCTCATCGTATCCTTCAAAGATGGAGCCAAAGCCGTTCAAAAGGACTTGGATTCCGATGACCATCATGATAAGTGAGGCAATCAGCGAAGCAATGGTTTCACTTTTCCAATGTCCATACCCATGGTCACTGTCAGGCGGGCGCTGTGATAGCCTAAGGCCGATTAAGACGGCGACTGAGGCAATAATATCTGATGTATTGTTCAGGCCATCAGCAGAAAGAGCCTCTGAGCCGGTCATATATCCAATTAATAATTTCATGCCTGAAAGGAATAAATAGGTGACAATGCTTAATATGGCACCTCTTTCACCCATTCTCAAATTTGAATATTTAGTTGATTCCACTTATGTCACCCTTCTTTACTGAAATCATGCTTATTAATTGTACTATACGGACTCAATGAAATGAAATAGCATCATGTAAATAGATACTAGGATGCTCGGCCTATTTCAGAAAAAATCAATAATTAATATTGACAAATCATATGTGTATGGTAGGATTAATTCCAATAACTTCTATAATTCGGTCTAGAAACCTGTGTGGATTTGGCAGGGAAAACATGAGAGGGAGGCGAACCGTCTGAAACCGTCTGATTTGCAGGAGGTAATGGCTCATTTAGAGCAGATGCTGACTACGATTAAATTTGGATCAATCACATTAGTGGTTCAGGATGGAAAGGTTATTCAAATAGAAAAGAATGAGAAGGTTCGCCTTCAATCCACGACAAGCATTAATAAACCTAAATAGGAGCTTGCTGACTAGACAAACTAGAGGCAGTCTTTTTCTTGTTTATACAGGAGAGGGCTGCCTTTTTGCATGCCTGCAGAGGGAGCTTGACAGAAAGGGGTGTAATCTTCATGGCTAAAAACAGTAACTGGCATGAGCTATCGGAATCATTCAATATACAGGATGATACAAAAGGGGCAAAGACAGTTCTTGAATGGTCTTTTAATAATTTTCATGAAGACAAAATCATTTACGCTTCCAGCTTTGGGGCGGAGGCGATTGTGTTAATTGATTTAATCAGCCAGGTTAAACCGGATGCTTCAATTGTCTTTCTGGATACAGGCCTTCATTTTCCAGAAACGTATGAAGTAATCGATCGGATTGAAGAGAGATTTAAGGATTTGAAGATTGAGAGAAAACTCCCTGACCTCTCGCTCGATGAGCAGAGGGAGCAATACGGATCAGCACTATGGAAAAGGGAGCCGAATAAATGCTGTGAGATTCGTAAGGTCATTCCATTAAGGGAAGCTTTGATGCCCATGGATGCATGGATTTCCGGCTTGCGAAGAGAGCAATCGCCAACAAGGGCAAATACGGATTTCTTTAATGAGGATAAAAAGTTCCGGAATATTAAAATCTGCCCGTTGATCCACTGGACGTGGGATGAAGTATGGACCTATATCCACGAAAGGGATCTCCCTTATAATAGCCTGCATGATCAAGGGTATCCAAGCATCGGCTGTTTCCCATGCACACAAGCAGTAGCTGTTGGTGCTGATAGCCGTGCAGGACGTTGGAGCGGAACCGGAAAAACGGAATGCGGTTTGCACACAGAGTGAAGGAGGACTAAAAAATGCTGACAATTATAGCCGTGGCAGTTGGATTGTTCTTTGCAATGAATATCGGTGCGAGCGGGGCCGCGGCTTCAATGGGTATTTCTTATGGGGCTGGCGTGATTAAGAAGCCAATCATCGCCTTAGGCTTATGTGGAATTGCCGTTTTTCTTGGTGCTTGGCTTGGCGGGGGAGAAGTAGTCAAAACGCTTGGCAACGGCATTGTCCCAAAAGAAACGTTCACCATCTCAATTGCGCTGATTGTGCTCGCATCGGCAGCCCTGTCTCTGTTCCTTGCCAATATTTTGGCTATTCCCCTCTCAACGAGTGAAGTGACTGTTGGCTCCATCGTTGGAGCTGGCATTGTCTATCAAAGTCTGTATGTGGCTCAATTCGCTTGGATATTCATGTTTTGGATTTTGACGCCTCTAGTGGCCTTTGCTATAGCTGTATTGGCAGGAAAGTTCTTGAAATGGCCTGCAGTGAAGAAATGGGTCCGTTCCAAAAAGGCGAAACCAGCCTTAGCCGTATTAGTGGTCATCATGGGGATTTTTGAAGCCTTTTCTGCCGGGATGAATAATGTGGCCAATGCAGTCGGTCCTCTAGTTGGGGCAGATATCCTCACTACTCAATCCGGAATTTTCTGGGGAGGATTATTCGTGGCTATTGGTGCCCTGTTGCTTGGCAGGGGGGTTCTTGAAACAAATGGGAAGAAAATTACGGAATTCAGGATAGAGGAGGGCTGCATCATCTCTGGAACTGGAGCAGGACTTGTTATGGCGGCCTCAATCTTTGGCATTCCTGTCCCATTGGTGCAAATTACGACGTCATCAATTATCGGCATCGGCTTCGCTAAGCAGGGGATGTCCGTTTTAAAGAAGGATATCGTTATTAAACTGCTAGCTGTCTGGATTGTTTCTCCGGTGCTTTCGATGGTCCTTTGCTTTACTTTGATCCAATTGCTGATTGAGCACAATATGTATCCGATTGTTGTGATGGCCGGCTTATTGATTTCCGTTTTTGGCGTGAAATATTTAATGAAGAAGAAGCCTGATGAATCAAGAGAAGTAATACTCTCAAAACAGAACTAAATGAAAGAGGGATGATATACATGTCTTTACCAAAACCGCATGGCGGAGTTTTAGTCTCTGCCTATGAACCGAATTATGATGCAACAGCCATTGAAAAGACGATTCTGCTTGATGCCGTTGCTTACAGTGACCTGGAGCTCATTGGCATCGGCCTGTTCAGCCCCTTAACCGGATTTTTGGGCAAGGCAGATTATGAGGCTGTCGTAGAATCTATGAGGTTATCAAATGGGATTGTGTGGTCCGTGCCTGTCACACTCCCAGTGTCGGAAGAGATTGCTATCGGATTAGAGAGCGGCGAGCAGGCAAGGCTGCAGTATGGCGGTGAAACCGTTGGCGTTATTACGGTTACGGATGTATATGAACCGAATTTGTCTAAAGAGGCGAGGGAGGTTTACAAGACAGAGGAAGAGGCACATCCTGGCGTGAAGAGACTTTATGAGCGCGGAGATTATTATGTGGGCGGCGATATCATCCTCATCAAAAAATCCGATAAGGGTGTCGCAGAAGATGTATGGTTCGAGCCAAAAGAGACGCGTGCTCTATTTGAGGAGAAAGGGTGGAAGACAGTGGTGGGATTCCAAACGAGAAATCCTGTCCACCGTGCCCATGAATATATCCAAAAAGCTGCGCTGGAAACGGTGGATGGGCTGTTCTTGAATCCGCTTGTCGGGGAAACAAAGGCAGATGATATTCCGGCAGATGTGCGCTTGAGAAGCTACCGCGTGCTATTGGACCATTATTACCCGAGAGAGCGGGTCCAGCTTGGCGTGTACCCGGCTGCAATGAGATATGCAGGACCGCGTGAAGCGATTTTTCATGCGATTGCCCGCAAGAATTTTGGCTGCACCCACTTTATTGTTGGACGCGATCATGCAGGGGTTGGCGATTATTATGGGACGTATGATGCCCAGTATATTTTTAGTGAGTTTACGGAGGAAGAGCTTGGAATCCAGCCATTGTTCTTTGAGCATAGCTTCTATTGCCAGAAATGCGAAGGGATGGCTTCTGATAAAACTTGCCCGCATCAAAAGGAAGACCGCGTGATTCTCTCTGGAACAAAAGTACGTGAGCTTTTGCGAAACGGGGAGCTTCCGCCGTCAACCTTTAGCCGCAAGGAAGTGGTTGAGGTTCTGATTGAAGGATTGAAAGAAATAGAACAGGTGTAAGGAGGGGGCAATCGTGAAGAAGGCAACGAATATTACATGGCATGAAACGGCCATTACCAAGGGTGAGCGCCGGATCCAAAACGGGCATGGAAGCTGTGTTCTTTGGTTCACTGGCCTTTCTGGGTCTGGTAAATCGACCATTGCCAATGCATTTTCGAGCTATTTATATGAGCAAGGAATCAATGAGTATGTGCTCGATGGTGATAATATCCGCCATGGATTGAATAAAGACCTCGGGTTTTCTGATGAGGACCGGGCGGAAAATATCCGCCGCATAGGAGAGGTTGCTAAGCTGTTTGTCGATAGCGGCACGATTGTGACGACAGCCTTTATTTCTCCATTTCGTTCGGACCGGAATCAAGTTCGCTTACTGTTCGAGGAAGGAGAGTTCATCGAGATATTCGTTGATTGTCCAATTGATGAGTGTGAGCGCCGAGATCCAAAGCAATTGTATGCGAAGGCACGAAGAGGAGAAATCAAGGATTTCACTGGGATTGATTCCCCATATGAGGAGCCTCTGGAGCCGGAATTAACGATACAGTCTCATAAAGTAACGATAGAGGAAGCAGTAAAGGAAATCATTGATTACCTAGTTTCAAAGAATATGATTTAAGGGGGGCTAACAGATGGCTTACGATAAGTTTTGGCAGAATAACGAGAAAGTGAATAAAACGGAGAAGGCGAAGCTTGAAAAGGATGGCCTTCGTATCTTGGATGATATACCTGAGTATGCCAAGAACGGCTTTGCCTCCATCCCAAAGGATCAATGGGACCTGTTTAAATGGGCAGGGCTATATCTGCAGCGTCCAAAGGAAGATGGGTATTTCATGATGCGGGTAAATGTACCGTCTGGGATTCTATCGAAAGAGCAGGTCGACGCGCTCGCTGGCATTGCCCGCGATTATGGACGGGGCGTGTTTGATATTACGACACGTCAGGCTGTTCAATTCCATTGGCTTGAGATCGGAGAGATTCCGGATATTTTCAACCGTCTGGAAGCGGTCGGTCTCTCAAGTGTCGGTGCCTGCGGAGACATTACAAGGAATATTGTCGGCAACCCGATTGCTGGCATTGACCCAAATGAGCTATTTGATACATCAGGGATTGTTAAGGAAGTTTTTGATTTCTTCCAGAATAATGAGGATTTCTCCAATTTGCCGCGGAAGTATAAAATGTCCATCAGCACAAATTTGCATAATGCATCAAATGCTGAAATTAACTGTATTTCCTTCACTCCTGCCGTTAAGATGCTGGACGGGGAGGAGAAGAAAGGCTTCCATTTAAAGATTGGCGGCGGATTGTCTGCCCGTCCTTTCCTCGCGCAAACGCTTGATGCCTTCATTGAGCCTGAGCGCACATTAGAGGTTGCTGTTGCAGTTACGACCATCTTCCGTGATTATGGTTATCGGGAAAAACGGCATTTAGCCCGATTGAAATTCCTGATGGCGGATTGGGGGCCGGAGAAGTTCCTTGCGAAGATTCAGGAGTATACGGGCCCTCTTCCAACTCGCGGAGAAGAACCTGTCGGGGAATGGAATGCCGGATACTTTTATGGTGTGCATGACCAAAAGCAAGAGGGATTGAAGTTCTTAGGCTTTAATGTTCCGGTCGGGCGTCTTGATGCGGAGGAAGTATTTGAGCTTGCGAGAATTTCAGAGAAATACGGCAATGGGGAAATCCGGACATGTAACTCGCAAAACCTCATCATTCCCAATATACCAGCAGAGCATGTGGATGCCTTATTGGCAGAGCCAATCTTTGAACGAATCACAATCGAGCCGAATTCATTTATCGGTCATGCGGTTTCCTGCACGGGGATTGAGTATTGCAATCTCGCATTGGTAGAGACAAAGGAAAGGATGCGTTCCATCGCGCTGGAGCTTGATGAGCAAATCCAGCTCGATGTGCCTGTGCGCATGCATATGATCGGATGCCCGAATTCCTGCGGCCAGCGCCAGATTGCTGACATCGGCCTCCAAGGGATGAAGATGAGAAATGCTAATAAAGAGATGGTTGAGGCCTATGAAATCTATGTCGGCGGAACACTGAATTCCGGCGGAGAGTTCAATGAGAAGCTGAAAGGGAAAATCCCGGCGGAAGAATTGACGGGCGTTCTCTTGAAGCTATTAACGTATTTCAGAGAAGAAAAACATGCCGGTGAATCCTTCTATGATTTCAAGCATCGCGTAGGGTTGACGGCCATTCAAGAGACGCTTGATTCTATTTTAGGACTTGGTTCACATGGCGTTTCTGTATAGATTTGAGGTTTGTTTACAAGGGAAGGATGTCATGGCTGTCATAACGGCAGCCAATGATGAGGATGCGTTTAAGCATCTAGATGTAGAGCTTGAGAAATTTTACTTGCATATGCCCAAAATCGTTGATGTGACGCTGCGGGAAAAAAAGCGGATAGGCAAAAATGCTGGTTTTATCCTTGATGAAGATGAGAGAGGGTGGTAAGAATGGCTGGTAAAGTATACTTAGTCGGAGCGGGACCGGGTGACCCCGATTTAATCACGGTGAAAGGGATGCGTTGCCTGCGGCAAGCGGATGTCATTCTTTACGACCGTCTTGTGAATCCTGAATTGCTGGAGCATGCAAAGGAGGATGCCCAGCTTGTCTATTGCGGGAAGCTGCCGCATTACCATACGATGAAGCAGGAAACCATCAATCATTTCTTGGTTAAGTATGCAAAGCGTGGGCTGCAGGTTGTCAGGCTGAAGGGAGGAGACCCCTTTGTCTTTGGCAGAGGCGGTGAGGAAGCAGAAGAATGCGTGAAGCATGATGTGCCATTTGAAATCGTTCCTGGCATTACGTCAGGTATTGCGGCTTCCGCCTATGCAGGCATACCTGTGACACACCGTACCTTGAGCAAGAGCTTTGCCTTTGTGACCGGCCATCAGGCCGGAGATGAGGCGGCCGAGCATCAATGGGGACACTTAGCGAATGCTGTTGATACGATATGTGTTTATATGGGGGTTTCCCATCTGCCTTCGATTATTCGAAATTTAATCCAGGCAGGGAAGCCGGCTGACACTCCAATTGCCTTGGTACACTGGGGTACTCATGCAGAACAGCGAACGGTCACTGGCACATTGGCTACTATTGAGGATGAAATCAAGCGGGAGAATATTGCCAACCCAAGCATGATTGTTATCGGAGAGGTCGTTCGTCTCCATCATCGTCTCAATTGGTTCAAGGAAGAGATTGAACCGCATTTGCCGGTTGTCCATGGTTAAAAGGGGAAAGGAGGGACAGCGTGAGAGCAATATTGTATGTTGGGCATGGCACCAGATCAAAAAAAGGAGCCGATGAGGCCAAACAGTTTTTAGAGCATGTAATCCGCGAAGTGAAGAGCGAGATACAAGAGGTCAGCTTTCTTGAGCTGACTGAGCCATTCATTGATGAGGGATTCATCCGATGTGTGGAAAGAGGGGCTACGTCGATTTGCGTTGTCCCTATTTTCCTGTTATCTGCAGGTCATATTAAAAAGGATATCCCAGAAGCACTGGAGCCATTAAAACAGAGATTTCCGGATATCGCCGTTGAGATGGCTGACCCATTTGGCGTTCGCCAGGATCTTTTGGATGCGCTGGCTGAACTCATAAAGGATGCAGCACCTGATGTGAATAGCCGTGATTCCGTCCTTATCGTTGGAAGGGGAAGCAGTGACCCGGTCATTTTAGATAATTTTGCGAGCATTGTTGCAGGCGTGAAGGAAAGAATGGCGTTAGAGCAGGTGGAATCCTGCTATTTAGCTGCGGCAGCACCAAGCTTCCAGGATGGGATTGGGGATATATGTGAGAAGGCTTCAGGAAGAGTGATTGTCGTCCCATACTTATTATTTGAGGGATTGCTTTTAGCTGAGGTACGCACAGAGGTACATACAAGAAGCAGGAATGGGGAGGCTGTCCTTTTAGCCAGCCCGCTTGGAAAGCAACAGGCAGTCATCGATATCGTCAAAAACAGGGCTAGCCTTGAGGAGGGACATTATGCAGCCGCTCATCATTGATTTGACTGGAAAGAAGGTCGTCATAGCAGGAGGAGGGAGGATAGCAGCAAGAAAAGCAAAAGTCCTTTCCGCAGAAAAGGCTCTGATTACCTTCATTGCACCGGAGATATCAGAAGAGGTTCGTATACATGCCAAGGAGCATAACTATGAATTAATTGAGCGTGCGGCATTGCCCAGTGATTTTAGTGGGGCGATGCTTGTCATTCTTGCAACAAATAGCAGAGCAGTGAACGGAAGCTTAGCAAAAATATTGCCGGCTAATCAGCTTGTTTGTGTGGTGGATGAATCAGGAGATGGGAATGTGACATTTCCGGCTACAGTCCGCCGCGGGCATTTGCAGATTGCCGTTACCTCCAATGGATCCAGTCCAAAATTAACGCGAAAGCTGAAAAGGGAGCTGGAAAAGCAATTTGACGAATCCTGGATTGGTTATACGGACTGGCTTTATGAAATGAGAGAAAAGGTCAAGCAGCTTGACCTCTCTCATGAAGAAAAACAGCAAATTCTCTGGGACCTTCTAGAGGATGAATATAAGGAAGAGACCGCTCGCCAACATTTATTAAGCGAGGGAAGATTAAATGGCATGCCAGGCTGACATGCCATTTTTTTGCGGAAATATACACGAAAATTAGCAGGATAATCATTCTATATGGACACTGAATGAAGGCGGCTGCTGCCCATAGTGTAATTCATCCAGCAGATTAAGAGGGTGCGCATATGCGTATTTTTTTGTATGGAAATTCGACTATGGAGAATAATAGCTGAGGTGTATCTACTTTTCGTCTGGAGGGGAACTATTAATGAAAAAACTTTTGATAGAAGCCTCCGTCTTATTCATGATTATTTATCCTTTCATCATGATTCATCCCTACGAGGGAGCCGCCATTGCCAAGGAAAGGCAAGCGGATGAGATTGTATTGGCGCTGACGAAGGAACCAAGGCTCGGATTTGATCCAACGGTCGGTTCTCTTGGAGCGGGTCAGGGCTTTGTGCATAGCACGCTTTTATCCTTGAATGGGAAAATGGAAATCGCCTATGATCTTGCAGAAGAATACCAGGTAAGCGAGGATAAATTAAAATGGGAATTTAAAATCAGGGATGATGCCTATTTCACAGATGGTCATAAAGTGACTGCACATGATGTTGCTTTCTCGTACAACCTGGCGAAGGATAAAGGGGAGATAGGGAACCTGCAAGGATTTAAGCAGGCGCATGTCATAGATGATTATACAATTCAGTTTCTGTTCGAGAGGCCATTATCCTCGTTTGTTTATACAGCCGCCTCCATCGGGATTGTTTCAAGTGCTGGTTATGGAGCATGTCATGGAAGCGATATCGGTTCAGGACCTTATCAGCTTGTGAAGTGGGAGAAGGGGAAGGAGGCAGTGTTTGTTCGCAATGATGGATATTATGGAAACAAGCCAGTATTTCGCCGAATCAAGGTGCTTTTTGTCACAGAAGGTGAAGCATATGCAATGGCAAAGGAAGGTCGTGCTGACCTGGTTCAATCGACTGGGATATATGCAGGGGATAAAGTATCTGGCATGGAAACACTCGTGTTGGATGGAGGAGATAATCGAGGGCTTTCGCTCGTGACGATTCCAGCGGGAGCTTCTTTAAATGGTGCAGCAGCAGGCAATGATGTCACGATGGACCCTGCTATACGACAGGCTATCCAGACAGGGGTGGACCGAGAAAAAATCGTGGAGAAAGTACTGAATGGATATGGACAATCATCAGTGAGTGCAGCTTGCGGCCTGCCATGGGGTCAATCGATGAAAGCGGAGCGGAATGAAGACCTGGCAGAAGAGCTATTAAGGATAGGAGGCTGGGCGGATTCTGATAATGACGGTATTCTCGAGAGGGAGGGGAAAAAAGCAATCTTCAACGTTGCTTATCCGTTTGATGACTCTATCTATAAGGCCATGGCTCTTGAACTGAAAGAGCAACTAGCTGAACTGGGAATAAAGATTATTATTCAAGAAAGAACATGGCCAGACATGAAAAAGAGCATGCAATCAGGTGCATCCTTAGTGAAAACAGCATCGTACAATCCATATGATATCTTTTATCTGTATCATTCGACTAACCGTGGAATTGAATATGGAAATCCAAGTTTGTATGAATCAGTGTTGGTGGATGATGCCATTGAAAAAGCTTTTCTAAGCGGAGATTTTGCGGATTGGAAAAAGGCGGAGGAACTGGCGCTTGAAGATGTGCCGATTGTCTGGCTCGTCAACGTCCCGCAAGTGTATTTCGTGAAGGAAGGCCTTTTATTAGGAGATGACATAGCTCCATTTGCGTATCCTCTATCCATACTGAAAGGTGCAGAAAATTGGCGGATGGAATAAGGAAAGTATAGAAGAAGGAAGCCGCTTTGATATGGTTAATCAATTGCGGCTTCTTCTATATTATTGTTCCGTATGAGGGGACAATGGTTTGGTATCAGTCATTGAATGGGCAGGTGCCGATTGATCGGCACGCTTTGGCTTCTTGATGAAGAAAGCAAGAATGAGCGCCAAGATGGCGATGAAGAAGGCAATAAAGAATGCGTCATTGATCCCGTTTAATGTAGATTGTGAAGCAATCTCTGCTTTCATAGTGGCTAATGTTTGCGCATCAGGCTGCTCTGTAAGTCTGCTCATCGCTTTTTCGGTCATCACCTCTGCATGATGCTTGGCACGAGAAGACATGACGGAGACGAGCAGGGCGGAGCCAATGGCTGCTGATACTTGATTCAATGTATTGTTAATGGCTGTTCCATGCGGGTTCAGCCTCGCTGGCAAGGAGTTCATCCCGTTCGTGACAACAGGCATCATGACCATCGACATGCCGAGCATACGGATAGAATAAAGGACTACTAAGGAAGAGTACTCCGTGTCCATTGATAGATTGTAGAAAAAGTAAGTGGTTACCACGGTTATCGTTAGGCCGATAACCGCCAAGAAACGCCCGCCGAATTTATCAAACAGTTTGCCGGTGATTGGTGACATAATCCCCATAATGATTGCGCCTGGGAGCATTAAGAGTCCTGAATCGAAAGGCGAGATGCCCCGCAGGGTTTGCAGATAAATCGGCATAAGAATCATGGCTGAAAACATGGCCATATTGATGACGATGGCTATTACAGAAGACAGCGCAAACATCGGGTATTTGTATACATGGAAATCAAGCATCGGCTTATCAATCAGAGCCTGCCGCACGACAAGGCTAATGATACCGATGACACCGACAATAATGGTGCCATAGACAAGTGGAGAATCCCAACCCTTATCACCGGCAGAGCTGAACCCGTACAATAACCCTCCAAAACCGATAGAGGATAAAAGGACAGATAATTGGTCAAGATGCGTCTCAACCGGTTCCTTCTTGTCTTTAAGCTTGAAGAAAGCGAGCAGGATAACAAGGAGAGCGATCGGGATAATCATATAGAATAAATAGCGCCACTCGTAATGCTCTATAATCCAGCCGGATAGGGTCGGCCCGATGGCAGGTGCGAATATCATGACAAGTCCCATCGTCCCCATAGCACTTCCGCGTTTTTCAATTGGGAAGCTCGAAAGCAAAACATTCATTAAGAGAGGCATCATAATCGCAGCCCCTGATGCTTGAATCATCCTCCCAATGAGCAAAATGGCAAACGTCGGTGAAATGGCGCTTGTAATCGTGCCAATCGTGAAGAGAAGCATTGCTGTCATGAATAATTGTCTGACAGAAAATTTCTGAATTAAGTAGGCTGAAGTCGGGATGAGTATCCCGTTAACGAGCATATATCCGGTAGCCAGCCATTGAATGGTTGTTGGCTTCACATCAAAATCGGCCATCATCGACGGGAGCGCGACATTCAATAAGGTTGAGTTCAAAATGGAGACGAAGGCACCGGCTAAAATAATCCCGATAATCAAATAATTTGGGCGGACATTCTCTGTGGAGGATGCGTTCATGTGTTTAACCTCTTTTCGTTTTGACTATGTGTTCATTTTTTATACTCTAATTCTATGAATCACATAATACTATCTTTTACAGGATATGGCAACGAAAAAACCCTTGGATATTATTCATTTGTGATCTCGGGTTGAATGGTCTAATATACTCACTAAGAATAAATTTATTTTAAGAATGGGTTGAGCTTGATTTGAATGAACGGAAAAGACAAGTAATCAATCACGCGAAACGATTGTTTCTGGAAAAAGGCTATCGCAATACATCCATCCAAGACATTTTGGAGGACAGTAATATATCAAGGGGAACCTTCTATAATTATTTTCCGAGTAAGGGAGAGCTATTTAAAGCTGTTTATGATTCTGTTCTGGAGGAGCATCATGCACGCCGAGATGAATTGCTGATTGGCCATGACCTTGGAGATATAGAAGTGTTTATCGCACAGTTGAAGCTGCATATGACAACCTCCTTCCATAATCGATTCTTTATCCTGATTGACGACGTTATGAGTTCCAATGAACAGGATGTTAAAGACTTTATCAAGCAGACACGATGGCTGTATATAAATTGGCTCCGAAATCGATTGGCTGATGTGTTCGGTGAGGGCAAAAAACCGTATCTCCTCGATTGTTCTATTATTCTAGGTTCCTTACTGCAGCATTATGTATACTTCTACGTAGCAGCTAAGGGCGATGAAAAAATTGATGAAGTCATCCGTTATTGTTTGGAGTGCGTGAAAACGATCCTAAATGATGTGAGCGCGAGGGATATACAATTGCTTGAACCAGGTGTACTGGAGAACTTTATCCCTGCTGGCCCTAAAGGAAGCCGGGACCTTCGCTATGAGCTGTTGCAAAAAACGAACCAGCTTAAGCGTTGTATGATACAGGATTTAGATGAACGACAAAGGGCTGAATATATGCAGCTGATTGATTTCATCCAAGATGAGATTATGCATCAGCGGCATCCTCGTCTCGTGCTGGTGAAAACGGTTCTATCCTCTATTGATCAAGAACCGTATTTCTTGCATTTGTCCATATTTGAGAGCTACAAAGAATTGGTCCATATTTGGCTTAGTAATGAAATGTAACAGGGGCTGCCTAGTGGCAGTCCCTGTCCGTTTATTAACACATCTTACTCTTCCTAACCTTTTATATGGTGGAATGGAGCTAGCTCATAAAATTACGATGTCTTTCTTTTCCCTCTAATCCGTTTTTCAATCTCAATGACAATCAAAGGAACAATGCCCAGTAATACCGCAATGAGATAGTAAGGTAAAGGAAGCTGGGTAATTTCAAAGATATAAGCAAGCGGCGGAACGAATACAATCACAACAATCAATAGCAGGGATACCAGCAGGGCAAGAATCATGTACTTATTTTCCCGTATATTAGATTTGAAAATAGATTTTGTTGTGCGGACATTCAATACATGGAACAGCTGGGAAAGGGATAGCACAAGAAATGCCATCGTTTGAGCCGCACCTAATGAGTGCAGATTGACACCAGCTATATAAAAACCAATCAAGGAAAGGATGGCAAACATAAGCCCTTGCAAAACAATCCGAATCATCAGACCGCCAGCAAATATTCCTTCCTCTTTAGGTTTCGGCTTCCGCTCCATAATATCCTCTTCAACGGGTTCCATCCCGAGAGCAAGAGCGGGCAGGCCATCGGTTACTAAGTTCAGCCAAAGCAAATGTATCGCAAGGAGCGGTGTTTGCTGCCAAATAATCATGGCAATGAAGACGATAAATATTTCCCCCATATTCGTTCCAAGCAAGAATTGGATTGCCTTACGGATATTATCGTACGTTCCCCGCCCCTCTTTCACCGCATCGACAATGGTCGCGAAATTATCATCCGTTAAAATCATGTCCGAAGCCCCTTTGGCAACATCCGTTCCGGTGATGCCCATTGCGCAGCCAATGTCGGCTGCTTTCAGTGCTGGAGCATCATTGACGCCATCGCCAGTCATGGAGACGATAGCGCCTTTTTGCTGCCAGGCGCGGACGATACGGATTTTATCTTCCGGGGATACACGCGCATAGACAGAGTATTGATCAATGGATTCATTTAATGCTTGGTCGTCCATTTGATCAAGTTCTGTGCCAGTGATTGATTTTTGTCCGGCATTTAAGATGCCTAGATCTTTTGCGATAGCATTGGCTGTGCCAATATGGTCACCCGTAATCATGACTGGCCTAATGCCGGCCTTTTTACAAATCGTAACCGCATCCTTTGCTTCTTGCCGCGGCGGATCAATCATCCCTAATAGACCAACAAAGTGAAGGTCCTTTTCTATCTCATCACTGTTCAAGACATGGGGGACGCTGTCTAGCTCCTTATAAGCAACTGCAAGGACTCGCATGGCTTCAGCGGTCATTTGGTTATTGACTTCCTTAGCTGCTTCAAAATCGCCGGTTTTGCATCGTGTTAAGAGTACATCAAAGGCGCCTTTTGTGAGAGCATAGGGTTTTCCTTCAATCATATGGACTGTCGTCATCAATTTTCGGTCTGAATCAAAAGGAATCTCCCCGACCCTCGGGGCCTCCTCATGGAGTTGTTCCTTTGTCATGTTCATCTTTAATGCTGCAGCAAGAATGGCTGTTTCCGTTGGGTCGCCTATATGTTTTTCTTCGCCATCGATGATTTCGACTGTCCCGTTTGAGGCAAGTGCGCCCAAACGGAGCAATGATTTGATTCCAAGGGAAACCTCATCAGATATGTCTTCCGGTTGGCCTTTCACCCAAGCTTTCATGACAGTCATTTTGTTTTGGGTAAGGGTCCCTGTTTTATCTGAACAGATAACCGATGCGCTTCCGAGCGTTTCAACAGCAGGGAGCTGACGGATGATGGCATTTCTTTGGACCATTCGCTGCACGCCAAGAGCCAACACGACGGTGACGATGGCTGGCAGTCCTTCTGGAATGGCGGCAACCGCTAATGATACGGCAGTCATGAATATTTCCATAATCGGCATTCCCTCGTAAAAACCAATCGCAAAAATAATGATACTAATCCCAAGGGCAAGCAAGCCCAGGTATTTTCCCAGCTTGGCCAATTTTAATTGGAGCGGGGTTTGGGTCTGCTCGGCGGAATCTAGCAGCTCGGCGATTTTGCCTATTTGAGTGCCCATCCCTGTATTAGTTACGATTGCTGTTCCGCGCCCATAGGAAACGCTGCTTCCAGAGAAGACCATGTTCAAACGGTCTCCGAGCGGGGCATTTTCTGTAATGTCTGCTGTTTCATCCTTCTCTACTGGAACGGACTCTCCTGTTAAGGCGGATTCCTCCATTTTCAATGAAGATGCAGAAATCAAGCGGCCATCCGCAGGAATAAAATCTCCAGCCTCAAATTCAATTAAATCACCGGGCACGAGCATTTTTGCCTCTACTTCGGTCAGCTTTCCGTTTCGGATGACTTTTGCCAGAGGGGAGGATAGATTCTGGAGTGCCTCCAGCGATTTTTCGGCCTTGCTTTCTTGGACAACGCCGAGAACGGCATTCAAGATGACGATACTCAGGATAACGACAGGCTCAATATACTCCTTCGTATCATGTCCCTTCAAAGCGATGAAAAAGGAAATGGCAGCCGCGATGATTAGAATAATAACCATGATATCTTTAAATTGCTCCAAAAAGCGCATGGCCAGGCTTTTTGATTTCTTTCCTTTGAGCTCGTTAAGCCCATATTTATTTTGATATTCCTGTACTTGCGTATCAGTTAAACCTGATTCTCGGCTTGTCTGATATTCTTTTTCTATGTCATCAAGATTCTGTACATGTGGATTATTCATTGAGAATCCTCCGTTTCTATATGGATGGTGTTAGCATATCCCAACATAGAAAGGAGGATTCTTATATTTTTTCAGAAGCGGCGCAAGATGGTGGGCACGAATGATTATCTGTTAAAATGATGATAAAGCAGATAAGGGAGTGAGGATGATGACTGAGATGCGGTCGCTTTCAATGCAGGAGCTGCTTGCGGAGATTCGCTATGACCAAGGGAGATATCCGAAGGAAGCTTTGGATGAACTGATTTATCGCCAAGATGAGGCCATCCCAGACCTTGTGAAGATCCTCAAACAGGTCGCTGTTTCACCAGAACTATTCACGGATCCGCCTCGGCGTATTGACCATATTTATGCCGTGATGCTGCTGAGTCAGTTTCAAGCAGCGGAAGGGTTTGATCCATTCTTACATACATTGCAATTGCCGGATGACTTGGCCTTTGCTTTATATGGGGATTTGTTAATGAACTGTGGCGGACGGATAGTGGCGAGCCTTTACAGCGGGTTGTCCATTATGGAGGACGATTTAGTTTCTTTCCCTGAACTTGATGCTATTTTTGATTTGATTGATAACACGTCGCTGGATGAGTTGATTCGAGGTATTGGCTTTCAGGCCATCACATCTTTAGTGAGACAAAGGAAGATCTCAAGAGACTTGATTCAATATTATTATCATGACCTTCTGCAGGGGCACCTTGAAGATGAATCCGGTATTTTATATACGTTATTGATTGATTCTTGCATGGAGCTTGATTTCAAGGAGCTGAAAGAAGAAATCATGGATGTTTTCGAATCAAGAAGAGCAAACACTGCCATCATATCCCGAGATGATGTGGAGGGCCATTTCAATGATGGAACGTTTTTGGATGAGGACCAATATAAGCCCATTACAGCTATCCATGAGGAGCTAAAGAATTGGTTTGCTGTACGGGATTAATTAGAAAGGGAGAAAGCCCGTTTCCGATTTAGGATGACGGGCTTATTTGCTAAGAACAGCTATTACATTTCTAACTCAACAGCCTCTTTGATCGCTTCTTCTGGAATGGAGATGGTATCGATTGAATTGTAGTCAGAATAGGCGGTGTCAATATCCTGCTTAAGGGTGACTTTTTGCCCGTCTGCAGACATGTTGATATTCATAAGGATATTCATTTGATTAGGAAGGTAGGTCTTCTTATCGACAAAAATCTCATATTCAACCCCATTGATTTCTATGTCTTTAATATCGTTCATTTCAACGGAGCCTGAAGTAAGTTCCTGTTGAACTAGTGTATTGAATTTCTCATCATCGGCATCCAATGTGAGGATGAATTCATCCTCATTTTGCTGGAACGTAAAATCTTCGATGAAGGATTCGAGCTCACTCAACGTCTGGGTTTGATCCAGCCCTGAATCCGCTTGTATTTGCGCCATTAAATCCTCATGTCCTTCACTGTATTTCATCCACATCTTTTGAGCGGGGTCATACATATAGAAACCTTCTTCAGTAAGGTATTGCTCTGTTTCCATCGTTTGGTCACCGATCGTCATTTTCACTTTCTGCTCCAAGCCGATAGGCTCTTGCACGACTTTAGAGTGTATGGCAGACTGTGTCGGAACAGGCTCATTATCCCCTTCGATGATTTCTTGTTCCATCTCCATGTCCATGGCAAAGCTCTTGATGCCCTCTGAGGCATCCATCATTTTCTCGTATACTTCTTTAATCGTTAACTCTGATTGGTTATTGGCGTCTTTGTTCGCTTGTTTGTTTTCCGTTTCGCTCACAGGCTCTGCCGTGTCGCTGCATGCGACGAGCAGAACGATAGAGAGTACGGAAACAGACAACGCGGAAAAGATTCGTTTCATCAATTCGCTTCCTCCTTTTTCGTTCGTTTGCCGGCACTGCTATGTCCAATAGGTGCCGCTTGTATAATGAAGCGCTGCTTTAAGCAGCCCGATGATTACTATGTATTCGTATGCTCCATTATGTAAGGACTACAGATTCTAGTAAAAGCATACCATAACCGCTTTATAAATTGTAAAATAGATGGGAATATTGAGAAAACTATTGTGACAGAGGAGTCGATTGAAATGCTGCAAAAGCCAAAGAAATTACGGGCCGGCGACGGGGTCGTGACAGCTAGCCTTTCGTCCGGGATGGCTGGCGAACCAGAGTATCTCGCCCGCTACCTGCGCGGGAAGAGCCGTTTGGAAGACTTGTTTGGGCTGAAAGTAACCGAGCTGCCTCATACTTTGAAAGGAGAGGAATATGTGTATCGTCACCCTGAGGAACGGGCTAGGGATTTGGCTGCTGCTTTCATGGATGTTTCCATAAAAGGCATTTTCTCGTGTATTGGCGGAGATGAAAGCGTTCGGATGATTCCATATGTAGATTATGAGGCCATCCGAAATCATCCGAAAATCTTTCTCGGCTATTCTGATTCCACCATTACGCACTTGATTTGTTATAAAGCAGGAATCATGAGCTATTACGGTCCATCTATTCTGGCGGAGTTTGCAGAAAATGGGGCGCTCTTTCAATACACGGAGAAATGGGTGAGGAAGGTGCTATTTCTAGACGAGCCGATTGGAGAGGTAGAATCACCGGCAGAGTGGACAAGCGAATTCATCCCTTGGGAAGCAGGGGCTGAGGAGCGCCCGAGGAAGATGCTTCCTAATGGGCATTATGAAGTTCTGCAAGGAACTGGCATAAAACGAGGCCGCCTGCTTGGCGGCTGTATGGAAGTTCTTGAAATGGCGAAGGGAACCGAAATATGGCCAGCCAAAGCGGAATGGGAAGGGAAGCTGATTTTCTTTGAGACGTCAGAAGAGAAGGCTGCACCTGATATGCTCCGAAGATGGCTTCGCAATTATGGTGTTCAGGGGATATTGGAGAATGCAGCTGGGCTTTTGTTTGCCAAGCCCTATGATGAACAATATTATGAGGAATATAAGGAAGTCATCCTTGAGGTTGTGTGTGATGAGTTTGGTCTTTGCGATCTTCCTATTTTCTATAATATGAGTTTTGGCCATACGGCCCCGATGTCTATCATGCCTTATGGCGCTATGGCAGAAATTGATTGTGAACAAAAAAGGTTTCGTATAGTAGAATCGGGCGTATGCTAACAGCAAGTGAATACTACTGATATGGAGACTAGTTTTAGATGATTGTTGTGATAGATAATTACGATTCTTTTACGTACAACATAGTTGAGTATTTAAGGCAGCTCGGTAAAGAAATGACTGTCTTGAAAAATGACGAATGCACAATCCGTGATATAAAGAAGCTTAACCCTAACGGAATCCTGCTCTCTCCAGGACCTGGCAATCCGGATCAGGCAGGTATCTGTCTTGATGTTCTTGAGGCATTCAGCGGGAAGGTTCCGATTCTTGGTGTTTGTTTAGGTCATCAATTAATCGGACAATTCTTTGGAGGAGAAGTAGTAAAGGCGAAGAGCCCGATGCACGGGAAGGTATCTGAAATCAGTCATGATGGAAGATCAGTCTTCCGTGGTTTGCCGAGCCGGTTATCAGTGGCGAGATACCATTCTCTAATCGTCAGCCGCTGTACTCTCCCGGATTGTCTTGAAGTGACGGCTTTGAGCACTGATGGAGAAATCATGGGCATTCGTCATAAGACTCATCAAGTGGAGGGTGTGCAATTTCATCCTGAGGCCATTATGACGGAGTATGGCTTGGATATGATTAATAATTTCTTTGAGGAGAGCAAAACATGCTGATATTCGATTTTGCCGGACCAGATAAAAGTGTAAGGAGGCAGGTGTTCGACAGTCCTGCTCATGTGCTCACGACTGATGTGTTAGAAGAGGTCCCGGTTATTTTGGAGAGGGTGCAGTCAGCCGTTGATAACGGCTATTATGCGGCGGGGTATGTATCCTATGAAGCTGCGCCTGCTTTTGACCCTGCGCTTGTTTCAACACCGTCTGAGATGCCGCTAGTCTGGTTCGGGCTGTATGAGCAAGCTGGAGAGACTGCCCCGGTTGCCCAAGGTGAGTATGAGGTGACTGAATGGATGCCTTCAATTGAACGCGGGAGTTATGAAGAAGCCATCTCCGCGATTAAGGGCCGTATAGAGAATGGGGATACGTATCAGGTGAATTACACAATGCGGCTGAATGCTAACTTCAGAGGCGATTCGCTTAAATTTTATCAGGATTTGGCTAATGCCCAGGCAGCCCGTTATTCTGCCTATTTACAAATGGGGGACTATACTGTTGTTTCCGCCTCGCCTGAATTATTCTTTCAAATTAATGGCCGTGAAATTACGACACGCCCAATGAAAGGGACCATCAAGCGCGGGATGACATGGAAAGATGACAGAGCAAACGCGGAATGGCTCGCCGCTTCTGCAAAGAATCAGGCGGAAAACGTCATGATTGTTGACCTATTACGAAATGATTTAAGCAAAATCGCGAAGAAGGGCACCGTAAAAGTTCCGTTCCTTTTTGAGATTGAGAAATACCCGACGGTCTATCAAATGACGTCGACGGTAACGGCAGAGCTAGAGGAGGCGGTAAGACTTCCGGAAATATTCCAAGCCTTGTTTCCGTGCGGGTCAATCACTGGAGCGCCCAAGGTGAAAACGATGGAAATTATCGCAGAGCTAGAGGGGAAGCCGCGTGAAGTTTATTGCGGAGCCATAGGCTATTTGTCACCAAGCGGGGAGGCCGTCTTCAACGTCCCGATTCGTACGGTTGTTGTAAATCATTTGACTAAAAAGGCAGAATACGGTGTAGGCGGCGGGATTACATGGGATTCCGAAGCTGGAGATGAATATGAGGAAACAGTTGCTAAGGCGGCGATTCTCCGAAAGAAATCTGCCCATTTTGATTTGCTTGAAACGATTAGGCTTGAGGAGGGTCATCTATATTTGCTTGATGAGCATATGAATCGGCTGCAAAAGACAGCTGACTACTTTGATTTCCCCTTTTCTGAGGAATCTATCCGCCAATCTTTGAAAGATGCAGTAGAACCCTATAAAGAAGGGATTTATAAGGTCCGAGTATTGTGTCAGAAGGATGGACAGTTCACATTTGATATTGCTCCCGTTGAACCGTTGAAAGGGATAATGAAAGCGGCTGTAGCGAAGGAACCTGTATCAAGTGAAAATCCATATTTATATCATAAAACTACGAACCGGTCTGTATATGAAAAGCACAGATGTGCGAACCCGTCAGCCTTAGATGTATTGCTATGGAATGAAAGAGGAGAATTGACCGAGTTCACGAACGGGAATATGGTTGCTGAGATTAACGGGCGGCTCTATACTCCTCCAATCAGCTGCGGATTGCTCGGAGGAACCTTCCGAGAGCGCCTTTTGTTTGACGGCTTAATTGAAGAGAAAATCTTGCATCTTGAAGATTTGAAAGATTTTTCTAAAGTATGGCTGATTAATAGTGTCCGCAAATGGATAGAGGTAGACATTGTCCAATAATAGAACAGGTGGAGAAAAACATATGTTTTTGTTTGCTTCACCTGTTTTATTTATAATGTTTGCAAGAAAATTCTGATTGTTGTGGTAATATTTAACGAAAGAGCGGTCTAGCAAGGTAATTAAGAAGGAATGGAAGGTGAGCGAGATGAAATTGCCACTGACGGAACTCGAAAAACATAAGCTGCGTGCTGCGCATATTAGTTTTGAACAAGTCGCTCAAATGGCTTCGCATGAACTACAGGAAATGCTAGAGTGTGAGCAAGCCCGGGCAGATGTGTTAATCGGGCTTGCCCAGTTTCAGCAAATCCCCTCGATTGGCCCGCGCGCAGCTCAAATGATGGTTCACCATCTCGGTTTTAATTGCTTGGACGAAGTGAAGAATGAGGAACCAGCCCATTTACTCGATTTATATGAGAGCCGAGTCGGTCATCGAGTGGACCCCTGTGTAGAAGATCAAATCAGATGCATCGTTTACCATGCGAATGAACCGACTAGCCGCCGTGAATGGCCGGACTTTACAAAGGAAAGGAAAACCTATCGAGATTCATGCGGTTACCCGATGGATCGGCCGAGATCTTGAGGATTAGAGCAGAGGAGAGGGGAAATCATGCAAAGGTCGATGGTGAGTTTTTTGATTGTTTTACTAACTTTTATGGGGTGCTCAAATGTGCCAACCGATATATATGATAGTACACCGCCTTCTGATGAAACAGTCCGGCCAAATGAATTGGAGACGGTTGCAGAGAACTTGAATGTACCGTGGGAATTGGCTTTTACGGAAGAGGGGGATATTTTCTTTACAGAGAGGCCAGGGAATCTGCGCCTCATTAGGGATGGAGAACTAGTTGAGGAACCGCTTTTATCCTTGCCAGCCCCGTTCATTAGTGAGGGTGAGGGAGGATTGTTGGGTCTAGCCGCTGATCCGGCTTTCGAATCAAACCATTTCCTATATGTCTACCATAGCTATGAGCAGGATGGAGCTATACAAAATCGGGTGCTGCGATTAATCGTGGATGGTGAAAAGGCGCAAATCGATAAGGTCATTCTTGATGGAATTGTTGGAGACACGAACCATAATGGGGGGAGGCTGAAGATAGGGCCGGATGGTCTGCTCTATATCACAGCTGGGGACCGGTATGAGCCTGATTTAG
>JAEIGA010003614.1_pt1 | contig 24150 bp, 23 predicted proteins | sample 9270691 | NCBI WGS metagenome assembly JAEIGA01 (sample SAMN17057246, study PRJNA624740) | gut metagenome | biome: biome; isolation source: fecal sample | host: Bos grunniens | place: China: Xizang | collected 2019 | reverse complement strand
TATAATTTTCTATTTTTTCATCTTCTATATTTAAATATAATACATCCCAAGAATATAAATTGCTACGATAAAATATTTGAAAATTATTTTCATTAATTTTATATGCTTGAATATAAGTTATTTTATTATTAATTTTAATTTCATTTTCTTGAATAATATTCAGTTTTTTATCTAAAATTTTATAATTAATAATATTATTTTCATTATGTCCTGTATAAAAAATAATATAACCATCTTTATAATCTAATAATGATCCATTATTATGATCATCTGGTTTTATTTCATCAATTTTATATTCTTTATTAGTATTAGTATCTTTAATTTTTAAAATACCATCACTTGATACATAAGTTAATAAATCATCATTAACAATAGGTTTAGTCCACCAAGTATATGATTCATAATCAGGATAAAGAATTAGGAATAAAGGTATAAATAGAAGAAGAAAGAAATAACTATATTTCTTCTTCATTTAATTTATACCCTTTATTTACTAAATATTTATATAGTTTATCTCCCTTTATATATACCTTATCTTTATTTTCATAATTATAATCTTCAAACTTATAATATTTTCCATTTTCATTTAAACATTTAGATCCCATATATCTAGATAAATCATTAGTAATAATAAAGAAATTATCTTTTATTTCAATTTCATTATTACAATAGAATAATTGATAATCAGAAAGTCTCATTTGATATCTTCTAATATTATTGCTTTGTGAAATATTCATAACCATAGGATATTTTTTATAAGCTTTAGTATTATAAATAAATTCTGATGGTGCTTCAACTTGGTCTTTATAGATGTTATCAACATCTACTTTAACTAGTTTAAAATTCAACATTGATATTAAAAGGAATACAGCACACAAAATGTATCCAAAGTTTTTATTATCTCTATTTTTCTTGTATAAATATATTGCTGAAATACCAAATGCTATTAAGCATGTTGTTATTATAGATTCAACAAAATTATATACATAAATATCTCTTCCTAAAAATGAGAATGCTAATAAAGATATACTATTATCTAAAAGTATTCCTCCTGTTATACCTTTTAAATTAGGATATACTAATAAATAAAATAATAATAAAATTAATATATTAAAGAAAACTAATCTATGTCTTGATTCGTTCTTATTTTTATATAGTGCTAAGAATAATAAAGGTCCTGCAATACTTGCCATATAACGAACATAAACCATTCTATCTAACCTACCAGTATCACCATCTACATAGAATGCTAATGCACATCTATACATCCATACAATTCCTACAATTAATGTAAAAATTGTAAATGCTTTGATAAAAACTCTTAAAATAAAATCTTTTTTATTTTCTTCTTTTTTATCAAAGAAAGGTTTAAATCCAAATCCAAATGTTATTCCTATTAAAACAGTTAACCAACCTAATAATAGTTTAACAAAGGCTGTAAAGCCTGATACAGTTGTAAATATTTTTCTTAAATCGCTTATTTTAACTTTTTCAAGTGTTGCATTTTTAACGCCACCTAAAGCATATAAGTTTTCTTTAACGTTTCCATATACTACTTTATTAACCATAAAGAATATTATTAATGCTGAAAAATAATATTTTAAATCAACTAAATCCTCTTTATGTTTAATTTTATAATATATAACTAATAATAGTGATGATGCTACTATGATTACTCCTCTAGAGTGACACATATATGCATACATTGTTAAGAATCCTATTAAGAAACTTAGAAATCTTTTATCCTTCTTTTTTTGGATTTCTAAAAATAATATTAATAATATCCATGGAAGTACAATAAGTGATAAATCAGCTGTTGTAAACATTGATATTAAAAATGGTGCTGGAAGTAATGTTATTAATGGTATTAAATAATAATTCTTATTTTTTAAATATTTTTTCAGTATTATATATATTAATACTGGTACAAAAGAATATATTATTCCATTTACCACTAATAATGCTTTATATGTTAAATTAGGATTTTTAATAAATAACATTACAGGCAAATAAAAGATTGATTGTCCATAACGATATAAATAGTTTTCCATACTAGATGTAGCATAAGTCCAGTTTTTTCCAATTAAGGAAAGGGCACTAGCAACAGTACCCGCTTCATCTACCATATGAACTAAACTACTATTTAGAGCAAATCCTAAAAATATTATTAATGTTATTATATATAATTTCTTTTTCATTTATCCTCCTACTATTTCTATTATAGTTGAATTAGATCTAGTACAAGTCCCCGTTATAAACTCACCTTCACTACTACAACTTGAAACTCCAAGAATATCTTTCCAATCAAATGCTTTTCCCGTTTTGTTAATCACCTTTTTTAATGAAGATGACATACGAAAAACTTGCATACCGAATGTTGTAACTGTACTTGGTATGGTAATTTCTGTAATATTAGATTTTGAAAAAGCATAATTATCTATTGTTATTACACCTTCTGGAATATCTATATTATATTGATATTGATAAAATGATTGGATTCCAATTGTCTTTAAATTTCCATTTTTAGGTAATTTTACAATATAGTTTGGAACTCTATTATCAAATACTCTATAATCATATTCTAACATAAAAACATTTTTTCCAATTGTTTCTAAGTATTGCATATTTGATAAATCTATTGATTCCATAGTTACTGGTACTCCATAGCCATAGCATTCACATGAGTCTGGTATAGCAAATCCATATTGACTAATTTCTTTTATTTGTTGTCCATTAATTATAGCTGGAACAACAATATTATTTGTATTACAGTCTTCATCATCATAATTATACCCCTCTAATTTATTATTAGATACTATAAAACATTTTTCTGCTGTATAAACAATTTCATTAAGAACACAATTTGATACATCATCTTTGAAATTAATATTATCACCATCAGTGATTACACAATATTTTCCATCTGATACTGCTACTTTACTTTTACATGTACTATCAAGTTCTATTTCGCCGCTTTTAGGAAGATTTTTAGTATTTAATTCGCCAGATGCTTTACCGTCATTTATAGTATAAAATAATGTTGGTTCAAGACCTTTTATCATTTCTGATGTACATGCTTGCTGAGCTTGTTTAACTAAAGTTAAAGCTGTTGTTCTAAGTGCTCCTCTTTTTGATTCTTCAATCATATTAGTAACTGTAGGAATTGCAATTAATGCTATTATTCCAAGTATTAGAATTACAGCAAGTAATTCGATTAATGTAAAACCTTTTTTCATTCTATCAACCTCTTTTGCTAATTGTTTACTATTTCAATTGTTCTAGTATCATAAATGCATGTTCCTGCTGCAAATACTGGATCTTCATTAGAACAATAAGAACCTAAAATACTGTTCCAATTAAATTCTAAGCCGGTTTTATTAATAATTTTTTCAACTTTAGTATTATAAAATGCATAATCACCAATCGTAGTGACAGTTGATGGAATAGTAAATTTTTTTCCATAACCCATGTAAAATGCGTAATTACCAATTGATGTTACACCTTCTGGAATTACCATATCATGTCTATATTCATTAAATGCATAAACACCAATTGTTTTTAATGAACCACTTGTAGGTAATTTTATCACAAAGTCACCTACGGTTTCATCTCCCCATCTATCAAAAAAATTAACTGAAAATGCATTATCTTGTATAGTTTCTAAATATTTCATATGTGATAAATCAATTAATTCAATATCTGATGGTACACCATATCCATAACCACTAGAATCTTCGGTAAAACCATATTCACCAATTTCTTTTACTTGTTGTCCATTAATAACACTAGGAACAACAATTGTACCTGAATTACAATCTTCTATATCAAAATTGTAATCTACTATTACATTGTTTTCAACTGTAAAGCATTTGTCAGCCGTATAAATAACAGGATTTAATACACAAGGTGAACCATCATCAACAAAGTTTATAATATCTCCATCAGTAATTACGCAGTATTTTCCATCTGATACTGCTACTTTACTTTTACATGTACTATCAAGTTCTATTTCGCCACTTTTTGGAAGATTTTTAGTATTTAATTCTCCGGATGCTTTACCATCATTTATAGTATAAAATAATGTTGGTTCAAGACCTTTTATCATTTCTGATGTGCATGCTTGCTGAGCTTGTTTAACTAAAGTTAAAGCTGTTGTTCTAAGTGCTCCTCTTTTTGATTCTTCAATCATATTAGTAACTGTAGGAATTGCAATTAATGCTATTATTCCAAGTATTAGAATTACAGCAAGTAATTCTATTAATGTAAAACCTTTTTTCATACTATCTCTCCTTCTTTAACCAAAAGTTTTTTACTAAATTTATTGATTGTGTTGATAAATAAAAACCTACACAAGGTACTACAGCCCCAAAATATGGATTAGTTGTGTCTGCTATTTTTAAGTATAATACAGCAAATATATAAGTCATAATTATTATTAATATTTTTCTTAAAGAGCATGTTTCCCATGCTTTGTCTTGTTCTACTTTTTTATTTCTTTCTTCAATTTTTTTAATTCTTTTTTCTAATTCTTCCATATTAAAACTCCTCATTTATTATCATTTGATATGTTGTATATTTATAAATTAATTTCCCTCTATTTTTAGCATTTTCAATTATCATTTCTTTGTTACTTGTAGCATCATCTTTTAAATCTTCAATATTGTTTATATTGTTTTCAATAATATATTTTACTAAATCATCAATATAAAGAGCATTTAAATTAGTTGTATGTTTTGTTAGTTCTAAACATAAATCTTTCATACCATCACCATTTTAATTATATCATAAATATTGTATAATGTTATAGAGGTGATTAATTATGTTGATGGAAGACGAAATTACAGTAAAAGTTACAAGTGATTATGAAACACTTCATAATGAACTAATTAAAAATGGATTTAAATTATTAGAAGAATATGATTTAGATGATACATATTTAATAAATAAAGATATTGATATAAATAATATGGATAATTATGAAATATTAAAAAAATGTGCTCTAATAAGAGAAATTGGTGAAAATAAGAAAACATTAACATATAAATATAAAGAATTTAATGAAGATGGAAGTATAAAAAAACAAGGCAAAGTTGATTGCCCTATTACTGATGCTGTGCAAGCTTTATATTTCATGAAAGCTATTAATTATAGAGAATTATTTAAAATTCATGATCATATTATTGTTTATGTAAAAGAAGATTGTGAACTTGCAGTTCAATTAGTTAATGATGAATATATCTTTATTGAAATGGAATCATCATCTGATCATATTGATAGAGTTTATAATTCAGTAGATGAATTAAAAGAAGAACTTGATTCATATAATTTATCATATGACAAAAGTGATTACTTTTGTAAAAAAGCTTTAATAATGCTTGAAAAAATAAAACAACCTAAATAGGTTGTTTTTATAATATCCAAGATTTTTTTGGTTCTTCTAAGTTTTCATTTATTTTTAATGTTAAATTATTAATCATATTAAATATTATTTCTTTTTCTTTTTGATTAAATTTAGTTGGTTTTTTAAATTTAATTGAATATACATTACCATTTACTACAGTATGAAATTCCATTAAATATTGATTTGTTTTTTTATAATTTAAATATATAAATTTATATTTATCACCATAAATAGTAAAATTATCAGCACCTTTTTCTTTGGCTACTTTTTTACCAAATTTGCCAATTTGTTCGTCATTATATTTATTCAAATTATAAATACTAAATATTTCTGTTTTTCTAACAATTAATTTAATTAAATTTTCTTCACCATAATTTAATAAACCAAATAAATATATATCATTTGAATCTAAATAATCTTTTATCATACTATATTTAACATTTATTGTTTTTAATGATTTATTATTTTTAATATTATCTCTTGTAAATATCATCCATTCTTTTTTTAATTCCATTTTTAAATCAGTATCTTCTAATGTATAAGTTTTAGAAAATACATTTATAGGTAAAAATGATATTAACATCAATAATATAATTATTTTCTTCATTTATCTTCCCTCTATTTCACCATTGTATTATATCATAACAAATTTTTTTTTGTTATATTTTTTAAGGGAAATCATTCGACAAAATACTACATTTTTTTCTTGATTACTTCTACTTTTTGTTTTCTTAAAACAATCATTTTAAATTTATGGCCACATTTAGGACATTTAACTTTTTTTATTCCTCTTTCATAAGGCATTGGAAATTTTAATGTTGCTTTACATTTTTTACATTTCTTATAAATATAGTTTGTTTCCTTGAAATAATTTTTTATGTTTTCAAATTTATTTTTAGTTTGTCGTTTTATTTTTAGAAAAGCTTTATTTTCTTTGTTTCGATTATAAATATTTTTAGAAAAAAATCTATAAAACATAAGTACTATAACAATTAACTCTATTACATCTAAAAATTTTAAATCAACAAAAATATTAATTAAAAATAAAACCATATATATACTAAATAAAAATATATATAAATCATCAGGACCATTTCTTCCTTGCATGAATCTTATTATTTTATCTCTCATATAATTCTCCTAACTTTTGCCATATTTTAACCATAGCAAAGGTATCTAATTCACAATATTTTAATAATGAATATCTAACTTTTTTTTGTGTTTCTTCATCCATATTACCAAGATTTGCAAACATATTCATAGCTTCACTTCCATTATGAATTAAATCTAAATTTTTATAGTTTAAACTTTCATCATCTGGAAATAGTGCTGGAAGCACATACTTAATTGAGTATGATCCTTGCATTTCCTTTTTATAATAATGTCTATCTTTAAAAGGAATCATTAAGTCTTTCATATTATCATGAATATTCATTAAATGATCTTTTAAATCAGGATAAAGGTTTGCTAAATTTTTAATAACCATTTTTTCGAACATCATATTATATGCAATAGTAGTAACATCTTTAGGAATATCATTAACTAAAGCTTCTGCTAATTTTCTTCTAGGGTCTATATTAGCTTCTGCTAAAAATTCTTTATGAAATAAGTTTCCTTTTTCTTCTTCATAATAATGAAGAGAATATTGAAAAGGAATTTGCATATAAGGTTTAATACCATCATACATTGGAATTGGTTGTTGATATGATTCAAAATCTAAAAAATATAAAGGAAATGATAATGTATCTAGAAATTTTTTTATTTCTTTTTTATCAATATAACTTTCTTTATCATATAATTCAAATTCTATTTGTTGTCTAAATTTAGGATCTAACTTTTCATTTAGTAAATCTTCAAATGAAATAATACCATTATGATAAAATTTAAATTTGGCTTTATTTTGCATTCTTCTTATATTAAAAACATTATTTAAAGGAAGATTTTTAGTGCAATACTTAAAGTATGGACATTCATATGGTCTAGTGCAGTGTAGTCCTATATCATCGTTAGGTTCTTCTTTATTCTCCATATATTTATTTATTTCTTCTAATTTGTTTTCAACATCTTTTTGTTTTGATAATGCTATATCAGTAACATCTTCAGTTATAAAAAGTTCATTTAGATCAAGTTCTTTATTTCTAACATAATTTGAATTTATATAAACAATACATGTTTTAGTAACATTAAAACCAGCATTTTTAAGAACATATAATTGATAAGCAATATCATCTAAATAAATTTCATTTATACTTGTTGAACTTTTTACTTCATATATTTCAAAGTTTCCTTTTTCCTTTTTTAAAATATCAACACTACAAAAATTATTTTCATAAATAAATGATGCTTCTGTTATAACAACGTTTTCTTTTTCTAAGTGTTTTTTTGTTTCATTAATCATTATATTTAAATCATTATTAAATTCAATATCTACTCGGTCTTTAAAGAGATTTTTAGCTACTTCTCCTACTTCTTTTCCATTTTCTAAAATAGATTCGTTACCTATTTCTTCTTTTTCTTCTTTTTTATTTATTTCAAGCCATAGCATTTTATTACATTGTATGGCATTACAATATTTTGATTTTGACAATTTCATAATATCTACCTCAAAATAAGTTTAACATAAATTTATAATATATGCTATAATATTCTTAGGATGTGATTATATGATTAAAGCTTTAAAATATTGTTTTCTTATTAATATTTGTTCAATTGCTACACATTTATGGTCAGTAGTATTACTTACCGTCAATGATACATATTATAATACTACCAAAGAAGCTATGCCTTTTATTATAATGGGTATTGCACCAACATTTTTTTCATCATTAATTTTTATGTTTGTATTTAGTAAAAAAGCTGATTTTGTTTATTCAAGGGTGTTATTGCTTCAATTTTTAGTATTATTTGCATGGTATGCAATTTATGGATTAGCATTTGTTGAAAATTTTAAAGTTTTTTACTAGGAGGGTTTGGGTATGAAATTATTAAAAAATAAATCTTTTATTGTATTTTTAGGTATTCTTTTAGTTCTATTTATTGGATTAATATTTATTGTTATAAATAACAATAAAATTAACAAAAAAATTGAAAATGATGTTCTAAAAGCTATTCCTGATGAATTTCTTGATTTTGGTTTTTATCATAATGGTACTGCTAAAAAATGTTTAGATGATAAATGTGAAAATTATGAATATTTAATTGTTTATCAAAGTTATATTAAAGGTAAAGTTAATGAAAAAGATATAAATGTAGAAGTTAAAAATAAGAAAATTTTAATAAATTTACCAGATTTTATAATAGAAGAATCTGAATTCTTAGATATAGAAGTTTTTGAAGTAAGTGAAAATAGTGAATTAAAACCTAATAGAAAAAATTTTATAGATATATGTAAAAAAGATTTAAAAGAAAAAGTAAAAAATAAAGATAAAGAAATAATAAATGATTCTGAAAATATTTCAGTTCCTAAAATAAAAGAATTTTTTGAATCATGGATAAAAGAAAATTATAATGGTTATAAATTAGAAGTAAAATAAAAAAAGATATTTAATTATATCTTTTTTTTTGCAATAAAATACTAGTAATTCCAATTAAACTAATTATCATTAATAAAAATTTATAAATTATATTATCAAAAGTTTTTGGGTTTTGAATTTCATCTATACCTTCAGATGGAACTAATTTTTCATTTAAAGTATTAATAATAACAAATCCATTTTCCATATCACCTTTAATGCTTGTTTCATATTCAGGTACTTCTAATTCTAAAATTGTATATTCTATTTTTTTACCATCTTTATACATTTGTAGCCCTTCAAATGTATAAGACCAATTATTTTCTTTTGATAATGTAATTTGTTTAAATAATTCTCCATCAGCATATAATTCAATACTGATTTCTTCAGGTCTTTTTGATTCACCAAATGGTTTATCAATCCATACTTTATTTACTTTAATATCTCTTGTTTCATTACTGTAATTACTTGACATTTTAACAGCTTGACTTTTAACTTCAACATCTTCAATGTATCCTGTAATACCTAATAAATTTTGATATATATCATCAGCATTAGATGTTGGTGAATACATAAATAATTGCATTGATTCTGGATGTTTTGATTCATCATTTATTAAGAAATAGAATAAATCAACATATATTTTTGGAACTTTTGTACTTCCATGTCCATGATACCAATGTTTTGCAAAGTTACCCATAGCATCTCCTTGTCCACTACAAATAATGTATCCTGTTGGAGATGATTCATCATATAGATATTCTCTATTATAAAATTTATTATAAATTTTATAATATTTAGTTCCATCACCTGTTTTCCATAACTCCCCATTAGCGTTATAAGCAACATGTGCTATTTTAGTTCCATTTAAAACTCTATCAGTTTCATAAGTTGTAATTCTAGCATTTAAATAATTTTTAAGTGCTATTTCTGTTACGAATCTTATTTCCTCAACTGTTAAGTCTTTAAATCTTGGATCTCTAACAGCTAAATGACGGTGGTAGATAATATCTAAAACTTTATCATATAATTCCCTGTTTGTCATAGTTTGATCTGAAACGTCATAATCAGGAACAGTTTCAGTATTAACATAAATATATTTATTGATTGTATAACCTTCTGTATCTATGTTTGTTTCTTGTTTTGTAAACTCTCTAAGTTCATCTGGTGTAATTATTTGCCCATTATAATCATTACCATTTGGTGTTGCTAAACCTTGATTTATGCAATATGTTTCATAGCTTACACCTTTAATTGTTACATAGTACATTGGTGATGCATTATCTTCTCCATGGTCACATGGATATTCATTCATGTCAGCATCTCCAATAATTTCATCTTCAATTATTACTTCAATTTCAAATTCTTGATCAGCTGATATTTCGTAGCCTTCTGGCGCTTCTACTTCATGTAAAATATACTTTCCAGCTGGTAACATTACTTCATAATCTGTACCATCTGTAATCCACTCATATAATACATTTTTTTCTAAATCTAAAATTTGTAATTTTGAACCAATTAATGCTTCATCTTTTTCATTTACTTTAGAAATAATAGTTTTTGTATTTTGACCTACTAATTCTTCTTCTAAATTAGTTTCTACTTCAGCATTAACTTTTAAATTAAATGAAAATAAGGCAAGTATAATAAATAATATTTTTTTCATTTTTTTATCTCCTTTTTGATGACTTGTTGGCTTAATATTCTATTATTTTTCAATTTTAATGTCAAGAAAATGTTTAAAAATTGAATATATTTTACTATTTTTTTAAAATATATAAAAAAAAACAAATCTATTTGATTTGTTTTTCAATTTATAAAATATTTTTATATTAATCTAGTTTCCAATTAATTACATATTGATTTTCTTTTAACATACTAAATTGTCTAATGTTTTCTTCTAGTACTATTTTAGCTCGATTTTGAGCTAGTTTTAATAGTTCTTGATCTTCTTGTGCATTTTTTTTCATTTCTTCTTGTGCTTGTTTTAATGCTTTACTAGAGTCATCTGCTGTGATTGGATTTTTATTTAATCCTGTATCTTTTGATTCCATAAAGTTTTCTTCTTTAAAACTATCTTCATCGATGTTAGGATCTCCTATAACTTTTGCTTTTGGTATTTTTACATTTATTTCATTACCTTGAACATCTATTGTTACTTCATCTAAACTTATACCTAATTTTATTGTGCCTTTATATTCTACAAATAATTCTCTATCTTGCTCTAATAAATGTGTAACTCCACTTCCTGCTTTTTTTTCGTATTCTATTACGTTATGGTAATATGCTTGATATGTTACAAGGTTACCATAAAGTTCCATTTGTTTTAGGTTTTGTCCTAATTCTTCAACATTTCCTTTTCCACATCCAGTTAAAAGGATAACCATTATTAATAATATTATTTTTTTCATTTTATGCCTCCCTATTTAACTTCTACCTTATAACCATCACCAAGTGATTTAGCCCATTTTTCATAGTATACACCTAATATAATTTTAACTTGTTCTTTTGCTGCTTTTTTTAATTCCATATCAGCAGCTGATTTTTGTAATATTTCTTTTTTGCAAAGCGCTCTTGCTGACACAATTTCATCTGCTGGCAATTTATCACCATTTAAGAAGTTTGTTGATGATATATTTGTTTCTAATATATTTGCTTCAGGTATTTCTACTACTAATTTTTTGTTTTCTTCATCTAAATTAATTTTTACCTTTTTAAAGTCAATTCCTGATGTTACTGTTCCCTTGCATGATACAACATATTTATAATCATCAATATTATTTGAATGCTTATTGCATCCTGATTCTTTGCATTCTTTTCCTACTACATTGTATGTAAATGTAACTGTTTCTAATTTGTTTTGTTCTACTATTTTTTCTAATGTAGCATTAAGGTTTACTGTTTCTTTTCCTTCTTTACTTGTTAGAATTAAAATTACTACTACTGCTATTATTACTATAAATATTATTCCTATTAATAATTTTATTGGTTTTTTCTTTTTTTGAATATTTTCTTCCATGTTTACTACTCCTTCTATTTTATTAACTAAGTCTATTATACACTATTTTGTCGAATTATGTAAAAAAACAATAACATAAAGTTATTGTTTCTCATAATTTTCTTTTATTAATTCTAAGTACGTACTTAATTTTTCAAGCATTAAATCTACTGGATTATAATTTTCTAGTGTTAGTAAATTATTTAGTATATTAACTGAAAAACCACTTACCATTGCTACATCATTATCAAATTTAGTAACAGGTAGTCCATTAGGGCATCCTGCTACGTTCCAAAAGATTATCTTAGGTAATTTATACCCGGCATCCTTAAAAGCCTTTCTAAACCCATTAAAATGAGTTCCTCCTTTTGAGTAAACACCTTGATCAAATTCCATATCAGAGACAATTAGAATATGACTTGGCATTTCATCTTCTTTGATATTATTTTCTTTTGCTGTATTTAAAAGAAGTTCAAAAGCTTTATCTATATTGGTATTATCAATATAGCATGGAATATTATTTACTTTTTCTTCTATAGTTCCTTCTTTTATTTCGCATAAATAAGGATCACTTGAAAATGTCATAAAATGATTTTTGAAGATTCCATTATTTCTTTCTGCTGTATAAAGTGCTAGTCCTATAGAAGTATAGTAAGGAATTCCGCCATAGCACATCATTGATCCTGATGTATCTGCCATTACTAGTACATTTTTGTTACATCCTTTTAACACATCTTTTTGATTATTCCACATTAAATCATAAAGTTCTTTATCACCTTTTTGGTTTATAATATTTTTTATTATTTCATATGAGAATAATCCTTCTGTATTTATTTTGGTGTTTCCTTTTTTTACTTCCTTTTTATATTCTTCATATCTTAAAGATATTTTATTTTTAAATACATTATTATATTTAAGCATTGCTTTTGTAGGTACTTCTTTAAAGATAATATTTTCATATTCTTTATTACTTAAGTTTTTTTCTACTATATTTATTTTAGTTCTTAAATTTGATAATGTTTTTCTATATTCTTTTTCTGTCATTTTTAATTCTTTCATTATTTTTTTAGCTATAACATTATTTTTGTTATGCGTTCTATGGCTTGGTAGCCATTTTGCTAATAATGATGGATTATCAGTTTTTAAATCTATTTTTAATTGGTTTTTTATTAGGTTTAAAACATCCTTTTCTATAGGTGTATTAAGCCCCTCTAGGATGTAATCATATCTTCCTAGTTCATTTATATGTGGTAATACTTTTAGAGCTAAGGAAGGATTGTTTAAACATAAATTTTTAAATATTATTTTAAATAATCTTCTTTCACCTTTTCCATTTCTTATATCTAATATATATAGTAAATTAGCTAAGGCTAGATTCTCATCTTCTTTTAGTGCTTCATTAAATAATCTAATTATTTCTTCTTCATTACTATGTCTTGAAAGCATAGTAAAAACATCTAAATTAGAGTTATATGTTTCTTTATAATATTTACCACCTTTAGTATTTGTAATTATATTATTTTTTTTCATAGCTTCTATTAAGTTCATAGTATTACCTCCTAATAGTTAGAAACAAGCCACTTCTATTAAACCATTTTAATATTTATTTTGTTTTTTGCTGGATGTGGCTTTATTACTAGACACGTGTTTTCAATTATATTTTTTGCTGGATGTGTCTTTCTAACTGTTTTAAGTATATACTATTTTATTTTTATTTTGGTCGCTTTAAAAGAGACAAAAAAAACTTATTAATTAAAATAAGTTTTTCATATATTCTTTTATAGTTCTTCCTTTTATAGGATTTATATCTACTTTAATATCATCTATATATAATGGATCATCATTTAGTATATTGAATAAATCATCTTCTCTTATATTTCCTTTATATTCTAGTAATATGTCTAAATCACTATCTTCTCTTGCTGCTTCTTTAGTTCTACTTCCATATATTTGTATATCTATGATGTCTATATCAATTTTGTCAAGTACGTAGCTTTTAACTATTTGTTTTATTTTATCTTCTAAATCTTTAGTTTTATTCATTGAATCAATATTATAAATTAATTAAATATAGATATATAATTACATATTTCTTTTTTTATGTACTCTCTTTTTAAAATTGTATCTAAATCTTTTAATATAGTATCAATATATGTTTTGTCAGTTTTAAAGAAATTTGAATAACTTGTTGCTTTACTGTTGTTATCATTTCTATGATTTTTATAAATATCAGATAATAACTGTATAATTAATTCAAAAAAACTATAAAGTTTATTTTCATAATCATCTTCTAAATATTTTAAAGTTAAATCACCTTTTATATTATCTTCTAAAACATATGGATCATTATATCCCTCAACAATATTATTAAAAAATTTATATAAATAGAATACTATTGCTAAAATTGTAAGCTTACCATTTTGGCAAATACCTATTAAATCTAAATCTTCTTCTTTTTCATTTATATAATGAATTTTAAATTCATCATATATGTTTGCAATTCTTACTAGATCATATAAAGTATTTGCATCATGATTTCTTCTATATACTTTATTATATGTTTTTTCAGATGTAAAAATTGAAGCTTTACCACTTCTAGCTGTACCTGGTCTTTGAAGAATACAAGATAAAATTAATTGTCCTAAATATTCATTTGAAATTTTTTGCCATTTATTTATAGAATTATTACTTATTGGTTTAACACCTCTTTTTATTTCTATAAATAATTGATGTTTGTTATTCATACAAAGTGATTGAAGTTTTCTTTGTTCTACAGCATTAGCTTTTAAATCTCTTGGACGAATTGGTTTTTGAGAATTTGAAGCCTCAGATATTTTATTTATAAATAATTGTGATTCTTTTAAAGAGCCTTTTGCTTTTACAATCTTACAAACAATTGGAAAATCATTATGTTTTGAATCAAAACTAGAATTGCCTATTTTGGTTGTTGTTTGAGCCCCATTTATAATTGAAAATTTTTCTAATTTTATCGTGTTACCATCTAGATAATAGTCTACACATCCAATTGTTATTCCATTATTATAAAACCAAAAATTTTCAGGATCGTTTTTAATTGTATCATCTATAGCATTATCAACATTTTTTTGAGAAATATGTTCTCTTAAGTTAAAATTAAATAATCCTTTTTGAGAATATTGTTTATATAATGTTCTTAATGAAGATGCTTTAATATTAACAATCATTCCTTCTTTATATGTTAAATAATTTCTAATATCAAATAATTCAACTGAATAGTTTTCTACAAATTCATCCAATTGATTTGATTCAAAAAATATGTTTTCTATATCAGAACCATCATATATTTTTACAATGTAATTGGACATTCTTTTAGAATAAATAAAGTCATCTATTTTAGCTTTCATATCCTCAGTTATTTTAGTGTTTGTAAATAAAACAATTTGAATGTTTTTATCATCACTTAAATCATCATATTTATTTAAATATGTACTTTGTAATTTATTACTATAGCGGCTACTTTTATCATTTTCAAAATTTTCTATTGTATCACAAATTTTATTAAAAACATTTTTAATATCTTCAACAGAAAGACTATTTGAAGATTTTCCTTGTACTAAATACATTACATCATCTTTATTAAATATATAGTCTATTCCACCATCATTAGGTCCATCAACAAATCCATCTGTTATATCTATTTGACCAATATTTTTATTGTAATATAAAATATCCACAGCATTTAATGTAAACAAATATTCGTCGTTTATTTTTCCTGCACTTATGTTACAAAACTCACATAAATTTTTCAATTTACTTAAATTTTTTTCCATTTTACAATCCCCCCTTTTGATATTATAAATAATTTATTTGTTAAATAATTTATTTATAATATTATTTTCCTTTTTATTTGAAAATTCATTAATTTTATCAATAACAATTTTTTCAATAATTTCATCAATTTCATCATAATTTAAAATTTCAAACATTGTAATTGCTGATATAAAATTAATTTCTTTTAAACATTCTCTCATTATTTTTGTATTGTTTTTTAAAGTATTTAATTTATGTTTTCTTACCATTTTTAATATTGAAGTAACTAATTTTTTGTTTTTTGATATGGATCTTTCACAAATACCTACAAATAAATCTTGTGATGAAAATAATTCTGTTAAATACTCATATGGGTTATCTAAATCTTCATTATATACAATATAAGCACCCCACCATAATCTTGAAATTCCGTTTCTTGTATATGATATTGATGATATGCTAATTTCATTAGATGATGATTTATCTTTAAAAAAGTATCTCGAACATATATCGGTATTTTCTTTATACCATCTTTTTTTCATGTAATCCCAATATTCAAAATGCGTTAAATAACACCAAAATGATTCTTCTCTAGCATAAATCACCGGTAGATTTTTCATAGCATCAAAAATAATTTTAGCATTTTCATAATCGTGTTTTGGATTATTTGAAATTATTAATTTTGGTAATTCAATATCTAAATCGATTTCATTATAATACATATTTCTTTCCCTTTTTATAAAGAACTCTTCAGCAAATAGATCTTTTGAATAATCATTTTCTTCATAATTTTTTTTAAGTTCTCTCAAACATATTTCTTTTAAAAATTTAATTTTCATAATGATTTCCTCCTACTTTTGCATTTCTTATTATCTGATCTAGAGCTAATAATCCTTTTTCGTGTAATGAATCTACAATTATTTGTGCAATTTTAAAATGATCATTTTCATTTTTATTAATAATTTTTGCCTCTATTAATTCATGAATTTTCTTTTTTAATACAAAATACCATTGACTATCAGTTTCGTCATTTAAACAATATCTAACAAGTTCGCATAACACAGGAAAGACAATCATTGAATTTAAAATTGGATAAGTATCTTTCATTTGTCTAATTGTTTCATACTCATTTTTTAATTCTTTTGGTAAATAAATTATCACTTGATCCCCACTAATGTCATATGACATGTAATTCTCATAGGCCTCATTTATAATAAAAATTGAACTAATATTTTTGATATTATCTTTCTCTAATAAAGCATCAAACTCATATGCATCCCCAAGTCCAATTATATCGCCTTTACTTAAAGAAATATTAAAGCCCTGAAAATCCTCGTTAAAATCAGTATTGTAATATGTATCAATATTTTGATTACATATAAGACAAACTTGAAGTTCTACTTTACCATAGATTTGATCACATGGAATTCTAACTTTATTATCAACAGTAACATTAAACATTCTTTTATACTTTAATGCACCTGATTCAACAAAAAGTGCTTTGATAATAAAACCCTCATTTATAAATCTAGTTATTTGATTATTGTTTGTTTCTACATCAACTGTTAAAACATATTCATTATCAATTATTTCTTTTGAGATTTTTGTATCAAGTATACTTTCTTTAAAATCAATAGATGTTGTTCTTAATATAGGATATGGATAACATAAACTATTTTTTAACATGACAATTCACCTCCAAAGCACCTCTAATATTTTTTTCTAATTTAATCTTTAAGATTATTTTTTTATTTTTTTCTAAATTAATAGTTTTACATTCATGTGGTAATCCATCTTCAATTAAATACAGTTTTTTAATATTAATTTCTTCAAATAAATCAGCTCCTGCTCTACGAAGTTGTATTTCACATGCTTCCGCTGTTTCTTCAGGTACAAAAGAAATTCTATACATTTCTTCATCTTGTATATATGGCGCTCTAATATTAGATATACCAATTTTTCTTTTCATTGATATTTCACCATTTTCATTAGATTTACCTTTAGTTTTTTCTTGTGATCCATTGTGAACTTTTTTCCCTGATTTTCCTTCACCGGATTTATGTCCATTATCTTCTTCAAAAAATTCATCACCATCAGCATCTATATCATAACTATTATTTTTATTTTTTGTTTTTTGATTAATTTTATTTTTTGATAACATTAATGGTGTATCAATAGGTTTAAAGGCAATTTTTTCCTGTTTGCTTCCTTCTTTTGAACCATCATATTCTAAAGGCAAACAATCTTCCATACCAAAAACCTCAAGTGGTTCATTGCTTGTTTTTCCACAACTTTCTCGTAAACAGTTTCTAATCCAAGACATGATTAATCTTAAAACACTATTTGCTTCTTTATGTTCTAAATTTGTTTCTCTAAAATTATTTCCATTCCAATCGTCATGTTTAGGACCTTCACATTCTCTTAAAAATTCATTCATTGAACTATTATTTGTACGCATAATTGCCACATATGGTAATAAATTTTGAAAAGTTGGTTCTTTAATTACCATTCCATTATCTCTCATAAAAAAGATTGATTTGATATTTATATTATCATCACATAAAATTTGTAATTCTAATTCTCCAGGAGTATCATATCCAACTTTACTTAAATCAAATTTTTCATTCATTATTATTTTTTCATTAGAATTTAATAAATTTACATGTTCTATAATTTTTTCTTTTTTTTCATCATCTATTAAACCATTTACATTTAAAACATCTTTTATAGTTTCGCTATTTATTTCAATTTTTTCAACTTGTGTTTTTGTATCATCAATAACTCTAACAATTAATTTTTTATCCATTATTGTCATATAAAAATTATATAATACTGAATTCACTATTTCCTTATACCAATTGTCATCAAAATTAACATCTAATATAAATAAAGATGTTCCTGGTTCTTGTCTAAGATATTCTTCAGGAAAGTTAACTGCATTTGTGAATGGATATGAATCTTCTTCACTATATGGTTCACCATCTTCTATAAAAGTACATTTTTTTGCATTACCAAAATATCCAATAGGACTTCGTTTACCTTTATATAAATGTCCTGATAAAATTGATTTTCCTTGTACAGCAACATTACCTTTTAAATTTTTTGTTGAATATATTATTATTCTTGATGAAGAAAAAACAAAAGGTGCATATTTTCCAATACCGAATGATCCACCAGCACCAGCTTCTTTTGCATTACTTCCACTTATTCTTACTAAACTTGCCCATGTTCCGCTTGTTGTATCATTTACATCATCTAAGCCAATAGTATTATAATCAGCTACTTCTAACATTGTGAAATAATTATTTTTAATGTTGTTATTCATTACATTTTTTAAATTTTTAAAAAATATATGCCCTTTATCATTTGGTTTTCCTTTTATAAAGTCAACGCATCTATCAACAACATTCATAAAATCATGATGATTTGGATATTTATCCATTGTTAAATTTCTTTTTTTAAATTCAACGATAACTGGTTCATTTAAATCACGATTTTTAGCATCTAATGAATTCTGTATAATTTCTCTAGCTAAACCATTAAATCTTGTTCCTTTAAAATCAGAAATACCACTATCATTTATCCCATTAGGTTCCCCTTTTACGAAAAACCATTTATTATTTTCCCACATTTTAATTCCTCCTTATAATTTAAAATCCACATTTTTCTTGTTATTTATCTTAAATTTTGCTTGTGAATCATTTAATTCTTTTTTTATTGCATCATATATGCGATTTATATCTTTTTCATCATATTCATAATTTGATTTATTTGAGCAATTTCCTAATAATCTTATCATTTCAATTATTTTATTTGTTCTATTTTCTGCTACTCTTACAAATCTTTCTCTTTTTTCGTTCATAAACTCACTCCCTTTTGCAGCTATTATACACAAAAAAATGAAAAAAGCAAGTATTTTTTTAATATTTGCATTTTATATACAATATTTGTTATATATTGTAATTTTTTAAAAATAAAATAATAAGTATTTAAATTTGCAATTTATAATTATATATTGCAATATTTATTTTATACTCAATAATATTGTTATTTATATTATAAAACTTTGCATATAATAAAAAAAGACTATAAAAAGTCTTTTAAATTTTTTTTATAAACTTTACTTTATGTATCCATTTTCTTTGAAAGAATCACCAATTATGTTCAATGTTGTTCTTATAGAATCCCATGTACCATTCATATCTAAAGTTCTAATATGTATATCATGATTATTCATTTTAAAATCGACAGACACTAAAGGTTCATGTACTGTTTGTGCATATAATAGCATCCCACTAACATTTCCTTCTTTAAATGGATCATAGCTATCTACGTATACATAAATTTGATTTAAATGCGAATTTGATAAAGTTTTGCAACCATATGAATTTTCTTTTAATATTTGATTATAAAATTTAGTATCAATAATTAATTTTCTTCCTTCATATTCTAAATTAATATCTGTTTTCATTGTTGGAATATAAGGTATATTTTCATTTGTTATGTATATTCTTTTGGAAGAGGCATTAAATTCAGGAAAATGCTTTCTAAAATATGCTCTTACAAATTTTTCGTAAATTGAACTTATTGCTGAATCATCTAAAAATTCCTTAAATTTATTTTTACCATTTTTATCACTTACAACTAATTCATTTAAAATTAATCTACACAAATCAATAACATATTTATACATCATGTTATTTCTATTATATTGAATTCTATCCCACTTTATTAAATTGATTTCTATAGTATCAATATTGGAATAATAATTAAGTAATTTTTTTAGAGAATCTTTTGTTTTTGTTCCAATTTTATTTGATCTTAATAAGTACAACAATGTTGTCTTGATGACTTTATTTAATAGGCAATTTTCACTATATTCATCTAAATCGCATGTTATTTTTTTCTTTCTTAATGAATTATTATTAATAGTTTCACTAATATTTATTTTACCTTTTATAGTTCTAATTTCATCAGTAATATATATGTATTCTTTATATAATCCTTTTTTTACTTGTTTTTTTAAAATTAAACATAATAATAAAGAAAATAAATTATATATATTTGAAAAAGCTTCTTCACCTAATTCAGCTTCTTCTTTTTCATTTAACCTTTCACCTATAAATGAATAACATAACATGTAATAAATATTTTTAACTTTATTATCTACATTAATCATTTAGAACACCATTTAATGTTGAATTTAAAGATGATTTCCATTGAATAATTGATTCTTCATCATCGTACCAATATTCTTCTAATAAAGGCACTATTTCATACATTATGATGTCTTCAATATCCTTCTTATTTCCTTTTCTATCTTTTAAATTTGGACAGAAATAGCTGTGGCCTATTTTAAAACCAGCACCTAAAGATTTATCTTGTTCGATAGCTTCATTAATTTTCTTAATTACATCTATTATATTATTAAACTTATTATCAAATTTTTCATTAAATGTTTTAATAAATTTTTGATTTTCAAAAGCTGGTTCAATTTTAATAAAAGAAAATCTTCTTCTAAGAGCATAATCAATTAATGCTAATGATCTATCAGCAGTATTCATCAATCCAATTATATATAAGTTTTCAGGAACACTGAATTTTTCTTCTGAATATACTAACGTTAATTCTTCTCCTCGTTTATCTGATTCTATTAACATTAATAATTCACCAAAAATTTTACTTAAATTCCCACGATTTATTTCATCTATTATTATATAGTAGTTATTATCTTTATCATTAGAAGCTTTATTACATAGTTTATAAAATAATCCTCTTCGTAATTCAAATCCATCATCGCTTGGTCTATAACCTTCAATGAAATCTTCATAAGAATAGCTTTGGTGAAATTGTATAAGTTCAACTTTACTATTATCTTTTGCACCAATTATTGAATAAGCTAATCTTTTAGCCATAAATGTTTTCCCAACACCAGGAGCACCTTCTAAAATAATATTTTTCTTTTTTTCTAATATAGAAACAATAGAGTTATATTTGTTTTCATCAATGAATACTTCATTTAAGAATTTATTTTTATCATATGTTTCATTTTTGTTTTTATTATTTTGTATTTTAATATAATCCATTAAGAATTGTCTATAATGATTTAATGAAGAAGTGTTTTGATTGTGACCAATTTCTTTTCTTTTCAAAAATTTATCATTTGTAAGTAACTTCTCTATCAATTGATCTAATTCTATAATATCATTTATTTCAAAGATATCTTTGCTTAAAATTTGGTCTTCTATTGCTTCTTTTGTGGTTAAATTAATAGTTCCTATATATGCATTAACACTTGATGATTGTAATCCATTTTCTAATAACCAATTTTTAAAGATTTCTTTCATTGAACATTCATCTCCATTCATAATATTTAAAAGTGCTATTGTAAACAAATTATCACCTGCGTTTAATCCACTAATATTGGTTAAAGTTTTTACAGCCATTTTTAATTTGTCTGGTACTTCCCACTCGCCTTTTTTTAACCATTTTACATTTCTTATATTTTTATATTTTTTCTTATTAGAATCATAAATGTATTTATTATCAATTACTTCACCATATCCAAGTAATTTTTTTTGACCTATTTTAGCAATAATAACGTCACCAGCTTTAATATTGTTTATAAAATCATTACAAGAGCATTTTGTCATTACAGGATTATCGCCATATCCTAGTTCAATTAATTTATTTAAAATATCATCTTCATTTTTATATTCTCTTAAATCTCCTAATTCATCAAATCCTAATACCATTTTATTATTTTCAAAACAATATTCCCATTCAGCACCATTTTCACCTGGTGTATATGTCCAATATGAAATATATTTATTTTCTTCTTCTAATAATTTTTCCTTTCTTTTTTGTAAAATATCTAATATATTATCTCTTACAAATGGTGAAACAATATAATATTCATTGGCATCATTTTTTACAATATTAAAACCTGTAATATCACCATATAAGATTGATCTTAATTTTTTTATTAAGTGATGTTGATTATCAAATTTAAAATATCTATTATCTATTCCTGAATAATACATTTTAGGAATTTTTATAAATTTATTATCTTTATCTTTAAAATACTCATAGCTTTCATCTAGTGAGTTCATTGAATCTTTATAAATTTCACCAAATTCAGATTTATATTTACTTAATTTATTAATAACATCTAAAACATCATTTACACATAATATATATTCGTAATTATCATTTTTTAAGAAATCAATAATTTCTTTTTTTATATCTATTTTATCATTAGTGTAATAGCCAGTTACTTCACTATCTTTTATATTTTTTATTTGTGCTGAAATAGTAGCTTCACTATTTGGTATTAAAACCTTTATTAAATTTTTTCCCTTTTCTAGAATCATACTCATAAAATTCACCTCATTTATCTCAATATATTAATTATATCATAAAATTAAAAAAGAATCGTTTTTTTACGATTCTTCAAATACTTCAGTTTTAAATATTTCTTTTAATATAGCTAACATAACATCTACAACAATACTATTTCCAGCTTGTTTATACATCTGCGCTCTAGAAACCACAATTTTAAAATCATCACTATATCCCATTAGTCTTAATGCTTCTCTTTCAGTAAGCATTCTAAGTTTTTCTTCTCCGCCTTTATCAGTCATATAATTATCAACACCAGCTCTATGTCGATTACCCATTGTGGATAATACTGTTCTAGCTACATCTAAATCATATTTAATAGTTGTTTTAAACGTTTTAGTCCCAGGTGTTAGAACATATTTTCTAACTAAATCTGATAATACATATTTATCATCAATTCTTGAAGCATCAAAATCAGATTCAATAATTTTAATATTTCCTTTTTCATCATATTGGAAATTACCAAATTCACATCTTGATTCTAGAAATTGTTTCATACTAAATTCTAATTCTTTAGGCTGAGGATATTCAAATTGTTTTTTTAGATTAAGATCATTTCTAATACCAATAACAAAAACCCTTCTTCGATTTTGTGGTATCCCATAATCAGCAGAATTTAAAATTTGAGGTTCAGTGATTGTATAATTTAATGAATTAAATACACCTTTAATAATATTCCATGTATTACCTTTATCATGTGTAGTTAATCCTCTTACATTTTCATAAATAAAAACTTTAGGATTTACTTCCTTAATAATTCTTGCATATTCATAAAATAATGTCCCTCTAGCATCTTCTAATCCACCTTTAAAACCAACTGTTGAAAAGGATTGACATGGACTTCCTCCTACTAATAAATCTACTTCATCTTTATAATCTGTTCCATCGAGTAAATTTATGTCTAAATGAAAATCATCTTCATTTATTTTATGACCATAATTAGCTAGATAACTTTTTTTAACATAATTTTGTTTTCTACTTCCTTTAGAATATAATTCATCTACATATTTTTTCTTATCGATTTTGTTATCCATAGATTGAATTTTTTT
>JAEIGA010003613.1_pt1 | contig 24158 bp, 21 predicted proteins | sample 9270691 | NCBI WGS metagenome assembly JAEIGA01 (sample SAMN17057246, study PRJNA624740) | gut metagenome | biome: biome; isolation source: fecal sample | host: Bos grunniens | place: China: Xizang | collected 2019 | reverse complement strand
GCGCCGAGGATCATCATGGGCTCCGTCTTCATGTCGAAGAGGATGCCGAGGGACCGGAAGACCCGGTCGAACTTGTTGTCCAGAAGGGCGTCGACCATCTGGAAGGCGGTGGCCTCCAGCGAGCGGATGCAGACTGCGTCCACATCGGCCTCGGTGATCTCTTTGTCCGCGTAGCTGCAGAGCTTGCCGACTTCGGTGACGAGGTTGCCCATGTCCTCCCCCACGTTCTCCAGCAGATAGTCTGCCGTGCGGGTGGAGATGATCTTCTCCTGTTTTTTACACTCCGAGACCACGAAACGGACCAGGTCCTGCCGGCTCCGCGCCTCCAGCTCGACGACCGCCCCGACGGAGTCGATGAGCCCCTGAAGGTCTTTCATCTTTTTCGTCTTCATGGGGAAGCCGACGGTATCCTGCCAGAAAATGAGAGTGCAGGTGTCGGGGGCGTCTTCCAGGAGGGCGATGAGTTCCTCCCGGTCCGGGTCGGCGAGTTTCTCAAAGTCCAGGTCGTGGACCAGGACACAGGTGCGCTCACACATGGCCGGCAGCGCTTCCACGCTCTCCACCAGCTCATTCATGGTGACGGTCTCGCCGTCCAGCTTGTGAAAGTTGAACACGTCCAGGCCGGCAGGGACGACATTGTCCGCCAGCAGACGCGCGTAATTCTGTTTGAGGTACGGTTCGCTGCCCTTGATGAGATAGACCGGCAGGAACTCCTGTGCCTGGATGTTCTGCCACAGGCCCTTTTCGTTGAATTTCAAACGGAGTTCTCCTTTGTTCCGCCATCAGCGGTACTGGTACAGACGGAGCTTCCCGTGACGGACACGGGCTTCGACTTCGCCTGTTTCACCGGATACAATTATATACGAAGACGGCCCCGACTTCAAACCCTCCGGCGGGTTTCCGCGGACAAAACAGACCGGGGCGGCGCGGGCCTCCGGCGGCAGCGCGGAAAGGTCCACGGTGGGCCGGAACAGCAGGAGGAAGCGGACCCCGTCCGCCTCCAGGAGCCCGGCACAGCAGTCCCCGTTCTGGTGGAAGAGATGAAGGGCGATCTGCGGGGCGAGCCATACGGTCTCGATGTGCTGTTCCTCCACCGTCTCCGGTTCCAGAAGGAACCCCGGCTCCCGCTCTTCCAGAACGGCCTTCATGGCCCCCGCCTCTGTCTGCTGTTCCCGCGGGACGACCAGCGCGGAGAAGCGGGTGATGCCTTCCCGCTGGAAGAGGTCGTTCAGCGCCGTCGTGGTCTGGTAGTCATCGGACCCGCAGCCGATGACCGCGGCCCCGTGGCGGTACGAGACGACGGCGCAGGTGCCGCTGACGTCCGGGAAGGTCACCTTGATGACCTCCCGGTTCAGGGCCGCCTCCGTGAGGACGGAGCCCAGCAGGACGATGGCGGACAGCAGCGCGGCCACCCGGACCATGCCGGGGTCCTGCAGGGTGCTGTAGAGCACGAAGCCGGCGGTGGCCGTCAGAAGAGCGGCGGCAAGCCCGAGGCCGAAGCCTCTGCCGGTCAGGGAGACATAGCTCAGGGGCAGCGCCGCCAGCCTGCCGCTCGCCGCCAGCAGGTAACGGGCGAGCATGCCGGCGCCGAGGTAACACCAGGGGCTCATCAGCGACAGGCCCGGGACCGCCGAGCAGAGCGCGCCGGACCCCGCCAGCAGGATGGCGGCCTCCGCGGCGAAGGTGACCAGCAGGTTGCTGAGGAAGGCCGCGAGGGACACATTGCCAAAGGACAGGGTGACCACCGGCAGCGTCGCAACAAAGGTGCTGAGCGTGAGGAGAACGAGCGCCGCCGGGGACTCGAGCCGTTTCCGGAGTTTATAGTTGTGGACCCGCTCCTTCAGCCGTTTTCGCAGAGCGGCCAGCAGCGGCGGATAGAGTGACAGGATGCCCAGCGTGGCAAAGTAGGACAGAAGGACCCCAACGTCCCCGCCGTAGAAGGGGTTCGGCGCCACGACGCAGAGGGCCGCCGCCCCGAGGGCGTTGAGGGGCTCGGACGTGCGGGCGACCATGCGGCCGAGGAAGAACACGCCCAGCATGACCCCCGCCCGGACGGCGCTTCGGGAGAGCCCCGTGAGCATCACAAAGACCAGAAGGAACAGGATGGCCCCGAAGGCGGCCGTCCGCTTCCCGGCACCGACCCTTAGCAAAAGTTTGTAGAACAGCATGGTCCAGAGCGCCGTGTGGAAGCCGGAGACCGCGAAGAGGTGCAGGATGCCGGCCTTCCGGAACATCTCGTTCGTCTCGGAGGGGATCTCCGTCTTGTCCCCCACCAGCATGCCCCGGAGGATGGCGCCGAGGTCTTCCGGGAGCCGGTCCGAGAGGTGCTCCATCCTATGGTCCCGGAACCCGGCAAGGCCGGTATAGACCCGCCAGACAAAAAGCCTTGGCGGCGACAGGTCCACCTCTCCCCGGGCCGCCCGTTCCCGCAGCGGGTCCGCGTACACATGCCCCGAAGTCGTGGCGCCGAGATAGAGTCCGCGGGAGCGGTAATAGCGCTGGATGTCCGGCTCTCCCGCCCCGAGTTCGGAGAGCTGCAGGGTCGCGGAGAACACATCGCCCACCTTCGGGACGTATTTGGAAGAGGAGAAGCGCAGCCGGCGGACCGGCCCGCCCTCCAGCACCTTCACCACACAGCGGTGGGCGCCGCCGGGGCTGTCGTTTAGCACCTCCGTCACGAGGTAAGTGCCCGTCGCCTTCTCCCCCGCATGCGAGAGCGCCGGACGGTAGACGGCGTTCCACTGGACCAGATAGAAGACACAGGCCGCGAGGACCATGAGCGCCGCCGCCAGGAAGAAGCGGAGCTTTTCCCGGTCCTGGAAGGTCCTGCGCAAAAGCCACAGAAGCCAGATGGCCGCCCCCAGCGCGAGGATGCCGAGCACCCCCGCCATCGGGGTCCCGGTAAAGGCAATGAGCATGAGGGTCCAGAGCCAGGCGCTCCCCAGATAGAACAACGGTTTTTCCATTCGATCACCTCCGGGTCCATCATAGCCGTGTCCGGCCCTCTGTGACGGCGGGTTCCGGGTGAGTGGTCGGAGGAAGCGACCGAACGGTCGTTATGCCCGGGCCGAACGGTCGTTATGCAAAAAAAACACCCGCAGAAACACGTTCTGCGGGTGTCTGTCTCTGATGGTGCGATCAGCCCGGAGGCCAGGTCATGTCGCGGCCGCCGATGATGTGGAAGTGCAGGTGCGGCACGGTCTGCAGGGCCTGTTCTCCAATATTGGAGACCACGCGGTAGCCTCTGTCGAGCCCTTCCTCCTTCGCGACTTTCGCGATGACGGAGAAGATGTGGCCGACCACGGCTTCGTTGGTCTCGTCGATCTCGTTGACGGACGCGATGTGGTCCTTCGGGATGACCAGGATGTGCGTGGGCGCCGCGGGATTGATGTCCCGGAAGGCATAACACAGGTCATCTTCATAGACTTTGGTGCTGGGGATGTCCCCGGCGATGATCTTACAGAAAATGCAGTCTGCCATGGTGGGCTCCTTTCTTATTTCAGCATGCTCCGGATGATGTCCGCCGCCGCGGCGAGGGCCTCATCCACTTTTGTGGAATCTTTGCCGCCGGCCATGGCACTGTCCGGCTTTCCGCCGCCGGAACCGCCGGCCACTTTCGCGACTTCCCGGACGATATTGCCGGCATGGGCGCCGGCCTTCACAGCCTCGGGGCCGCAGGCGCAGGCGAAGTTGCACTTGTCGCCGTTGACCGTGGCGAAGACCACGACGAGGTCCGCGCCGTTCTCCTTGGCGGAGTCGGCCATGTTGCGGAGTTCGCCGCCGTTCACGCCCTCGACTTTCGAGCAGACGAGTTTGACGGCGCCGAGGTCGGCAGCGTCGCCCATCATATCCTGGGCGCTGCGGGCAGCAAGTTCTTTGTTGAGCTCCTCGACCTTTTTCTCAGAGGCCTTGAGGTCGGCCGTCAGCTGGGCCGCCTTGCGGTCGATGTCGTTCAGGTTCGACTTCATGGCCGCGGCCGCGCCGGCGATGAGCGCATCTTTTTGTTCAATGTATTTCAGCAGGTTCGTACCGGTCACGGCCTCGATGCGGCGGACGCCCGCTGCGACGGAGGACTCGGACACGATCTTGAACAGGCCGAGAGACGCGGTGGTGGCCACATGGGTGCCGCCGCAGAACTCTTTGGAGAAATCTTCGACGCAGACGACGCGGACGGTGTCCCCGTACTTCTCGCCGAAGAGCATCATGGCGCCGAGGTCTTTGGCCTCTTCGATGCTCATGACTTTGGTTTCCACGGGGAGGTCCTGCAGGATGACTTCGTTGACCCGCGCCTCGACCGCTTTCACTTCGTCCGCGGTCATGGCCTGGGGATGGTTGAAGTCGAAGCGGCAGGTGGCCTCGTTGACCAGCTGACCGGCCTGCTCGACATGGCTGCCGAGGACTTCCCGGAGGGCCGCCTGCAAGAGGTGGGCCGCCGTGTGGTTGCGCATGATGGAACGGCGCCGGTCGGCGTCGATCTTCACGTCGACGGTCTCGCCGGGCTTCGCGATGCCGGCGGTGACGGTGCCGCTGTGGAGGTAGACCCCGTTCTCAGACTTGACGGTGTCGTCCACCTGGAAGGTGAATCCGCCGCACTCGATGGTGCCGGCGTCGCCGATCTGACCGCCGCTGCGGGCATAGAACGTGGTCTTGTCGACCACGAGGACCGCGTCTTCGCCGGTCTCGGCGGACTCGGACAGATCGCCGTCTTTCACGACTGCCAGGACTTTGGCGGACGTGTCGAAAGCGGAATAACCGAGGAACTCGGTGGCCGGGATGTCTTTCGTGGCGTCTCCCTTGCCCTTCCAGGCCTCAGCGACGTCTTTTGCCGCGGCGTCCGCTTTGGCGCGGGCTCTGGCCTCTGCCACATACTCCCGGAACTTGTCTTCGTCGACGGTCATGCCCCGCTCCTCGAGGATCTCTCTCGTGAGCTCGATGGGGAACCCGAAGGTGTCGGAGAGTTTGAAGGCGTCCTCCGCCGGCAGCTCTTTGCCTTTGGCGTTCGCGATCATCTTCTCCAGCTGTTCAGAACCGGTGTCGAGGGTCTTGTTGAAGGTGGCCTCTTCCCCGGAGATGATGCTCATGATGTAGTCGTGCTTCTCCACGAGGTTCGGATAGGCGGTGGCGTTCTCGTGGATGACCATCTCCGCCACGTCGGTGAGGAAGGGACGGTCGATGCCGAGGGCACGGCCCTGGCGCATGGCACGGCGCATGAGACGGCGGAGGACATATCCGGCTCCGGAGTTGGAGGGTTTGATGCCGTCGCCGATCATGAAGGTCATGCTGCGGGCATGGTCGGTGATGACGCGGAGGGCGATGTCGTTCTTCTCGTCCTCATGATACCTGACCCCGGAGATGTCCGAGATGGTCTTCATGATGTTCTGGACCGTGTCGACCTCAAAGAGGTTGTCCACGCCCTGCATGACACAGGCAAGGCGTTCGAGGCCCATGCCGGTGTCGATGTTCTTGTGCTCGAGCGGCGTGTAGTTGTCGTTGCCGTCGTTGTTGAACTGGGAGAAGACCAGGTTCCAGACTTCCATGTACCGGTCGCAGTCGCAGCCGACTTTGCAGTCGGGCTTGCCGCAGCCGTACTTCTCGCCCCGGTCGTAGTAGATCTCGGAACAGGGGCCGCAGGGGCCTTCACCGTGCTCCCAGAAGTTGTCCTCTTTGCCGAGGCGGACCATGTGGTCCTCGGGGACGCCGATCTGTTTGGTCCAGATGTCCCATGCCTCGTCGTCGTCTTCATAGACGCTGCAGTAGAGTTTGTCCGCCGGGATCTTCAGCACTTCGGTGAAATATTCCCAGGCCCACGGAATGGCCTCGTTTTTGAAGTAGTCTCCAAAGGAGAAGTTGCCCAGCATCTCGAAGTAGGTGCCGTGGCGGGCCGTGTGACCGACGTTGTCGATGTCCGGCGTCCGGATGCACTTCTGGCAGGTGGTGACCCGGTAGCGGGGCGGCGTGACCTCTCTCGTGAAGAATTTCTTCATGGGCGCCATACCGGAGTTGATGAGCAGCAGGCTCTTGTCCCCGTCCGGCACGAGCGAATAGCTCGGCAGCCGCAGGTGCTCTTTGCTTTCAAAGAACTGAAGGAAGCTCTCCCGCAGTTCGTTCAGACCAGTCCATTCCATAATGGGATGTCTCCTTATAATTAAAAATACTTATACGGCTAAATATTATACGTTTCTTCGGGGGAAGTGTCAACGAAACTCCCGCCCCGGGCGATTTACTTTTTGAGAAAAAAACAGTATACTCTTTGTGATTTTGAAACGAGAGGAGAATGACCCGTGAGAACTGCCATCGTCGGCGCGGGCGCGTCGGGCCTTGCCGCCGCCATCACGCTCAAAAGAGAATGCCCGTCCATGGACGTCGTCCTGGTCGAAAAACTCGCCGAGCCCGGCCGCAAACTCCTTGCCACCGGCAACGGCCGCTGCAACCTTTCCAACACGGACATCACCGTCGGCGCCTATCACGGCGACTCCTCCACCGTTTACCGGGTCCTGACAGATTTCGGGACGGAAGAGTGTCTCGACTTCTTCCACTCCCTCGGCCTTCTGACCCTCGAAGAGGAGGGACGCATCTATCCCCTCACCATGAACGCCGCCACCGTGCGGAACGTCCTCCTCGAAGAAGTGGCCCGCCTCGGCGTCGAGGTCCGCACGGACTTCGCTGTCGGCGGCGTCGCACCCGGCTTCACCCTCACAGAACGGGACAGCGGCGAAACCCTCTCCGCGGACTTCGTCCTCCTGGCCCTCGGCGGAAAAGCCGATGCCGCCCACGGCACGGACGGCGACGGCTACCGCATGCTGAAAGACCTCGGCATCCGCTACGAGCCCATCTCCCCCGCCCTCACGTCCCTGCTTTTGCAGGAAGACCTGCGGGAGCTCAAGGGACTGCGGTTCCGCGGCTCGGCCGCCCTGAAGGACGGCAAGGGCGACCTCGTCGCCATGGAGACCGGCGAACTGCAGTTCACCGAAGGCGGTCTCACCGGCATCCCCGCCTTCCAGCTGAGCGGCGAAGCGGCGGTCCTTTCCAAAGCAGGCCCCCTGCCCCTCACCCTGGACTTCTGCCCGAACCTCCCGGACGTGGCGGTCCTCTCCTATCTGCAGGACCGGGCGCAGTCCGGTTCCCCGGAAGAGCCGGTCCTCCACCTTCTGACCGGTGTCGTCCAGAAACGGCTGGGACAGCTCCTTCTGAAGACCTGCGGGCTGCCGGAAGAGACGCCGGTGCATCGCCTCGGGACCCAGGAACTGGCCAACCTCGCCGGCCTTCTGAAACAGTATCCGCTGACCGTCACCGGGACCAAGTCGTTCAAAGACGCCCAGGTCACCCGGGGCGGCGTCCCCGCGGACGAGCTGAACGACGGCTCCCTGGAGAGCCGCCGTGTCCCCGGACTCTGGTTCTCGGGCGAACTGCTCAACGTCGACGGCGCCTGCGGCGGCTACAACTTACACTTCGCCTGGGGCTCCGGCATCCTCGCAGCAAAGGAGATCGCACAGCGTGCTACGCATCAATGAACTCAAACTCCCCCTCGACTACACCGAGGAGGACTTAAAACTGAAGGCCGCCAAGGTCATGAAACTGCAGCCTTCGGATATCAAGACCCTGAAGGTCTTCCGGCGGTCCGTGGACTCCCGCAAAAAGCAGGACGTCCACTTCGTCTTCACGGTGGACGTGGAGGTGGATGCCGATGAGAAGCGCATCCTCAAGCGGACCGACAGCCGGAAGGTCCAGGAGTCTGTTTTCTATCACTACGTCCCGGTGGAAAACAGGCGGCACTCGTCGTTCCGGCCGGTCGTCGTGGGCTTCGGCCCCGCCGGCATGTTCGCGGCCCTCACTCTTGCGGAGGCGGGCCTGAAACCCATCGTCCTCGAACGGGGCCACGACGCAGATACCCGGACGAAGGACGTCCGGAACTTCTGGGAACACCGCACGCTCGACACCCGCTCGAACATCCAGTTCGGCGAAGGGGGCGCGGGCACCTTTTCCGACGGCAAGCTGACCACCGGCATCAAGGACCCCCGCCAGAACAAGATCATGACGGACTTCGTCCGCTTCGGCGCGCCGGAGGCCATCCTCTACACGAACTACCCCCACATCGGCACCGACAACCTGGTGCATGTGGTCAAGAATATCCGCAAGGAGATCATACGGCTCGGCGGCGATGTACGCTTCGGCTGCACGCTGACGGACCTCATCATCGCGAACCGTTACATCCACGGCGTCACCTACCGGACGGAGGACGGCGCTCTTACAGATCTGGAGACCGACTGCGTCGTCCTGGCCCTCGGACACTCGGCCCGGGACACGGTCACCATGCTCTATGAGAAGGGCATCCGCATGATGCAGAAACCGTTCTCCGTGGGCGCCCGCATCGAACACCCGCGGGAGTTCATCGACCGGGCCCAGTACGGCTCCGCGGCGGGCCACCCCACCCTCGGCGCCGCCAACTACAAGATGGCCTGCCACCCGCCCCACGGCCGCGGCATGTACACCTTCTGCATGTGCCCCGGCGGCACGGTCGTCAACGCCGCCTCGGAAGAGGGCGGCATCGTGGTCAACGGCATGAGCGAATATGCCCGGGACGGCGAGAACTCCAACGCCGCGCTCTTAGTCGGTATTGAGCCGGAACACTTCCCGACCGAACATCCGCTGTCCGGCTTCGACCTGCAGCGGCAGATGGAGCAGAAGGCATTCGACCTCGGCGGCCGGGACTACACGGCGCCCGCCCAGCTGGTCGGCGACTTCCTGAAAGGTCAGAAGTCGGTCAAAATGGGCGCGGTCAGACCCAGCTGTCCCACCGGAGTCACCCCTTCCGACATCCGGGAGGTGCTGCCGAAGAGTGTGACGGACATCATGGCGGAGGCCCTCCTCCTGATGGACCGGAAGCTGCAAGGCTTTGCCATGCCGGAGGCGGTCCTCACCGCGCCGGAGACCCGCTCCTCCTCCCCGGTCCGCATCCTGAGAGACGACTACTATGAATGCAGTCTCGGCGAAGAGCCCCTGGGAGGCGCGTACCCCTGCGGAGAGGGCGCCGGATATGCCGGCGGCATCGTCTCCGCCGCCGTCGACGGCATCCGCGTCGCGGAGGCCATCCTGACAGACGAACACGCGTTTTAAAACAAAAAAGCCACTCCTTTCGGAGTGGCTTTTTTTATTGTGCTCAGGCAAAGTCGCCGCGGATGACTCTCAGCAGCTGCTTGATCTCATCGCGGGTGTAGACTTTCTTGTTCGGATAGACGAAGATCTCGACCATGATGGAGTCGGCGATCTCATCGAAGTCCTCATCCTTGAGCTGCGGGATGTGCGGATCGATGCCGTACTTCTCGTTGAAGTCCCGGATCCACTGAATGAACTGTTTCGCCTGCTCGCTCTCAGAGGCGGCGGGGTCGGCAATGCCGGCGCCGACGGCCATTTTCGCCAGTCTCGGCGCCACGACCTCACCGTAGTCTTCCAGGATGATGGGCATGACCGCGCCGATGCAGCGGCCGTGGACCAGGCCGTACTTCGCGCCGATCTTGTGGCAGAACGGATGGATGTAGCCGGTGGTCTCCATGTTCAGGCACTGTCCGCCGCAGTATGCCGCGGTAGCGAGGTTCTGACGGGCAGCCAGGTCCTTGCCGTCCTTCATGGCGGCCTCAATGTTGTCTTTGACGAGGCGGACGCCTTTGATGGCCCATTCATCGCCACGGGGGTTATGTCCGTAGGAGATGTAGCCCTCCACGCAGTGGGAGACCGCGTCGATGGCGGTGGGGGCGGTGACCGAAGGCGGCAGGCCGGTGGCCAGTTCCGCGTCCAGGACGACCGCGCGGGGACGCATGGAGATATCGGTGACGGTGTATTTCTTGTCGATCGCGTGGTCGGAGATGACCGCCGCGACCGTGGACTCGGCACCGGTGCCGGCCGTGGTGGGAACGGCACAGATGAACGGGGCCTGTTTGAATTTACCGGAAAGGGAGACCGGGAAATAGCCCATCAGACGGCCCATCTGTTTGACGGTCTGGTCGGGTTTGGCGACCCGGCAGGAAACACCTTTGCAGCAGTCCATGGACGATCCGCCGCCGAAGCCGACGAGGATGTCACAGCCTTCTTTTTTGTAAATGCCAAATGCCTCTTCAATGTTCTCGATGGACGGGTTGGGTTCAACACCATCGTAGATGACATAGGGGAAGTTCGCGTCGTCCATCGCCTTCAGCATCTTGGCCGGGATGCCGAGATCGAGCAGGACCTTGTCGGTGATGACGAGCGCTTTCTTTCCTCCGGCGCGTTTCAGGATCTCGACGACTCTGGCTGAGGAGCCGGGGCCTTCAATGACGTCCTGGGTGGGGATCAGAAACGGGAACGCGATGTCCATGAGTCCGCCGGCCAGGAGGCCGACACCCTTCTTGACATAACGCCCGATCTCGCCGGAATCCGCGATTTTCAATACGACGTTTTCAGCTTTCATAATTTCCTCCATCTGTTTTCATCCATAACAACGTGCGGACATGTGTCCGAACAGCTTGCAGTTTCATTATAAATGCCAGTTTTTTCCAAGAGAAGCCGCATGTCCTTATGATAAAAAAATAAAGACATATCCGATACGTCCGCTTTCCGCGGATAAGTTTGTTCGGTTGTATTGACTTTCCGACTAACAGATTTTATAATTGTGTTCGGTATTACAAATGTGGGCCGTCAATTCAATTTCATTTAGGAGGATCCTTCTATGGCGAAAAGAGAAAACTCGCCAACTCTTTACATCTATGTCAAAGAGTACATCATGAAGCTCATCATCTCCGGGAAATATCCGGCACATTCCCAGCTTCCCACCGAGTACGAGCTCATGGAGACCCTGGACGTCGGTCGTGCCACCGTACGTGCAGCCTTGGCGCAACTGGAAAATGAAGGCACCATCTACAAGCGGCAGGGCGTTGGCACTTTTGTCAGCGAACGCAGCAAGCACTATGGCCTCGAGCCCTTCCTCTCCCTCAACTTCATGATGAAGCACGTGGGCATGAAGAACAACAACGAGGTCGTCGAGAACGTCGAAGTGACGGTCAATCCGGACGGTCCTCTGGACCGCTGGGAGCCCGGGAAAAAGGTCAACCGGCTGGTTCGTATCCGCAAGTCCGAGAACACCGTCGTCGGCTATGAGGACAACTACTACCTTCCCCACATCTTCGAGAAACTGAACAGCGAAGAGTTCGAAGGCTCTCTTGCCCACAACCTCCTCACCAACGTGGAAGACCCCATCCATCGGTTCGACCAGAGCACCATCGTGCGCGATCCCACGGAAGCCGAACAGGAACTGTTCGACATCGACGTGGCCGAGAAGGTCGTCGAGCTGGATCGCTGGATGTATTTCGAGGGAACCGAAGAGCCGTCCAACTACGTCAGCTTCGTCATCCCCACCCACATTCTCGAATTCCCCTTCCTCGGCTGAGGAACCAGTAAAACAGAAAACCGCCCCGGAGCAGTGCTCCGGGGCGATTCTTTTTTGCTTAGAAGTAATTCATGGGGTTCCGGGCAGCAACGGACCGGGAGGTGCCGTCGTTGACGCGGACTTCAAAGTGAAGGTGCGGGCCGGTGGAATAGCCGGTGCTTCCCATGTTGCCGATCTGCTGGCCCTGCTGGACGTAGGTGCCGGCGCCCACGATGGCGCGGGCCATATGTCCGTAGTAAGTCAGAAGACCGTTGCCGTGGTCGATGACCACGTAGTTGCCGTAACCGCCGTTGCAGCCGCAGTTGTAGTTCTTCCCGTAGTTGTGGGAACAGGTGTTGCTGGCAATGGTGACCCGACCGGCAGCCGCCGCGACAATGGCCGCGCTTCCGCCGCCACCGGTGATATCGATGCCGTAGTGGAAGCTTCCCCAGCGGGAGCCGTAGCCCGAGGACACGTAAGTGCCGGAGCCCGCCACCGGCCAGATGAAGGTGCCGGAATAGGCGCCGTTACCGGTGGAAGCCGTGACCGCGAGGTTGGCGTTGACCTGGTTCATGTAGGCCTGCTGCTGCGCTCTGGCTTTGGCGATATAGTTGTTCAGCTCTTCACTGTTCTCATCGAGGCCGTTGATGTAAGTGTTGAGCGAGTTGACTTTCTGGTCGAGGTCGGTCTTGGCGCCGACGACCTGGGACTTGGCCTCCTGCTGCATGGCTTTGGAGTTCTCGATCTCGCTCTTGCTGGACTGCAGCTTCTCCTGATTCTTCTTCAGGGTGGCTTCGGTCTCCTCAAAAACGGCGATCTCATCCTGCAGCTGTTTGATGATGGCGTTGTCGTGTTTGCTGATGCGCGCCAGCATCTCCATGCGGTTCAAAAAGTCGCGGAAGTTGTCCGCCTCCAGCAGGATCTCCAGGTTGGAGACGTTGCCGGTGATGTACATGGCCCGGAGACGGTCGGCGTAGAGCGCCTGGGTCTGGGCGATCTGTTCCTTCTGGACCGCCATGTCCGCCTGGGTCTCCGCGATCTTCTCCTGCGTGTTGGTGATGCTCTTGTTCAGGGAGGCGATCTGGTTGTTCAGAACGTCGATCTTGGAGTTGTAGGCGTTGATTTGGGTCTGGAGCAGGTCCACGCTCTCCTGGATGGTGTCGGCGGACTGCTTCGCCTCTTTTTTCTTCGCCTCGTTCTCTTTGATCTTTTCCTGGCTGGCGGCGATCTTCTCGTCGAGTTCCGCGACCTTCTGGCTGACCTCGCTGCTGACAGCGTCTGCCGGCAGCGTGACCGGAGCCGTGAAGCAGACCAGACACACGACGGCGAGAGACAGGAGCAGACTCAGAGCCTTTGTAAGCTTAGCTCTCATCGGAAATCACACTCCCCTGCTCTTTGAGGTAGCGGGCCATGGAAACGATGGAACCGACTGCGCCGGCAAGGATGCCGACAAAGATGAAGACCAGCAGCATGGGTACCGCGTAAGACGAGAAGGCAACGGCCTGTCCGCCCAGAAGGGAGAACATGCTGCCGACATTGCGGACTGCCAGTGAATAGAGGGCCCATACCAGCAGCTCGGAAATGATGCCGGAAATGATGCCGAGAATGACACCTTCGATGATGAAGGGCCAGCGGATGAACCAGTTGGTGGCGCCGACGGCTTTCATGATGGAGATCTCCAGCCGGCGGTTATACATGGTGACACGGACCGTGTTCGCGATGATGAACAGGGAGACGGCCAGCAGCATGATGATGATGCCGACGCTGATGATGGTGACGGCTCTGGAGAGCTGGCGGACCTGTTCCGCGAGGTCGCTGTTGCCGCGGACGCTGGAGACATGGTTGATGGACTTCAGGCTGTCCACGACGCTGTTATAGTGTTCCAGACTCTTGAGGTTGACCACGTAGGAGTCCGGCAGCGGGTTTTCGTCGAGACCCTCCATGAGTTTCGCGTCATCGCCCAGGCTTTCCAGCTGGGACTGATAGGCGTCCTCTTTGGAGACATATTCGGCAGAGTCTACATCGCCGATCATACGGATATCCTGTCCGACGATGTTGATGTCCTCTTCGGAGATGTTGTCGTCGAGGTAGACCATGATGACGTTCTGTTCCTGGACGTCTTCCAGGGCCTTGTCGATGTTCGCGTACAGCATGACGGCCACGCCGATGAGCAGCAGGCACGAGGTGAGTACGGCGACAGAGGCCACGGACATGAGACGGTTGGACCAGACGTTGCGCACGCCTTCCTTGCTGAGATAACCGACGTTGAAGGAGCCGCGGCGGCGGGTCGGGGTCTTCTTCTCGCTCTTAGCCATGGTCCTCACCACCTCTCCGTGCTTCGAGATCCATCTCGATCTCCTTCAGTGTGGCTTCCGCGAAGGAGAGTTCGGGAATCTCCGGAACTTCGGGTACGCGGGTATCCACCGGGTCTTCCCGACCGATGACTTCGGAAATGGGATCGTTCTGGAAGGACACGTTGTGAAGCGTGATGGTCTTCATTTCGGTGACGTTCGGAACGGGCTGGTAGCCGGTCTTCTGGTCGTAGTGGAGCACACCGCCGTTGGCCATGTCGGAGACGACCTCGCCGTTGTCGATGACGACGATGCGGTGGTCGAACTGTTTGACCAGCTCGTGCTCATGGGTGACCATGATGACCGTGGTGCCGTTCTCGTTGATGCGGTCGAGGAGTTCGACGATCTCATAGGACATTTCCGGGTCCACGTTACCCGTGGGCTCGTCGGCGATGATGGTGTTGGCGTTGTTGACCAGCGCGCGGGCCAGGGCCACACGCTGCTGCTCGCCGCCGGATATTTCATTCGGCAGGTTGTTTGCCTTGTCCTGCAGGCCCACCAGGGTGAGGACATAGGGGACGCGCTTTTTGATTTCCCGTTCGCTGGCGCCGATGACGCGCATGGCGAAGGCGACGTTGTCATAGACCGTCATCTTCGGGATGAGACGGAAGTCCTGGAACACGATGCCCAGCGTTCTGCGGTAATAGGGTATTTCCCGCGTGCTCATCTTGGTCAGGTCATAGTTGTTGATCATGATGCTGCCGCTGGTGGGGACTTCTTCCCGCATGATAGTCTTCAGGAAGGTACTTTTACCGGCACCGGACGCGCCGACAATGAAGACGAACTCTCCGCGGTCGATGCGCAGATTGACGTCTTTCAGAGCCACGGTACCGTTGTCATAGACCTTGGATACATCTCTGAATTCGATCACTTGGCTTACTCCTTATTTGAAAGATATTACTTCTGGGATTCTACAATATGTGGTATTTTACTATAGACTTATTACCTAAATATAAACTTAAAGAAATGCTCCCGTTTTCTTCCGGGACGGCGCCCGGCATAAAACAGGAAGCATTATAACATATCTGATTAGAATTTTGTAGGATTGGAATCGAGATATTTTTTGACCATGAGAGCTACTTTGAAAACGATGGCGTCATCGAACTCCCGCAGGTCCAGACCGGTGATCTTTTTGATTTTTTCGAGGCGATACACCAGCGTGTTGCGGTGGACAAAGAGTTTCCGGGACGTTTCGGAGACGTTCAGGTTGTTTTCGAAGAACCGCTGGATGGTGAACAGGGTCTCCTGGTCAAGGCTGTCGATGGAACCGCGCTTGAAGATCTCGGAGAGGAACATCTCGCAGAGCGTGGTGGGCAGCTGGTAAATGAGACGGGCGATGCCGAGGTTCTCATAGCTGATGATGTCCTTCTCGGTGTCGAAGACTTTCCCGACTTCCAGAGCCACCTGGGCCTCTTTCAGGGAACGGGAAAGGTCCTTCAGACCGATGACGGTGGTGCCGATGCCGACCTGCGCGCTGCTGTAGAACTCGGCGGACAGGGCGTCGGCGATAGAATGGGCCAGGTTCTCAAGGTCCTTCGGATCCACGTCGGGGCTGACCTCTTTGACGAGGGCGATGTCCGCTTCGGAGATGTTGATGACGAAGTCCTTGTTGCGGTCCGGGAACAGGTTCTGGATGACGTCGAAGACGGTGGCGTCCTCAGAACCGGTGATGCGGATGAGGAGCACGACCCGGGTGGCGTCGGAGTTGAACCGGAGCTCGCGGGCTTTGATATAGATGTCCCCCGGCAGGATGTTGTCGAGGATGACGTTCTTGACGAAGTTGCTGCGATCGTACTTTTCATCGTAGAACTGCTTGATGCTGCCGAAGGAGACCGAGAGGATGCGGGCATACTTCTCCGCAAGGTCGTCGTCCCCGTCGACAAAGATGGCATACTCATGGCGCAGTCTCGAGTCGAAGGACAGGTAGGTGGTCCCATCGAGCGTGATGGGATCGTTGGAATTGAAGATATCGGTAATGAGCGCTTTGTTCTGTTCTCCGATGCGTTCGAGTTCGCTGCAGGAGATGACCGTGCCGGACTCGTCGATCACACCGACAGTGCGGTCGATGGCGTCTCTCATCTGATGGATGACACCCTGGAAAAGACGATTGGACATAAGAATACCTCGAATGAAATTTTAGTCTTTTTGTACAATTTCTACGGGTTTACGTTATCTATAATACACAATCGACTATTAAATTACAACAATTTTATGCACAAATTTATAAAAAATACTCAAAAAAAAGAAATGCCGTTTGTGGAAAACCACAACGGCATTCTTTTTCTTACTATTCTGGTTTCGACCAGGATTTGAGCGCGGCCACTTCTTCCCCGCTCAGCGGCCTGCATTCTCCCGGTCCGAGGTCCGGGTCCAGAGGCAAGGGGCCGATGGCGGTGCGGGTCAGTGACAGGACCCGATTGCCGGCCGCCGCCCACATCCGTTTGATCTGATGGTACTTCCCCTCGACGATCTTCAGCTCCGCAAGCCGATCGCCCAGAAGCGTGACTTCCGCGGGCAGACAGACGGTGCCGTCCGCCAGTTCGATGCCCCCTCTCACCTGCTCCAGCATGGCCTCCGTCACCGGTTCGGAAAGCGCTGCCCGGTAGGTCTTCTGTACATGGTGTTTCGGGGAGAGGATGTCGTGGGCAAACGCCCCGTCATCGGTCAGCAGGACAAAACCGGTGGTGTCGCTGTCCAGCCGTCCCGCGGGGAACAGTCCGTCCCGGGCGTACTCCTCCGGCACCAGGTCCAGGACCGTCGGGCGGTGCCGGTCCTCCGTGGCACTGAGGTACCCTTCCGGTTTGTTCAGCATCAGATAGAGGTGTTCTTCCCAGGTAAAAGGAATGCCGTCGAGAGACAACGCCTGGGTAGCGGGATCGACAGACGCTCCGGGGTCTGTGACGGGAACGCCGTCCACGCCGACTCTCCCCGACTTTATGAGAGCCCGCGCCTCCTTCCGGGTGAGCGTGCCCTGGGAGCTGATGGCCTTGTCGAGACGCATCCTTTCACCTGCCTTTCAAAAAAAGGAGCATTGCAGCACGCAATGCTCCTCCTGTTGTTCTCGTTCGTAAACTCAGTTGCGCTTCTGACCGGCGGTCACCGCGTTGTTGGTGTTCTTCACGGTGCGCTGCTGCTGGCCGCCCTCCAGGCTGGACTGGTTGATGTTCGCCTGCAGCTGGTGGACTTCGTTGAGGCTCTTGGCCACACGGTACTCGGTCTCGTTGACGAGGTTCGTGATGTAGGAGCCGACACTGGCCTTGAGGTCGACCGCCCATTTGTTGGCGGCTTCCATCTTGGTCTGCGCGGTGTAGTCCGCGTCCTGAATGGTGCGTTCCGCGTTCTTCTGCGCTTCCGCGCCGATCTCGGCAGCCTTCTGCTGGGCCTCGGCGATCATGGCGTCGGCCTGCGCTTTGGCTTCCGCGAGCATAGCGTCGACCTTTGCCTGCGTCTCCGCCACGAGTGTCGTGGTGGACTGCTCGGTCTCGGTCGTCAGCTGCGCGGCGGCAGTTTTGGCTTCAGAGAGATACTTCTCCGCTTCGGTATTCAGGGACTCGGCCGTGGTCTTCGCCTCTTTGACGATGTTCTCGCGGGCAATGAGACCGTCCGCCTGAGCGCGGGCTTCCTCGAGGATCTTCTGGGCGCCGGCATGGGCGTCTTTCAGTTCCTTCTCAGAGCTCTTGCTGGCCTTTTCCGTCAGTTCCTTGACGCGCATTTCGGCTGCGGTCAGGTACTCGCGGCTTCTGGCCTTCGCATCGTCGACGATGCGGTCCGCCTCCGTATTGGCGCGGTTGATGATCTCGCGGCGCTCGGTCGCAAGGATCTTGGCCTGTTTGATCTCTTCGGGAATATCAAGGCGCATGTCCTCGATGACAGTCTTAATGGCATCCGCGTCGACGCTGGTTTTCCCGGAGAAAGCGCTGCCTCGGCCACTTTCGAGGAGTTCTTCAATTTCGTCAAGATAATCTTCAATCTGTGCCATGATAGTTATTCCTTCCTTAATCGTTTTATGATGTCGTCTCCCACTGCTTCGGGAACAAAATCCGAAATGTCGCCACCCAGCTGTCCGATCTGTTTGACGAAGCTGGAACTCAGGAACATGTGGTTCGCCGAGCAGGGCAGGAAGACGGTTTCAAGACTTGGGTTGATGTGTTTGTTGGCGATGGACTGCTGGAACTCGTTTTCAAAGTCGGAGACGGCCCGAAGGCCTTTGACAATGATGTGGATGTCGTGGTTCTGCGCATAGTCCGCGAGGAGTCCGCCGTAGGTGTCCACGATGACGTTGGACAGGTGGCCTGTGCTCTTTTTGATGAGTTCGACCCGCTCCGGTTCCGTAAAGGTCATGGAGCCGACTTTCTGATAGTTGGTCATGACGACCACATAGACTTCGTCGAACAGACGGGAGGCGCGTTCAATGACGTCGAGATGCCCGTTGGTGACAGGGTCGAAACTGCCGGGGCAAATGGCTTTTTTCATGCTTCCTCCTTTTTCCGGTACAGAGTCAGTTTGATCTTTCCGTAACGGTAACTCTTTGCGGCCGAAAAGCTGCCGGCCTCTTCCGGAAGTTCTTCTTCCAGCGCGCTTTCGCAGACGATGATGCCGTAGTCGGACATGCGGTCCGAAAGCTTTGGCAGGACGTCGGCGATGAGCCCCTTCCCGTAGGGCGGGTCGAGGAACGCGAGGTCGAAGGTGTCACGGGACTTCAGAAGAAACGTGGATGCCTCTTCCTGCCGCACCGTGGCCATAGGAGCGAGTTTCGTGTGCTCGAGGTTCTTCTTGACCACCGCCACCGCCTTCGGACTGCGGTCCACAAAGGTGGCGTGGGCGGCGCCCCGGCTCAGCGCTTCGATGCCGAGCTGGCCGGAACCGGCAAACAGGTCCAGGACCCGTCGGCCTTCGATATCGAACTGGACAATGTTGAAGAGGGACTCTTTCACTTTGTCCGTCGTGGGGCGGACATCTTTGCCTTCCAGTGTGGAGAGCAGCATGCCCCGCGCCGTTCCGGTGATGACTCTCATGGAGCGACTCCTCCTATTAAATCAGTTTATTTTCTCATAAGGCTTCCCTATTTGTCAACTAATTATAATGAAGAACCTTCTTGATGTTGACCGCATCTGCGTGGGAAATGCCCGGGACCGCGGAGAGGTCCGCGAGATCGGCCCGGCGGATGGCGTCCAGCGTCTTGAATTCCTTCCAGAGGAGCTCGCTCTTCTTCGGCCCGATGCCGGGGATGTCGGTGAGGACACTCTTCCGGGCGCCTTTGCTGTGCTTCTGATGGTGATAGCCGATGGCGTAGCGGTGGACTTCATCCTGGATGCCGGTGACGAGGGCAAACACCTTGCGGGCCTGAGAGATGGCGATCTCTCCCCCGTCGGAGGTGATGGCTCTGGTCTTGTGCTTGGAGTCCTTGACCATGCCAAAGACCGGCACGTCCAGCTCGAACTGACGGAGCACGTTCTCCGCCGCGTGGACCTGCCCGAGGCCGCCGTCCATGAGGATGAGGTCCGGCAGGCGGGCAAAGCCCTTCGCGTCCTTCAGCGCCTCCTCCGGGTCTTTCCCTTCGGCCTCCGCCTTTTCCGTCAGTTCTTCCACTTCTTTGAAGTAGCGGGCGAACCGGCGGTTGAGCACTTCTTCCATGCTGCCGTAGTCGTCGCCGCCCACGGCCTCTTTGATCTTGAACTTCCGGTAGGAGTCCTTATAGGGCACGCCGTTGCGGAAGACGACCATGCCGCCGACCGCGTCGGCCCCGGCCGTGTGGGAGATATCGTAGGACTCGATGAACTCCGGCGGGCTCGCGAGCCCCAGCAGTTCGCCGAGTTCGATGACGGCGGTGTCAGCCTTGGACCGCTTGTGGGTCTGGGCCAGTTTCTCGTAGGCGTTGTTCTTGGACATCTGGGAGAGCTCCCGCTGGCGTCCTTTCTGGGGAACGACCAGTCTGACCTTTTTCCCCGCCTTGTCCGACAGCCACTCCTCGAGGAGTTCTGTGTCGGAGGCCTCGCCGTCCAGGATGATCCTGCCGGGGACGTCGTCGTTGACCGTATAATAGCGCTTCAGCATTTCCGCGCGGGTGTCCTCCAGCGAGTCCTCCATTTCGGTGAAGTAGTTCTCGCTGGCGGAGAGCCGGCCGTCGTTGATGCGCAGAACGTTGAAACAGATCTTGTCATCTTCCCGGGCCAGCGCGAACACGTCTTCGGTGTCCGACCCGGAGAAAACGACCTTCTGCCGTTCGGTGATACGGTTGATGGCGTTCAGGCGGTCCCGCATCTCGGCGGCCCGCTCGAACTCCAGCCGTTCGGCATACTCGTTCATACGCGCTTCCAGCACCTCGATGTACTCCTTCGTGCCGCCCCGCTTCACTTCCCCTTTCAGGAACTCGATGGCGTCTTCCAGCCGCTCGTTATAGTCCTCCAGAGAGATTTTCCCGCAGCAGGGCGCCATGCACTGCCCGATGTAGAACCGCAGGCACGGCCGCTGGTTCCTCCGGGGCTCGGAGAAGTTCCGGTTGCAGTCCGGAAGTTTGAAGATCTTGAGCGCCGCGTCCACGGACTCGTTGACGACGAAGCCGGACAGGTAGGGGCCGATGTACTTCGCGGTATCCTCCTGCTTCTGCTTGACGGACTGGATGCGCCGCCACTCCTCGTCGGTGATCTTCACATACCGGTACCCCTTGTCATCTTTGAGAAGGATGTTGTACTTCGGCATGTTCTGCTTGATGAGGCTGCACTCGAGGATGAGCGCCTCGAACTCGCTCCCGCAGAGGATGTAGTCGAAGTCTCTGACATTCTCCACCATGCGGCGCACTTTGGTGCTGTGGTTGTTCTGGGAGCCGAAGTACTGGCTGACCCGGTTCTTCAGGACCTTGGCCTTGCCGATATAGATGATCTCCCCCTTCGCGTTCTTCATGATGTAGACGCCGGGGTCCAGGGGCAGGCGCATCGCCTTTGCCCGCAGGGTCTCCATGCTGGGGTTGCTCATCGCACTTCACCTCCCTTTCTGTTCTATGGTTCCATTATAACAAAAAGCACACCGCCTGCGCAGTGTGCTCTGAACTTCTTTTTTGTTCGGATTATTCCGCGAAACCGGACTCCACAAGAGCCACAAGAGCGTCGACCGCTTCTTCTTCGTCGGAGCCGCCGGCCATGATCTTGATGTCGGTGCCGCCCATGATGCCAAGGGACAGAACGCCGAGCAGAGACTTGGCGTTGACGCGTCTTTCGTCCTTTTCGACCCAGATGGAAGATTTGAATTCGTTCGCCTTCTGAATAAAGAAAGTGGCGGGACGGGCATGCAGGCCGACCTGATTCTGAACTTTTACGCTTTTGACATACATAACTGATTCCTCACAAAAAGATATAAAAAATAGTTGTTTAACAAATTTCGTGAATATTATATGCATCTGGATACCCCTCGTCAATGAAAAAAATATGGAAAAGATGGGCGAGGGTCATATTTCGTGTGAGCGGACAAACTTAAATCTGTTTTCAGAATTCAGTTTGTGGAGTTTTCACAGTTTTTTTAGCCCCTTTTTGTACTATCACGACAGTTTCCGATCTCGAAAAAACCTGTATTTTGGGGTCGGTATTTTGGACACTACTAAATATAGAAAGGACCCCCTGGGCGATTTGCCCAAAGGGACCCGGTTCAGGACTTCCTGTCTCGCAGGATGTCCTGCTCTTCTGTTGTCAGTTCGCCGGCCTCTTCCGCCGCCTCCAAAAGGTCCGGTCGGCGTTCCAGTGTCCGCTCCACGGCCTGTTCCAGCCGCCAGCGGTCCACCCTGCCGTGGTCGCCCGAGAGCAGCACCTCCGGCACCTCCCGGTCGCGCCACTCCGGCGGACGGGTGTACTGGGGGTACTCGAGGAGATGGCCGTAGTGGCTCTCCTCCGTAAAGGCGTCTTCATTGGCAAGGACCCCGGGCAGCATGCGGGAGATGCTGTCCGCCAGCACCAGCGCCGGCAGCTCTCCGCCCGTCAGGACATAGTCGCCGATGGAGAGTTCCTCGTCGACGATCTCCTCGATGACCCGCTCGTCGACCCCTTCATAGTGGCCGCAGAGCAGGACGAGGTCATCCATCTGCGCGAGTTCCTTCACCCGCTCCTGCGTCAGGGTCTTCCCCTGCGGCGTCAGATAGATGAGATGGCAGTCCCGGTCGCCCCGGACCGCCTGATAGCAGTCATAGATGGGACCCGGCTGCATGACCATGCCGGTGCCGCCGCCGTACGGATAGTCGTCCACGCGGTTGTGCTTGTTGCCGGCGTAGTCGCGGATGTTCGTGCACCGGATGTCCACGAGGCCCGCGGCCCGCGCCCGGCCGATGATGCTCTCCGAGAGGAAGGCTTCGCACATGTCCGGGAACAGCGTCAGAATATCGATCCTCATCGCACGTCCTCCGCGGTGTCAAAAATGCCGGGGATGGGCCGCACCAGGGCGACCTCCTTCTCGATGTCCACCGAGACCACGATGCCGGGGATGTCCGGCATGAGGTATTCTTTCCCGTCCTTTTTGATTTCCCAGATGTTGTTGGCGCCCCGGTTATAGATGTCGGTCAGCGTGCCGTAGACGATGGTCTCATCGTCGGCATCCCGCACTTCGCAGCCGAGCATTTCAGCAATGAAGTGCCGCCCCTCGGGCAGCGTGTCCGCGATGTCCTCGCGTCTGACGTAAAGGACGCGGTTTTTCAGCCGGGCGGCCGTGTCTACATCGCCCACGCCCTGCAGGGTCAGGAGCACCAGATGTTTGTGGGGCCGCCAGCTGACGATGCGGTACGGCTCTCCCCCGTCCTTTTTCAGGAAGACGGTCTCGACGCAGTCGAACAGCTCCGGCGTGTCGCACCAGGGTTCGACGCGCAGTTCGCCCCGCACGCCGTGGGTGTTCTGGACTTTGCCCAGTTCCAGGTATTCCAGTTTCAAAGGGGCCCCTCCTTTCTTTCCAATGGACAAAAGGGTACCTGCCGGGTGGCAGATACCCCTTTTTCACTCGTATCAGTCGATCTCGACAGCGATGCGGGTCTCGGCACGGTTGGCCGCGGCTCTCATCACGGTACGGATGGCTTTCGCAATACGGCCCTGTTTGCCGATGACTCTGCCCATGTCGTCCGCCGCCACATGGAGATGGTATACGGTGACACCGTTCTCATTGGGCTCGTCGACGGTCACAGTCACACTGGCGGGGTCTTCCACGAGACCCTGGGCAATGCTCGTCAGTAATTCCTGCATGATGCGCCTCCGCTCACTTAATGGCGCCGGACTTCTTCAGGAGAGCCCGAACGGTATCGGTCGGCTGCGCGCCGTTTGCAAGCCACTGCTGAGCTTTCTCGTTATCGATGCGGATAACGGAAGGGCTCTTGGTGGGATCGTAGAAACCGATCTCTTCGATGAAACGGCCGTCACGCGGATAGCGGGAGTCGGCGACGACGACGCGGTAAGAGGGCTGTCTCTTGGCGCCCATTCTTCTGAGTCTGATTTTAACTGCCATGGTTTTTTCCTCCAATTATTTCCAGGTTACATGCCGAGCTTCGTAATATCGAGGTCCTTGAGGCCGTCCATATTTCCGTTTGCTGTCAGTCTCTGTAACTGTTTTCTGGCTTTTTTACTGTTCATCTGTTTGAACATCTTCTGCATCTGTTTGTACTGGGTCAGCAGGCGATTCACATCTTCCACTTTCTGACCGGCACCTGCGGCGATGCGCCGCTTGCGGGACGCGTCGAGGATCTCCGGCTTCTCCCGCTCCTGCGGCGTCATACTGAGGATGAGCGCCTGGATGCGGTCGAACTGGTGTTCGTCGATGTCCACGTCTTTCAGCTGGCCGCCGACGCCGGGGAGCATGCCCAGGACGTCTTTCAGCGGGCCGAGTTTGCGGACCTTCTGCAGGTTGTCGAGAAGGTCGTTCATGTCGAATTTGTTCTTGCGGAACTTCTTCTCCATGCGTTCGGCTTCCTCATCGGAATACTGCTGTTCCGCCCGTTCGATGAGCGAGAGCATATCGCCCATGCCCAGGATGCGGGAAGCCATGCGGTCCGGATGGAAATACTCGAGGTCTGCGAGTTTTTCGCCGGTACCGGAAAATTTGATGGGCTTTCCGGTGATGGCCCTTGCCGACAGCGCCGCACCGCCGCGGGTGTCGCCGTCGAGCTTGGTGAGGACGATGCCGTCGATGCCGACCTGCTCGTTGAACGAGGAGGCGACGTTGACCGCGTCCTGACCGGTCATGGAGTCCACGACCAGAAGGATCTCATGGGGGTGGACTGCCGACTTGATGTTCTGCAGCTCCTGCATGAGTTCTTCGTCCACATGGAGACGACCGGCCGTGTCGATGAACACGTAGTCGTACCCCTGATCTTTGGCAAGCTTGATGCCGTTCTGCGCGATGGTGACCGGGTCGCCCTGTCCCTCTTCGTAGACGGGGACGCCGGCGTTCTG